>Ga0207703_10003051_pt1 | contig 14165 bp, 13 predicted proteins | sample KBSSwiS12_FD_184304 | JGI IMG/M metagenome (GOLD analysis project Ga0207703, IMG submission 184304) | Switchgrass rhizosphere microbial communities from Kellogg Biological Station, Michigan, USA - KBS Switchgrass S1-2 (SPAdes) (version 2) | ecosystem: Host-associated > Plants > Roots >... | reverse complement strand
TGTCGAGGACGCACGCGCCAGCATCGGCGCCTTCATCGAAACCGTCTACAACAGGCAGCGCCTGCACTCCGCGCTCGATTATCTCAGCCCGGAGGAATATGAAGAGAACATGCCGCGATAGGGCTGTCACCCTTTGCCGTGTCTTAATCGAAGGGGTGCACTTCAGCTTTCACCCTCGTCGTCAGCGACGTGCGCCGGCGATGTCGGCACTCCCTATCCTCGCTTCATCGCCGGCGAGCGCGACTGCCCTCCTGAAGACTGCGGTGGAATCCCCGGATTCTACGAGATGCTCGAAGCGAGGACCGACCTGGATCATCCGCACTTCAAGACCTCGCCCGAGATCATCCGCTTGGCCGTGCTTATGCACGTGCGGTTCCCGCTGTCCCTGCGCAACGGCATGTTCCGCTTGGTGATGAGGCCCCATCTTTGATTGCCGAGTAAGGAGCTATGAGCCCTCACCACAAATCAATTGGCTGCGCGCGTACTAACCGGCGATGTGAACGGCGGCCTATCTGTTGGCCACCACGATGGTTCCAGCCATGCCCATCCGCTCATGGTAATGGCAGATGTAGCAGTAGGTCCCCGCCACGTCGAACCTATGTTCGTAAGTGTCGTCCTTCGCCAGATCATCAGACCCGAAAGGTGCGACTCCCGGCGGCAGGGCAATCCGCAAAGCGTCTTTCGCCTGCGCGGGATCGAATGTCACGGTGTGCAGCAAACTGCCTCCATTGATCCACCGCACCGTCGAACCGACGGCTATCGTAACCGCGGCCGGCACGAACGCGCCTGTGCCGTTTGGGCGATCCTCCATTCGGATCTCCACTGGCCCTGAGCTGGCGGCCACCAGCGGCCGCCCAAGCGCTGCGGCCGCCCGCGAGAGCGGTAACAGTCCGAGCAGACCGACGAGATTGCGACGGGTCATTGTCATTTCAGTGAGATTAGGCTTTTCAACCGCATAGTCCAGCGGCGCTTCGCGAGCCCGATGATCGAAAGCGGAGCTCTGCCAAGTGGAGACTGGTTCGCAGCGGACTGACAGCACCCTATGGAGATGCAAAAGGGGGGGGCGCCTTCCTTTATCGCAGGAAGGCGCCAAGCAAGCTGCACTGGGAATGCGAGGCGAGATGTACATGTCTCGCCTGCTCGATTGTTGGTTACTTGAATAGAGTGTTACGCAAGGTGAGTTGCAGCACGACCGATCGCGGCATGCCATTAACGCCCACAAGGTCTGCCCCTCGGCTTGGCCCGTTGGTGCCCGTGCCGAAACCGGTGAAGGGCTGGCCGAAGGCATATTCCGCGCGCAATACATTGGTCAGATTGCGCCCGATTAGCGCGAGCTCCCAGCCGTCGTCCGCGCCGTGCAAATTGACGCCGGCGTTGTAGCGCCATGCTTCGTGCTGAATCGCGCGCGGATCGTGCGTCGATTCCGAGAAGAAACTGCCCGTGTAATAAGCATCGGCGGTCAACCCAAAAGTGATCCCGGAGGTAACCGGATGATCGTAGCTCGCGCCAAAATTCAACGACCATTCCGGCGCACGCTCAAGCCGTGAACCCGTAAGGTTCTGAGTTTGTGCAACGCCACCGGTGATGTTCCCCGAACAGCCTTGCGCGACGGTCTGACCGGTGTAGCAACCTGCGTCGTCAAACAAGGTGTAGCGCGCGTCATTATAGGCAACCGAACTTCGGAGGGACAATCCTTCAATCTGGTCCGGGCGGACGTTCGCCGAGACTTCGACACCGCGCACCCGACTGCGGCCAGCGTTGCGTAGGCTGATCGCAGCAGTCGCGGAATCAAAGGTGGAGAGTTGGAGGTCCTTGTACTTGTATTGATAGACTGCGAGGTCAAACTGGATTTGGCCCTGGGCAATGGCGCCCTTCGCCCCAAACTCGCCACCCTCTACCGTCGACTGCCTGAAGCCGTTGTCGTTGACTGCAAACGGATTGAAGGCGAGAGGGACCAGGTTAAACCCGCCTGATGTGAACCCGCGGCGATATCCTGCGTAGATCGTGAGATTGTGGCTTGGCCGGAAGCTGAGCGTCGCCTCGGGAGAGACGTTGTTGAACGAGCGTTTGGGATCGAGGAAGGGATACGACACGCCGAACAAGCGGGTGCGTCCGTTTTCCGATTTGGTTTCGTGCGAGTAACGCGCACCGCCCGCAAGTTCCCACTGCGGTGCGAACTTCCAGATCAGTTGGCCGAAAACTGAATACGCCTCAGTCTTCAGGCCAAATTCGTCGTCTTCGATCATCAGCGACGAACCTGTCGGCGAAAAGCCAGCGGCGAGCGTGGTCGGGATTGCCAATGACAGCTTCGCGTTCTGATAGAAGGCCCCAATGGTGAAATTCAACGGGCTTTCGAAAGACGAAACCAGGCGAAATTCCTGAGTAAACTGGCGCTGTAACTGATCAGAGGCCGTGCCGAACTGCGAAAATCCGTTCTCATTGTAGTTGGCGGTGAAGCGCTCACGCAGTCGCAAATAGCCGGTGACCGAGGTCAACGTCATTGCGTCGGCCACTTTTAGATTTGCCGTAAGCGAAGTCAGCAGCAAGCGGTTTTCGAAATATGGCCGGCCGTCGCGGAACACCTGCGGCGCGGTGGCCACGACGCCGGGAGCCAGGTTGGGTTCGCTGTAGTTGCGGTCCAATTTACAGTCAGTCGACAAGCCGGGGATCGGGAATGACAGCGTTCCGCCAGGGCAAGATAGCAGTTGGCCATTTGAATACAGGCCGTTGGCGCGGTCGGTCTGGCCGTAGGCAAGCTTCAGCGTGGCGTTGAATGTGTCGGAATCGGAGCCGTATTTCAGCGTGCCGCGAATGAAATATTCCTTCGACTTCGGACTTGTTTTGTCTGAAACCGTGGTACCGGGCAACGAGGCGGGCAGGTTCTGGAACCAACCATCCTGGTCCTTGTACGCGGCGGCAATCCGGATGCCCAGCGTGTCAGTGAGCGGTGTCGAGACCATTCCCTCGGTAAGCAGGCCGGCATTGTTGAAGTCATAGCTGGTGCGCAGCCGCCACTCGAGCTCGCGCCCCGGATTGGCTGACGAGAGCGAAATGACTCCGGCCGGACTATTCTTGCCGAAGAAGAGCGCCTGCGGGCCTTTCAGAACTTCGACGTGATCGAGATCATAGGTTCCAAGCGCGATGAAGTTCGATTGACTGACTTGGACGCCGTCGATGTTGATAGACACCGCCTGGTCGACCGAAGATGTCGTCGAGGCCGATCCAACGCCGCGCAAGTTTATCGAACTGCCCCCTGGACCGTTGGGCGCGCTGATAACCAGTTGCGGGGTCTGTGAAGCGATGTCGTTCACCGACCCACTGGAATATCGTGACAGATCCCGTTCATTGAAAGCAGAGATCGCTACTGGCACATCCTGCAACCGTTCGTTGCGGCGCCGCGCGGTTACGATGATCTCTCTTGTCGTCTCCTCGCCGGTGCTCGCAGAGGTGCCGGTCTGTGGTGCAGTCTGGGCGAGGGCGGGAACCGTCCATCCTCCTCCTGCGAGCGCAATCACACAGCTATTCAGGAGAAATCGCGAGATATGCATTGTTCCACCCCTCTCTGGTCGGCGTCCTGGCGCCGGCTTTATTGCTTGGCTGGCCCATGTAGCATGTCCGGACAGGCTGTGCAATCACTAGATTTTGCCCCTCCTTTGTTGGTTCAGATAAATTCTAAGATCGAGTTACATGTCCGGATATGTCGTAAAGCTTAGGGCGCTACCGAGTGTTGACAATGCGTCAATTCCGGGCTGTGGCGGCTAGAGCGGCGTCCGTGGCGGCTGCGATGCGTTCATGGCGCTCATTCACGAAGCCCATCATTTCAGGATGGGTAAGAATGTAGAGATCGCCGCGGCGGATGCCCCGTATAACCATTTCGCCCGCCTCGTCCGGTTCGACATAAGGGATTACCGTGTTTCGGAAATGTTCGGCATCTTCGAGCTGGACATCTTTGAGATGCCCCACGCCCACTTCCGCAGGCCGGTTGCGTGAGCTGCGGCCGAGATCACTTCGGACAGGGCCCGGGCAAAGCACGCTCGCACCGACCTTTGAACCCTCGGCCTCCAGTTCTTCGGCAAGGGTCTCGGTCAGGGCCACCACGCCAAACTTTGTCACAGCATAGGCGCCGAGGGTCGGCGAAGTGCGCAGCCCACCCATCGATGACGTGTTGACGATATGGCCTCCGTCGGCATTCGCCCGCAGAATCGGCAAGAAGGCATGGACGCCGTGGATTACCCCCCAGAGATTGACATCGATCATCCAATGCCAGTCGGCGAGCGTGAGGTCCGCGATGGGAGCCATCGGCCCGATGCCGGCATTGTTACACAGGATGTGGACCGCCCCATGCGCGTCGAGCGTACGCTCGGCGAGCCGTTCCAGCGCAGCGTAATGGCGAACGTCCGTTTGCACGCCAAGAACACCGAGTTCGGACGCGGTCTCTTGCAGGCGACCATCCTCGACATCGGCGATGACGACCTTCATGCCGGCTGCGAGCATTCGCTTTGCAATACCCTTGCCGATGCCCGACGCGCCGCCAGTCACCACGCCCACTTTGCCCGAAAGATCAGTCATACCCGTCATTGTCGTGTCTCGCTCGCGGTTGGTTTGAGCGGCGTCGATGTGGCCGCCAGAGTGGTGTTCGTCGACAATACATTTTCGACAAACGCCTGCGTCGTTTTATCGCCAAGGAAGCCGAGGGTTTCCGCCCCTGTGGCAAGGAGAGGTGGAAAGACGAACCGTCGCTGGAGCTCGGGATTGGGGGCGAAACCGATTAATTCCGACACGCGAGAACCATAGCGTTCTGCAAGCGCCTCAACGAGCTCTGACATCGTCAAGTGAAGTGCCGGCAATGACCAGTAGCGCCGGGGCGGCAAGTCGCCCGGTGGCAACTCCAGCGCATGGGCAAGGTTTTGTGCAACAAGCTTCAGCGACATGACCCAGGTTGCATCGTCTGGAGCAAGCGGCAGAAGGAACGACCGCCCCGCAGCGGCCGCATAGAACACGTCATTGAGAAAAGCCGACAACATTGTCGTCGATCCCTGCGGGCGCGCAATGACGCCCGGGAAGCGCAGCGCGAGGCCATCAATAAAGCCGGCGCGCGTATAATCCGTCAGTAACAACTCGGCGACGAGCTTGTGGATGCCATAACTGTTGGTGGGAACGGGAAGGGTCGCGTCATCCACAACTGCAGGAAGCGGCGCAGCGAATACGCCAACCGAGCTTGAATAGACGAAGCGCGGCTTGGCACCGCTTCGCCGCGCAGCCTCGAGCAAGGCCATCGTCGCATCGAGATTCGTTGCCTTGCCCAGGTCGAAGTTTTCAGATCCTACCCCTGCTACCGTCGCCAGGTGTACAATCCGGTCGAATGGTCGCTCAAAGAGGTGCTCGATCACCCCGTCTTCTTGCAGACCGCCGATATGGTATACGACACCCGGCCGTCGATCATCGTGAGCGAAACCGATGTCGGCAGCCACGAGCTCGTCTCCGGCCGAAGCGCGGCTCGATAGCAAGCCCAGCAGCTCCGAGCCGACGAATCCGCCGGCACCGGTGATCAATGTCCGCATCGATCGCTCCTCGAAGTGCCGCCAGCGGTCCGTACTACGCTGACCCCCGCCGTCGCCGGGGGCAGCGCTCCGGGTTTGCGAACCTCTACTACGGCTCCCCAAACGCCGGGTATGCCCAGACAAATGTCCGCCACCCGCGCAGCAAAGGTCTCGATCAGCACGATATGCTCGCTGCGGCCAAGCCCACGAATAGCATCCGCAAGCTCAGCGTAGTCAACGGCATGGTCCAGACGGTCGATGGCGGGCTCAGTGACCGAGAGCCGCACATCAACCCGTAGCGCCTGAACAGCGCCACGTTCGTGCGCATGGGCCCCGATATGCGCACCGATTTCCAAGTTCTCGATGAACACCTCAATGCCGTCGGCCTCTGCTTCGGCCGAGCCGGACCGGCTTCGTGCCGGCAAGATCGCGAGTTGGATTGACATGACCAGGCGTGGGCTACACCGCCGCCGAGGCGGCGATGTCGGACAGCTTTTGGAAACGGACTATATTGTCGTTTGACTCCAGCAAGCCCGCAGTAAGGCATACGAAGGTCATGTCGAGCGTCGGGTCGATCCAGAACAGCGCGCTGCCCGAACCGTAATTGCCGAACGTCCCCGGCGAAGTCAGAGTGCCGAACATGTGATGGCAGATATGTTCGGTGCGGACCGTAAAGCCAAGCCCGATACCTGCCGGAGAGGGCTTCCAGCCACGTTTATGGGCTAACATCTTGTAAAGCTCGTTGGGTTTGTCACCTGTCCAGTTTTTCGTAGCCTTGGCCATCATTGCGCGAGACAGGATGCGGACCCCGTCGAGCGTGCCACCCTGGCGGAGCATCTCTGCAAAACGGAATAGGTCAGGCACAGTGGAAACCGCGCCTACCCATGGCATTTCCGCATCGGGGTCCTCGTAGGCGCCGTTCTTGCCGGGTACAGCACTGCTCAGGTGATCGATCGGGGCGTGGCCTTGGAAGTCAGGCACGATATGGCGGGGCTGCAAATCGCGGCGAACGCCGATCGCGCTATCCATCATGCCCAGCGGCATGAAGAGATCTTCGGCGACGATGTCGCGGAAGCGGCGACCCTGCGGATCTGTACGCCGCAGCATTTCGCCAAGCAGCAGCTGGTTCGCCATCGGCGAATAATTGACGCGCTCGCCTGCCGGTTCGATCGACACGACATTTGCGCAAAGGGCCGCCACAACCTCGTCCAGGCGATCGATGCACATGCCGGGCTTGGGCGTAAACAGCATCGGCAGGCCGGACGAGTGCGTCAGCAGATCGAACACGGTGATCTCGCCTCGCAGGCCGCCGCCGAATTCAGGGATGATTTCGGAAGCCTTGGTCGTCAGCGCAAACCGCCCAAGTTCAATTGCGCGCAAGCACAGTACGTTTGTGAAGGCCTTCGTCGTAGAGAATATGGTGAACACGGAATTGGCCTGGAGCGGGCGCGTGTGATCGCGATCAGCATAACCAATTACCGCATCAATACCAATTTCGCCTCCCCGTGCCGCTTTAAGCACCGCGCCGTGATACGCCCCCCCAGCAACGTCGGACTCGATTACCGATTGGAGACGCTGCAGGCGATCTGGCGCAAACCGGTCCTTGACGAGTTCATTGCTCACCCTATTCTCCATTTCTTTTATTCAATCTTGTCCATCGAGCTCCGCAAAGGCTTCACGCGCGAGACGCGTTGAATCCAGACCGGCGGGTATTCCGCAATATATCGCAACCTGCAGAATAGCCTCTTTGATCTCGTCGCGCGTGAGGCCGTTGCTCAGTGCTGCCTTGACGTGAAGCTTGAGTTCGTGCGGCCGGTTCAGCGCGCTGATCATGCCGATGTTTAACAGGCTCCGATCGCGACGCGACAGCCCATCCCGCGACCAGATCGCACCCCAGCAGTATTCGGTTGAAAGCTCCTGAATCGCGGTGCTGAACGCGTCGGCATTGGCGAAAGACCGCTCAACATACTCAGCCCCTAGCACCTCCTTGCGCAGGGCAAGGCCCCGCTCGTAAACTTCGCTAGGCATATACAGCGCTCCTCTCAAGCCACCCAAACGAAGTGCCACAGCTTGTATGTACGTACAAGTGAGTTTTTGCTACCGCCGCTGCTGCTCCCTTGTAGGCTCGACGGTTTATGGAGTAGTGCGCGCGGCGAGGCTGTTTGAATTGACCTGGCAGAAGGATCGATGCAACAGTTGTACGAACATGTTTTGCATAGTGGAGAGCGCGGATGAATGGCACTCATATGGGACTCCTGCGTGGAGGCATCCAAACTTCGCCAGCCGATCCATTCGCAATAGAATCGATCGTCAATGCACAGCGTGAAGACAGCGCGCTTCGTGAAATGGCTCCCGCGGTCTATTTCAGCCGTTACGACATGATCGGCATCTTCCGATACGACGCGGTAAAGGCGATCCTCGGCGACTGGCGGGTGTTTTCGTCCAAGGACCGCCCGTTCAACGATGCAATGAATGCGGTACCCCAGATCTTGGTTACCGACGACCCGCCTGAGCACGGCCGAATTCGTGCGATCTTGATGCAGTTCTTCACGCCGGTGCAGATGCAAGCGGTTCGGGATCGATTTGTTGTCGTCGCAGAGCGGATTGTCGATCAGGCGCTTGCGTGCACCGGCAACGTTGACATCGTGGCCGACATCGCTCGCCCTTTCATCATGGACGCTTTCCCCGATATGCTTGGGCTACCAGACAACGGCCGGTCTGATTTGCTCATGTTCGGGGAGGCCGTCTTCAACGGCGTCGGGCCTCGCACAGAATTCTTCTATGATTCCATGAAGCGCTGCGAACCGGGCTTTCGTTGGGTGATGGAGAACACAACGCGCGACAAAGTTGCGCCGGGCGGACTTGCTGCACGAACGTACGAGCTTGCAGACAAGGGTGAGATCACCAGCGAAGAGGCGGACCTCCTGGTCAAAACGATGCTTGGCGCGGGCTTCGATACGACAATCGCCAGTATCAGCAACTGCTTGTACGCGATGGCGGCAAACCCTGACCAGTGGGAGCTCCTTCATAGCGATCCGACGCTCGCGAAAAGGGCTTTCGAAGAGGGGCTGCGCTTCGATCCGCCCGCGCGGATGATGGGGCGTGTGGTGACTGAAGATGCGAATGTGCAGGGCATCTCCTTCAAGAAAGGGGATAAGATCGGCCTGTTCCTGAATGCGGCCTGTCGAGATCCTGCCCGCTACGATAATCCCGAGCAGTTCGACATTACGCGCACATTGGCCAATATCGGCTTCGGGTCAGGTATTCACCAATGTCTGGGTCAGGCGCTGGCCCGGCTGGAAGGCGAGGTCTTGCTGTCAGTCCTGGCAAGGCGGGTGAAGCGGATAAAGCCCGCCGGTCCGGGTGAAAGGCTGATCAACAACAACATTCAGGCTTGGGCCAAAGCGCCGGTGCGCCTGCACTCTGCCTGACCCCGCTTTTTCGGATCGTGGAGAACACCGTGACGTCTTCCAACATCGATCTGCCCTGGATCGACGCCCAAACTACCTCACTCGAAGAGTTGGCCGAAGCACGAGCGAGGAGTTGGCTTGCACGCAGCGATCGTGGCTTCGAAGTGCTGCGCTTTCGCGAGGGCGTTACGGTGTTGGAATCGACCGACCTTGAGAAGGGCAAGTCCTTCCGACGCCGCCTTGACGAGCTTGGCATAGTGGATGGCAAAATCCGCGCAGATTGGGAGCAGATGATTGTCTGCACCGACGGCCCTCATCGCGATCATGTCCGCGCGCCGCTGATCGCGCTATTCCGCAGCTCGCAGATCAACAAGCTGCGTTCGGCGATCCGGGGCATCATCGAGGGCGTGCTGGACGAGATCGAAGACCTCGCTTCGGTCGATTTCATGGCGGACATCGCCTGGAAGATTCCGCCAAGGGTCTATTGCCACCTCGTTTCCGCTCCCTACGAAGATGCGCCACGCGTAGCGCTTCTGTCGGACAGTACGCTCGCCCCGATCCTGACTGGCGATGTCTCCCGGCGTCAGGAGTCGATCGACGCGTTCAACGCGACCTGCGATTTTGTCCGCGCCCATCTCGACGCCCGCCGTGCGTCCGGATCCCTGGGCGAGGATTTCACCTCTGTCATGATCAAGCAACAGCTCGAAGGTCTCCTCACCGAGGAGGAGTTGATCTTTGAGGGAACGGCACTCCTCCAAGCCTCGGTCGACAACACCGTCCACCAAATGGGCCTCACCTTCGGAACCTTCCTCGAGGAAAGCGATCGCTGGGCGCAGGTGGTATCCAATGAGGCAATCATTCCGAACGCCGTCGAGGAGGTCATGCGGCTAAGTCCCCGCTTCGGTACGATCTTCCGCTATATCCCGGCGCCAGTGGAGATCGAAGGGCGGCAACTCCCGGGCGATTGCTGGATTTTCGTCTCAGTCCGCTCGGCGGGTCGCGACGAGGGCGTTTTCGAAGCTGCTGACGAATTTCGCTTCGGCCGACGCCATCCCCGCTCTTTGCAGTTTGGTGCAGGTCCGTTCAATTGCCTGGGCCAAACCCTTGCCCGGCTAGAGCTGCATGAGTTGGTAAAGGTTCTACGAGAGCGCTATCCTGCCATGCGGATGATTGGCGACTGGACTGCGCACCATACCAACGCCGTCACAGAAGTAACGCATCTGCGCGTTGCCCTTCGTTAAGGTCACGCGGAGGCGGGCCTCGCTCTAGAGTCAACAGGTCCCCAAACCTAAAGGTCGATCTCACCCCCGAACGCGCTTCAGGTTCATGGACATGCTGAAGCTATCGGCCGGATAACGATTGAACGTGATCTCGGCGACAGTGCCGTCCAGCAGGCGATACGTGCGCTTGATCTCGACCAAGGTGTCGTCATCCGCGACGTTCAAGCGAGACTCTTCCCTGTTTTTCAACTTAATCGCCCGGATCGTTTGATCCACTTCGCCGATCTTCTCGCCGTAAATCATCTCGATCAGGGAATATACTGGCCCGGCCCGCTGCCCCAGCAAGCGACCGACGCCGGCGAATTGCGATGCCACGAAAATTTCGACCTCGCACAACGGATCCTCTCGACCCGGCGCAAAGCGCAGGCCTTCGATCCGCAACCACGAGCTGCCCACTTCCTGACCAAGCCGGCTCGCGAGCGCGTGGTCGGATTTCACGATGTGGGCGGTATCGGCAGAATACTTGGACTCCACCCCGAAGTCATGCAGATCACTGATGGAATCGACGCGGTGAACGTAATGCTGCTGCGCACCACTGGGCTGCGTAACAACCGTGCCGAAGCCCTGACGAGATTCGACCAGGCCCAACTCTCGCAAATGGCGCAAGGCTTCGCGAATGGTATGGCGGCTGACCCCGAAGCGTGAAACGAGCTGGGACTCCGATGGAATAGCCGTTCCGATCGGGTAGATTCCTGTCAGGATTTCAGCGCGCAGGGCACGCACGACCAGCTTGTACAGGCTATCGCGGGTATTGGATTGCCCTTCGCTCGCTTCGTCAGCCCGACCGACTTTTCTGCTCAACGACGCACCCTCCTGCCATGCCGCCCGTCGTTCTTCTCGACCGCGAAGGGTCCCGGTAGAGCAAGGCTGACCATAGATGTACCCCGCGGTTCGGGCAAGCCAGGCCCTAGATCATATATACAAGGGCAGGCTCGCAAGGTCGATTTTTCGATTGTCACGCTTGTATGGGGCCGGCGCAACGGTGGCGCGTATGATTTTCTGCGCATGCCCTGGCCGCCCCCAGACGACTTTCACCGCGGTACCCGGCTGGGCAAACTCCACATCAACCGTCGCGAGGGAGAGCATTTCGCGGAAGTAGTAACTGTAGCATCGCGAGGTCGACGCACCGATGTCCAGGCCGCCTGCCACTACACGGTCCACCCACATGCTCCCCAGCAGATTGCGCGGCATCTCCATGAAATCATATGGGTCACCGGCGCGGAGGAGCGATGCGTAGACGTCCGCCACATCCTCTGCGTTCCAGACCAAGGTCACCATCGTACGACTTGGGTGGGCAACCTCCTTTTCCAAGGCCGCGCGACCGATGAAGTCGTGATCAAACTTGATGTTCCGGGCCCACCCCATCTCGACTGGGGAGCGGTAAAGCTCGGATATGTCGGTATATTCGTAGCTGCCAGTCCCCTTAAAGAGGCGCAGGAAAGCTGGTGCACGCTGCTGCATCATTTCCAGGAACGCCGGCACGCTCCAGATCGCCGGAATATAATCAACATTTGGCGTCGGGAAGCACGCCTCGACATGATTGACCATTTTCGCACGACCGCCGAGCCGCTTGATGCCAAACTCCGCGCCGGCCTCGAGCAGGGCGTTGTACACGGCTACTCCCTCGTCAGCCGATCCATGCAGTTCGAAGCCAATCTCGCCGGACATGCCTTGGCGTAACACCTCGAAGCGCATGTCGCCGATTGACGACGGACGAAAGCGCATGAAGCCGATGTCGCGCTGCGATTGCCTCGTTGCCTTTTCGAGCACGAAGAGAGCCGTCGGCCCCTGCAACTGAAATATGAACTGCTCGGTGCTGACCAGCGTCGCCGTCGCGTCGTAGTCACCGGCTTCGAACAGAAACTGCGCCCAAGGGATCACCGGCCCACCGGTGAAGAGAAAGCTTTCCTCGCCCTCTCGCATCAACACGCCTTCGCCCATGATCTTGCCAGCGTCGTTGCACAGGATGATGTGCTTGGCTTGTCCGATCGCGACCTTGGCGAAGGAATTGACGCTGACCTCGGAGAAGAACCTTTGGGCCTCAGGCCCCACCACGCGCAGCTTCGATAACGGCGACCAGTCTCCGAGGAAGCAGCCCGTCTTCCAGGACATCTGCTCGTCTATCCACCCCGTATATTCATAGGGTTCGAAGCTCGTGCCAAAGCGCGTATACGTCACCGGCGCGATATCGAACGGCACTTCCGGAACGTGCGGAATGGTCTGCGGCTTGGCTGGGTTCGCCATGTTTCAATCCTGTGCGGCTTTTATTCAGGGAAGACGACGGTGGAGGTGCCGTTCAGGATGACCCGGTCGGAAAGATGATACCGGACTGCACTGGCAAGTACTCGCCGCTCGATATCTCGTCCCTTGCGCACCAAATCGTCTGGCCGGTCGCGATGGCTGATCCGCTCGACATCCTGCTCGATGATAGGGCCTTCGTCGAGGTCGGCCGTGACATAATGAGCGGTGGCACCAATGAGTTTCACCCCGCGGGCGTGCGCCTGGTGGTAAGGCTTGGCGCCCTTGAAACCGGGAAGGAAGCTGTGGTGGATGTTGATGCAGCGGCCTGACAGCTTGGCAGCGAGGTCATCCGACAGGATCTGCATGTACCGGGCGAGTATGACCAGATCGGCGCCAGTCGACTGAACCAAAGACCAGATCTGCGCTTCCTGCGCTTCCTTCGCACCGCGGGCAACCGGCAGGTGATGGAAATCCAGATCGTCGAAACGAAGGCGTCCGTAGGTTTCGCGCGGATGGTTGGAAACCACACCGACTAGGTCCATCGGCAGTTCCCCGGTCCGCCAACGATAGAGGAGATCGGCGAGGCAATGATCAAATTTGGACGCAAGAATCAAAACACGGCGCTTCTCGCCATGCGGTCGCAAGCTCCAATCCATATCGAACCGTGCTGCGACCGGCCTGAGCGCGGCGTTGAAGCGCTCCAACGTGGCTCCGTCCGATATGCCTTCGAATTGCAGGCGCGCAAAGAAACGCCCCGATTCAAGATCGTCAAATTGCTGAGCCTCAAGAATGTTTCCGCCATGGCTGAATAGGGCGGTGGTGACGGCCGAAAGGATCCCGGGCTGATCGACGCATGAAAGCCGCAGCACATAACTCACAGTCATTCGAGATCCCTCCCTGGCTGCCGCACACAGCACCTACTTGATCGGACATGTTTCCTAACGTCATTGCGCGTTGAACGCCAGAGGGTGGGCGAAGGAAACCGAAAGCGGCTGCTATCAAGACGGCGAAATCTAGGTTTTCGGAACGATTGCTGACATCGTGATTGATCTCGTCGCTTTAAACTTATACGGACATGTTGATCAAAGTTATGTGCAGAGGAGAGGGTTCTTGATAGACGTCGTTGGATTCGTCGGGATCGGGAACATGGGTGGGCCAATGGTCGCGCGCCTTCGCGATGCAGGCTATGATCCCCTCCTGTTCGACGCCGCGCCTGAGAATCTTGAAAGTTTCGCCGCGCTCGGCGCGCGAATTCTTTCGTCCTCGGTCGAGCTGGGTGCCTCGGCGGATATCGCGTTTATCAGTTTGCCGTCCCCGGAGATCGTGCGCGAAGTTGCTTTCCAACTGGCCGAAGGTGGACGCGTTCGCCTGATCGTCGATCTGTCGACAACCGGCCCGTCCATGGCCGCGCAAGTGGCCAACAATCTTGCGGCCAGGGGCGTTAGCCTCCTCGATTGCCCGGTGAGTGGCGGCGTTGCCGGTGCTCGAAGTGGCAAGCTGGCGCTGATGGTTGGCGGCAGCAAAGATGATCTCGCCCGCGCTCAACCTTTGCTGGAGATCTTTGGCCGCATCTTCCATGTTGGCTTGGCACCCGGCATGGGCCAAATGATGAAGGTAATTAACAACCTTATGTCCGCGTCCGCTCTTTCCGCTTCCTCGGAAGGAGTGACGATGGCGGTAAGGGCAGGGCTCGA
>Ga0207703_10003050_pt1 | contig 14167 bp, 18 predicted proteins | sample KBSSwiS12_FD_184304 | JGI IMG/M metagenome (GOLD analysis project Ga0207703, IMG submission 184304) | Switchgrass rhizosphere microbial communities from Kellogg Biological Station, Michigan, USA - KBS Switchgrass S1-2 (SPAdes) (version 2) | ecosystem: Host-associated > Plants > Roots >... | reverse complement strand
AAATCCTGCGGGCGAACGTAACGGCGCCAGGTGGACGTCACTGAAGATATTCTAGCTTTGCGGAATCGCTACTTGCGATTCACTGGCCGCGTGGGCCCGAACGTGAACCTTGTCGCGCGCCGGTTGACCGCCCGCCGGACACGCCGTGCGGCCGCTGGGGACCCTTCGCAGGGCACCGCACTTTCAAAATGTGACACAATATGGGGACAGCAGTTTCTCGCATGCCCCAATCAAACGCGCCTGATACACCCGAGGTGACTTCGGTCGACACCTCCTTCGCCGATATACTCAACGAGTTTGAGCAGTCCCACCACGCCCGCGGCGAGACGCTCGAAGGGACGGTGGTATCGGTAACGGCTGACGCGGTTTTTGTGGATATTGGACGCAAGACCGATGGCGTACTGCCGGTCGACCCCGCGGTCCCGCTGAAACCCGGACAGAAGCTGATCGTGTCCATCCGCGGCCGGGATGAAGAAGGCAATTATCAGCTATCCACTATCCGCGTCGAGACGCCCAAGGACTGGACCGGTCTGGAGGCGGCCTTCGCGAATAAGAACGTGATTTCCGGCCACGTGCTGGAATTGGTCAAAGGTGGTTTGCGAGTGGACGTCGGTGTCCGCGCCTTCATGCCTGCCTCCCGCAGCGGGGCGCGCGAACTCGCCGATCTCGAAAAGCTCGTGGGCCAGGATATCGAGTGCCGCATCACCAAGCTCGATACCGCGAGTGAAGACGTGGTGGTCGATCGCCGCGTGGTGTTGGAAGAGTACGAACGCGTGGCCAAGCAGGAAGCTTTCGGGAAGCTGCAGGTGGGCGACGTGGTTCGCGGCACGGTCCGTACGATTACCGATTTCGGCGCCTTCGTCGACTTGGGTGGCGTGGACGGATTGCTGCACGTCTCCGACATGACGTATGCGCGCGGGGTCAAGCCATCCGACGTCGTGACGCAGGATCAGCAGATCGAAGTGAAAATTCTGAAAATCAATCGCGACACGCACAAGATCTCGCTGGGTCTGAAGCAACTGGCGCCCGATCCGTGGACCGTGGCAGCGCAAAAATACGAGCAAGGCTCACGCATCCGCGGCAAGGTCTCGCGGGTTGCCGATTTTGGCGCGTTCGTGGAATTGGAACCCGGGATAGAAGGCCTGATTCACGTTTCCGAGATGTCCTGGACCCGCAAGAATGTCCGCGCGGCGGATGTGGTCAAGCCGGGCGAGATGGTCGAGGTGGTGGTGCTGGGCGTGAACGGCGCCGACAAGCGAATCGCGCTGGGCCTGAAGCAGGCGCTGGGCGATCCCTGGGAAGAGGCCTTGAAGAAGTATCCGGTGGGAGCAGCGGTTGAGGCGCCCGTCACCAGTCTGGCCAAGTTCGGCGCCTTCGTCGACTTGGGCGACGGGATCGAGGGAATGATCCACATCGGCGATATCAGCCACGAAAAGCGGTTGAATCACCCGAGCGACGCGCTGAAGGTGGGTGAAATCGTAAAAGCGCAGGTTCTGGAGGCGGATAAAGAACGCCGCCGGCTGCGGCTGGGTATCAAGCAACTGGTGCCGACTTCGATCGACGAATACATCGCCGAGCACAAGCCCGGTGACGGCGTCAGCGGCCGCGTGGTGGACGTTTCCGCTACCCGCGCCAAGGTGGAACTGGGCGAAGGGGTTATGGCCAACTGTAAGCTGACCACGGCCAAGACTACGGAAGCCTCTGCAAGTGCTTCAAAAGCAGACATTTCCTCGCTTTCTGAGATGTTGGCGCAGAAATGGAAGTCCGGGCCCAGTGCGCCTTCCGGTCCCACGGCGGCCGTGCGCGCCGGCGAGGTCCGCTCTTTCAAGATCACCAACTTGGATGCTGCCCAAAAGCGCATCGAGCTGGAACTGGCCTAGCCGGAAACTCAAGCCGGTCCCGTTACTTTTCACCCCCTGCGTCGTCCAATGAAGTGGTGCAACCATCCTTAGCCCGATGGGCGGTGCGCAAGGAAGGGGCTGCCGTGGATGAAACGGAGCTCATTCGCGCGGCGCAGCGAGGCGACTCGGCTGCGTTTGAGGAATTGGTGCGTACCTACGACCAGAGTGTGCTTCGGCTGGCCTTAAGTATGCTGCGATCGCCGGAAGATGCCCGGGATGTCTATCAGGAAACGTTCTTGCGCGTGTATCGCAACCTGGATCAGTTCCGCTTCGATTGCAGTTTCCATACCTGGTTGTATAGGATCGCGACGAACCTGTGCCTGGATCAACTGCGCAAGCGCAAGGTTCGCAAAGAGGAGCCGGTCATCGTGACTACTCCGGACGGGACGCTGGACCGCGCGGAGATGGCGGCCGAGACAGGTGTGGCTGGCGATCCGCACCGGAATTTGTTCAGCGGACAGATCCGGAGGCAGGTGAAAGAAGCGCTGGGGGAGTTGACGCCGCGCGAGCGCATGGTATTCGAGCTGCGGCATTACGAGGGAATGCGCCTGCGGAAGATCGGCGAAGTTCTCGGTACCTCCGAGGAAGCGGCTAAGAATTGTTTGTTCCGGGCGACGCAAAAGATGCGATCGGCCCTGGGAGAATTGGTATGAGCGAATTGAATTGTAAAAATGTTCAGGGGCAATTTGCGCTCCTGCTGTATGGCGAGTTGAGCTTCGATGAAGAGGAGCGGGTTGAATCGCACCTGGACGGGTGTGCCGAGTGCCGCGCCGCGCTGCAACGCCAGCGGGCCCTGCACGACGCACTGGATGGCGTGGCGGTGGCTCCGTCGCCGGCGCTCCTGAGCCGCTGCCGCGAGGATCTGACCGAGTTGCTGGGTCAGCAGAAGCCAGCGTCTGGATGGTCTGCGTGGTGGGGGCAAATGGCCCGCGGCTGGAATGTCCAGTTCCTGCGCCCCATGACCGCGATGGCGCTATTGGCAGTCGGCTTTTTTGCGGCGAAGGTGACACCCGGCTTGAATTTCGCGGGCGGTGTGGCCTCCATGGGGCTGGGAAATTTTGCTGGCGCGCAGGTGCGCAATGTGGCCACGGAGCCGGATGGCCGCCTCCGCATCGTGGTTAACGAAACTCGCGAGCGCACGATATCCGGAAGCCGCGACGATCAGCAGATCCGGGAACTGTTAATGACGGCGGCCAAGGAAGGCGCGGACCCCGGGCTGCGCGCCCAGACGGTGACGATCCTGATGGGCGATGCCGACGCTTCCGACGTCCGCGAAGCACTGGCGTTCGCCATGGCCAACGATGAGAACACCAACGTGCGCCTGAAAGCGATGGAGGGTCTGCAGCGGTATGCCAGCGACCCGGTGGTACAGAATGCCCTGGCCCACGTCTTACTGAATGACCCGAATAGCGGAATGCGGACCCGCGTGATCGAAACTTTGGACGAGCGCGAAGGGCAGGAACTGAACCGCCAGATGGTGGGCGCCCTCCAGGCGCTGATGAGCCGCGAGGACGACCAGGATGTCCGCCAGCGGGCCAGCCGCATGCTGCGTTCGATCAAGGCGTCCGACGGAACTTACTAAGAGGTTTTGCATTATGACTCGGCAATTATTGATAACCACGCTAGCTCTTCCCTTGACTCTTGCTTGGCGAGCTTCAGGACAGACGGCTGTTCCGCCTGCGCCGCCAGTGCCGCCGGCCATTGCCTCGCGAGTGATTACGATGGCGCCTCCGGGGAGTTACCTGGGGATCGGGATTCAGGAAATTACGCCGGAGCGGGCGAAGGCGCTCAAACTCCGGGACGAAGTGGGCGTGGAGGTTACACGCGTGGCGCCCGACAGTCCGGCGAGCAAGGCGGGTTTAATAGAAGGCGACGTGGTGTTGCAATACAATGGCACGAAAGTCGAGGGCCTGGAGCAACTTTCGCGGCTGGTGCGGGAGACCCCAATCGGCCGCGAAGCGAAGCTGGAAATCTTTCGCAACGGCGCGCCGATGACGCTCCTGGCCAGGGTTGGCGGACACCCTTCGCTGCCTGGCATGCCCGACGGATTTGGTTTCCACATGCCGGATGTGCCGCGCACCATCCAAGGTTTGCGCAGCCCCATGCTGGGTGTGGAGGCAGAATCCATTGAAGGGCAACTGGCGCAGTTCTTCGGAGTCAACGAAGGCGTCCTGGTGCGGACCGTCATGAAAGGCTCGCCTGCCGAGAAGGCCGGCGTCAAAGCCGGCGATGTGATCGTGCGGGTGGATGAGGCGAAGGTTACCACGCCCCCGGAGATCTCCGCCCACTTACGCGCCGCCCGCGGAAAGCCCGTGCCGGTGGCGATCATGCGCGAGCACAAGGAAATAAGCCTGACGGTGGACGCGGAGCCTCGCCCTGGTGGACGAGCGGAGCCCGTTCGCATGGTCATGTTTGAACGGGAGTAGTTCCGGTCGTCAGATTCCGCGCGGTTTGGGCCAGCGCTTTTCCATGTAAGCACGCAGACGCAGAATCGCCTGCGATTTCAATTGCGAGATGCGCGATTCGTGCAAATGCAGAATCTTCGAGATCTCGCGTAGCGTCAGCTCCTCGTGGTAATACAGGCCGAGCACAGTCTTTTCAACTTCCGGCATCTTCGTAATTGCCAGCGCCAGCAGCTTCTTGAGTTCGTTGCGTTCCAGCAGCCGCGAAGGCCAGTCCTCTTCGTCGTCGGAGATGAAATTGAGCAGATCGCGGCTGTCCTCATCGTCGGAGGCCCCTTCCAGGCTTCCGAGATTCAGGCCGCGGACTTCTACCAGCCACTCGTGATATTCGTTTATTCCCAGGCCAAGCTCGTGGGCAATTTCCTCCTCGCTGGCCGACCGTTGCAGGCGATGTTCGGCGGAAACCATGGCGGCCTCGATCTGCTTCGAGCGCTTGCGCTGCTGCCGGGGCGCCCAGTCCAGCCCGCGCAGCCCGTCCAAAATCGCACCGCGGATTTTATACTCGGCATAGGTCTTGAGCTTCACGTTGTGCGAGGCGTCGAAGCGGTCGATCGCCGAGATCAGCCCGACCACGCCGGTGGAAACCAGGTCGTCCAGGCTCACGCTTTCCGGGAGCCGTTCGTGGATGCGGCGCGCGATCAAGCGCACCTGAGGAAGGTGTTCCAGGATGAGCTGCTCGCGCACCTCGGCCGCCATCGGAACTTGATTCCGATAGGGGCTGACCTTTAGATTCGCCGGCGCTGGTAAGCGTTCCGCCGCCGGCTTCATGCCGCCACTCCCAGTCGTTGAAGGCCCGCTTCAGCGACACGGAGTCCCAAATTGACAACCATTTCCGGATCGTCTCTTATCGGCACGAACCGCACGCCCGATGAAATATCTCGGCAAGAAACCGATTTATGCTCTTCGTGCGACGCCATGTGCCCCACGCTGGATACGTATGGCTTGGTACTAAACCCGATGCTTGCTTTCAGGGTGTTAACCACGAACGCGCTTGGCGGCGCTTCCCTCCGGCGATCAGAAAGTCTGTCGTGATCCGCGTTCGGGAAATTTGTCAGACCGCCTTTGCGGCATTCCAAAAGGGGAAGAATTCGTTCGCGTTTAGCCATTGTGCAGCTAAGGGTGCACTTGGGCACCCAATGGTCGCAGACAGGAGGGGAGGATATCTCCGGCGCAGGCGAGGATGATCGAAGAGGCAAAAAGACGGCCCACTCGATATACGAGCGGGCCGTTTAGGAAAGGAATGGAGACGCGCCTTAATGCACGACGGGCGGCTCGAGTTGCAGGTTATTGGTTACCGAGAATACTCCCGGTACCTGATTGGCCGCCATGTAAGCGATCTGGCGGTCGCCGCTATTGAGCACCACGCCATCCAGCGTCACATTGCCGTTCTTTACGATGATGCGGATGCCCGGCTGCACGCCCCGGAAATACTTATCCAGCGAGGCCGAGCGCACCAAAGTACGCAGAGTGCGAACCCGGATCTGATCGTCGAAACGGGAAAGCGGAAGCACCTCGATCTGGTCGTTCACGGCGGTCACGCCGGGGATGCTCTTAACGGCGCGCTCCACGTCCAGTCTGCGGACGGGTTGCGTCACCTGCCCGGAGAGCGTTACCACTCCGTTGTCGACCTTGTAGCTCAGGTTGTCGAAAACGCCAATATAGGGAACCATCAGGATCTCGTGCCGGACCTGCTCTTCCAGGGTTCGCGGCCTCGGATTGGTGGTCGCCAACAGGGTTGTGCCCATCAATATGACTCCGGCAACCCCGGTGGCTATTGCGGTTGCGATGTATTTTCCAGTTTTCATTTGTCTCTGTCCTCTCACTCCATTGGACGCAGATAGCACTCCGAAGTTGCAGCATCAATGGCGCAACCTGCGAGTGGCGCCGTGCGTATAGGCAAAGCCAGTCGCCCTGGCAGCAAGCACGCGAAGCCCGCGCGGAGGCGCCGCGAGGTCTAGGTAGAACCGGGCATTTGACGCAGCCTCCCCATTGTGTATAATTCATCCATGCGCTTACTCCTGGTATCACTTGCTTTAGTGATGTGTTTGACAGCTTCTGCCCAAGAGGAGAAGAAAAAGAAGGGACCGAGCCCGTTCGAGAATCCCAAGAATCTCAAAGTGCTCCCGGCCGAAGGTCTGCAGCCAACCATGCAAGCCTTTCGGACGGCGTTGGGTGTGATGTGCAGCTACTGCCACGTGCAAGGCGATTTCGCCAGCGATGACAACCCCAAGAAAGACGTTGCCCGCATGATGATCAGCATGGCGCGGGATATCAACGCGAAGTTTCCGGACGGCAAGCGGCACGTAAGTTGCTTCACCTGCCATCGCGGTGCCGAAGAGCCTTTGATGGCTCCTCCCGCGCAGTAGGTTTAGCGATTCTTCCCCGCGCGCGACCGGTGCCAGCGGTGCCGGTCGCGTTTCTGCGTCTGCGTTTCCTCATTCCCTAGCTTGCTAAGCTGATCCCATGTCTTTCGAAGGACTGCGCGTGCTTTCGCTGGAGAGCCGCCGCGCCTCGGAAATCGAGACCCTGATCCGCCGCGCAGGTGGCAATCCCTTCGTCGCGCCGTCGATGCGGGAAACTCCGCTGGAACAGAATTCCCAGGCCTTGTCCTTCGCCAAGCGCCTTTTCGCAAACCAGTTCGACATGCTAATCCTGCTGACCGGCGTGGGCACGCGTCTGTTGAATCAGGTGATCGAGACGCGCTGGCCTAGCGGAGCCTTCGCCGATGCACTCCGCCGCGTTACAGTGGTCGCCCGCGGCCCCAAGCCCATGGCGGTGATGCGCGACTGGAATGTTCCCGTCGCGATCCTGGTTCCCGAGCCGAATACCTGGCGCGAAATCCTGGCCGCTACCGACGGCCGGCCCGAAAAGCGCGTTGCCGTCCAAGAATACGGCCGCCCCAGCCGGGAACTCATCGACGGGCTGATCGCACGCGGGGCGGAAGTGACCTCCGTCCCGGTTTACCAGTGGGACTTGCCCGAGGATCTCGGTGCGCTGCGCGAAGCTGCCCGCAGACTTGCGGCCGGAGAGATTGACGTGCTGCTAGTCACTTCCTCGGCGCAGGTCGAGCACCTCCTGCTGATCGCTGCGCAGATGGGTATCGAAGACGCAGTGCGGCGAGCTTGCGGACGCCTCGTCATTGCTTCTATCGGCCCGACCACCAGCGAGACCTTGGCCGAGCTCGGTCTGCCAGCCGACTTTGAACCTAGCCACCCCAAGATGGGATTGCTGGTGAATGAGACCGCGCAACAGGCTCGGCGGATTCTACAATCGAAACAGTGAGCAAAACTCGCCAGAAGCCGGGCTCAGAGGATCCAGGCACGGCCAACGGCCGCGACGAGTTTTGGCGCTTGATGACGCGTTATCTTCCGGCGATCGGGCTGCTGCCCGCGATCGTTCTGGCCGGATACGTGATGGGCTACGGTCTTGACTATCTATTTTCGACGACATTTCTGCGGCTTGTGTTTATGATCCTGGGTGTGGTTTCGGGCGTCGTGCAATTGATCCGCATCCTGGGCGGCGATGCGAAATGAACATGAAATGACAGTCGATTTCTACGAGCAAGCGCTGCGGCGCGTGCGCTTCCTGGCCGGGGCGGTGGGACTGAGCGGCACGATTGTCACGTTGCTGGCTTATGATTTGCGGACCGCCATAGGTTTCATGCTGGGCTCAGCCCTCTCGATTCTCAATTTTCGAGGGTTGTCGATGCTGGTAAATGTTATCGGCGGGGCAAAGCCGGGAGCATTTGCAGCCGTGTTAATCGCTCTCCGATATCTCCTGATTGGCTGCGCTATCTATGTTATAGTGAGGTTTCTCGGGGTCACGCCAGGGGCCGTCGTTTGGGGACTGCTGGCTGCCTTTGCGGCCGTGATCCTGGAAATTCTCTACGAGTTAATTTTTCGTATCCATGAATGAAAACTGGCTTACTGCCATCTTCAATAAATATCTAGCCGGTGCCGCGAACTCTCTCTTGGGACTGTTTAGCATGACGGCGCAGGATGCCGCGCACCCTTGGGAAACCTGGCTAGTGATGGAACTGCTTGTGGTCGTGATCCTGGTTGTAACGGTTGCTATGGCTCGAACCCGGCTTTCAGTTGACCATCCGGGGAAGCTCCAACATGCGGCGGAAGGTGTTTACAGCTTTCTCCGTACGCAGGCCGCAGAAGTTGGGATCGAGCACCCCGAAAGATACCTCAATTTTTTCGCGACGTTATTCATATTTATCCTTGCGATGAACCTTATCGGTATCATTCCCGCTTTCGAATCTCCTACCATGACGGTGTATGTGCCCGCGGCGCTCGCCGTCTCGGCTTGGGTTTACTACCATGTGATGGGCGTTCGCGAACTGGGCTTCTGGAAGTACTTGGCTCACTTCGGCGGCCCGATTCTAGTGTTGGCTCCATTGATGTTTTTTATCGAAATAATCGGTCACGTAGCGCGCATGCTTTCGCTCACCGTCCGCCTCTATGGGAACATGTTCGCCGGTGAGCAGATTACCAACGTTTTCATCACCCTGACGTACATCGTGTTCCCGGTGATTTTTATGGCGCTCCACGTGTTTGTTTCGTTTTTGCAGGCTTACGTTTTCACCCTGCTCACGATGATCTATGTGAGCATTGGAACTTCGCACGAACATTAATCCGGCATAATCGCGTTCGAGCGTGAGCCGCCGTTCCCCCCGGTTCGGATTGGAACCACCTCCTCGGCGCAACTTTAATACACGAAAGGCAAGGTACACGAAAATGCGAAACAAAAAGATGCTGCTGATGGTGGTGCTATTCCTCCTGGCGGCCTGCCCGATCTTTGCGCAGACCACAGGCGGTTCGGGCATGGCCCCCGGGGAGGTGAAGTTCTTCGGCGCCATGTTGGGATTGGGACTAGCCGGAGGACTTTGCGGAATCGGCCAGGGCAAGGCAGTTGCCGGCGCCGCCGAAGCGATCGCACGGAATCCCGCCGCAGCAGCCGGAATCCGATTTGCACTCATTCTTGGTCTGGTGTTTATCGAAACGCTGACCATCTATGCACTTGCTATTGTTTTGAGAGGTTAGCAGTTTCCTCGGGGCGGGTAGCGCAGGCGCTCGCCCCATTCCCTATGAAACTGCACGGTATTCTTCCCCCCATCGCTACGCCCTTCGATCACCGCGGCGATTTATACAAAGTTAAAGTCCAGCACAACGTCGAGAAGTGGAATCGCACCGGCCTGACCGGCTATGTCGTCTGCGGCTCGACCGGCGAAAGCGTCTATCTGACCACCGAAGAAAAACTCCAGTTATGGGAGTGGGTGGCGGAATACGCCGCGTCGGACAAGATTCTGGTCTGCGGAACCGGCATGGAGAGCGTCCGCGAAACAGTGGCCCTTACCAACGCCGCCGCCGAGCGCGGTTATAAGGCTGCGATGGTGCGAACGCCGCATTATTACAAGAACCTGGTGCACAAGATGGATGCGCAGATTCTCTACTTCCGCGCCGTCGCGGACCAGGTCAAGATCCCGGTGATGATCTACAATTGGCCGCAAGTCACCGGCGTCGATATCTCCGCTGACGCTGTCGCAACGCTGTCGCATCATCCCAATATTTTCGGCATCAAGGAAAGCTCCGGAAGTCTGGAAAAGTGCATCCAGATGATTAAGGATGTCGCGCCGGGTTTTCAGGTATTAACCGGCTCCGCGCCCATTCTTGCGCCGTCGCTGGCCATTGGCTGCGCGGGCGCGGTGCTGGCGTTTGCCAACGCAGCGCCGTATTCGACCATCAGCATCTGGGAAGCCCACCGCTCGCGCGAGTTCGCCGCTGGCATGGACTGGCAGAATCGCATCCTGCGCGCCGCCCAGCTGGTGACCGTTAAATATGGCGTGCCGGGCTTGAAATACGCCATGGATCTGAACGGCTACTATGGCGGCCCCCCGCGCCTTCCGCTGACCGCGATCACGCCCGAAGCGAAAAAAGAAATCGAGCAGGCTTTCGACGGCCTTAAGGGCTGAGGACGCATAGACCCGCCAGCTCGTCTTCGCTTACAAGCTCATCGAAATCGACCAGTTTGCGGGGACGCCCTTTGCCACGCAATGCGCCACTGCGCAAATCGCGGTCCCTATAGACGACGACGTCGGAAACCCGATCCGCCACGAAGCCCAGCAGTTGTTGGCGGCTTCCAGCCGTCAATTCCAGAACTACAATTTTCGGGGCGCTCCCCTGACCGGCGTGTGCCAGCCCCAGTCGAGTGCGCAGGTCGATGACGCTCACCATTTGGCCCTTCAGGCTGGTGAGTCCCAGCAACCCGCTGCGCCCGGCCGCCGCCGGCTCGAGGTCGGTGAGCGGCAAGATCCCGCGAATGCAGGCCGCCTCCATCGCGAGATCCTGGCGGGCCACGCGAAAGGTCAGATAAGGCTTGGGCGAGCTTCCCACGCTGGGCTTATCGTCGGGAGTTTGCGGTTCGTTAGCGGGCCGTCAGGTCGCGGAACTGTTCTTCATCGAAGCCCAGCGCGATCTTGGACCCTTGGACCAAAATAGGCCGCCGGATCAAATTGGGATGCTTGGACATCAGTTTGATGGCCTCGGCGCGCGGCGGCGGATTGGTCTTCATCTTGCGTTCACGGTAGAGCTCGTTGCGAAAGTTCAGGAATTTGGTGTAGTCGCGAGTGCCGATCAGCTTCTCGATCTCGGCTTCGCTCAGACCCTGATTGAGATCGATTTCCTCAGCCTTGACGCCTTGTTCCTGCAGCCACTTCTTAGCCTTGCGGCAAGTGGAACACGTGGGCTTCTGATAGAACTTCATCGAACCCATCTTACGGTATCCGCTATTTCATCTCCCGGAGCTGCTGTTCGAGTAAGGTCTCGCTGAATGGCTGCACAAGCATTTTCGCGGGGTCCATCTTTTGAACGTCGAGCAGATAGGCGACCAGCAAATGATGGCGTAAATACAAGCCGGAACGCCTGGGGTTCATCTCCGGCGCATCGTTCCGCAAAGCGGCAAGGCGTTCCGCGGAAATAAAATTCGGGTCCTTCGCGACGTAGTCGGCGTAGCCTTCGCGTTTCCAAGCCGGAAGTTGCAGATACGACCAGCGGCCAAGAAACCGCACCTCGAGTGAGTGGACGATCTCGTGAGTCATGAAATAGGCGAGAGTTCGCTCTCCCGGGACGACTTTCCCTGACGGTCCGATGAGGCGGTTATGCTCGGTGTCCGAACGCCTCAAGAAAATGTTCCGATTCAGCCAGGCTTGGTTGACGCCCGCGGCGTGGTAATCCCTGTTCGTAAACAGAGTGAATCTCCAGTCGCTATTGCAAATGAAAATCCGATGCTGCAGAGATTCATCATTTAGCGGCGACTTTCGCAGGCGTTCCCTCACCGAATCCACGACGAACCGCAGATTTGGAGAGATTGGCCGGTCTGAGTAAATCGTGATGTCGCGGAATCGCTCCACATAGCTGAACAGCGGATACGGAAAGGCGAGCAGAATAACATACAGGCCCGCTGCCAACACGAGGACCCCAAGAAATTTCGCAACCATCGACAAGCGGGAGCGCGCGGCGGTCTTTATGTACGCGTCTTTCGCGGGAGGCACGGTGCAGCCCGGATGGAAGGATTCAGAACTTCTTCAGTTCGTCGATCACCGCAGCCACGCCGCGTTTGCGGTAAATCTGCACCAGGCGCTGCTCCTCAGGTGAAGGCGCTACCACGCGGCGCAGTACCGGATCGTCCAGTTCGGCTCGGTTGGGAATCCACATCGAGCCATCGGCGAATTCCACGCTGGACACGAAACCCGTCATGCTTGCGACGGAAGTCCGCGGGTCGAAACGCAGAGACGCGTCCTGCAAAAGCTGGCTGGAACTGCTGGGCGGCAGGCGCATCTCCGACGGCAGGGAGGCCGCCAGAAATTCGCGCCCCTGCGAATCGCGCACGATCCAGCCCATCTCCAGATAGCGGATCACGCGCGGGGAACGATTGTGCACCACCAACTTTGGTCCGCGCGCCTCATTGCCCGCAATGCGCGCCATTCCACTGGTCGGCTCCACGGGAGCTTCGGGAAACTGCAGAAACGCGAACTGCAAGTCGCGCTCCCCGGCGGTGTTGGTCGCGCGCCCCCGCACCATTTGCACTCCGAACTGGGGACGGTCGGCGTCCCGCGCGATGCTGGCCAGCATTTCTTTCTGCAATCCCTCGCGCCCGCCTTGCTCCAGCAGCGCCTTGAAGAACTGGCGGTCGCGACGGGCTTCCAGCTCCCAAACCATCATGCTGCGCCGGGATTGCAGCTTATCTGGACCGTAGAAGTTCAAGTCGTCAAACAGGACGCCATCCAGGCTGACCTCCACCATGGGGCTGACTCCGGCCGCAATGGGCCGCAACAGGTGCAAATCGCCGCGCACGGAAAATGTTTCGCCCGGCGGAACGTCCAGGCTGGGAACCGAAATCGAACCTTTCCCACCCGGCGTGGCCTCTTGCGCGAGTACGGTCAGCGTGATGCTTCGGATCCGGCGCTGGCTGGCGTTGCGCAGGGAGAGCGCCACGCGCACATCGATCGCATAAGCTCCACCGCGCACCGTGGCCGCGGAACCGCCCCATTCGTCGCCGGCCAGCGTTACCGGCGCATCGTGCGGAAAATCGATCTTGTGCGCCAGATTCTGCTGCGCCGAGTTCTGCGGACCGAACTGGCCGAACGCCAGCGCACTCGCTCCCAGCAGCAGGGGGAAAATTCTATTGCGCATAGACGCCCGTAATGGTGATTTGGCCGCTGTCCGCGTCGATATACCGCGCCCGCGCCGATCCCTGCACGCTCAGCGTCACGTTGACCGGCCGCTCCTGCCCCTGCGACATGCCCAATGTGCCACCATTTTGCTGCAGTTGAATTCCGGACGCGGAAACTTCCACAGTTGGCCCGCGGTCTTCGAGATCCAGACCACTCAGGTGCCAAGGCCCTGCCTGCGCGAGCTTCCGCATCGCCTGGCCCAAGGCGATACTATCGGTACGCGGCATATTCAACCACCAGGCGCTCACCAGCAGAACTGCGACGCCGGCGCTGGCGGCCATGACCCGCCATCCCATGGACAGCGTGGGTCTGTGGACCCGGGAAGCCACGCACTCTCCCGCCTCCAGGCCCACCCGTACATTGGCCGACATCTCTGCCGCCAGGCGATCCCAATTCACGCCCACCGGCATTTCCGCCGCTAGCCGGCGAATGGATTCCCGATCGCTGTCGAAAGCCGCCATCCAACTACGGCAGCCGTCACACCCAGCCACATGCAGACGGACCACGAACCGCCGCCACAGTGGCAGATCGCCCGTTGAGTAGAGCGCCAGGTCGGCTTGCAGGGGATGCGTCATGCCAGACCCCGCTTCTGCAGCCGCGCAAAGTGCTTCCGCAGCTTAACCCGCGCGTTGGCAATATGGGAGCGCACGGTTGCCTTGGAGCAGCTCAATCGCTCGGCTACTTGCTCGGCCGGCAGATCCTCCACGTCGCGCAGCAGCAGCGCGGTTCGCTCCCGGTAGGTCAGAATCTCCAGCCCTGCTTCCAGATATTCGCGGCGTTCCGTCCTGAGCACCATCTGCTCGGGATTCTCACCCAGAGAGACGGCCACGGGCTCAGGCATGTCATCTAATTCGGAAAAACTCACGCGACCCGACCGGCGCAGAAAATCGATCGCCGTGTTGCTGGCGATACGCGACAGCCAGTGCGCCGCCTTATCCAGATCTTTTAGTTGATCCTGCCGCTGCAGCGCTTTGATGAAAGCTTCCTGAGTGAGGTCCTGCGCGTCCGACACATTACCTACGATCCGGTAGACCAGCAGGAACACGCGGGCATGTTCTCGGACACAA
>Ga0207703_10003049_pt1 | contig 14169 bp, 6 predicted proteins | sample KBSSwiS12_FD_184304 | JGI IMG/M metagenome (GOLD analysis project Ga0207703, IMG submission 184304) | Switchgrass rhizosphere microbial communities from Kellogg Biological Station, Michigan, USA - KBS Switchgrass S1-2 (SPAdes) (version 2) | ecosystem: Host-associated > Plants > Roots >... | reverse complement strand
ACGGCCGCCGTGTGATTGCGCGCGATTTCAAACACCGGCACCGGCGTCCGCTCTCCCGCCGGGGCCGAAATCAGCACGTGGAGATCCGCTCCATCCTTGGGATCGAGGTGCAGCAGCGAAAACTGGCGCACTCCCACAATTCGCTCCGCGGCGCGGCGTGCCTCGAAAGCATCGTTGGGCCGGGGAATGCGGGCGACCCGCGCCAAGTGGTTTTCGTAGAGTGCCTCGAGCCGTTGCAGTTCGCCCTGCAACTCGCCGGAAAAGCGCTGTAGTGCCTCCCGGTCGCGATCCACCCGCACGCTCTCCTCCGTGCGGGCCAGTCGCAGGCCGCCAGCCAGGACGACCGCGGCAAGCCCCAGCAAGAGCAGCAGGATGGCGCGAGGGCTCGGGGAGGACGTCACGGGCAGAGCATGATCGCGAAGTGGGCAGCGCACAAGTCGCGGTCAGGGTTCACTGAGCGTGGCCCGGACGAAGAGCAGAAAGGTGCGACCATCGTCCACGCGATCGTTCACCCCGTCGGCGCCCGGTGGATTCAGCGTGCTGACCAGCACCGGCAGGCCGGCGGGCACCGTCACGCTGGTATTCACCTTCGCGCATTGGAAAAGTGGCTGTGCAGGATATTGGGTAGCCACTCCCGTCACTTTCAGGTTACCGACCAATTTCACGCTTTGAATCACGTTATTCAGGTCGACCGTCACCCCATCGGGGCCGATAACCGGTTCCACCTCCACCGTCACGCCCACATTGCGGGTTTCAAAGGCGGAGGCGAGGCCCGGGACCAATTCCGCATTCGGCTCGGTCCGGGTGGTGACTATGGTCTCGGTCGTGGTGGAGGCTGCATCGGGTTTGGCATCGGCCTTTTTGTCCCCAGCCTGATTGGTCACCGTGCGCGTGGTGTTTTCGCGGGTGCCCAGTCGATGTTCGGGAGCGTACTCCGACATGTAGCGGACTTCCTGGATCTCCTCGGCCACAGCCCGTTGGCCCGACCTGGTTTTGATCGTCGTTACGTGTTCGAGACGGGCTTTATTTTCGCGGAGCAGCGCCTGGAGCTTTTCCCACGGCGCCGTCATTGCGGTCGAGCTGACGAGGAGTTCCTGTGCCAGACCGCGGTCCAGCGAATAGCAACTGTATTGCAATTCCAATGGGCTGAATCTCTCACCATTGTCAGGCTTCGCAGGCGCCTTGGCTGGGGGCGGCCCTTTCGCAGGCGGCGGTCCCTGCACACTCGCGTGCAGGAAGGCCAGCCACGTTTCTGCCGGCGCGCCCCCCTCGGCGATTCCCTTGGTAGTCTGCGGCGTCATGGTGCCCACATAGTGCGGCTCACCCATCTCCACGGTGGTGGCAGTCGTGATCTTTTGCGTGTTGAATGTCGGCTGCGACACTCCCAATCCGTTCATCATTTCCGGCGCATCGTGAAACCCGGCCAGGCTGACCCGTTGCGGCACAAAAGCGATGTCGGTGGTTTGCCAGTCCGGCAGGATCACGGGCTCGACTTCGAAGGTATCTCCAACATTTCGCGCCTCCCAAGCCGTCGGCATGGCCAGACCCCGGGCGGTTTCCGGCGTGGGAAATTCCGTGGGATAGCGGACCTCATCGATGGACTCGATGACCGCGCGCTGGCCGCTTTTCGTCGTCAGCCCTTCGAGGATTTGCAGGCGCGCCTTCCCGTTTTTCGTCAACTCCAGCACGCGGCGATACCGTGCGGCGCTGCCGTGTTCCGCCGCCAGGAGCGCCGCAGCTTCGTCCCGGTCGAGCGCATAGGCCTCGAAAGTGAGGACGCACTGGGCCCAGCTATTGACGGCCTTCGGCGCGTTCGCCGCGTCGCCAGCATTTTTCACGAAAGGATCGCCGGCGGGTTTCGGTTCGGGTGTCTGGGCGTGCAGGGCGAGGGCCAGCGCGCCGATCAGGATGGTAGCAGGGAGGTACTTCATGGAGCAGAGCATGCCCCACCCGCTGAAGCTTTGCGTCAACGCCCCCTCTCCGGCGTGTAAAAGTTCTGTAAATCACCATTCCCAAGATTCACTCAACGAATTTCGAACGGCTCCCTTCGGCACCTTCGAAGTTGGACGTTCGGCGTTCGGAGTTCTCGCCGGTCATAATTGGCTGAGGAAACTGAGAGAACGCCGAACGTCCAACGCCGAAGACTTGAACCGGGAGCGCTCAGCGCCCCTCCTCCGCCGCGATCCACCCCCGGTACCGATACGTCCACCACCCGACCTCCTCATGCAGCCAGATGGCCACTTTCACAAAGCCATCGTAGCGCGGCACTGACACCCCCGGCGGCGGTGGTGCGGTGGCGATCGATGTGAGGAAATTGCACGGCACCGGAATCACTTCCACACCTTGGGCACGCACCACCGCCGCCGCCCGCCGCATGTGGTTCGCCGACGTCACCAGCAGCACCCGATGCCACCCGCGCTCCGCCGCCAGCGCCTTCACCTTGAGCGCTTCATCGTGCGTGTCTTCATTCGCGCCCAGCGGGATGATCGCCTCCGGTGGCGTGCCCCAGGTCGCAAGCAGGTTGCGCACGATCACGCCTTCGAATTTCACCATGCCGTCGAGTTTGCTCGCATTGCCCCCGAGCAGCAGCACCGGCGCCTTGCCCAGCCGGAAAAGTTCGTGCGCCATGACCAGGCGATCGCCCGCAAAAGTGAGGTGCACCCCTTCCGCCTCGTAGCGCGAAGGAGAAGCGCCCCCGCCGAGCAGCACGATGGCATCGGCGCTGGGCAGCGCGTCGATCTTCACCCCGGCATACGGCTGTTCCAGCGAACGCAGCAAATTACCCGGCGCCCCTGTACTGCCGATGATCGTCACGAAAAGGGTGATCAATCCCGCGAAGATCGCCGGTCCCCAGTGACGTTTGCGCAAGAGCCACACGGTGAGAATCAACAGGCCCAGCCACGCGATGCCGACAGGCTCGAGCAGATAGACCAACTGGTGCGAAAATCCGTCCTTCATCATCCGATCAATCAATGAGCACGCCGACCACCGCGGCGAATAGATAACAAGCGATGAGCCCGGCAACCATCGAGCGCAAGCCCAGCCGCGCGAGGTCATGCCGGCGATCGGGAGCCAGCGCGCCGATACCCCCAATCTGGATGGCAATGCTCCCGAAATTCGCAAAGCCGCACAGCGCGTAACTCGACAGCGTGACCGAGCGCTCCGTGAGTTGCCCGGGGTGCGCCTGCACAAACGCCGACAGATCAAGATAGCCCACGAATTCATTCAGCACGATCCGTTCGCCGAGCATCTGCCCAATCACCCCGCAATCCTTGGCCGGCACCCCCATCAACCAGGCCACCGGCGCATTGATCCAGCCGAGCAGGCGCTGCAGCGTCACCGGCTCAACCACCCCGGCCGAGTGTTGCGGCCAGGTGAGCAGGCCGTTGAGCAGTGCCACCATCGCCACGAAGGCGATGAGCATGCCGATGATCACGATCGAGAGCATCACGCCCTCGCTCGCGCCCGTGCACAGCGCATCGATGCTGTTCACCGCCGTGCGCTTCACGCCGAAGTGGTGCAGCGCGCCGGTCTCACTCTTTTCTGTCTCCGGAAACATCACCTTCGCCACCAGCAAGCCCGCCGGAGCCCCAAGCACCGAAGCCGTCACGATGTGTCCCGCGCTCACCCCCGGCGTGCTCGCATACACCGCCATCACGCCTGTCGCGATGGTTGACATCCCGGTCGTCATCAGCGCCATCACCTCGCTTTGCGTCATCTTCGCGAGATACGGCTTGATGAGCAGCGCCGCCTCCGTCTGCCCGAGGAAGATATTGCTCGCCCCCGCGAGGCTCTCGCTCCCACTCGTACGCATCGCCTTTTGCATCACCCAAGCCATTGCCGCCACCACCCGTTGCAGCACACCCCAGTGGTAGAGCAGCGACGACAGTGCCGAGATGAAGATGATCGTCGCCGGCACTCCGATCGCCAGGATGTAACCGTTCGTCGGCCCGAAAGCCTTGCTCAGTACCGCGCCATCGGCCAGCGGCCCGAAGACCATCGCCGCCCCCTTGTTCGCGTAGAGATTCAGTTGGTCACAAGCCGTCTGCGCCCCGGCAAACAACTCGTGCCCGATCGGCGTCTTGAGAATGAAGAGCGCGAAGAAAAATTGCAGCGCCAGCCCCCACAGCACCGTGTGCCACGGAAACAGCCGCCGATTGTTCGACAACAGCCACGCCAGAACGACGAATGCCACGATCCCGAGCAGACTGGTAAGGCGGAGCATGGGCGCCGAGAGTATCGAAACCACTTCCAGAGGGGAGCTTTTTAAACATCTCCCGCAGTTGCAGGATGCCACGGCAATCGCGGGGCCGTCCGCGATCCGATTCAGCTATCCAAACAATTTCGGACCGCTTCCAGGAGCTGCTCCCTGGAGCAGGGCTTTTGAACAAATACCTGGCTGGCCCCCAACTTCAACTCACGACCGGCGATCTCCGCGCTATAGCCGCTGGTGAAGATGACTTTGAGGCCGGGCTTCTGTTTTTGCAGGCGGGCAGCCAGTTCGCGGCCATTCAACCCTCCCGGCATCACGAGATCGGTCCAGAGCAAGGCGATCCGGCCTTGATGCTCACTCCAGATCCGTTCCGCTTCGACGCCATCTGCGGCTTCCAGAACCTCATACCCGGCTTGCCCCAGCGCAGCCCGCGTCACCATGCGCAGCAAGGCGTTGTCTTCGGCCACGAGGATGGTTTCCGATCCGCCACGCGGCCTGGCTTTCACCGCCGCCTGGGCCAACACTTTCCCCGGTGCCTCCATGGCGGGGAGAAAGATTTGGAAATTCGTGCCTTTCCCGACTTCGCTGTACACCTTCAGCCAGCCACGGTGCTGTTTGACCACGCCGAAGACCGTGGCCAAACCGAGCCCCGTACCCTTGCCGACCTCCTTGGTGGTGAAGAATGGCTCGAAGATGCGCGGCTGAATTTCCGGCGGGATACCACCACCCGTGTCGCTGACGCTCAGCCATACGTACCGCCCGGGAAGGGCATCCGGGTTCAAGGCCGTCTCGTCCGCGTCGACCATCTTTTCGGCGGTTTCGATGACGAGCCGTCCCCCCGTGGGCATGGCATCGCGGGCGTTGACCGCCAGGTTCATCAATAACTGGCCGAGCATCCCCGCATCCGCGTAGGTGAGGAGCGACCCGGAGTGAAGATGCAACTCCAGGGTCACATCTTCCCGAATGACCCGCCGGAGCATGCTGGCGAGATCGGTGACCACTTCGTTCAGATCCACTTGTTGCTGCTGCATGACCTGTTGCCGGCTGAACAGCAGAAGCTGGCGTGTGAGATTGGCAGCGCGTTCCGCAGCCGCCCTGATTTCCACCAATCCCTCCCGCACCTTCTCCGGCGTGCCGCCGACCATCTCGGCCAGTTCGGCCTGCATCAGGATCACGCCGAGGATGTTGTTGAAATCGTGCGCCACACCGCCGGCCAACTGGCCGACGCTCTCCATTTTCTGGGACTGACGGAGTTGGGCCTCTACCTTCCGGTGTTCGGTGATGTCACGAAAGGTCCAAATCCGGCCATAGTACTTGCCAGCCTTGTCGCGCACGGGCGACGAGTAGCGATCCAGCACGGTTCCATCCACCAACTCAATTTCATCCCGGCTCACTTCATCGGGATGGGCATACAGATAGGCCACCTTTTTCGCGAACTGCTGCGGGTTCTTCGTCCGTTGGGTGACAAACTCCACCTGCGCAGCGTCATCTTTCTTGCCGGCGATATCGGGAGGGATCTTCCACAGCTCGAGCATGCGCTGGTTCTGGAGAATCTGCCTCCCTTGGGCGTCCACGACCAAAATGCCGTCCAGGGAGGAATCCACCTGCGCTTCCAGAAAGGCCGTTTTCCAGCGCAATTCCTCCTCGGACTGCTTGTGTTGGGTGATGTCCTGCGCCACTCCGCGAAGTCCCATCACGGCTCCGTGGGCATCTTGCAGCCGTTCTCCCCGGGCAAGCATCCAGCCTTTGCTGCCGTCGGCACGCACCATCTCCAGTTCAAGTTCGTACGGCTCTCCCGTTTCGTGCGTACGAGGCACGGCGGCGCTCAATCGCTGCCAGCTCTCCGGGGTGAACAAGCGGTGATGTTCCGGGTACGGGGGCGGCGGTTGGGCCGGGTCGAGGCCCAGCATGCGGTAGAGTTCCTCGGTCCAGACCACCTCGTTGCTCCCCGCCGCCAGCCACCAACTGCCGACATGGGCCACGCGCTGCGCTTCTTTCAACTCCACTTCGCTTCGGCGTAGAGCCTCCTCTGCCTGCCGTCGCGTCTCTTCGCGCGCCAGGTTGTCCAGGGCAAATGAGACGTCGCCGGCGACTTCCTCCAGCAACTTAACCTCCCGGTCTTGAAAAAAGCCGGCTTCATCCGCGTAGACCGAGATAGCACCGCAGACTACGCCGTGCTGGAGAATCGGGAAAACCGCCGAGGCTCGATAGTTTGCTTCTTCTGCGGCCTTGCGCACCAAGGGCGTGCGCGGGGCGTGCATAAAATCGTTGCAGATGTAACTCTTCCCTTCGCGGATCGCCGTGCCGGTGGGTCCCTGGCCTTCCGGCCGGGTATCCGCATAAATCCCCAATTGGGAAAGGTAGTTCGTGCGGTCACCCCATTGCGCGACTGGGTCAACCCGCCGCGTTTCCGCATCCAGCCAGCCGACCCAGGCCATGCGAAATCCGCCAGACTCCACCAACACGCGGCAGATCCTGGCAAATAGCTCCTCGCGCTCGTGCACGGTGACGATGGCTTGGTTGACCTGGCCCAACGCCGCATAGAGCTGGGTCAATCGCGCGATTTCATGTTCGTCCTTTTTCCGCGCCGTAACGTCGCGGATGGCGGAGATCACCAAGACGCCTTCCTGGGTCTCCAGGGGGCTGAGGCTGATTTCAACCGGAAATTCGGTGCCGTCCTTGCGCAGCCCGAACAATTTGAGTCCCGCGCCCATCGGCCGCGGCCGCGGGTGCTCAAAAAAGGCGTGCCGGAATTCGGGGTGCTTGTTGCGCAGACGTTCCGGCACGAGCAGGTCGATCTTCTTCCCCAGCAGTTCCTCGCTCCGCCAGCCGAACAGTTTAACCGTCTGCAAATTGACCAGCACGATTTCCGAATCGCGATTGACGATCACCATCGCGTCGGGCGTGGATTCCAGCAGATTCTTGAACTTCTGGGCGGCCCTCTTGTGCTCGGTGATGTCACGGATGTTGCATTGGATCACTTTCCGGTCGCCGGCCTGATACACATTGCTGACAAACTCCACGGCGATGCGGCGGCCATCCCTCCTTTCCAGCGGCAGGTCCTCGTAGCGGGCATACCCGTCCTTTTGTAACCGTTCCAGCATGCCTTGATTGGCCACGATATCCTTGAATGGGCTTAGTTCGCCAACGGTATTGCCCAGCATTTCGTCGTGCGAATACCCCAGCAATTCGACCAGGAAAGGATTCACATCGGTAATGCGCCCGGTGTCAAAGTCCAGAATCAGGATCCCGTCCCGGGCGGCTTCGAAGAGCCGTCGATAACTCAGCTCGGAGGCCTGGAGCTTTTCGCTCATCCGCTCCCCCTTTTCCACTGGCCACTCCGCTTGATCCGTCCGCGCTTCTTCCTGCGCCCCAAGCGCGTCATCGCTGTGGATCTCCTTCGGACCACTCTTTGTCTCGCCGGCGCCATTCCAAGGTGGAGATTGCCCTGAATCCGGCGCGGTTTCATCACGTGGGTCCCGAGATTTCATTCATTTAAATTATCCTGCATGCTCAGCAGTCGCTCCCCATCTACTGTCCGAATGTCTCCATTCCTTGCCGGGGTTCCGCTTCAAAAAACCAGCTTTCGCCCAGAGCGCCCAAGACCGTTAGGTTAGCCGGCTGAACCACTGAAACTCAAGGATACCATGAGCATCGCTGCCGCTGAAACACCGCCGGCACGAAACTGAGTCGACGCGACGCCTTGAAGAAAGTTACGAAGGTCGCCACCGATAAGGGCGACTTTGCCTCCATGCGCGACTGTGCGACATCAATCCGCTATTCGCGAATCCTGATCAAACGTTGGACCGGATGGCTCCCGGACTGCGGTTGTTCAGCCGCCACGAATTTTGTTTCGGATCTATTTCGCCGCGAGCTGCTCACGCAGCCACGGTTTGAGGTAGAGTAGCGGGTGGGTGTCCGATTCAACGGCGAGGTACTTGGCGAGGAGTTCCTTGGCGCGCTTGCTCTCCTTGATTGCAGTGAGCACTTCGAAGCGGTAGCGCTCGTCGACAAGTTGCGCGAAGAGATTGCCCAGACGGTCCGCGACTTCGTGATTCAGGCCCGGATTGTCGTGACCTGCGAGCTGGGCGAGCGAGAGGTCCAGGACGGTTTTCCACTCGTGCTGGCGGAAGGCCACGGCCGCTCGGTAGTTGCGAATATCCGCAGCGTAACGGCCTTGGGGAAAGGCTTTGTCGTAGGCATCGAGCGCGGCCAGGACGCGCTTCGCATCGAAGGGTTCCTGCTGGGTGAGGGTCGGTTCATTGCCGCCTTCCCAGCGCGCGGCCCGGGGCCACGTCACGGCCTTGGCCAGCGCGATCTGCTCGGAGCTACGATAAACCGCCCGCGCGTGGAGGAGCATGGCCGCCTCGCGCTTTTTGCTGTGCGGATACTTCTCCAGGAAGGCCTGCGAGGCCTTGGCCAGTTGCGGATAGTCACGTGAACGATAGGTGTCTTCTTCCTTCGAGAGGTTTTCCTGGTTCTTGTCTTTCTCCTTTAGCTCCACGGACACGAAATGGTTGGCGATGACCGCCAGCCGAAGGAACTCGAAATAATCCGCAACCGGCTTCGTGCCGGGGTCGGCCAGGGCGGTCTTGATTTCGGCGAGCAGCGTGTCGTCCACGGTGCTTTCGTGGTCGCCCATGGACCCACCGCCGATAGCGGAGTTGTTCAGGAATTCGGCGCGCAAATGCGCGTAGCTCTTGCGGACTTCCACTCCCGGGTCCGGCTCGGAGAGTAACTGCGCGAGATCGTCGACGAAGTTGACCCAGCGCGCATCAAAGAGCCCGGTGTAAGCGGTGCGTACCTGCCCGCGAAGCACTTCGGCTTTCGCGCGAACCTTGGCCAGATCAGGCCGCCCCGCGTCTGCTTCCAGGCTGGCAATCCGGGCATCGAGCCCCTCGGGCACATTGCCTTCGACGCCTTCCGGTTCGACCACCTCCAGCGCGTCTGCGCCCGAAATCCCTGCGCCGGCGGAGCCCCGGTGCGGCGATATGTATTCATTGTCTTTTTTGGGCGGCTTGGGAGCGGCGAAGTCCCACGCCACCGCGTAGCGCTTCGCCTCCACGGAATCCGCGCATTCGGTGCGCAGGCGGTCGTTGAGTTTGCGTGCCACGTCGCCCCACTTGCGGGAGACGGCGCGTTCGAAGGTGTAGGGCGAGACGTCGGCAATCTGCGGCATGACCTTGAGCGCGCGCCAGAGCGCCTGCGCGGTCTGTGGAGTGCCGGGCTGCGCGTCGGAAGCCTCGAGCCACCAGTTGAAGGCGTGCCGCAATTCATCGCGGTTTTCGAGATCGAGCTTGTAGTTGCCGGTGGCCCCGATGAAGGGCGCGGCGTCCGCCCGGCGCACATCGGCGTCGGCGGAGAAGTCGATATACACCTCCCTGCGCCGCTCATCGGTGTCGAGCGGATAGGTGAGCAGCCGGCCTCGCGTGGCGGCCCAGGCGTCGCCGAGCTTCAGGCATGCCGCCGCCCGCGCGGCCGGATCCTTGGCAGCGCGCGCGGCGATAGTGAGCTTTTCCAGCCCGGCGGCGACGAGCCCGTACTGCGCAGGAGTGAGATACTTTTTGGCTTCGTCGAATTGTTCTTTCGCGAGCAATCGCTGGGCGATGGGCTCGGTCAATTGCAGCCTCCGCACGGGATCGAGCTTCGGCGTATTCGCCGCCGCTGCCAGTTCCTCCACGGGCGCAAAATTCAGCAGCGTGTCGATCAAGGCCTTCACCTGGATGTTATCGACGCCGTAGGTGATCTGATAGTGGTTGGGAACAAGGGATTCATCGTCCTCCCCGGCCGCCGGTTCTTCCTTGTTTGCGTCGGGCTTTTCGGCATCCGGCTTGTCCGCGTCAGGTTTTTTGTCGACCTCGGGGGCGTCCGGTTTTGGTGCGTCGTTCTTCGGCACGGGCAGCAGTTTTTGCAGGGCCAGGACTGCTTCACCGCCGCGGTGATCGTCCGCCAGGGCCAGCGCCATGCGTAATCTCGCGCCGCGGACGAGCGGACTGTCCGGAACATTTGTCAGCAGGGTTTCGAGGGTTTTGACGGCCTCTCCGGGTTGCTTTGCGCGATGCAGAACCACACCGCGGGCCAACAGCAGGTCGTCGCTGTCCTCTACGGCGGCGCCCGCGCTCTGGAGGAGCTTGAGCGCCTGATCCTGCTGGCCAGCGGCGCTGGCCGCATAGACCAGCATCGCCAGGTAACGCGGTTTCCAGACGGCATCGTGATACAGCTTGCTTTCGGCGGATATGGCCGCCGCCAGTTTCGGCAGCACTTTCTTCCGCCAGCCGCGCACTTCGTCCACGGGATCGATCTTGCCGTTGTAGTTGTCCGACTCGGCGGTGTTGACCACGAGGTAGAGCAGCGCGAGCGCAGCCTGCGGATGCCGGGCCACCTCAGCAAAGACCTTGTCCGTGGGTTTCGAGGCGAGGTGCGAGAGCGTTCGCTCCACCATCTGCGCGGCCCCATCGGCAATTTCCGGATGGTCCTCCATGCCGAGCTGCTGGGCGTAGAAGCGCAGGGCCGTGCCATAGTCGCCGCCGTCGTAGGCGTAGGCGCCGTACCAGCCGAGGGCATCGCCGAGCAATCGTCCGTGCGGGTATTTCGCCAGATACTCGTCCAACAGCTTCTTGAGCTTTGTCCGTTCCTTGGCGACGAGGTCCGGCGCATCGAGGTCGTAATTGGCGGATCGTGATTTCCAGAGCTGGCAGCGCGCGGCCATGTAGAGCGCGAACTCGGCCCGCGGGCTCTTGGGAAAATCCTTCACCACCTTTTCAAACCAGGTCTGGCTTGCGGCGATGTTGTGCGAGCGGTACTCGACCGCCCCGCGCAGGTAGAGCCAGTGCGGCTTGAGCGCCGGCGAGGCCTTGATGAGGTGCCGCTCGATGTCGGCGACCAATTCGGGATTCAGGGGCGGCGGCGACGCGTCTGTCTCCTTCGGCGGCTTGGCGGCGTCGAAGCTCACGCCGAAGCGGTCGGCCTGCCCGATGCGCCAGTCGAGATACTCCGCCGTCTCGGTGGCATTAGCCGGGCCGGCGAAAACATCGCGTACATCGTGAAGCATGCTGATCACGTCATTGCTGGCGCGGAGGCGGGCGCCGAGCATCATCTTGTCGATCGCGGCGAGCGCTTCCGCCCCGGGCTTCTTCATGAGGCCCAGCAATTCCTTGGGGACGTCGAGGTCCGGGGCTTCCGCGGCTTCCGGGGAGGTTTCGTCGATGACCTGTTTGGTCGTCTTGGCCGGAAGCTGATCGAGGCGCAGATAGTCCGAGAGCGTTTGCAACGGCTCCTCGTAAAAGTCGCCGGTGGCGCGGGCGGGCGACTGGAGCAGCACGCCGGCCAGGACTGCGGCGGCAAAACCCTGGACCAGGCGCAGCCGCGGGGATTTCGCTGGGGCGCAAGCGCACCGGAGCGCCGCCAAATTTTCATTCTGGTCACTCGTCATGGGTCAATTCGGGATATCGGCCAAAACGGTGGCCTGCTCTTCAATGGGAAACGGGATGATACGCTTGTTTCTTACAAGTTTTGCGGGCTCGCCTTGGGACTGGAGGGAAGCGCGCTGTCGCTTCCGAGGTGGGGCTTCGTCCCCGGCACCGACGGCGCGGTGCCCTCCAGCGGTTCAGATGCTTCGGCGGGGAGAATGGGTTTCCATGCGGTGGCTCCTTCGCAATTCAGGATGCGGTAACGGATCTGGGCGAGGGTGACTCCCGGGTCGAGTTGAAGCAAGCCGGTTTGCAACCGCGACCGGGCCGGCAGATGGCTGAACCAGAACGTTACACGGGTTGCCAGTGGGACGGCCACTGGGGTGGGCTTTTCCGCGTCGGGATTGGCGTGGCTGGCCATACGCCAGAAATCCCCGGCCAGTGCGTCGCGAAACAAAGGCGCCGGCGCATCGATCTCCAGCGCATAGCCGCGGTCGAGGTCACCCTTGGCCCCGGAGAGGCGTACGGGAAGATCGTGGTCTGAATCGTTCGTCAGTTCGAACCGGTCATCCGCCGCTGCCCGGAGGATCAAGCGGGGCGCTTCGGCGGAAGAAAGCGCGCCCAGATCCGCGACGGACCAGCCGGATGGGTCCGTCTCGTCCGCGAGGCGAAAGAAGATGGCGCCTTTCGCACCGGCTTCGTGTGCGACCGCCAAGACCTTGGCCAGCGCCGCGCGATCCACGAAACGCGAGGCCACGATGTCCTCCTGTGCCACCGCGGTGTGCGCGACGCGGGTGTCGCGATCGGCGCGGAAGAGCGTCACGCCCAGGCGCGTTGGGCCGAGTGCACGGAGGTTCTTGTGAAAACAGAAATCGTCCCACGCCCAGTTAGGGATCTGCCCGCGGGACAGGCCGGTCCGGTCGAAGACGGTGAGCCGGGCGAAGGAAGGCAGGCCGGCGCGCCAGGGAACGGGGCAGGCACTCCACGCGTGCAGGGCCACGGCGACGCTCTCCGGGTCGAGGAGGGGTGGCGGCGGTGCGGCGCTGCTCACGCCCGTGGGGTCGGCTTGCATGTCATAGAACATGGGAGCGATTTCCTCGACGCCGTGGGCCAGGGCGGGAAAGCCGCGCAGCGTGGGCCAATGGGTGAGGGCGGTAATCGAGAGATGCGGCACCTTGCGCCGCACCTCGGCCAGGGTGGCGGCGTAATCGCCGAGCAACCGGTCCGGACAATCGAAATCGATCTGCAATTCCCCCGCCACCGCGACGGCGTCCAGGCTGGCCAACAGTTCCGGCATGGCGGCGCGGGCGAAAGGCTTCTTCCCCTCGGAGGTCAATCGCACGACCGGCACCAGATGGAATCCTGGCGCGACCTCCGATCGATCGGCGGCGCGCCGCCCCACGCCCACCAGGTTGAGTGTCGCCCCTTTCCAGCGCCACGTGCCGTCACGGTTTTCCAGTTCTCCAACGTTCCAATAAAGCGTGCGCACATTCTGCGTCGAGAGCTGCTCCTGTTCCTCGAGGGAAAGCGGCTGTGAGCGATGCCACACCCAAAACGCCCGCTCCAATGGCTCCGTCGCCAAGCCGGTCGCGGCGAGCACGAGGAACGCAAGAAAGGCAAAAACGCGGCGCATTCCGTCTGTGTAGCATCTTTTGGGCAGGTCCGCTGCCGAGAATCGCCCATCGGGGCTGTCCCAGATGTTGCACCCGGAACACTTGCAACACCGGCCGGGGCCCGATTTGAGGGTTGCACACTCCCCTTCTCCAACTTTAAATCGCTGAACAGAAACCACTTCCTGCGCATCGCCGGTCCGCTGGCACGCCTCAGGCTAAATGGGCGCGCGGCGTTATCGCCACGCCCTTTTGTCCATGAGCACCAACGGTCATCTCACCATCGACGCGGAGCCTTACGAGTACGTTTTTGAGCCGTCCAGTACGGTCCTGCTCATCATCGATATGCAACGCGATTTCCTGGAGCCGGGGGGCTTTGGGGAAATGCTCGGCAACGACGTCTCGCAGCTTCGCCGCACCATCGAGCCGAACATCAAGCTCCTCGCCGCCTGGCGGGCCGCCGGTCTTCAGGTGATCCACACCCGGGAGGGTCATCGCGACGATCTCCTCGACCTGCCGCCGGCCAAGAAAATCCGTGGCCGGAGCCCCACGTCGATCGGCGATGCCGGACCGATGGGCCGCATCCTGGTGCGGGGCCAATCGGGGCACGACATCATTCCCGAGCTCTATCCGAAGTTTGGGGAAGCGGTGATCGATAAGCCGGGCAAGGGCGCCTTTTGGTCGACGGACCTGCACGCGATCCTCCAGCACCGTGGCATCAAGAACCTGATCGTCACCGGTGTGACCACCGAAGTCTGCGTGAACACCACGGTGCGTGAGGCCAACGACCGCGGCTACGTTTGTCTCGTGCCCTCGGACTGCGTGGGCTCGTACTTTCCCGAGTTTCACGAGATGGGGCTGAAGATGATCAAGGCACAAGGCGGCATCTTCGGCTGGGTCTCGCACTCGGAAAAAATCATTCCCGCGCTCGGGCAAC
>Ga0207703_10003044_pt1 | contig 14184 bp, 18 predicted proteins | sample KBSSwiS12_FD_184304 | JGI IMG/M metagenome (GOLD analysis project Ga0207703, IMG submission 184304) | Switchgrass rhizosphere microbial communities from Kellogg Biological Station, Michigan, USA - KBS Switchgrass S1-2 (SPAdes) (version 2) | ecosystem: Host-associated > Plants > Roots >... | reverse complement strand
ATTGCCGTCGCTGCCGTTCAGGGTATCGTCGCCGGCGTCGCCATAAAGCGTGTCGGTCCCGGCACCACCATCCAGCACATCGGCGCCACCGTAGCCATGCAGTGTATCGACGCCGCCGATGCCAAGGCCGAACACGAAGGCCAATGTTTTCACGGAATTCTATTCGCACTGCGCGGTGATCCCAAACTCACCGGTTCGCTGCGAGGCTCGGTCTGAGGTCTCACTCATTTTGGAGGCCATTCGCTGCCCTCCAGTTCCTTGGGCAACTGCGTCGGTTCCACCGGGTAAATCTTGCTCAGATCGATGACCCCCTGCGGCCCGAACTCCGCTTCCGGCGCGCCTACGATCAACCACAGCACCTCCGCATCGGTGTCGTTGAAGACCTGGCGCAACTGCTGTGGCCCCACCACGATGCCGCCATGCTGCGGCACCGTCAGCGTCTCCTCGCCGACCCGAATCCGTCCTGTCCCCTCGACGACAAAATAGAATTCCTCCGCCAGCACATGCTTGTGCAGCGTATTGGCGCTGCGCGGTGGGAACCGCCATAATCTCGCGCCCAGAATCTCGCTCCCTGTCCGCTCGAGAAAATCCGCGTTCGGAATCTTCATCAGGTTCGATGGCCGCCAGGCCAGGTCTTCGGGCTTGATCAGGCAATATCCGTCGATCGCTTTCATTGGTGGATGCGCTCTTCAACCATTGGCTGCTGCGCAGCATTAGCTTTCCTCGCCCCTCAGCATTTTGCGAATCCAATCGCTCCGCGCCCAATCCAACACCGTCTTCCCCTTCGCGTCCGTGACCTCCGGGCTCACCCCGTGCACGAGAAATGCCGCCAGAATTTCACGCTGTGCCGCCCGCGCCTGAGTCGCTCCGGAACCGCCCCGCCCCGTATTTTGCACCGCCAGGTGAAACGGCGTCGAGCCGGGTTGGTTGCACATCGTCGTATCGGCCCCCGCCTTCAGCAGGCATTTCACGGCGGCCGCACACCGCGTGCGCACCGCGCGATGAAGTGGCGTCGCTCCATTCTTGTCCTGCGCGTTGATATCGGCTCCCGCCGCGAGCAGCAGATGAATCATCGCCACCTGTCGTTTCGCATCCCACGAAGGATTCTCCAGATAGCCGTCCGCCGCGTAATGCAGCGGCTGACTGCGGCGCCGGTTCCCGGCTGAGCCTGCATCCGCCCCGGCCGCCAAAAGCATCTTCGCGATCTCCACCCGATACCCCGCCGCGGCGACATGCAATGGGGTGTCTCCAGAATAGATCCAGTGCGCGATACTCGTGTCGTAACGTTCATCCCCGGCCACGCATTGCACCAGGGCCGCGTCGCGTTCAAGCAACTGTTTCACTTTGGCGCGAACATCCTCGAGGATCGCGGCGACTAGGGATTTGAAGCCGTTGGGCATGGCTAACTTCCTAAACGAGGTGAGGCGGGGCAGGGGAATTTCATCCGTCGATCGGCTGCGACGGCGTGTTCAGGATCATCTGATAGAACGACAAATCAAGCCAGCGGCCAAACTTGAATCCCGCCTCGCGGATCGTGCCGCAATGCGTGAATCCCAGCCGCTCGTGCAGCGCGCAGCTCGCCCGGTTGGCCGCGTCGATCGCTCCCACCAGCACATGGTAATCCCGCTCCCGCGCCGCCTCGATCACCGCTTCCAGCAGTCGCCGACCCACGCCCCGCCCGCGAAAGCGCGCATCCACGTACACCGAGTGCTCCACCGAATACTTGTAGGCCGGCCACGCCCGGAACGTTCCAAAGCTGGCAAACCCCATCAACTCCCCGCTTTCATTCTCCACGCCGATCACCGGAAAGTTCCCCTTCGCCTTCGTCTCAAACCACGCTTCCATCATCTCCGCCGTGCGCATCTGATAATCATAGATCGCCGTCGAGTTGACAATCGCCTCGTTAAAAATCGCCAGGATCTGCGACGCATGTCTCCGCGGTTCACATGGAATGATCATCATGGCGCGGGTCTTTTGAATCAGTCACCGAGCTGCCGATAAAACACCGTTGTGCTGCAAAGTCCGCCGCGCGGGAACAAGGCATAGCCCGGAATATCTCCCACGCGCACCCACCCCAGCCGCTCGTAGAGGCGCGCCGCGTCGCCCCCGGTCACCGCATCGAGCACCAGCAGCGTCCTGCCGGCTTCGCGCGCGGTGTTTTCCGCCGCGCGCATCAGCGCCTCTCCCAGTCCCTGCCGCCGCGCCCGGCGATGCACCAGCATCTTCGACACATCCGCGCGGTGCGGTTGGTTCTCCGGAAGGTCGAACGTCAATTGCACGCACCCGCACAACCCCAGCGTATCCTCCGCCACCAGCAGCGCGCGTTCGCCCGCCGCCACGCCTTGTGCCACGCGCCTCCAGAACTCCACCGCCCGCTCGCGCGTCAGCGGATGCATGAAGCTCACCGACGCCCCACCCTCCACGCAGTCGATCAAGATGTCGGCCAGCGCATCGATCTGCGCCGCATCAAACGCCTCCAGTCGTCGCAGGGACCAGTTCGGGGTCGTCATCGTCTTGCCGGGGTTTCCGACGCCATCACCACCGCATAGCGCGCCGGTTTTCGCGTGGGATTGTGAAACAGCGTCGGCCCGCCGAGTTCCATGGCCAGGCAATCCCCCGCACGCAAACGATGGCGTTCCGCGCCGAGCGTAATATCCATCGCCCCCTCCAGCATCCACACCTGCTGATAGACCCGCACGTCGCGTCCCCCCGCTTCAAACGCCACCCGCTGGCCGGCCGGAAAACGGACCTCCACGATCTGCATCGGCTGCGGCACCCCCACTGGCGACACATTCCGCCGCACATAACCCGAACTCGGATCCCGCCACTGCGGCTGGTCGTCGCGCCGCGCCACCGGTCCACGCGCCTCCTCCTCTTCCGCCTTTGGCGCCTCGAACAGCGAAGGCAATGTCACCCCCAGCCCCGCCGCCAGCTTCTCCAGCACCACCGCCGTCGGGCTGCTCTCCCCGCGTTCGATCAGCGAGATCATCGACCGGCTTACCCCGCTCTGGTTCGCCAGCCCATCCAGCGAGAGCCCCTGCGCCGCGCGGAGCTCGCCCACGCGCCCCGCGATGCGCTGGTTCAAGTCAGACACCGCTTCTTTCATCATGGACATACATATCCATTATAATGGATGTCACATCAAGCGCTTAGTCGCGCGGCGTCCCCTGGCCGCACCTCACCCCCGCCAGATGTCCTCGCATGTCGCCAGCATCACTGCCCGGTCGGGCGCGGCGGAATTCGCCGTGGCGTGATTGTGGGTGAAATTCGATCCTGTATAAAACAGCCACCACTGCCGGTCGTGGTGGACCAGCGCGTGCGGCGCATGGACCATCATCGAGTCCGGTTGGGCGATATCGCCGCGCGACAGCCACGGCGTACGCTGCGGCCGTTGCCAATGAATGCCGTCCTCGGAGAAACACCATTCCATGTCGATTGTCTGGCTATCCAGGTGATAGTGCCCCACGATCCCCACGCGGCCCCGTTCCGTGTGCGTGACCGAGAGATAGTAAAACTGCGAGCTCGCCGGGTCTTTCTCGTCCGGCGTTAACACCCGCTGGCGCCCTCCCCAGCGCAGCCCATCGGCACTCACGTACCGGTCGATTACCCGCACCAGCCCGGGAATATTGTCGTGGGGAAAATAGCGGGGATCGTCCTTGCCCACTTCCATCAAGGCCACGGAATACATTTCAAAGCTGCCATCCGGCAGTTGGTAGACGTTCGTCGCATCATTCGAGAGCAGCGCCGCCGGGGCCAGCGGCTCGCCTTCCACCGGCGCCGCCTTGCGCCTGGAAAAGTGCTTCAGCCCGGCCTCGATGGCCGCCGCCCCGTCGACCGCACGATCGCCAGGATGATAGATGCACGGCCGCAGCGGATCCATCACCCGGTAGGCCCGCCCATCCGCGCTGTCCGCTGCCAGATATCGCACCACGCCTTTCCCATGGGCCCAGAAATAGATCCGGTGCCGCCCGTCGGCCAGCCGCAGATGCACCACCTGGATCGGCCTCCAGCCCGCGGGCAGGTTGCCCACTGCCAGCGGCGCTTGGGAGTCCGGCTCACCCTCGGAGAGCACGGCATAAGTCGGCGTCAGCGATTCCCCCGGCGCGCCTTCGACGATGCCGATGTTTTTGGCCCCGTCCTCCTTGCCGTAAACGCTGCACCACCATCGCCACCGGCCGTCTGCGAGCGGCTCTGCCGGGCTCGTGAAATTCTGCACCCAGCCGCCCGCCGGTTCGCCCCCATGGCGAAAGATCACCCCCTGTTTGCGCCACGCGTTCGGCGCGCACGGCCCCGGTCCGCCGGCCTGCGCGCGCCCGAGCGCGGGTGCGATGATCGCGCCGGCAAGGCCTCCCATGAAATGGCGGCGGCTGATGGGCGATGGGCGAGGGGGGATCTCCGGACTCATAAGATGGGAAGTTTGGATCAGATTGGATTTTTGAGATAGCCCGCTGGCTGATTGTTTTCCAGCCGGCAGGGCCCCGGTGCGGGATTGGGCCGCCAAGAGAGTGTCATCGAACGCCGCCGTTGTGCGCAATTAGGCCACATCGGGCTCTTTGTTTTGTCCATGGGTGGACAAGCGCTGAAGAAAGAATACGTCCCGCAGCGTGGTCACCTCCCGCGCGAACATCAGCGAAAAAAAGCCGGCGAAATAACCGATAACCACGCCGATCAAGGGCTCGCGTACCAGCAGAAAGGCGAGCACGAGCAGGGCGAACTTGCTGAAATAGAGAAACCGAATGTAGCGACGGCCCCACTGGGTCGCTTTGAATGCGCTTCGGATCTCGAGGAGCGACGACGCTGCCGAAAACCCACCGGCCGCCTGCCTCATACTCCAGTGCTGCATGAGGCCGCCGAGGATGCCGGGCACGGCGCCGGCGATCGCCAAAGAAATGGGGGCGTGCGGCTTCATGACGAAAAGCAAAATGGAGGCTGCTCCCGCTGAGGCAACGATGAAGACGATATTGGTGCCCGGCGAAAGGGAGTAATGTGGCTTTGGCATAGACGCAGGTCCCGCCGGATATCCTGCTGACCCTGAGGTCAGTGGGACAAGGTAAACAATTGCTATAATGGATACCTGGGCGAGCGCTTTGTCGCGAGAGCGACGTGGCGACTGCATTTCATGCTCCCGCCGATCCGGTACATAAAAATACAGAATTCCAGCGAGGGTTTTTGCCAGCCGTGGTGTGTGAAGAGTTGCGGGTGAGTGAAAAAACCAAGCCCGCAAGAAACAAAAACAAAAACCTTAACTTCACTACGAAAATGAAAACTCTCACCAAACTGACTCTCACCACGGTGGCTGCGATGACTCTCGGAGCGGCCACTCTCTTCGCTGGCCCCGGCCCGGTTGGCGCGCCAAAAGGTCCGGCTCGTGAATACCCGGCTGCTGCGGTGAAGAATTGTGACCGCATGACCATCAACAAGAACGCCAGGATCGGCGTCACGGCGGTGGCCGCCTGCACCAAGGAGGTCAAAGGGACGCTGGAATGCCGTCTCGCCTGCCGGTAAAAAGACCAGACCACAACCCAGAGCCGGGTGGAGCAAGATCTCCGCCCGGTGCTGATTCTGAAAATCGGATATGAAAAACAACGATCCACTTCGCGAAAGGCTCCAAGCCTGGAACTTTGAGCCGACGATCCCGAAAAGCTTCCACGCCGATGTCTGGGCGCGGATTCACGGGCGTGCGGAGCAGCGCGTGGATGCCGGTTTCGGAGCGTTCCTGCGCTGGCTGTTTCCCTCGCCGGTGGTCTGGCAGCTTGCCACCGCCACCGCGGTCGTCATGGTCGCGCTCGGAGGTGGCCTTGGAAGCCTGAAGGCGCGCGCGTCCAATGAGGAGCAGCGTTCGGCACTGGCGCAACGCTACGCTCAGTCGGTCGATCCTTATCTGAAAGTCGCTCGACTGAACCAATGAAACGCGGCTTCATTATCGCTCTCGTCGCCCTCGCGCTCGGCGCGGGTGTATTTTTCCTCTGCTATCGCGTCGGCACCTTGTCCCTGCGTGGCGTCGCCGGGCAGCCGGGCGGCGAAATGGTGTGGCTGACCCGCGAGTTTCACCTCGATTCCGGGCAGACCCGGCGCATTGCCCAGCTTCAGGCGGACTATGAACCGCGTTGTATGGAAATGTGCCGGAGGATTGCCGGGAACAACGAAAAGCTTGATCGGCAGATCACCGCCAACCACGAGCGAACCCCGGAAATGGAAGCGCTGCTGCGGGAGAGTGCCGATATTCAAGTGGAATGCCGGCGTGACATGCTCACCCACATTTATGCGGTGGCAGGTGTGATGTCTCCGGAGCAAGCACAGCGCTATCTCGCGCTCATGAAATTGCAGGTCTTGCAACCCGGCGCGCCGCATACCTTCGCACCGCATGGCGCCCATGAATGAGGACGGCCAGGAAGCGGACGTGGCAGCGATGTTACGATTGCGAGGCGGCGACGATCTCGCCTTGAACGAGCTCATGTCGCGCTGGCAGACCCCGCTGGTTCGCTTTCTCTACCGCTACACCGTCAGCGAGCCCGATGCCCTCGATCTCGCCCAGGAGACTTTCGTCCGCATCTATGAACACCGCGCCAGTTACGATGCGCGCGGCAAGTTCTCGACCTGGCTGTACACCATCGCGGGCAATCTTTGCCGCAATCACGCCCGATGGAAGACCCGCCACCGCACCGTTTCCATGGAAGTGGAGATCGCCGACGAATCCGACAGGACCCTCGGCGATCAACTGCCCGACCCAATGCGGACACCGGCGCAGGATGCCGCGGGCAACGAACTTGCCGCGGCGATCCGGGATGCCATCCAGGCCTTGCCGGATGACCAGCGCACCGCGACCATTCTCTACGAGTACGAAGACGTCGCCTATGCCGACATCGCGCAGGTGCTGGGCTGCTCCGTGAAAGCAGTGGAAAACAAACTCTATCGCGCCCGGCAATATTTGCGCGAGCGGCTCGGCGGATGGCTGAAATGACCGGGAGTTCTGGAGTGAGCATCGTCAAACATCGCATTCCGCAGACGGTGATCGCACTCGGCGTGGTGAGCTTGCTGACCGATCTCTCCAGCGAAATGATCTATCCGCTGCTGCCGATCTTTCTGGCCTCGGTCCTCGGTGCGGGTGCGATGGCGCTCGGGTTGATTGAAGGCGTTGCCGAATCGACGGCGGCCCTGCTCAAGGTGGCGTCTGGCGTCTGGACGGATCGCACGCAGCGCCGAAAGCCGCTGGTGGTCACCGGCTACAGTCTGTCGGGATTGATGCGCCCGCTCATTGGCCTCGCGGCAGCCTGGCCCGCCGTACTGGCGCTACGCTTCGCGGATCGGGTGGGCAAAGGCCTGCGCACCTCGCCGCGTGACGCGCTCATCGCAGACGTGACAGAGGCCGGCGCCCGAGGCACCGCATATGGCTTTCACCGCTCGATGGATCACGCCGGCGCTGTCCTCGGACCACTCGTCGCCGCCGTTCTCCTCTACGGCGCTGGCCTCCCGCTGCGTCAGGTCTTCCTCCTCTCCGCGGTCCCCGCCGGCGCGGTGCTGGCGGTGCTTCTGCTGGGAGTGAAAGAGCCCCCCGTTCATGACCCGACAGCCCCCAGGGCGCCGAAGGGCCTTGCGCCATGGAGCGCTCTCGGTCCGGATTATCGGCGTTTGCTCGTCGCCGTGCTGGTCTTCACCCTGGGCAACTCCACCGACGCCTTCCTTCTTCTGCGCCTTAACCAGACCGGTATCGCCGCCGGCGGAATCGCGCTGCTTTGGTCGGCGCATCACGTGGTAAAGATGGTCGCCAACTACTTTGGCGGGCGACTCACGGATTCGATCGGTCCCCGGCCCATGATCCTCGCTGGCTGGCTCTTTTACGCCGCGATCTATCTCGCCTTTGGGTTGTTCAGTTCAGCGCCATGGCTCATCACGGTCTTTCTCGCCTATGGCATTTACTTTGGCCTCGTCGAACCTGCCGAACGCGCCTGGGTGGCCAGCCTCGTCCCGCCACAACTACGTGGCACCGCCTTTGGCTGGTATCACTGCGCCATCGGTCTGGCGGCCCTTCCGGCCAGCCTCCTCTTCGGCTTGCTCTGGGCAAATTGGGGTGCGGCGGTTGCATTCAACACCGGTGCGGTGTTCGCCGCACTCGCTGCGCTCATTTTGCCACGAGGGCAAGGAGGCCAGGTTGATTCTCACGGTGAAAATGGCACTGCTTCGTGAACCAGGCATCTCGCGAGCGTCCGAACTTGCACGACTTCGACGTGCCTGGCATTCCTGCCGCCGCTAATGGGGTTCGTCGTGCTTGTGACCATGACCGCCGCATCCACCCATCAAAAGATGGCAGCCCAACATGAGCGCGATCACGATCGCCATGGTGACGCCGGTGTTCACCCCCAGAACCGGCAGGATGAACAGCAATAACATCGGCACCGCACAGCCGAGCAGCATGGTGAGAGTATGTTTCATACGATTTGTTTTCCGGGTTGAGTCAGTGGGAAAATGAAATGGGGGATTCCGTTTGCCGCGAGCCATTCACTCGCTCCAGCCACTTTGGGGGAGCCTTGGCAGGCTCCCTCAGAGTCGGGGCTGGGAACAGCCGCGCTACTTTGCCGGGACGAGCAGGTAGTGCGCGGTCCCATGAGGGGTCATGTGTTCCTGAACCCGCAGATCGGCACGGTCGGCGGTCCTGGCCGCACGGCCGATGCCTCTGCCTTGGTGATAGAAGCCGATGGTCACATTGGCCTGGTTGCGGTTGACTTGCTGGTTCTGCACCGCGAGCCGGTTTTGGAGTGCTGGATCGTCCGCCCAAGCGGCGCCTCCAAAGAAGGCGGCAGTGGCGGCGATGGCGAGGATTCGAGTCATTGTTTTCATTTTTGGTTACCTGGTTTTTTGTTGGTTTGTCTTGAAGTTCTCAAGCTCACCCACTGACACACCGGTTGCGGGAGAAACCCTCGGTAACTATTTCGCCGACATCGGGATAGTGCCTTGCCACGTGCTTCCAGCGAGTTACGCCGGGTCACTCCGGCGAAATGTCCAGGAGGCTTGGTTGGGATAAGAGTCCTCCTTTGCAGCCTGTCGTCGCCGAAATGGTCGCCTCGGTTTCGATCCCGCCTTGTGCCCATAGCTCCAGGCTATGGTTCGTTGCCGCAGGAGGTATTGGCCGGATCGCCGATCATGGCGCATCCGTGGCATCAGCGACCCCCAGCGCAAGGGAGGCTTCACGCACATGAAAGACGACAAAAGTCGAACCCCAGGCGGTAGCAAGAAATGCACAACTTATGCCAGAGGACGTGGAGTCGTCTTTGCGAGACTTCACGAGACTACTCCCCCGCACGGCACGGCGCCACTCACCAAGTAAAGCAAACAACAAAATAGAATGAGTCATATGAAACTAACGACAAAACTCCACCTCGCTCTCGCCCTTGCGGCGGGTATGTTCACCACCTCCGCAATCGCCGGCCCCGGCGTGCATAGCCCGAGCGATTTCCCTACCAAGGTCACAACCAAGACCGAGGCTGTCACCTGTTGCACCGCGAAAGCCAAAGTCGCCATGGCCTGCACCTCCTGCAAGACACTCGACGTGAAAGAGGGTGAAAAAGACAAGACCACCATCATGTCCTGGTTCGCGCCCGACGCGAAGCACGACTGCGCGGGTTGCGGCGGCAAAATCACGATTAGGGAAACCGGCGCCGGCAAAGGCACCAGTGTCAGCGAATACACCCACACCTGCAGCAAGTGCGGCGACAAGTCCGCCTACGTCTGTACGGATCACAAGAAGGCCTAAGTCCATCGGGAACCAACCCCTCAGGCGGAGCCGTCCAGTGCCCGGTGCCGGGCGGCTCCTCCCAGCCGCCCATCTTTCCCAATCTTGAAAGTGGGTCGTTAGAAGAGCGGCGGGAGTGGCCTCGGAAAGCGGCAATCGTGCAATCCAACCCATTTATTCTCCATGTCATCCTCCTCCGACAAAGAACCGATTCATGACGGGCAGTGCATCGTCTGCCTCAAGGCGGTGCGCCAGGGCGATGAGCTATGCAATATGAAATTCGGCGATCACATCGTGAGCGTGTGTTGTCCGCTCTGTTTCGCGGCGCTCCAGGCCGATCCGCCGGCCTATCTCGGCCGCAAACTTCCCCCGTGGAAGGACAACCCCTCCATGTTCTAAGCGACCGTGAGAACCGCGACGCGCGTCATTCTTCTGCCAGCCTTCTTCATGGGGCTGCGCATCTTCGCTGCCGGGAATGAACTTTCCGAGCAGCAAGTCGTTCGCGAAGCGCTCGCCGCCAATCCCGCCCTGAAGGCCTCGGCGGCGAAATGGGCGGCCATGAAGGAGCGCGTGCCGCAGGCCAGGGCATGGGAAGATCCGATGACGGGGGTCAAACTGGAGCGCTTTGGAACGACGAGCTTCAGCCGTTACACCGATTCGGAATGGATGGTCTCGCAGACTGTCCCGCTCTCCGGTAAAAACTTGAGCCGTGGCCGCGCCGCGGAAGCCGAGGCTCGCGCGGCGTATGAAGACGTGCGGCGCGTCCGGCTCGATGTTCTGGCAAAAACACGGGCCACTTACTTCCGGCTCTGCAACGCCTACGCGCAACTTGCGCTCAACCGGAAGAACCAGGGGTTGCTCGTGCAGTTCGTCGAGATCAGCAAAGCGAAATACGAGGTCGGTGGACGTTCCCAAGCCGATGTGCTCGCGGCGCAAACCGACGCCAGCAAGCTCGAACAGGAGCGCTTCCGCCTGGAGCAGGATCTTTCCGCGCAACAGTCCGCCCTCAATGTTCTCATGAACCGGCCGGCCACTGCGCCGCTCGGCGACCCCGCCGCCCTCGCGTTCAAACCGTTGACCAGGAAGGCAAGCGATCTTGAAGCACTCATCCTCGCCCACCGCCCCGAGGTCGTGGCGGCCCAGCGCAATATCGCCGCCGAAGAAGCGAGGCTCCAGTTGGCGCATCGCCAGTGGATCCCCGATCCGCAAGTGCAGGTCGCGGCGCGGCACCCCCGCGAAAGCGGGGATGCATTCACCGAGTACGACACGGCCGTCTACTTCAGCGTCCCGTGGGCGAACCCCGGCAAATATTCCGCCGGCGTGCGCGAAGCCACCCAGAGCGTCGAAAGCGCCCGCCGCAACCTCGAGGCAGCGAAAACCGACGCGCTCGGCCTGCTCCGCGATCGGCTCCGCATGATCTCGTCCCTTGCTCAACAGTATCAGCTTTCGCAGGAGAAGATTGTGCCGCTCGCCGCGCACACCGTGGAGACGCTCCAGGCCGGCTACCGCACCGACATCAGCAACTACCTCGAGGTGATCAGCGCCCAGCGCACTTTGCGGGAAGCGGAAGCCGCGGCGTCCACCCAGCTCGCCGATTACCTCGCCGCCCTCGCCGAGCTCGATGCCCTCGTCGGTCTCGACGGTGAAACCGGGGACGGAAAAACAGCGGCAGCACGGAATTCAACCAGATGAAACGCATCATCCTTCTCCTCCTCGCGGTCTTGATGGCCGTCGGCGCGGTCGTACTGGTCACGCGCCACCGCAGCGCGTCGTCCGCCGGCGCCCCGAAACAACTCTACACCTGCGGCATGCACCCACAGATCATCAAGGACCAGCCGGGAAATTGCCCGATCTGTGGGATGGCGTTGCAGCCCATCCGCAAGCAGCCCGGCGAAGGTGCGCCGGCCGCGACCAGCGACCATGGCGGGCGCAAGGTGAAGTATTACAAATCCACCATGATGCTCGGCGAAATCAGTCAGGCGCCCCGCAAGGACAGCATGGGCATGGACATGGTGCCGGTCTACGAGGGAGAGGATGACAGCGGAGCGATTTCCATCGATCCCGTGACGACACAAAACATGGGCCTGCGCACCGGCCTCGTCACCAAGGGGGTCCTGCGCCGCAACATCCGCTCCGTCGGGGTGATCGATTTCAATGAGACCGCGCTCAGCGAGGTCACCACAAAGTTCAAGGGCTGGATCGAAAAACTCTATGTCGATTCCACCGGCCGGCAGGTCCACAAGGGCGAGCCGCTCTTTGAGATCTACTCGCCCGATCTCTACACCGCGCAGAATGAATATGCGCTCGCGTCCACCCGCGGCACCGGACTTAAGGAAAGCGCGCTCACCAAGCTGAAATACTACGATGTCTCTGCCGAGCAGATCGCCGAGCTGGAGAAGAGCGGCCAGCCGAAAAAGACGCTCAGCGTCAGCGCTCCGCGGGACGGCGTGGTCGTCGAGAAGATGGTCGTGGAAGGGCAGATGGTGGAGGCCGGCATGAAGCTCTACCGCGTTGCCGACCTCAGCACCGTCTGGGTGCAATCGCAGGTCTATGAGCAGGACCTGGGTTTCATCAAGCTCGGCCAGGAAGCCGTCGTCAGCCTGTCCTACCTGCCCGATCGGAAGTTCCGCGGACGCGTCACGTACATCTATCCCACCGTCGATGAGAAGACCCGCACTGCGAAAGTGCGCATGGAATTTCACAACCCCGGCTTCTTCCTCAAGCCGGGCATGTTCGCCACCGTGCAGATCGAGTCCGAAATCGAAGCCGATGCCATCCTTGTGCCGGACATGGCGGTGTTGCGCAGCGGGGAGAAGAACACCGTCTTCGTCGCCCTCGACGGCGGAAAATTCGAGCCGCGCACCGTCACGATTGGCGCGCGCTCCGTGGACAACAACTACCAGGTGCTCAGCGGTCTCAAGGAAGGCGAGCGGGTGGTCACCTCCGGCCAGTTCATGCTCGATTCCGAGAGCCAGCTCCGCGAGGCGATCCAGAAAATGCTCAAGCCGCCCGCGGCTTCAGCCGTTGCGGCCTCCAACGAGCACAGCGGACACAACCCCGAGACGCCAGCGACGGCTGCCGCCACCACGCCAGCGGACGATTCCACTTCGTTCATCTGCCCGATGCCCGAGCATGTTTCCATCAAGTATCAGCACCCGGGCAAGTGCCCGCTTTGCGGCATGGGCCTCGTTCCCGTTCGGAACGACATGCTCGCGAAGTTGCCGCCGGGTGGAACGGTCGACCACTACACCTGCCCGATGCCGGAACACGCCGACGTCAACGTCAATAACGCCGGCAAGTGTCCGCGCTGCGGCATGACGCTCATCCCTGTGATGATCGCCCCCGCGCTCCCGAACACGGCCGAACCGGCGACGCCTCCCCCTACGCCCGAGCACCAGCACTGAAGGGAGCCCATCATGCTCAAGGCCATCATCGAGTTCTCGCTTCGGAACAAGTTCATCGTCCTGTTGGTGACGGTGGTCCTGGTGCTCATCGGGATTTTTTGCCTGCGCAATATCCCGCTCGATGCGATCCCGGATCTCTCCGATACGCAGGTCATCATCTACACCGAGTGGCCCGGTCAGGCGCCGCAGATCGTCCAGGATCAAGTCACCTATCCGATCACCACGAAGATGCTCTCCGTCCCCAAGGCGAAGGTCGTCCGCGGCTACTCGTTCTACGGTTACTCTTTCGTCTATGTGATTTTTGCCGATGGCACTGATCCGTACTGGGCGCGCAGCCGGGTCCTCGAATATCTCAGCTCGCTCGGCGGTCAATTACCCCGCGGCGTCACTCCCTCGCTCGGCCCGGACGCCACCGGCGTCGGCTGGGCGTTCATGTATTCGCTCAACTCGAAGGAGCGCAGCCTCGCCGAGTTACGGTCCATGCAGGATTGGTATCTCAAGTACCAGCTCACCTCGGTCGAGGGTGTCGCCGAAGTCGCCTCCCTCGGTGGCTTCGTGAAGCAGTATCAAGTCACGGTCGATCCCACCAAGCTGCGCGCTTACAATCTCTCCATCGCCGAGGTCAGCATGGCCATCCAGAAGAGCAACGGCGAAGTCGGTGGGCGCTCCATCGAGATGGCGGAGAAGGAGTTCATCCTCCGGGTGCGTGGCTACATCCAGGGCCTCGACGACCTGCGCAAAGTCGCCGTGGGCGTCGGCACGAACGGCGTCCCGATCCTGCTCGGGGAAGTGGCCAATGTGCAGCTCGGCCCGGACATGCGCCGGGGCATCGCCGAGCTCAATGGTGAAGGCGAGACCGTCGGCGGCGTGGTCGTCGTCCGCTACGGCGCCAACGCCCGCGAAGTCATCCGCGCGGTAAAAGCGCGGCTCGATCAATCCATGAAAGGCCTGCCCGCCGACGTCAGTTACACCATCGCCTACGATCGCACCGCGCTCATCGACCGCGCGGTCAAGACGCTGGAGGAAAAGCTCGTCGAGGAAAGTATCGTCGTG
>Ga0207703_10003040_pt1 | contig 14194 bp, 9 predicted proteins | sample KBSSwiS12_FD_184304 | JGI IMG/M metagenome (GOLD analysis project Ga0207703, IMG submission 184304) | Switchgrass rhizosphere microbial communities from Kellogg Biological Station, Michigan, USA - KBS Switchgrass S1-2 (SPAdes) (version 2) | ecosystem: Host-associated > Plants > Roots >... | reverse complement strand
CTTGAACACCGGCATCGCGCCAACCCCGGTCGGACAACAGAAACGTCTGGGAGTTTTAGCTGGAGACTTCGGAGGCTTCCCCAACGGACGTCGTCCGATCGATGACGTGGTGGATATCGCATCACGCGCCGTTGCCGGAATTCTGGCAGGCCCGCAATTCAACACGCCTATCGGAGATGGGGTGAACACGAATCCGGAAGGTTTCAACAACTCGTTCCCCTATGTGATGCCGGCCAACAACGGCCGTAACAGCCATCACATCGGCCCCGGACAGGATGGATGTACCGGCCAACCCGGCGGCATCTGCCCAGTGCAGTAAACCATGAAACTTCTGTGAAATCTGTGTCCTCGTGGTTTCAAGATTTTAAAAAGGCGAACCCCCGAGAACACAGAGTTTCACAGAGGAAAACCTCACAGAGGAATTACGAAATAAGAGGACTTATGAGAAAAACATTGGCTATGCTCCTGTTGCTGACGACTTCGGTAATCGCCCAATCCGCGCCCCCACAATCTCCAGCGGAAATCGCCATCGCCAACGCGCAAAAAGCGATCGACAAGAAACCGACCCAATTCTCTGGCTACAATCAACTGGCAATTGCTCTGGCCCGCCGTGCTCGCGAAACCTCGGACGCGAACTTCTATACCCAAGCCGAAGAGGCCCTGAAAAAATCCCAACAACTCTGGCCAGGAAATTACGAGGGAGAAAAACTCCACGTCTGGCTGTTGCTGGGCCGCCACGAATTCGCTGCGGCGCTGGAAGCTGCAAAAGAACTAAATCAGAAGATGCCTGACGACGTACTTGTCTATGGCTTCATGGTCGACGCCAACGTCGAACTGGGTAACTACGACGCCGCCGAAAAATCCGGGCAATGGATGTTGAACCTCCGCCCCGGCAATATGCCAGCGTTGACACGCACCGCCTACCTCCGCGAACTGTTCGGAGACATCGACGGCTCCTATGAGTTAATGCAGATGGCATTCCAGGGAACTCCGCCAACAGAAAACGAAGACCGGGCCTGGATCATGAACCAAATGGCGCATCTGGATTTGGCGGTCGGGAGGACTGCGGAGGCAGAAAACATCCTGCAGCAAGCCCTGAAAATTTTCCCCGGCTATCACTATGCACTAGGGAATCTGGCCAGAGTCCGCATCCAGCAAAAGCGCTACACCGCAGCGGTTGATCTGCTTCAGCAGAGATATAAAACTGCATCGCACGCGGAAAATCTCTACGACTTGGCCGTGGCTCTTAAATTGGCAGGCCGTGCAGAAGAAGCGAAAACCGCCTTCGCCGAATTCGAAAAGAAATCATTGGCGGAAACGATGCGCAGAGACAATTCCAACCATGAACTAGCCTTTTACTACGCCGACGAAGCCAACCAACCGGCCAAAGCCATCGAGGTAGCCCAACGCGAATACAACTATCGTCACGACGTTTTTACGCTGGACGCCTACGCCTGGGCACTGCACAAAAACAACCACGACGCCGAAGCTCGTAAGCAAATCGAAGTTGCCCTGGCTGTAGGAATCCGAGACGCCAAGCTATTCCGCCACGCCGGAGAGATAGCCCTATCGCAGGGAGACCGAAAATCCGCCGTGGACTATTTGCAAACTTCGGCTACCTTTAACTCTCTTGGATCAGACGAAGCGCGCGCGCGATTGGCCAGTCTGCAGACCACACAAGTAAGTGCGAAGTAAAAACGGTTGTAGACACCAATCATGAACAAGCCCCGAAAGGGCGAAACCAAATGCCGACCAAATCCAAAATGCGCAATCTGATCGTCTCACTGTTGCTAACGCTGGCAACGGCATGGGGGCAAAATCAAATCAACGGCACCGTATTGGATGATCGCGGCCAATTAGTCCCAAACGCCGAAATCACTATCGGCCGATCGAAAACCAAAACCGATGCCGAAGGCCGCTTCTCGCTACCAGACCTACCCGGGTCGATCACGATCCGTGTAACCGGAAACTACATCGCCACAGAACAAAAGAGTCTCTCTGCCACCGATTCACGGCAAAACATCGAAATCCACATCCACTACACCATCGGCAAACAACACGACAGCATCGTGATAACTGCCACGGCCCTAGATCCTTCGATCGACCGCCGCAACGACGCCGTCTACAAAAACACTCTGTTCAACCGCGACGACCAACTCATGGACACGCTGGCCGCAGGCTTCAACACTGGCCAGCACGAAGGCGGAGGCAAATCGCTGGAAATCCGCCGCTTCGGTTACAACCTGGACCACGGTGGAGTAAACGGGGGCCTGAAAGTGCTGGTAGACGACGTCCAGCAAAACCAGGCGACGCAGGGACACGGACAAGGCTACCTAGGCGCATTAAAGAGCTTGACGCCAGAGCTAATCGACGACGTGGACATCCTCAACGGCCCCTTCAGCGCCGAGTACGGAGACTTCTCCGGCCTGGGCGTAGTCCACATCCGCCTGAAAGAAACCCTACCCGACAAGCTGATGCTCCGTCTGCAAGGCGGCTCGTTTGGCGCCTATCGCGGCCTGATCAACTATAGCCCCAGCCTCGAACATGCCGATGCGTTCCTGTCTTACGAACACGCCTACACCGACGGCCCATTCATCAACCCCGGGCGCTACCGACGCGATAACGTCACCGGTAACTACACCTGGAAAATTTCCGAGAAAGAAGCGCTAGGCTTCAAACTAAATTTTGGCCGCAACGATTTTTATTCTTCAGGACAAATTCCTCTGGATTTGGTCGCGGACGGCCAATTAGACCGTTTCGGTTTCATTGATCCCTTCGATGGAGGAAAAGTCAGACTCGGCACCCTAGGGGCCTACTATAGAAAATACCTCGCCAACGGAGACATCTTCAAAGCCGACGCCTTCCTGGCGCGCTCGCTATTCGATCTCTACTCTAACTTTACCTTTTTCTTAAATGACCCAGTCCACGGCGACGAAATACAGCAACACGACTCGCGACTGCAAGAGGGGATGAACTCGCAATACCTGCACCCATACAAACTATTCGGACACAGCATGTTGCTGACGCTAGGCGGCAATTATCATGACAATCAAATCAACGTGGGCCTGCTTCATACCAAAGACCGCGAGTTCCTTGATGTAACCACCAGCACTCACGCGCATGTAACCAACACCGCCGGCTACATCCAGCAGGGAGCAGATTTCTGGCAAGGACGCCTCCACTTTGACGCCGGTCTGCGCTACGACTACTTCCGCTTCCGCCTTGACGACGCGTTATCGCCAACCGACAGCGGTACGCAAGGCGAGGGCCGTATCCAGCCGAAAGCAAACTTGGCGTACACGCCATCTACAAAAATTCCGCTGACTTTCCACGCCAGCTACGGCCGAGGCATCTCCAGCCAGGATGCCCGCGGAGTCATCGAGCGCCCCCAAGCCCCGAAAGTTGCTACCACCGACTTCTATCAACTAGGCACATCGCACAACCTGCGCCGATTTTCTCTGAGCACGGATGTTTTCCTGATCAACCGCTCCAACGAACAGGTTTACATCCCAGACGATGGAACCTTCGAGCTAAAAGGCCCAAGCCGCGCCTATGGGTGGGAAGGGAAGACCTCGATTCGACTAACGAGTCACCTGAGTTTCAACGGTGGCTTGACCCAAGTTTCCAATGCCTACTTCCGCCAAACATTTCCGCGCCAATACGTGGACAGCTCACCTCACTCGACAGCCAACTCCGGCCTGACGCTAAGCGGTTGGCGTGGATTCAACGGGTCGCTCCGTTACCGCCATATCAGCGGATACATTCTCGATCCCCTCGAACGCGGTATTCCTCACGCTACTGGCCTGGATGTCTTAGACCTGAGCATATCGAAACAACTGCGCCACAATCTGGATTTCAATTTCGCCATCGACAATCTCAACAACAAGCGTTACTGGGAAACGCAAAACTATCTCGAGTCACGAGTCACGCCAACCAGTGATGTGATGGCACGCGTTCACGGCACACCCGGATACCCCATCGGCGTGACCGTGGGTCTGACATTTCGTTTAGGAGAAAAGTAAGAAGGCTTTGCTCCAGGGTGTTCGGATTTCCTAGCACACGATCACACTGGTTTTGACTGCAGGCACAAGAAAATTCCTGCACATGTCCGCATCTGGCCGCCGTAGTTCAAGAAAGCACAAAAGCCCTCAATTTCCCTAAGCAGCGGGAGTTTTGAGCCTAGTCTCCACAGTTGCGCTTGCCGTGGTTCCGATCTACGGTCTTTTCATTTTGGTTCATCACTTCATCGGCGGATTCACTTGGCCCATGCTTTCTCCTTATTTCTGGGCCCTGTGGTTTGTGATCGCGCTCGGACTCACCATAGCTCGAGCCCCCTCAGAAGAGTTGCGGGCGATCCGCATGCAAAAACCGGCTTTGCCCTGGGCGCAGTCAACGTGGTGACGGCATTTGTGGCGATTTTGTTTTCCGCCTCATAGGTAGGCCAAGCCGGTTTCGCATGGTTGTTAAGAATTAAAAGTGTAGAGTTAATCCAACCGAAGGTTCTCCGGTTTGTGTCCAGCTTCCGGTAGAAACAGCCGCAACTCCAAAATCCGGTGCTTTGTAGATCAACCCGCGAAACTGTACGCGAAGGCCAAGGGCAGCGGTGAGCCGATAATTTGCTCCAGCGCCATAAAGAAAAGCACCTTCGTTGTCATTTTGCGGGTCGATAAGGCTGTGGGTAGAAGCAGTGATCGGGCGAAACAACAGCAGTCCGCCGCCTCCCAGTAGAAACGGACTTAACTTTTTCCTGTGGTTAAACTGATAAACATAAGCCGCCGTCAGTTCATGAACATTGGCTTGCTGCTCCTGGAACGTAAATGCGCTGCCGTTGGTATAAATCTGTGAGTTGCGGGTGTACCCATAATTTAATTCCACGCCCGAGTGTCCGCGAAATTGATAACGAAAGCTGCCCAATATTCCGCCAGAGTTGGTGACCGCCTGATCAATGCCGTTTCCAGAAGAATCTTTGGTGAACACCGCCATCCCGCTGACCGCAACATCGGCCCGCCCCTCCTGCGCAGCCGCAATCGACACCGCAGCCAGCAAGCACACCCCAACCAAACCGATACCACGAAGCATGAACACTCTCCTCAATCACCGGTCCAACCGGTATTTAGTTTGAAATCGCAATTAGTCGGATGCGGGTAGGAACTTGATTTCGAAGATAAGAAAATTGAAGTTTTGTGAACAACTGTAAATCTGCGTAAAGAGGAACAAGTGGCAAAAAGAATTTTCATCCTGAGCCGGGTACTTTCGGCGGCAAAGGAGCTGGGCGCGCATCCTTATCTTCTAACCCAACCCTAACTACGTCCTATACGGCCACTGCGCCTGAACAAACAGCGCCCCATCAATCCCGATCGTCTGCCCACTCACAAATCGCGCACCATCGCTGCACAAAAACGCCACCACGGGAGCAATATCCGCAAATGTTCCCACTCGCCGCATAGGAGTCAGCTTGGCCCAAGTACCCGCATAGTCCGGATCCTCCTGCCGTGTCCGCTCCGACTCAATCGCTCCGGGAGCAACACAGTTCACACGAATCCCATAAGGCCCCAACTCCACGGCAGCTTCTTTGGTAAACATTTCAATCCCGCCCTTACTCGCGGTGTAAGCCACAAGCCGGGGAAATGCCATCTTGTTGCATCCCGATCCAAGGTTCACAATCGCGCCACCATTTTTCTTCATGTGCTTCGCGGCATGTTGCGTGCACAAAAAGCACCCCTTCAAATTCGTATCCACCACCAGGTCCCACTCTTCTTCTGTAACTTCAAGTAAAGCTTTAAAGGTTTGCACCCCGGCATTGTTCACCAAAATATCCAGCTTGCCAAAGCGGGCGACGACCTGTTCGAACATGGCGGCAACTTGCGCGCTATCGCGAATGTCCGCTTCGATAAGAAGAACATCGACTCGCAAGGCGCGAATTTCTGCAGCCGTGGCTTCAGCCGTCGCCACCGGATCACCAAAATAGTTCAGGGCAATCTGCTTACACCCAGACCGCCCCAACTCCAGCGCGATCTCTTTCCCAATTCCGCGACTCGCCCCTGTGACGACGGCTGTATGTCCATCAAGCATGCTTGCGCCTCCAAACCGCGCTAATGATAGCCGACCAAAGCCGCTTTGCGGCTTAACCAAGTTTGCAATGACAAATTAATCTGCTACTTATGTTGATCATTTTCCGTACCCCGTCCATTTCCGGACACCAAAATCCGCCCACGGACACGCCTTTTGCTTCATTACGATCTAACCTCAAGCAGGTCCAACACTTGCCAATGGCACCAAGCGTGCCAAGCATCCATCGAGGTCTCAATGCAAGATTTCAAATTTGCCCTCCGCCAATTGCGTAAGTTTCCCGGATTCACGATCACGGTCATCCTGACTCTGGCTCTTGGAATCGGAGCCAACACTGCGATCTTCACCTTGGTTCACGCAGTTCTGCTTTCGTCGTTACCCGTTGCCGATCCCGCGACACTCTACCGCATTGGCGATCGTGACGACTGCTGCGTCAACGGCGGCTTCCTCAATGACGACGGCGATTTCGATTTGTTCTCATACGACCTTTACCGCCATCTCCGTGACAACACGCCAGAGTTTGAGCAACTCGCCGCCTTCCAATCCGGACGCAATCGCATGAACGTCCGTCGTGACAAAGGCGGAGCCAGGGCCGAGCGCGCTGAATATGTTTCTGGAAACTACTTCACAACTTTCGGAGTGGGAGTTTACGCAGGCCGCACCTTGCTCCCATCTGACGATGTTCCAGGAGCCGCACCGGTTGTGGTCATCAGCTATCAAGTTTGGCAAACCGACTATGCCGCCGATCCCAATATCGTGGGTTCAACGCTCTACATTCAAAGCAAGCCGGTAACTGTAGTTGGTATTACCCCTCCCAAATTTTTCGGTGATCGCATTGACAGCGATCCGGCACAAATGTGGCTGCCAGTTTCGATTGAGCCGGTCATCGAAGCAGAAAACTCTATCCTCAAAAATGCTGATGCCAATTGGCTCTACGCGATTGGCCGCCTTAAGCCCGGAATCAATGTCACCAATCTACAAGCGAAAATATCCACCAGCCTGCGCAGCTGGCTCGCCACGCAACTGTCGTATACCCAGAATGGGGGTGACACGCAAATTCCCAAGCAGCACGTGGTCCTGGCTCCAGCAGGAGCGGGCGTGCAAAACATGCAGCAACAAACCGGCAAGGACTTGGGATTGTTGATGACAATCTCTGGACTGGTCTTGTTGGTAGCGTGCGCGAATGTAGCAAACTTAATGCTGGCGCGCGCCGCAACTCGTCGCGCAGAAATCTCTGTCAGAGTGGCGTTAGGAGCTGCACGCACACGACTCATTCGTCAGATGCTGACTGAAAGCATGGTACTGGGATGCATCGGCGGACTGGTGGGATTATTCATAGCGCATGCCGGCGTCCGTATGATTCTTGCCTTGGCTTTTCCCGATGCGAAGAATCTGGCAATTGATACTCATCCTTCATTAATCATTCTTGGGTTTGCGTTTCTGTTGTCGTTGGTCACGGGCATCGTCTTTGGACTGGCGCCAGCATGGATTACATCGCACTCCAACCCAGCCGAAACTTTGCGCGGGGTCAATCGCTCGACACGCGACCGTTCTTCTCTCCCGCAAAAGAGCTTGATTATCTGCCAGGCGGCTCTGTCGCTGGTTCTACTGGTAGTTGCAGGCTTGCTCACAAAAACCCTGCGCAACTTGGAGCGTCAGGATTTCGGCATTGCTACCGAGAACCGCTATGTATTTCATCTCGATCCCGCTGGAGCAGGCTACACTGTCGCACAGATCGGAGCAGTGAACCAAGAAATAGAACGCCAACTCACGGTTCTCCCCGGTGTGCAAAGCGTAGGGTTGGGGATCTATACCCCGCTGGAAGGCAATAACTGGGGAGAAGGAGTTCGTATCGAAGGCAGACCCGCGCCCGGCCCTGAAGCCGATATTGGCTCATCATGGGACAGAGTCAACCCACATTTTTTCGAGACCATAGGTCAGGCGGTCGTCCGCGGCAGGGGATTTACGGAACAGGATACTGCCACATCACAACCAGTAGCGGTAGTAAACCAAACCTTCGTTAAAAAATTCTTTCCTAACGAACAGCCAATCGGCCGTCACTTTGGAACCTTCGACCAAAAATATGCCGCCAGTTATGAAATTGTCGGAGTGGTTGCCGATGCGAAATATGTAAATGTTCGGGAACCGGTTCGCCCCATGTATTTCCGTCCGCTGACCCAACGCAATACCAGGTTCATTGAACCTAGTGCGATCACAGCTGAAACCCGCTCGCTCTTCATCGGGTCGATAGCGATACATTTTCAAGGAAACCCGCAAGATTTGGAATCCATGGTTCGACACACGTTGACCAGTATCAACCCCAATCTCACCGCGAATGATTTCAGTACATTTGACTATCAGGTAGCCGGCAATTTCAATCAGGAGCGTTTGATTGCACGCTTAACCACACTGTTCGGAATAACGGCGCTGTTACTGGCATCAGTAGGTCTGTATGGTTTGACCGCTTACTCTGTGGCTCGTCGCACCAGTGAGATCGGAGTCCGTATGGCCATGGGCGCAAATCGTAGACATGTATTAATTCTGGTGATGCGCGGGGCAATGTTGCAAATCGCAATAGGTCTAGCCATGGGAATCCCAGTAGCGTTGCTAGGTGGATATCTGATGGCGAGCCAACTCTATGGCGTCAGCAAACATGATCCATTCACCCTGGCATTGTCCGTAGTACTAATGGCAACCAGTGCTGCGATTGCAGGGTTTGTCCCCGCACGGCGAGCATCGAGTATCGAGCCAATGAATGCCTTGCGGACGGAATAGAAAAATCCTGAGGTCGGATCATCCTAGTCGCGATTTTTGCAACTAGGATGAGGATTTTTTATCTCCCACCAAAATACACCCCCAAAGAAGAGTCGGCTTCTCACCCAAGGGTTACACCAATCACGAACAAGTTTTCCTGATTAAATCTTTGAGAAAAGGCACTAAACCTTTTCCTGTAACCCGCTTCCAACTGAATGCTCTTGCATATGTTGGAGGTAGTCCCATGACAAGAGTTCGAGCTGTTCTGTTTATTGCACTCATTGCGGCGTGTGCATCCGCTGCTTTGCTACTCCACAATCTCCAGAAAGTTTCCGCATCTGATTTAAAATTCGAGGACCGTGACCGTGCCGTCGATTTTCACGCCTTAGGCATGATCGATCGTGGACGCAACACCTTCCGCTACGACACCTTCGGCGATCAGGATTTCTGGGGCGGAACGCTGCAACTTCACCAAGCCATCAAAGGACAAAAACTCGGGGGTGTAGGTCCGGGCGTAGATCCAGCTACCGCTTTGGCCGTAGGGTTGAAAGTAGACGAAGACGCTCTACCGCGATCAGTGATTCGAGCGCTGAGAGCAGGAAAGCTCAACTTGAAAGATCCAGCTACGACCGTAACCCTGTTGCAGTTGAACGCCGTCGTCGGACTGACCGGTTTCTTCGATGGTTCAGGTAATTTGAAATCGGTCGGTATCCAATGTGCACTCTGTCACTCGACAGTAGACAATTCGTTAGCACCGGGCATCGGACGTCGTCTCGATGGCTGGGCGAATCGTGATCTTGACGTAGGTGCGATCGTAAATCTCTCTCCCGATTTAAACGCCGTAGCGAAAGTCCTGAATGTTGATCAAAATACCGTCCGTAGGGTGCTCGCTAGCTGGGGGCCCGGAAAATTCGACGCCGAACTTTTCCTGGACGGTAAAGCCTTCAACGGAAACAAATCTGCCGCGACACTGATTCCGCCAGCGTTCGGTCTAGCTGGAGTGAATCTCCACACCTGGACTGGCTGGGGATCAGTGACGCACTGGAACGCTTTTGTCGCGAATCTGGAAATGCACGGCAAGGGAACGTTCTATGATCCGCGCCTTGCGGATGAGAACCGCTTTCTGGTAGCCGCACAAAACGGGTTCGACAACGTCCGCAGCGATATCGATCTGATCACACCCAAACTGGCTGACCTGCATTTCTATCAACTGGCTTTAGACTCCCCCAATCCTCCTTCAAATAGCTATGACTACGCAGCCGCACGCCGTGGAAAAGATCTGTTTAACGGACGTGCACAATGTTCCACCTGCCATGTCCCGCCATTGTTCACCGAACCCGGCTGGAACATGCATACGGCAGAGGAAATCGGCGTAGACCCCTTCCAGGCTTCACGTGCCCCGGACGATCGCTACCGCACGTCTCCTCTAAAAGGGCTGTGGACGCACACCAAAGGCGGCTTCTACCATGACGGCCGCTTCGCAACTCTGCTTGATGTGGTGAACCACTACGACAGCTTCAAAAGCCTGCACCTGAGCGATCAAGACAAGAATGACCTGGTCGAATACTTAAAGTCTCTATAGGAACCGGCGGGTACCCCCATCCTAGTCGCGGTTTTTGCGACTAGGATGGGGATTTTCAAGAGAAATTAAACTTAGAGAGCGGGACAAAAATTGGCTATCCCCCCTTTTGAAAACCGCAAAAGGTGAGGGGCAGACCGTCGTTCGGATAACCGCCAAGGTTGCCACACCGGTAGCCCCTCCATTGCTCCACAGCCATCCCATGTGTTAAAAGCCAAATATGCGCAAATGGATGCGCGAGCGCCTTAAGCGCCGCAAGAAGCCGGCTGAACAAGCCCAGACCGAAGCAAGCCCTACACCGTTACAGCCAGCATATTTCGACGCGGGCCCCAATGCTGTGGCGGAAGAACCGGAAGAGTCGGTTGCAGCCAGCGATCCAGAGCCCGTTGAAGCCCGACCAGAAGCGGCGGGGGAGCCTACTGAGGCACAAGCAACTTCTCAACCCAGCCCGGGAGAACGTAACTTTAATCGCGGCAATTCCCCAAGCGGACGTCGTCGCCGCAGAGGTGGACGGGGTCGCGGACGCTCCGGCCAACAGGGTGGTGCCCCGCGGGAAAGTGCTCCGCCGCAGCCAGCCGCGGAAGCGGTTCCGGTTGCTCCGGCAACTCCACGCGCTCCGAAGGGAACTGTCGTCTTGGCCATCGGTCTGCCCGGCTCCGGCAAAAGTTCCTGGTTCAAGCGCAACAACATTACGCCGTTATCGACAGATATGTTGCGTTCGCTCTTGTTCGACGATGCCACCGAGCAGCGCTTTCAGGACCTGGTTTTCTCCAACCTGCGGTCCATGCTCAAAGCGCGTTTGATTGCCCGCCGTCCCATGAACTATGTGGACGCAACCAACCTGACGCCACAGGAACGCCACAGCTGGATCAAACTCGCCAAAGATTTCGGTTACGAAGTGCAGGCGGTTTACTTCGATGTTCCGGCGGAAGTTTGCCTGGAACGCAATCAAAAGCGCGAACGGAAAGTTGACGAAGCCATCCTACGGCGCATGGCGGACAAACTGAAGGCCCCGACTTTTGATGAAGGCTTCACCAAGATCACTGTGGTGAAGGTGAAGAAGAAAGAAAATCAGCCTGCGAAAGAAATAACTCCCGAGTAGCAGGGAACAACAGAAGAGAACAAATAAAAACGCCGCCTCGAAAGGCGGCGTTTTTATTTGTTAAAGTGTCAGCGTCCGCGGGCATGTCCGCCGCCATTTGAATGGGAGGAATTTCCGCCACCCGAATGCGACGCCGAAGCAACACTGCGGCTGGAAGAACCCTGACTGTGGTGTCCAGAGTTGCCACTCATCGAAGGAGCGCTGTACCGAGGCGAACTCGGAGAAGAGCGCTGCGCGGATCCGTAAGATCCATACGATCTCGGCGACTGACTATAGCTCCCGCGATCAGCAGATCCATAGGAGCGCGGCGATTGGTTATTTCCGCCGCGATCATAAGAACCATAAGACCTCGGCGATTGGTTGTAACCGCCACGGCTGTAGCTGCCACGATCTGCCGACGAGTACCCACGATTCGCCTGTGAACCGCCACGATAGTCGTAAGCCTGATTGCTGGCCTGACGCACAGGGCCTGTCGGGCGCGGCACGTTATTCATCGCCCGCGGTCCACCGGAGTTACGCGGCGAATCCGACCGCCCGTTGTTCCCAGCCGGGGTGCTCTGTTGGCTCGGCGTTGGACGCGAGGTTGGAGCGCTGCGATCCATGCCGCCGGAGCGCGGTGCATTCATCGTTGGGCCGTCAGATCGGCGAGGCGAGTTCATGCCGTCATTCCCGCCACCGTTTGCCCGAGGACGCGGAACATTCATCGAACCCGAAGGCCGTGAGAAACCACCGCGATTCGCTGACTCCGTACCATTGCTGATTGCACCCGACCGCGGGCCCGCAGGCTCCTGCTGCGTACGCATATTGCGGTTTGCTCCAGAGTGCAAAGTCGCATCCGGCGGACGCGGAACATTGTTACTCCGCGAGAATCCGCCGCGATCGCCGATTCCGCCTTGCGGACGGTTATTCGCTTCGTTCACCGTTCCGCGCGTGTTTCGATCAGCACCAGAACGCAATGTTGCATCCGGTGGTCTGGGAACATTCCGCACAGGAGCGGTCGAGCCGAATCCACCGCGAGCGGGGCCCTGAGCCTCATGCTGCTCAGATCCTCTGCCATTATCCGTACGACCCGATCCCGCACGATTGAACGGAACTTCGCGAGCACCGTTGTTCGGAGTGCGTCCAGTCGACATCACCGGACGAGAGAACGAACGCTGCGGGGGAAGAGAGGCTGTACGTCCAGCATTTACACCCAGACGGCTCTCACGCGAGGGCGCAAGCCCGATATCGCGGTTGCGCGGCGCATTGGCGAAATCACGTTCAGAAACACGGCGCATATCTCCGTGTACCGGACGCGAATTCAACATCGTGCGTTCGGAAACCGCAGTCGCCGCACGCATGTTCGCGTAGTGGTTCCAGCGGCCGGGGCGATCATAGTAATTGTTCGTGATGTGGGTGATGTTTACGATCCGCGTGTTGCTGACGTTCACGCGGCCAAAGTATCCGCGGCTGCCGCGATACCACGGCACAAAGGGTTCACCGTATCCCAGCGGGCACCAGCCGTAAGCCGGCCCACCGCCGAATCCGATGCTCACCCCCCAGTTGTGTCCACCAAACCAGGTCACAAGCGCCGGAGCATATACCGGACGTGCATAAATCGGTCCCGGAGACCATCCCCAATATCCGCCGTACGAAACCCAGCGGCCATAGTGGAAAGGAGCAAAGCCCCAAGGTGCGTCGTCCACCCAGGTCCATCCCCACGGACTGATGAAAACCCAGTGTCCGTACTGATAAGGAGCCCAACCCGCGACGACGTGAGTCGGAACCCAGATTGGCCCATAGTCCGGAACTTCTCGCCATGTGCCGTATTCGTCCAGGTCGCCAGCGCCGATCACATCCGGAGAAACGTACCGGCCGGAAGCGTATTTGTCTTCACGCTGATTGCGAACGATACCCCATTCATCGAATCCATCGAGTTCAGGAGCCGGTGCAAATGTGTGGGCCATCGTAGTGCCATCAGTGAAGCGGGCTTGCTGTTTAGCCTCCACTCGCACGGCTGGGCCATCGCCAGTGGCGTCACCTTTGCCCTTGTAAACAATAACCGTGCTGACATCACCTTCCGGCTGAACGTCGAAGCGATATTCACCGGATTTCTGCACAGTGAAGGCCATGTTTGGCGTATCAATCTCGTACATCTCGCCGTCATAAAGTTTGCGCAAATGCAAACTTAGCGTGCCTTGATGAAGTTGTACTTGAATAACGTGATCATTGAGGTTGGAAAAAGTAAGACTGGTTTCGCTGTTCATGCGAAACACGCCGGTACCGACGCTCAATTCAGCGCGGGAATCCTTATCAGTCCAAAGATTGTCGGAGGTGGTCAGCGGGCGGTTGAGAGTGGCTTCCACCCAATCCTGTGTTCCCTGAGGCTGCATCGAGACTTGGCCGGAGACATATTGCAATCGGGCTACACGTCCAGGCGGATCATCATCCGCCCAAAGCACCGTCGCCGAAAGCAACAGCAACAAGAGCGATACGAGAATCGCACGCGTTTTCATGGCCCCACTCCTTATATGAGAGACTTCAAGTCTCTCAAGGTCTCCGCGACGAGGGAAGTCGCGACAGACCTGACACTTTCGTCCATCAGAGTAAACCCCTAGAGGGAGCGTAAGTTGCGCAGAAAAAGTGGTTTAAATACTATGACTTAGATGGCGTTTGAGTTATTTTTCGGTAATTTTACCAGCAGGCAAGAA
>Ga0207703_10003028_pt1 | contig 14229 bp, 11 predicted proteins | sample KBSSwiS12_FD_184304 | JGI IMG/M metagenome (GOLD analysis project Ga0207703, IMG submission 184304) | Switchgrass rhizosphere microbial communities from Kellogg Biological Station, Michigan, USA - KBS Switchgrass S1-2 (SPAdes) (version 2) | ecosystem: Host-associated > Plants > Roots >... | reverse complement strand
AAAGTTCGAGCGTCAGCGTGCGGAGGCGCTCGACCAGCGCCGGGTTTCCCACGTGCGTGGCGGCGTCGGCTTCCGAGATGTTGATGTCGTGCCCGGTGCTGGCCTTCGTGGCCGGCGTGAAGATGGCCTCCGGCAGGCGATCGGATTCGCGCAGGCCGTTCGGAAGGGTCACACCGCACACGGCCCCGGTCGCCTGGTATTCCTTCCAGCCCGAGCCCGACAGATACCCCCGCGCCACGCACTCGATGGCCAGCGGCTGCGTTTTGCGAACCAGCATCGAACGCCCCTCGAGCACGGCACGGTGGGGCTGGAATGCCGCCGGCAGCTCCGCCATGTCGGTCGAGATCACGTGATTGGGAACGATTGCCGCGGTGCGGTCGAACCAGAAGGCCGACAGCTGGGTGAGCACCTTGCCCTTGTCGGGGATGCCGGAGCCGAGCACGTAGTCGAAGGCGGAGATCCGGTCGGTGGCGACCAGCAGCAGGCGATCGCCCAAGTCGAAGAGATCGCGCACTTTGCCGTGACGGTCCGGATTGATCCCGTTGAGGCGTGTATCGAGAAGGGGAGCGGCGAACGGCACGTGTCTCCGGGCGAAAGGGCGGGATCTTAGCGACACCGGCGCGATGCCGCAACCGTACGCAAGGGGCCCGGCCGTCCCGCACAGAGGCCCTGATATATTGTGGGGGCTCTGAGCGCGACCTTTGTGACCCCTCCGTGAAATCTCGTACCGCGCTCGTATCGTTATTGGCGCTGGGCTTGATGGTGTGGTTCCTGCGCCACGCCAACCTCGCCGATGTGTGGCGCCAGGTGCGGCAGGCGCGCGTGCATCTGCTGCTCGTCGCGTTCGTGATCGTGGTGACGACGTACTGGGCTCGCGCGGTGCGATGGCGCTACCTGCTGGCGCCCATCGGTCCCACCCGCTTCCGCTCGGTGTTTCGCTGCACGGTCGTCGGGTTTGCCGCGCTGGGGCTGCTTCCATTGCGCGCGGGTGACGCGCTTCGCGCCTACCTCGTCGCCCGCCGTGAAGGACTCAGCCTTTCTGCCGTCTTCGCCACGATCGTGGCCGAGCGAGTGCTCGACCTGATTGCGGTGCTGGGGCTGCTCGCGGCGTATCTGTCGGTGGCCGCGGATGTGTCCGGGTTGTCCCCGGCGCAAGTGCGACTGGTCGAGCTCTTCGGTGTGGCAGCGTTGGCGCTGGCCATCCTGCTGTGGGTGCTCGCGTCGCACCCTGACCGGCTGCACGCGCTGGCGCTGAGCGTCACGCGTTTCCTGCCGCCGAAGGTGGGACACCGCGTGGCGGTGATGGCGCAGGCGTTCAGTCTCGGACTCGCGGTCGCGCGACGCCCACGCCAGCTCGTGCCCGCGGTGATGTGGTCGTTCGTCGTGTGGATTCTGGGCGCGGCCGAGGTGTGGGCCGTCACGGTGGCGTTCGGCATGGCGCTGCCGTTTGCCGGTTCGTTTCTCGTGCAGGCGCTGCTCGTCGTCGGGGTGGCGGTGCCGACGCCCGGCGGCGTCGGCAGCTACCACGAGGCCTACCGGTTCGCCATGACGACGTTCTTCGAGGCGCCCAACGACCGCGCGATCGCGGCGGCCATCGTCGTTCATGCAATGTCGTTCCTGCCGGTGATCGTCGCCGGGTTGATCATCATGGCGCAGGATGGGTTGAGCCTCGGGCGGCTCAAGGAGCTGGCTCGCGAGGCCCCTCAAGAAGGAGTCGGGGCGAACCAATGAAGTGCCCGTTCTGCGGCCATCTTGGCGACAAAGTCGTGGACTCTCGCGAGAGCAAGGAGGGCGAGGCCATCCGCCGCCGGCGTGAGTGTCTCGACTGCGGCCGCCGTTTCACCAGTTACGAACGCATCGACGAGATCGCCTACATGGTGATCAAGAAGGACGGCACGCGCGAACGCTTCGAACGGCAGAAGCTGATTGCCGGCCTCCTCAAGGCGTGCGAGAAGCGTCCGGTCAGCATTGCGGCCATCGAAGCGGTGGCCGACAAGGCCGAGGCGCTGCTGCAGGAGCGCCCCGACAAGGAGATTGCCACCGACGAGGTGGGCGCGCTGGTGATGGACGAGCTGAAGCGGCTCGACAAGGTCGCCTACGTCCGCTTCGCGTCGGTCTACCGTCATTTCCGCGACATCGGGGAGTTCATGAGCGAGCTGAAGGATCTGCTCGCGACCAAGGAGTAGCGTGGCGCTCTCCCTGCGGCACTCCACCGCGCAGCCGGAGGCAGCCAAGCCTGCCGAGCCGGCCCCGCCGCGGCGTCGCGCGGGCGACCGCAAGACGCCGGCGTTCTTCGACAACACCAAGCGGATCCTGTTCGGCATCGCCGCGCTCGTCGGGGCGCTGGCCGGCCTGCTGGCGCTCGCCAACCGCTCGTCGTCACTCACGCCCGATTTCCTCTCCGAATTCGTCCTCTACGCGCTCTCGGCCACCGACTTCACCATCCTGGTGGCGCTCGTCTTCGTGCTGGCGCGCAACATCGTCAAGCTGGTGGTCGAGCGGCGGCGCGCGCTGCCGTTCGCCCGCTTCCGCGCCAAGCTGGTGGCGGCGCTGCTCGGGATGACCTTCATTCCAGCGGTGCTGGTGCTCATCGTCGGCAGCGAGCTCATTCGCAACAGCGTGGACCGCTGGTTCAACGCGCCGATGGAGCAGGTGCTGGCGTCGGCGCAAGGCATTGCCGCCGACTACTACCAGGAGCAGCAGCGCGTCGTGTCGTCGTTCTCGCTGCGACTCTCGCGCCGGCTCGGCGCGATGGACGTCGGCTCCGCCGATCCCGCGGCGGTGCAGGCGGCGGTGAAGTCCGACGAGCCGCCGGATCACGTGGAGCTCGTCGAGGTGTTCGGCGTCACGTCGCTGGGCGCCGCGTCGTCTCAGATTCGCCCGGTGGCGAGAGTGCAGGCCGAGGGCCTTCCGACCGGTACCGACGCGAGCTCGGCGGCGCTCGCCGAGCGTGCCGTGGCGTCCGGCGCCGAAGCCACTTCCGTCGACCGGCTGGCCAGCGGCGCGGAGCTGATTCGATCGGCGATGCCGATTCGCGGCAGCGCGCAGGGGCCCGTGCGCGGCGTGGTGATCGCCAGCCACTACCTCCCACGCGACTTCGTGGCCCGTGCGCGCGGCATGACCAGCGCCTTCGAGGGGTATCAGCAGCTGCGCGTGCTCAAGGGGCCGGTCACCGGCGTCTACGTGTCGTTCTTCCTGATGCTGACGCTGATGATTCTGGTCGGCGCCACGTGGATGGGGCTATACATGGCCAAGCGCATTACCCGCCCGGTGCAGCTGCTGGCCACGGCCGCGCACGAGATCGGCGCCGGCCGTCTGGACTACCGCGTCGAGATCCAGAGCCACGACGAGTTCGGCGCGCTGGCCGAGGCGTTCAACGTGATGGCCGGCGACCTGTCGACGAGCCGCCAGCAGCTCGAGCGCTCGGCCGTCGATCTCGAGCGCCGTCATCACGACGTCGAGAGCCGCCGCCGCTACGTCGAGACCGTTCTCGAGCGCATCGCTACCGGCGTCCTGTCGGTCGATGCCGCCGGGCGCATCCGCACCGGCAACTCGGCGGCGCGGCGTCTGCTGGGGCTCGAATCCGACGTGTCGGGCCAGCGCGCGGCCGACGTGTTCAACGCGCCCGGTCTCAATCCGCTGGCGGCACTGCTGGCCGACAGCGCCACCGCGCGCGACACGCGGCCGCAGGACGTGTCGATCACGCGCGACGGCCGCGAGCTCCATCTGGCGGTGGTGATGTCGCCGCTCCGGCGCGAGGACGGCAGCCACGACGGCGTGGTGGTGGTGTTCGACGACATCTCGCCGCTCATCCGCGCGCAGAAGGTGGCCGCGTGGCGCGAGGTGGCGCGCCGCCTGGCGCACGAGATCAAGAACCCGCTCACGCCGATTCAGCTCTCGGCCGAGCGGCTGCGCCGCCACTTCGGTCAGGCACCCGAGACCACGCGCGCGCTGGTGGAGGAGTGCGCAAGCACCATCATCACCGAGGTCGAGTCGCTGAAAGGGCTGGTGGACGAGTTCTCGCAGTTCGCGCGCATGCCGGCGCCTCGCGCGGTGCCGACCGACGTGCACGCGCTGCTCGACAGCGCGCTGGCGCTCTACGACGGGCTGCTGGCCAACGTCCGCATCGAGCGCCGCTACGCCGCCGCGTTGCCCCGCGCCTCGGTCGATCCCGAGCAGATGCGCCGCGTCGTGCTCAACCTCGTGGACAACGCCGTCGAGGCGATGCACCGCAGCGGCACGATCGCGCTCTCCACCGAGCACGACAAGGTGAACAACCTGCTGCGCATCGTCGTGGCCGACGACGGGCCCGGCATTCCGCCGGCGGAGCGCGAGAAGCTCTTCCTGCCGTACTATTCGACCAAACAGCGGGGCAGCGGTCTGGGCCTCGCCATCGTCCGCCGGATCGTGGCCGAGCACGGCGGCGCCATCGACGTGACCGAGAACGTGCCGCGGGGTACCCGTTTTGTGATCGAATTGCCGTGCTGATGGCCGCTGCCACTGTTGCCGGCTTGAAAGGCCGGCTCTTATGAGGATCGGACACGCAGTCCGGCCGGACTTTCAAGACGGCCCGCCCCCGCGAAGCGGGGGCAAGAAGATACTGTCGTCTAGCGAGGCGGAGCCTTCGTGCTCTCCGGCGGAGCCTCGCTAGACCATGTCCTCGATTCTCATCGTCGACGACGAACCCGGCGTCCGCAGCGCCCTCGGCGGGGTGCTCCGCGACGAGGGCTACACGGTGGACGCGGTGGACAGCGGGGAGGCGTGCCTCGACCGTCTGAGCCGCCAACCCTACGACGTGGTGGTGCTCGATATCTGGCTGCCTCGCATGGACGGCCTGGCCACGCTGACGCGGATGCGCGAGCGCGAGTTCGACGCGGAAGTGGTGATCATTTCCGGGCACGGCAGCGTCGAGGCCGCGGTGCGGGCGATCAAGATGGGGGCTTACGACTTCGTCGAAAAGCCGCTGTCGCTCGACAAGACCGTGCTGGTCGTGCGCAACGCCCTGCGGCAGCGCCGGCTGCAGGCGGAGAACATCGCGCTGCGGGCCAAGGTGGACGCGCAGCACACGATGGTGGGCGAAAGCCTGGCGATGACGCGGCTCCGCGATCAGATCGCCATGGCGGCGCCGTCGAACGGCCGCGTGCTGATCTTCGGCGAGAACGGCACCGGCAAGGAGCTGGTGGCGCGCAACATCCACGCGATGAGCCGGCGGCGCGCGGCGCCGTTCGTCGAAGTGAACTGCGCCGCAATCCCCGAGGAACTGATCGAGAGCGAGCTCTTCGGCCACGTCCGCGGCGCGTTCACCGGCGCGGTGGCCGATCGGCGCGGCAAGTTCGAAACCGCCAACGGCGGCACCATCTTCCTGGACGAGATCGCCGACATGAGCCTGAAGACGCAGGCCAAGGTGCTGCGCGTGCTCCAGGAGCAGGTGATGGAGGCCGTCGGCGGCTCGACGCGCATCCGGGTGGATGCGCGCGTGCTCGCCGCCACCAACAAGGACCTCACCGAGGAGATTCGGGCCGGGCGGTTCCGCGAGGATCTCTACTTCCGCCTGAACGTCGTGCCGATCTTCGTGCCGCCGCTGCGCGAGCGCCCCGAGGACACGCAGCTGCTCGCGGACCATTTCATGGCGCTGCTCGCGCGCGAATACGGACGCCGGCCGAAGGCGTTCGAGCCCGAGGCGGTGGCCCTGCTGCGGCGCTACAGCTGGCCGGGCAACGTCCGCGAACTGCGCAACGTCGTGGAGCGGCTGATGATCATGGTGCCGGGCGAGGTGGTGACGGCGGCCGATCTCGCGTTTCTCGGCCAGGGCGGCCTGGTGACCGTCCGCGCTGAAGCGCCGCCCGATCGGCTGGTGCCGCTGCACGTCGCCCGCGACGATTTCGAGAAGGGGTACATCCTGCACGCGCTCGCCGTTCAGCAAGGCAACATGTCGCGCACCGCCGACCTGCTTGGCGTGGAGCGCAGCAATCTATATCGCAAGATGCGGCGCTTCGGCATCGCGCCGACGCGCCGCTCGGACGACGATCAGGAGCCGTCGTGACACTGGCGGAGCTGGCGACGCCCGCGTTGATCGTGGACGTCGGGGCGCTCGACCGCAACATCACCCGCATGGCGCGCTTCTTTGCCGGCGGCCGCTGCCGGCTGCGCCCGCACGTCAAGGCGCACAAGACGCCCGAGATCGCGCGGCGTCAGCTCGCGGCGGGATCGTGCGTGGGGCTGACCTGCGCCACCGTGCGCGAGGCCGAGGCGGTGGCGGGCTTCTGTGACGACATCCTGCTGGCGAACGAGATCGTTACCGCGGACAAAGGCGCCCGCGTGGCCGCGCTGGCGGCGTCGCGCCGGGTGACGGTGGCGGTGGACTCCGTTGAGGGCGTCGAGGCGCTGGCCGCGGCCGCGCGCGCGGCGGGCGTGACCCTCGGCGTCCTGGTCGATCTGAACGTCGGCCAGATGCGGTGCGGCGTGCTGCCGGGCGAGCCGGCGGTGACGCTGGCCGCGCGCGTGGCGCGCACGAGCGGGCTCGAGCTGCGCGGCGTGATGGGCTACGAAGGGCACGTGCAGCCGATCCGCGATCGCGCCGAGCGTGTCGCGCAGGCCGAGCGCGCGATGGCGGCGCTCGTGGACACCGCCGCGCAGCTGCGCGCGGCCGGTCTGCCGTGCGAGATCGTGTCGGGGGGCGGCACCGGCACCTACGACATCAGTGGACGCGTCGCCGGCGTCACCGAAATCCAGGCCGGTTCGTACGCGCTGATGGACACCGACTACGGCGACGTGGGCGTGCCGTTCGAGCAGGCGTTCTTCGTGCTCGGCACCATCGTGAGCCGCCCGGCGGCCGACCGTTGCGTGGCCGATGCCGGCCACAAGTCCACGACGAAAGATCACGGCCTGCCGCGTGTGCACGGTGTCGAGGGCGCGACGGTGACGTCGCTCAACGACGAGCACGCGACGATCGCCATTCCGTCCAACGCGGGGCTGCGCGTGGGTGATCGCGTGCGCCTCGTGCCCTCGCACACCGACCCGACGATGAACCTTCACGACGTCATCTACGCCGTTGAAGGGGAGCGCGTGGTCGACGTGTGGCCGATCTCCGCTCGCGGTTACAAGAACACACCGCTCGCATCTGGCAGGTAGGCAGGTGAGCAGGTAGGCCCACCTGCCCCCGGGGCAAGCGGCGGAGGATCGCGCCGCTTGACAGACCGAAAAGGTCGGATATCTAATCTGCGTGTGAGACTCAGTCTCAATATTCAGACACCCGCCGACCCGGCCGCACCCTCCGTCCCGGACCCACGCCGCATGAAGCTCCGAACCCTGCTGTTCTGGCCCCACCTGGTGGCGGGCGTGCTGGCGGGCGCCCTGATTCTGTTGATGTCGGCCACCGGCGTGCTGCTCACCTACGAGCGGCAGCTCGTCGAGTGGTCGAACTCGGATCTGCGGTCCCGCGTTCCGGCGTCGGGTCCGTCGCGCTTACCGATCGAGCAGGTGGTGGCGTCGTTCCAGCAGGCGTATCCGGAGCTCACACCGTCGAGCATCGCGGTCGGCTCGCAGCCCGACGACGCGGTGATTGTCAGCGCCGGTCCGCGGACCTTCTACCTCGACGCCTACGGCGGCGCCGTGCTCGGTGAGGGGCGGCAGGGCATGCGCCAGTTCATGTCCGACGTGCGCGCGTGGCACCGCTGGCTGGCTGCGGAGGGCGAGGCCCGCGCGACGGCACGCGCGTTCACCGGCTGGTCGAACCTGCTCTTCCTCTTCATCGTGTGCTCCGGCCTCTACCTGTGGTTCCCGCGGAAGTGGACGTGGCAGCACCTGCGGCCGGTGGTGTGGTTCTCGCGCGGCACCCAGGGAAGAGCGCGCGACTTCAACTGGCACAACACCATCGGCGTGTGGTGCCTGGTGCCGCTCGTCGTCGTCGTGGCGAGTGCGGTGCCGATGTCGTTCCCGTGGGCGAACGACTGGGTCTATCGCGCGGCGGGCGAAGCGCCGCCGGCCGGACGCCGCGGCGGCGGTCCCGGAGAGGGGGGCGCGCGGGAAGGCCGCGGCAGTGGTCGGGCGCCGCACGCATCAGCAAACGGCATCGATGGTCTTCTCCAGCGCGCGGCGCAGCAGGAGCGCGACTGGCAGACGATGACGGTGCGCCTCCCAGAGTCCGCGCGCGGACCGGTGAGCGTGGCCATCGATCGCGGCGACGGCGGGCAGCCGCAGCTGCGCTCGACGCTGACGCTCGATGGCGCCGGCGCCGTGGTTCGCTACGAGACCTTTGCCGATCAGGGCCCCGGACGTCGCCTCCGCAGCCTCATGCGCTTCGCGCACACCGGCGAGGTCCTCGGAATTCCCGGCCAGACGGTCGCGGGGCTGGCGTCGGCCGGTGCGGTCGTCCTGGTCTGGACCGGCATCGCGCTGGCGCTGCGCCGTGCGCGCGCCTGGCTGTCGCGCCGGCGGGCACGTGCCGACGTGCCGATGGTCGAAGACCCCGCGGCCTGACGCGGCGGGTAGAGGAGCGTCGCCGTGATTCTGCAGATTCCCGATGTCCTGAACGCCGAGCAGGTGGCGCACGCGCGCCGGCTGCTCAACGAGGCGACGTGGGTGGACGGGCGCGTGACGGCCGGTATGCAGGCGGCCCGCGCCAAGGACAACATGCAGCTGGCGGAAGACGATCCCGTCGCCGGCCGGATCGGCGATCAGATCCTGGCGGCGCTGCAGCGCAACCCGCTCTTCGTGTCGGCGGCGCTGCCGCTGAAAGTGTTTCCGCCGCTCTTCAATCGCTATCGCGGCGGGGAGTCGTTCGGTCATCACGTGGACAACGCGATCCGCCAGAGCCCGGTGACCGGGGCGCGCATTCGCACCGACTTGTCGGCCACGCTCTTCCTCGCCGACCCCGAGGAATACGAGGGCGGCGAGCTGATGATCGAGGACACCTACGGGGTGCACGTGGCCAAGCTGCCGGCCGGGCACATGGTGCTGTACCCGTCGACCAGCCTGCATCACGTGAAGCCGGTAACGTCGGGCGCCCGCATCGCGTCGTTCTTCTGGATTCAGAGCATGGTGCGCGACGATGGCCAGCGGTCGCTGCTGTTCGATCTCGACACCGCGATTCAGCGGCTGACGCTGGACCTGCCCGATCATCCGGCCGCCGTCCAACTCACGGCGGTCTATCACAACCTGCTCAGGCGCTGGGCAGACGCCTAGCCGGGGGCCGGGAGCCGTCCTCTTGCGGAAGACCGCGAGCAGTCGGCTCCAACCTACCTTGCAGCACCCTCTTCGACGAATCGCGCTATCTCGTCGTCGTCGAAGCCCGCCTCGACCAGCACCGTGCGCGTATGCTCGCCGAGGAGCGGGGCCCGCCGCCGCGGATTGGGCGGCGTGGCGCTCATTTTAATCGGCGACCCCAACGCTTTGAACGATCCAAGCGCCGGGTGAGTGATCTCCTGGACCAGCTCACGCGCCAGCACCTGCGGATCGCGGAAGACCTCTTCGTAGTCGTTGATCGGGCCACACGGCACGTTGTGCGCGTCGAGGAGCGCCAGCCAACGATCGCGCGGCTGCGTCATGGTGATCGCACCAATGCGACCGGCGAGATCGGCGCGGTTCCGCGTCCGCTGGTCGTCGGTGGCAAACTCGGGCATGGCCGCCCACTCGGGGTGGCCGAGGACGGCGCACAGCCGTTTGAACGTACGGTCGTTGGCCGCGCCGATCGTGACGAAGCCGTCGGCACAGGCAAACGCCTGATAGGGCGCGCTCATGCGATGCGCCGAGCCAAGCCGGTCCGGTACACCGCGCCCCGAGAAAAATTGCGTCGCCTCCCACACCGAGAGGCCGACGCCAGCGTCGAGCAGCGACGTGTCGATGTGCTGTCCGTGGCCGGATCGGTGGCGATATTCGAGCGCAGCCAGGATGCCGACCGTCGCGAAGAGCGCGGCGCCAAGGTCAGTCAGCGGGATGCCAGACTTCACTGGTGCCCCGTCGGGCTCGCCGGTCACCGACATGATGCCCGACACCCCCTGTGCCACCAGATCGAAGCCGCCTTTCGCTTTCATCGGCCCGGTCTGTCCGTACCCGGAAATGGAGGCGTAGATGAGCCGCGGGTTGAGAGCCGCAAGCGCCGGATAGTCGAGGCCGAGCGCCGTCATCACACCCGGACGAAAGTTCTCAACGAGGACGTCGGCCGACTGCGCCAGGCGCTTCACGATCCCGACGCCCGCTGGCGTCTTCAGATTGATGACGATGCTGCGCTTGCCACGGTTGACCGCGTTGAAACTCGGACTGTCGGTGCCGATCGCCCCCGCCATCGTTCGCGACGAATCGCCGTCCGGCGACTCGACCTTGATGACGTCCGCGCCGAGGTCTCCGAGTTGCATCGCGCAGAACGGTCCGGCCATCACCTGCGTGACGTCGATCACGCGCAGGCCTTCGAGCGCCGCAGCCGTCGGATCCATCGCGGTATTCAATCACGAAGCCTGGGCGCCCGCGGGACGCATACTAAGGTGACCCCGCGCCCGCCACGCGGGACTGGAGGAGCCGTGGCCACCCCCGAGACGATCTTCGTGGTCGAGCCGCCGTTTGCGTTTTTCACCTTCAACCGACCCGAAGCGCGAAACGCGATGACGTGGGCCATGTACGACGCGCTGCTCGACGCGTGCGATCGGGTGGACGCGGATCCGCGAGTCTTCGTGTGGATCCTCCGCGGGGCCGGCGGCAAGGCCTTCGCGTCGGGCACCGACATCGCGCAGTTTCAGAGCTTCCGCACGCCGTCGGATGCGATGGGATACGAGCGGCGGATCAGCGCCGTACTCGAGCGCCTCGAGCGCGTGACGAAACCGACGATTGCGTGGATCGAAGGGTTCGCGGTGGGCGCCGGTTGCGCCATCGCGCTGACCTGCGATCTGCGGGTGGCCACCGAGGATTCAGCGATCGGGATTCCCGTGGCTCGCACCCTCGGCAACTGCGCGTCGACCGCCACCTACGGCCGCCTGCTCGATCTCGCGGGTCCGGCCCGGGCGAAAGAGATGCTGTTCACCGGGCGTCTCGTGCCGGCCGCGGAAGCGATGGCCATCGGTCTGGTGAACCGCGTGGTCTCAAGGAGTGCGATCGAAGGCGAGGTGCTGACGGTCGCGCGCGAGATCGCCAACAACGCGCCGCTCACGATTCGCGCGACCAAGGAGATGACGCGCCGCATCCTCGAGGTCCGCCGCCCCGCCGGCAGCGACGCGGATCTGATCGAGATGTGCTACATGAGCGCGGACTTCGCCGAAGGCATCAGCGCCTTTCTCGGCAAGCGCAAACCGCAGTGGACCGGCAGGTAATCAGCGCGCCGCGGCGGCGACGGCAGGTGAGGATGTCACCTCGCGCGAAGCGTCGGCCGGATCCTCGAGCTCTTCGTCGGGCTTGATCCAAAACGCGAGCACGGCGCCGATCAGGAGCAGCACGATGCCGGCGACGAACGTCAGCTCCCAACTACCGGTCGTGTCGACGATATAGCCGCCGATGAGCGGCGACAGGATCGCCGCCAGCGCGGAGCCGGAGTTCATGAAGCCGCTGGCGAATCCCGAGTAGCGCGGCGCGATGTCCATCGGGATGGCCCAGAACGCGCCCACCGTGAACTCCGCGAAGAAGAACGCGAGACAGAGACACAGCACGACGACGGTGAGGTTGTGCACCATCAGCACCGGCACCATGAAGACGCTGGAGAGCAGGAAGCCGAAGATGATGATGTTGCGTCGCGCCTTCTTCCGATCGTGCGTTCTCTCGAAGATCCGATCGCTGACGACGCCGCCGAGAAAATCGCCGAGCGTGCCGCCCAGGAACACGCCAGAGGCAAAGAGCGCCGAGCTGCTCAACTTGAGCTGATAGCTGTGAAGGAAATACGACGGGATCCACGACAGGAAGAACCACAGCGTCCAGCCGTAGCAGAAGTAGACCACCGTCACCGGGACCATTCGCGCGGCGAGGCGCGCAAACGGCACACTGGCCGCCGTCTTCACGCGCTTGGCGGGCAACCGCGCCAGGTCATTGGCCGTGATTCCGGGATGTTCAGCCGGGTCGTCGCGGAAGTAGATGCCCCAGACGACCGCCCACAGGACGCTTACGGTGCCGACCACGACGAACGATCCCCGCCAGCTCACCAGCGCAATCAGCCACGCCACGAGCGGAGGCGTGAGCGCATTGCCTAGACGCGCGAAGGCGTGCGTGATCCCCTGCGCGAACCCACGCCGCTGCGCCGAGGTCCAGTTCGACATCGCGCGCGTCGCCACGGGAAGGGCCGACACGCCGACCCCCAGCAGCACCCGTCCGATGAGCATGCCGCTCAAGCCGTTGGCGAGCCCCATCAGCACGGTCGCCCCGGACCAGAGAATCGCGAACACGGTGAGCGCGCGCCGCGCGCCGAACGTGTCGGCCACCCATCCGCCGGCGATCTGAAATGCGAGATACGGATAGGCGAACGCCGAAAAAATCAGGCCGACCTGCGTGTTGGTGAGGTGCAGTTCCGGCTGGAACACGGCGGCGGCCGTGCTCACGTTCACGCGCACGATGTAGTTGATGAAGTACATCGCGCACAGGAGTGCGAGCACGTTCGTCGTCGCCGACACGGCGGGCCGGCGAGCCCCAGCGGTCTCAGTCACGCGCCAATACTACTTGATCAGACGTGTGGCCGCCTTCAGGCGGCCGGCGCGGACGCAAAGACGAGAATTGTCCGGTTCGACATATCACGTGGTTCTGCCCGCGGAGGCACCGCGGTGGCGGTGTTCCGGGGACCGACCGATGCGATCAGGCACGCGAGCGCGAAGAACATGACGGGGATGAGCCCGGCGTGCCGCGGCACACGCGCACCGCCGCGTGCGCTACCCGGTCGAGCGTGCCGTTCAACTGCGCCATCGTCAACATCAGCGTCACGCCGGCGAGGGTGAGAAAGAGCTGTACCGCGAAGCCGCCGAGGACGTCGTTCAGCGGCAGATGCCCGGCATAGACGCCGACGAGCCACGCCAGGTTCATGTACGAGGCCCTTCCGGAAGGAGCGAGCGCAGCAGCACGGCCGGGTGCATGGCCTCGGCGCCTGTGAAGTCGTGAATCTGATGACGACAGGACGTGCCGCCGGCGACGACGACGGTGTTCGCGTCGCGGCCGCGGACCGCGGGGAAGAGGCGACGCTCGCCGATGGCTTTCGACACCTCGTAGTGATCGTGGCCGTAGCCGAACGAGCCGGCCATGCCGCAGCAGCCCGCTTCGGCGTCCACCACGGTGGCGCCGGGAATCCGCGACAACAGCGTCTTTGCCGGCGGTACCAGCCCCATCGAGCGCTGGTGGCAGTGGCCGTGCAGCAGCACTCGTGAGGGACCGGCCGCGAGCGGCAGCGTGAGCCCGGCGGCGTACTCCTCGAACAGCACGCTGGCGGCGGCCACGACCAGCGCCTTCCGGCGCGCGTCGCCGCGGAGCAGTGCCGGCGCGTCCTCGCGGACGGCGGACAGACAGCTCGGCTCGCAGAAGACGATCGGACGTCCGGCCGCCGCGTCCTCGTAGAGACGGTCGGCGTTCGCCTTGGCCAGCAGTCGGGCGTCGTCGAGCAGCCCCCTCGAAATCTGGGGGCGACCGCAGCAGCCGTTGCGGGCCAGCGTGGCCGGCGTGCCGGCGGCGGCCAGCACGGCCAGCGCCGCCTCGCCGATCTCGGGGTCGTAGTAGTTGGTGAACGTGTCCACGAAGAGCAGGGGGCCGCTCGCCGCCGCACTCTCACGCGACACGCGATGCTCCAGCGTGCGCCGCTGAAACACCGGCAGGCGGCGCCGCCGATCGATGCCGAGGAAGTGCTCGGTCATCGCGCGCCCCACCGCGCTTCCGGCGACCGCGTTCGAGAGCGGCGCCAGCGCGCTGCCAAGGCGGGCGAGCGACCGCGCGTTGCCGAGCGCGCGCGCTTCGAGCGAGGTGCCGTGGCGCTGCCAGTAGCCGAAGAGGAACTCGCTCTTGTAGCGCGCCATGTCCACGCCCACCGGGCACTCGGCCTTGCAGGCGCGGCACTCGAGGCAGAGGTCGAGCGTCTCGTAGACGCCACGGTCGTCGAGTCCGGCCTCGCCCAGGCGACCGGCCATCGCGAGCCGCAGCACGTTGGCGCGGCCGCGGGTAGTGTGCTGCTCGTCGTGGGTGGCCATGTACGAAGGGCACATCGTGCCTTCGAGCGTCTTGCGGCACGCGCCGACGCCGCTGCACATCTCCACCGCGCCGCCGAAGCCCCCGTAGTCGCTGTAG
>Ga0207703_10003026_pt1 | contig 14242 bp, 11 predicted proteins | sample KBSSwiS12_FD_184304 | JGI IMG/M metagenome (GOLD analysis project Ga0207703, IMG submission 184304) | Switchgrass rhizosphere microbial communities from Kellogg Biological Station, Michigan, USA - KBS Switchgrass S1-2 (SPAdes) (version 2) | ecosystem: Host-associated > Plants > Roots >... | reverse complement strand
GGAGATTGAAGTTGAGATCACGGCGCCTTACACGGGGGCCGGGCTCTTGACGATCGAGCGGGACAAGGTCTACGCGCACGTTTGGTTTGAAGCGAAAACGACGAGCACGATACAGAAGATCACATTGCCGAAGGATTTTGAGGGCAACGGCTACTTGAACGTCGCGTTTGTGCGCGGGCTGGATTCGAAGGAAATTTATGTGAGTCCGTTGAGTTACACGGTCCTTCCCTTCAAGGTGAACCAGGAGGCGCGACATACGCATATTGGTATCAATGTGCCGAAGGTGGCACGTCCGGGTGAGCCGCTGCAGATGAGCGTGACGGCCAGTCGTCCGACGCAGGCGGTGGTGTATGTGGTGGATGAGGGAATCTTGCAGGTGGCGCGGTATACGTTGCCTGATCCCCTCGGCTACTTCTTCCGTAAACAGGCGTTGGAGGTGGGGACGCGACAGACTGTCGATTTGATTCTACCGGAATATTCGATCGCTCGTGAGGTGGCCGCAGCGGGCGGTGACGCGGACGATGACGCACTGGCGCATCATCTCAATCCGTTCAAGCGCAAGCATGACGCTCCGGTGGCTTACTGGTCCGGCATCGTGGATATTGGTCCGCAGGCGAAAACTTTCACCTACAATGTGCCGGACTACTTTGCCGGGACCTTGCGGGTGATGGTGGTGGCGAATACGGCGGATGCGGTGGGCTCGGCACAGACCACGCTGCAAGTTCGGGGACCTTTTGTGATAAGTCCCAATGTTCCCACGTTTGTTGCGCCGGGAGACACGTTTGATGTGAGCACGGCCGTGGCGAATAATGTTGAAGGTTCCGGTGCCCAAGCGGCGGTGAATGTGGACCTGCAAGTCAGTGACGGGCTGGAAGTCGTGCAGAAGCCGGACAGCACGTTGACGATTGCGGAAGGGCGCGATGCCAGCACGCATTGGCTTCTGCGGGCGAAGGACAAGCTAGGTAACGCGGATATCACGATCACGGCGGAGTCCGGCGGGAAGAAAACGAGCATGATCTCGCACCTGAGCATTCGTCCGCCAGTACCTTACTTGACGACATTGACGTCCGGCTATTTCAAGGGGAACGAAAAGCAGGTTCCGATAGCGCGGAAACTTTATCCGGAGGATCGCAAAGCTTCCGCATTGGTTTCACCTTTGCCGCAGGGACTGACGCGCGGGCTGGGAGCGTATCTTGAGCATTATGAATACGGCTGCACAGAGCAACTGGTAAGCAAAGCATTTCCGAGTTTGGTGACAAGCGAGATCATGCAGCAGGGACTGCCCCGCTCACAGGTGGCGGAAAAGATCGCGGAGATCGTTGGGGTGGCGGCCACGCGGCAGAACGATGACGGGGCCTTCGGATTATGGATCGCGCAGCCGGATCTTCACTTCGACGAGCCGTCGGCCTGGGTCATGCTGTTTTTGACTGAAGCGAAGGAGCAGGGCTACGATGTTCCGGATGACCTGGTGACGAAGGGACTTGGTCATTTGCAGCAGGACGCCAACGGCACGCCGAATAATTTTAACGAGGCTCGCGTGCAAGCTTGCGAGATTTATCTCCTGGCTCGCAACGGTACGGTGGTAACCAATGCGGTGGAGCACAATCGTGATTGGTTTGAGAAGAACGCGAAGGACGATTGGAAGGAGGACATCGCCGCAGTCTATGACGCCTCCACCTATGCGTTGCTCAAGGACCAGGATTCAGCAGATGGTTTGCTTAAGGGATTTCATCTCCGGCAGACGGATTTGAAATATTTCAAATATTGGGATGACTTCTACGACAACCTGGGACGCAGTTCGCAGTATATTTATCTGATCTCTCGCCATTTCCCTGACCGTACGAAGTCGCTGATGGGCGACGACCTGCAGGCGCTGGCCGATCCGATCATGGCTGGGGATTACTGCACGATCTCGTCAGCGCAGGCGATCCTTGCGCTCGATAGTTATGGTCGAGCCATGAAGTCGCAGTTTGCCGCGACGGGCGTCGAGATCGATCAACTGGTGAGTGGCATCCAGAAAAAACTGGAACTGTCGCCCGGCTTTTATCCGGAGGGACATTTTGATTCGGACGCCGACGCGTTAATCTTCAAGAAAGGGGCAGGCGACGTACCGGGCCTGTTCTACCAAGTCATGGAGACGGGCTTTGATCAAGGGACGGTGACGACACCGATTAGCGAGGGTATTGAGGTTTCCCGCGAGTATTGGAATAAGGACGGCCAACCGGTGACGTCTGCGAAACTTGGTGAAGAACTGACCGTGGTACTGCGGGTGAGAGCGGTCAACGCCTCCGTCAGCAATGTTGCAATTGAAGATCTGCTTCCGGGTGGTTTTGAAGTTGTGGAGGAATCGGCCAAGACGGGAGCGAATTCGTATGGATGGGGTGGAATCGACTACGTCGACGTCCGAGAAGACAGGCTCCTGGCATTTGGCGCAATCACGAATACCTTCACCGAAGTCAAATATCGGATCAAAGCAACGAACAAAGGTACATACGTGGTACCACCTGTGCAGGCCGAAGCGATGTATCATCTCAAGATTCGGGCGCGCGGTGTTTCGGGAACCCTGACGGTGGGGGATTCATGAAAAGACAGTTGATCGGTGCGCTGAAAACAATGGGGCTGATTGTCGGCGCATTCGCGGTGGCGATTTTGATCGTGCCCAAGCCTCATCTTTTGGATGAGACGACGTTTTCGCCCTGCTATGTGGATCGAAATGGAAAGTTGCTCCGGTTGGGATTGGCGGAGGACGACCGATATCGCGTCTATGTGCCGTTGGAGAAAATATCGCCGCAACTGGTTGAGATGACGTTGTTGCATGAGGACCGCTATTTCCACGATCATGCGGGCTTCAATCCGTTTGCACTGGCGCGGGCGGCGTGGGCGGATTGGCGCGGGCAGGGGCGGCGGTTGGGTGCTTCCACGATAACGATGCAGTTGGCGCGGCTTCACTATCACCTCGATACACGCACCTATTTCGGAAAGCTGTGCCAGATCGTGGCGGCCATCCATCTGGAGACCCATGAATCGAAACATGACATCCTCGAGGCTTACCTCAATCTCGCACCTTATGGCCGGAATATCGAAGGCGTTGGGGCGGCGAGCCTCATCTATTTCGACAAGGAGCCGGGTGAACTGAGTCCGGTGGAAGCGATGACTTTGGCGGTGATTCCGCAAAGCCCAGCCCGACGTTCACCGGGTACAGCGAAGCACGATCTGGCGTTGAAAACGGCACGGGGCATCCTGCTGACGCAATGGTTGGAGACACACCCGGAAGATGCGCGATTGCGTGGCGCGCTGGCGATGCCGCTCGACATGAAGTTGCCGCGGAACCTGCCGTTTCGCGCGCCCCATCTGGTGGAGGAGATGATGGAGAAGCAGGCGGTTCCTCGCGCGGAAACCCGACTGGCGCTTGATCTCGGTCTGCAGGATTCGTTGGAGCGGCAGATGACCCAGTATCTTTCCGCTCGTGAAAAGGATGGATTCAAGAACGCATGCGCTTTGCTTATTGATTATCGGACAATGGAAATCCGTGCGGCGGTGGGCTCGGCGGACTTTCAGCGGGAGGATATCCACGGTCAGGTTAATGGTCTGCGGGCGCACCGCTCACCGGGATCGGCGTTAAAACCTTTCATCTATGCGCTCGCACTTGATGAAGGGTTGATTCATCCCAATACGTTGCTGAAAGATGCGCCTTCGAGTTTTGATGGTTATGATCCGGAGAATTTCGATCATAATTTTGCAGGACCGATCCGGGCGACGGACGCGCTGATCCAGAGTCGGAATGTTCCTGCCGTCGATCTCGAATCGAAGTTGAATACAAAACGGAACCTCTACTCGCTTTTGCACGACGCAGGTATCCGTGGTTTGCAGCCGGAGTCGCATTATGGACTCACGATTGCCCTCGGCAGCGCGGAGGTCTCGCCGGAAGAAATGGGTATGCTCTATGCGATGCTGGCGAACCACGGTGAACTACGTTCACTGCGCAGGTGCTTGGACGATCCCATGGATAAAGGTATTCCGCTGGTATCTCCCGAGGCGAGCTTTCTGACTCTCGATATGTTGAAGGATGGGACGCGGCCCGATGCGGTAAATGTTCCACTCCTGGCCAACGCCAGCCAGCCGGTGGCGTGGAAAACAGGCACCTCCTTTTCTTACCGGGATGCGTGGTCGGCAGGTGTTTTCGATAATTACATTCTCGTGGTGTGGGTGGGAAATTTTGATGGCACGGTGAATCCGGAATTCATTGGTCGCACCGCCGCTGCACCACTGCTTTTTTCCATGATCGACGCCTTGCGCGCGCGGTCGCCGCTGCCGGCGAACACCGAGACCTGCTTTACCCGAACTTCCGATTTGAATTTGCGGCAGGTCGATCTTTGTGCCGTTTCCGGGATGATTGCGGGTCCCAATTGTCCGCATACGGTGAAGGGCTGGTTCATTCCGGGGAAGTCGCCCATTGCCACGTGTGACGTTCATCGCCGGATATGGATCGATAACCAGACAGGTCTGCGCCTATCGTGCGAGCCGACAAATCCTGCAGATGCCCATGCGGAAATTTGTGAGTTCTGGCCTTCCGACCTGGCAAAATTATTTCAAGCAGCAGGGCTACCGCGGAAAACGGCCCCCGGCTTTTCCATTCAAGATCACACTTCTTCAGTGGCTTCCGGCCATGATGCGAGTAAGGGACCTCGGATTGTTTCGCCCAAGAGTGGCCTGATTTATCACGTGCGAGTCGGCGCGGGTGGGGATGAAGTGCTCGATTTGGAAGCGACGGCAGAAACGAGTCGCGAAAACCTTCACTGGTTTGTCGATGCAACCTCTCTCGGCGTTTCGAAGCCGAGCACGGCGCTGATGTGGAAACTGCAACCGGGGTCGCATGTGATCCGGGCGGTCGACGATCTCGGGCGGGCTGATTCTCGGCAGATCACGGTGACGACGGTGGAATAATTACCAGCCGCTGGCGTCGAGGATGCAGGTTGCGCTTTCCTTTGCACCGGGACGGAGCTTGCGCAGGCCTTCGCCGTGATGAATGGCATTGGGCAGGCCAAGCCATGGCTCGATGCAGTAGAAATCGGAGTCGGGCTTTTCGGTCCACGTCGTCACGGCATACCACGAGATGCTTCCGGAGTGTTCCAAGTCGAAGGTCAATCGTTGGGAACTTTTGTTGTTTATCAAGGTAATCGTGGTGTCCGATGGCTGAATCTGAAAACGGTCGATCAAGGCTGGATCGTCCAAGTGCAAAGAGCCGGTCGTGGCGGGTTCATGAACGATGGAGCCGTCCGGATTCTGGCGTCCCCACGATTGGCAGGGGAGGTGAAGCGTCCAGTTGGCACGTTCCTGGTGGGGGATGGGCAGGAAAAAGTGATGGCCCGCATAGTAGGGGAGCGTCTGCTTGTCCCGATTGGTGGTCTCGAAGCGGATGGCGAGGCGTGATTCGGGCAGCAGGCTCACGACGACATCGAATTGAAACGCAAACGGGTAAATGGCGCGGGTTGCTTCGGAGTCGAGGAGCCGCAGGCGAAGGGTATTATCGTCTTCGCCTTCAATCACGGCAAATTTGGCATCACGGGCAAAGCCGTGCTGGGGCATGGGGCGAACGGTGCCGCTGGCATCGCGCCAGAATTCATTTTTCCCATCGACGTAATGGCGGGCAATAAAGGGAAAAAGGACCGGATTTCCCCCGCGCACCTTGAGGATTTTCGTCCAATCGGCGTCCTCGGGCCAGGTGATCACCTCTTTGCCATTGCGGCTCCAACGCAGAATTCGGGCCCCGTGCTCGGCGGAGACAAGAATTTTATTTTCAGAATCGGAAATCTCAATTGCAGGTTGGTTCTGGAAAAGGAGGGGGCTTTTCATGCTAGAGTCAGGTATGCCTGTCGAAACCATGACGGACGAGCTTAAAGTCAGTGACAAACCGATGACCATCGCGGAGGCCTACGAGGCCTGCACGAAGATGGCACGTGCTCACTACGAAAATTTTCCCGTGGGACGCCTTGTTCCCAAAGAGATGCAGCCCCATGTCCATGCGGTCTATGCCTTTGCCCGGTACGCGGACGACCTGGCGGATGAGGGTTATGCGGGTAGCGCCAAGGCGAATGGAGCCCAAGACGTGATGACGCCGGAGCAGCGCCTGGCTGCGCTCGACGAGTGGGAGCGGCAGCTACGGTCACCGCAGGGGACGCCCGGTCTCCATTTCATTTTCATCGCGTTGCACGAAACCATTCGCGAGTTGAAGTTGCCGATGATTCTCTTCACCGATCTGCTCTCTGCCTTCAAACAGGATGTCGTCAAACGTCGGTACGCAAATTTTGATGAAGTGCTCGATTACTGCCGCCGCAGCGCCAATCCGGTCGGTCGGCTCGTTCTCCTGCTGCACGGTGTCCACGAGGAGCAATATCACTTATGGGCGGACCATATCTGCACCGGGCTGCAGCTGGCGAATTTCTGGCAGGATGTCGGAGTGGATCTCGAGAAAGACCGGATCTATTTGCCGGAGGATGATCGCCAAACGTACGGAGTGACTGAAGAGATACTCTTTGCCCGCAAGACGGACGATCATTACCGCAAACTCCTGGCGTTTCAGGTCCAGCGGACGCAGGGGATTTTTGACCGGGGCGAAAAACTGACCAAACATTTGCATGGATTGCTCCGGCTGGAAATTCGTCTGACTTGGTTGGGCGGAACAAAAATCCTACGAAAAATCGAAGCCATCAATTACGACCACCTTGAACAAGCGCCCACGGTTGGGAAAGCCGACATGGCCGCGCTATTCCTCAAAGCCTTGGTTTCATGAGCGACAACCCACCGCCCATTCCCGATTTACCGGGAAGCGAGGCCATTACGCAATCGAGCAAATCGAACCTGGCGCTTTCCTTCGCTTCGTTGCCGGAGGCTGAGCGCCGCAGCATGTCGATCTTCTATGCCTTTTGCCGGGTGGTGGACGATGTGGCCGACTCGACCGAGCTGCCGATTGAGGAGAAGAAGCGGCAGTTGGGAGAATGGCGGGAGGAGATTCGTCGTGCCTACCTCGACAAGCCGTTGACGCCGCTAGGCAAGGAGATGGCGCAGATCATCCGCACGTACCTCATTCCGCCGACGCCGCTGGAGGAGATTCTCAGGGGCATGGAGATGGACATGACCCTCGTGCGCTATCCCAACTTTGCGCTGTTGGAACAATATTGTTATCGCGTCGCCAGCGCGGTCGGGCTTGTCAGTATCGATATCTTTGGCTGTCGCCAAACGCAAACGCGCGATTACGCCGTGGCCCTGGGAATGGCTTTTCAGCTGACGAACATTTTGCGTGACGTGAAAAAGGACGCGTCATTCGGCCGCATTTATTTGCCGCAGGATGAGATGGCGGCGTTTGGCGTGAGCGAGGCTGATATCTTCCAGGGTCACTGGTCGGAGAATATGCGGCAGTTGTTCCGTTTCCAGCATCACCGGGCGCGCCACTATTATGCCAAGGCGCTCCGCCTGATGGTGCCTTCGGATCGACCCAAACTGATCGCCGCGGAAATCATGCGCGAGGTCTACGAAGGCCTGCTCGATAAAATCGAGAAGTATGATTTCGATGTTATGCGCCATCCGGTGAAGCTGAGCAAACTGGCAAAGGCGCGGCTGGTCCTGCGCGCCAAGGCACGAGAGAAACGCGTTCCTCAGCGGCCTCCCGCACCGAAAAAGGTTGTCGTTCTCGGTGCAGGTTATGCGGGTCTGGCTGCTGCTGCGGAACTGGTCCTGCGCGGGCATGAGGTCACGTTGATTGAGGGCCGCGCGCTTTTGGGCGGGCGGGCGCACAGTTTTGTCGATACCAAGAGCGGGCTGGTGCTCGACAATGGCCAGCACATCCTGATGGGTTGCTACCGTGAGACTCTGGCCTTACTGGGACAACTGGGCGTGAAGGACCGGCTCTATTCCCCGCCGCGGATGCAGGTGCCTTTCGTCAGCGAAAAGGGCCCGAGCCTTCTGGCTGCGACCGCTCCTGCGCCGCTGCATCTTCTCTCGGCACTTCTCGGTTTTGGCGAACTTTCCGCGGGGGACAAGCTGGTGGCGATCGGGCTGGCTCTCCGGTTACGTTGCGGCCTGGAACCGCATGCGGATGAGACGGTCGAGGTGTGGTTGCGTCGATGGAGGCAGACTCCGAATCTGGTCCGGGCGTTGTGGGAGCCGCTTTGTATCGCGGCGCTCAACGAGCCGGTATCGACGGGTTCGGCCCGGCTTTTCGCCACGGTCATTCGCCGTTCATTTCTCGGGGGCGCGGATGATTCGGCGATCCTGCTTAGTCGCGTGGGGTTGAGTGAACTTTTTGCGCCCGAGGTGAAGCGCCTTCTGGAAATGTGTGGAGGCAAATTGCGCCTGCAGACGATGGTGACGGCCTTGAATTTTGATGGGTCGATTCTACGTGAAATCAAGCTGGGCGATGGGGCATCCTTACAGCCGGAAGCGGTGGTCAGCGCGTTGCCTTGGAATGTGCTTCGCGGACTTCTCCCGCAGGAGAGCAAGCTGGGGCAGGCATGTCGCCAGATCGGGGACGCGCCGATCGTCAGCCTGCATCTCTGGATGGATCGTCCGATCCTGAACGAGCCGTTTGTCGGCATACTCGATTCACCCGTGCATTGGGTGTTTAGCCGGGATCATATTCATGGGCCGAGTGAGAAAGGCGAGGGCCACATCATCACTGCCGTGGTCAGTGGCGCGCGTGACCTGGTCGAGAAATCGGCGGTCGAACTCGAGGAACTTACGCTCAAGGAATTGCAGCGTTTTATCCCGGCTGCCGCAGAAGCGAAAGTGCTTCATCGCATGGTCTACAAGGCGCGCAGTGCCACCTTTGCGGCGACGCCGGAGACGGAACCCCTGCGGCCCGGGGCCCAGACCGAATGGTCGAATTTCTGGCTGGCGGGAGATTGGACCGACACCGGTTATCCGGCAACCATTGAAGGCGCGATTGTCAGCGGCCAGCGCGCTGCTCGCGCTGTCGATGAGTCCAGCCTGTAGCGGCGGTCTATGACCGCGGATGTTTTCTCAACACACGTTGCCTATGCGTCGGCGGTCATAGACTGCCGCTACAAGGGGGATGGGCAATAAAAAAGGCGACTGGCAGAGCCAGTCGCCTTTTTTAAACTGAATGAGTTTTACTGATAAAGAGGATTGCCCGACTTGACCTGAGTATAGGCCGTCGTATCGCTGTCTGAAGTGGAAATAAAGCCGTTTACAGTAGCTTGGGTTGCAGAAGTAAACGTGCCCTTCATAAATACCGCCGAGTTGCTCTTATAGGCTACGGCAATTCCGTTGTTTTTAAACGGTCCCTTACCACTTAACGTCAAGTTTAAACCCTGAGAAGCTGTTGTCGGATAGGCCACATTTTCACCCGTGCAATAGACCACGGGCAGCGAGTCCGACGCCGCAGACGTAAGTCCTGTCGCAGTCGTGGCAGGAGGGGTGATGGGGCCAGCAGTAAAATCCCAACTAATGTTGTTGGGTTGGAAGTCCGCGTAGGGAGCTCCTGTACCGGCATATTTCGAAGCACCCTGCAGGAAGAAAATCGTAGGGTCCGTGGCATAGCCTCCATTAAGAAGTGCCTTAGCGACGTCAATACTGGCAGCGCCGACCGGATACGTTTGGTTATTATCGTTTGAGTACGAGAAACAAAGCAAATTGATCGATCGGGCGCTTTGCATGGCGCTGCTTTCCTTGGCTTTTTCGATACCGGAAGTGATTGGGCCGAGGGCGACGCCGGCCAGAATTGCAATAATTCCGATTACGACGAGCAACTCGACGAGGGTGAAACCGTCTCGGCTGGTTTTGCGAGCGGTACGAAAGGGGAGACGGCTGTTTATCATGTAGAAAGATTACGAGATTGGCGCTAAAAAGTCAAATAATGAAATTCACATGTTTGGGGAAAACAACAAGAGACGATGGTCGCAAAAAGCGGTCACAAAAAAGAATAAGAAAAAGTAACTAGGGAAATCCCTAGTCAAATCAATGAAAGGGAGCCTGTAGCGGGCTTCCTCGTTCCCAAACTCCATTTGGGAACGCACTTGTCTGCGCAATTCCATTGCTCAGCGCCAAGGATCAGACTTAAACAAAGGACTCACTCCCGGCATCCATTCATGCGCCGACGAATAGCGCCAATGCTCAGGCGCAGCCACCAGCCCTCGCTTAACGGGATTAGTATGCAGATAATCCATTTTTTGCTGCATCATCTCATCACCCAGAATGGCCTGCGGATGAACTCCCTCCTGCCATACCTGATGCGCACTCGATTTCTTATGTGCCGCACAATAATAAGCGAGCTGATTGAGCAACCAATCACGTTTCTCCTCCTTGATCTGTTCCAGCAACGCTCGCGAGGTAAATCGTTTTAGATCTGTCAGGGTCCCGGCTAGATCAGTCGCAGAAAGAATCGCGTGAAAATGATTGTCGAGAATGACCCAGGCATGGATTTGCAAAGCTTTGTGCTCTCGGCAATGGAGCAGGGAACGGACAAGAATATCGCAGCAGGCAGCCGACGTAAAAACCGGAAGCCATTCGACAATTGTCGATGTTATGAAATAAGCCGAGTGGTTATCGTGGATGGCATACCGGCTGCGCATGACGCCATTTCAGAGCAATGGAGTTGCGCAGGCAAGTGCGTTCCCAAATGGAGTTTGGGAACGAGGAGAGGGGAGCAATGGAGTTGCGCCGACAAGTGCGTTCCCAAATGGAGTTTGGGAACGCGGAGGGGAGCAATGGAGTTGCGCAGGCAAGTGCGTTCCCAAATGGAGTTTGGGAACGCGGAGGGGAGCAATGGAGTTGCGTAGGCAAGTGCGTTCCCAAATGGAGTTTGGGAACGAGGAGAGGGGAGCAATGGAGTTGCGCAGGCAAGTGCGTTCCAAATGGAGTTTGGGAACGAGGAGGGGGAGCAATGGAGTTGCGCCGACAAGTGCGTTCCCAAATAGAGTTTGGGAACGAGGAGGAAATCCCACAGAGACAACTTCTTTTCTTTTGAGATGGCCTGTGGTGTACTTGCACCATGGCGAGTCAAGAATCCCTCGAGGAGATCATTCGCAAGGAGTGTATACCGCTGCGTGATTGCATGTTGACGATCACGGACGCCAACGGCGAGGCGGCCTTTCTTTATTTCAAGGAAGCGGAGTTGATCGAGGCGAATTACGCGGCGTTGTGGGGCAAAGAGGCGCTGGCGCAGATCGTCACCTGGAAGCTGGCGGAGCGGACGGTCGCTCCCCTGCCGCTCGGGATCAAGCGATCACTCTGGGATCCGCTCGAATTTCTGCTGAACCCGACGATGGCACCAACCGCCAGTGGCAAGCTACCGACGATTCCCGCGTTTAACGCGCAGCGGCTGGGGCCTTCCAGTCCTTTTGACCGGTACAAGGCGATCCCGGGATTGCTGAAACTCGTCCATATCGACAAGGGCAAGGTGAAGGTGATTTTTGAAGAGCCGGCGGATACGGAGAACACCGACTGGCTGCTCGAATTTGCGGACCGGGTGAAATCGGTGGGAGACACTCTGGGATTCGGCATGAGCGAAAAGTGGACGATCGATACCGAGAAATATCAGGTGGTCGGCTTATGCCATGACCAGAGTTACATCGCCTTGCTTCGACGCAAGGATGCGGTGCAGGATGATCTCGAGGCGGCGGTGAACGCGGTCATCGACTAACGATTATGGCCACGAAACTCGAGGACGCCCTGCGCAAAGTCACCGCTCTTCCCGGAGTGAAGGCGGCATTTGTATTCGACCAGTTTCACAACGTCATCGCGCGGGACGTGCCCGGCCAATACAGCAACGACATCCTCAAGCGAATTGCCGCGCAGCTCTATCAACTGGCGCTGTTCAGCTGGAAGACCAAGGTGATGACGCAGGAATTCCGTCTCGTGTACGAAAAGTACGCGGTCTATACGCGACTCTTCGCCAAGAATTTTTATCTCGTCGTCTTCATGGAGAAAAACCTGGAGGCCTCGGATTTTCGACAGCCGCTCAATCTTTCCGTGCTCGTGCTGGACCGCGCGTTGCGGAGCGAGGATGTCTTCGAGTCCAACCGCACGATGGCCAAAGTGGCCCAACTGGCGGAGAACTCGCTCAAGGAGTCGCACGAATTCGACCAAAGCTTTGCCGGTCAGTTTAGAAAGCTCTGCGTGACCTTCCTGGGGCAGACCGGGCGGGACCTGATCGACCTGGCGATGGAGGAGCTTTATCTTTTTCCGCCGATTCGCAAGGAAGAGGACATGAAGAAGCTGCGCGATTACGCGTTGAGCCATATCGTCAACCCGGTGAAGCGCCAGATCATCAAGAAGGAATCGAAGGAAATCATTCTCAAGATCCTGAACGCGGCGTAGGGCGATCCGGATTCCGTACATAGCAAAGTTGGCGTCGACGATTCACGCCTGCTTGACCTCCCAGCGATAGTCCCGTAAAAGATACTTTACTTATGTCCTCATTCCTCGACTCCAACAAGCGTCCCCCTCTTCCTTCAGATTCCCGCGCCGGACAAGCCGCAGGAGCCAAGAGCACAACGGTGCTGACCGCCGATTGCGAATTCAAGGGCGCGATGGCCTTTTCCGGTGAGTTGCAATTGCACGGCCGCTTGGAAGGCACGATCGAATCCGAGGGCGGTACGCTGACCATCGGGGAAGAAGCGATGATCAAGGCGGAGATCAAAGTGAACGACGTTTTGATTTACGGAAAAGTCCAGGGCAACGTCTACGCGACCGGTCGCGTTGAATTGCGCGGGAAGGCCGAGGTCTATGGCGACCTGCATTGTAACCGTCTGGCGATGGATGACGGTGTGGTCTTCGTCGGTAAGTCGAATGCGCTGAGCGGAAAGACGCAACCCACGAGCGACTTCAGCAAGATGTTCACCCGCCTGGGTGCCGCGCCGAAGTCGAATGGCGCCAAGCCAGCCACCGAGTAATCGGTTTCGAAAAAGCCTGAAGGTCTCGATTACAGGAAAACTACGGCGATTTTTTCCGTAGTTTTTTCCACCAGAGACAATAGCCGGTAATCGTCTGGACAGCGAGAACCAGGCTCGCGAGCGACATCAGCACTTGGGAAGGCAGGCCGAAAATACTTCCGGTATGGAGAGCGCCATTAGTGGCCATGATCTTTGCTCCTGAGGACATCGTCGATGGATACTGTGCGGCAAGGACCTTGCCGCTGTATTGGTCTATGAGGATCCATCCTTCGTCATAGTCGATCATGTTTTCCTGTGACTTTACCGCTACCCGATAAGCGCCCTTTGGACCGGGTGGCATCGAAATGGTTTGGGGAATCGCGTCCGGGAAGGTATCGGTAACGATTTGGAGAGCCTGCGTGAATGTGATCGGGGTGCCATTGGGCACGACCGTTGAGGGAATATTATAAGAAGGGGAAGGTGCGGACTTGGTGACTTGGAAAACCCACGGGGCGATGGAGCCATAATAGATCATCACAACCCCGGTGCCCGACAAGGCGAGGAGAAAAAGGGAGAAGTAGATTCCCAAAGCGTAGTGCAGGTAGAAGGACAAGCCGCGCGAAGTGCCGGTATTGCGAACCGGCCACCAAAGGTAGATGCCGCTGACGATGAGGAAAATCGAGAGAATGGTGGCGGCGCTGACGAGGTTGCGGCCCGTCTTGCCGAGCCACAGGCTGGTATGGAGAGCGCGAATGTTGTCGAGAATCGTGGGTGTCTGCCGCGAGCCGATAATTTCGCCCGTATGACTATTAATGAAAAACTGGGTTCCACGAAACTGGGCGACGTAAGGTTTGTCCGCGGCTTGCGGTAACCAATAACGCCAAAATGTTTTGTCGGGGTATGTTTTGTGAAGCGAATCCTGGATCGCGCTTAGCGGCAGGGTTTGCTCCTGCGGCGCGATTTTGAACAGGCTCGGATTGAGCAGATGATCCAGCTCTTCCTGAAAGGCGAGGATGCTGCCCGTGACTCCAAGGACGATGAGAAAGAGACCGGCGATCAACGCACCGTAGAGGTGCAGGTTCAGGATCCAATTGCGCATGACGTTCTTCGCGGGATGGCGATGGGAGAGCGTCAGGCAAAAACGACTAGGCCTTCTTTGCTTGCGGTTCCTTATCGCTACTGGCTTTATCCGCAGATGTGGAGGAAGAAGCAGGGGTGAACGCGGTGATGGTATCCTTGCGGGGAAGATCGGTCAAAGTGTGAATGGTCTCGATGCCGGCGCGTTCCATATCCGCGACCAAGCCGTGAATCTGGGCGACAAGAAAGTTGTGGGCGAGGTAGCAGGGAATGGCGAC
>Ga0207703_10003023_pt1 | contig 14256 bp, 13 predicted proteins | sample KBSSwiS12_FD_184304 | JGI IMG/M metagenome (GOLD analysis project Ga0207703, IMG submission 184304) | Switchgrass rhizosphere microbial communities from Kellogg Biological Station, Michigan, USA - KBS Switchgrass S1-2 (SPAdes) (version 2) | ecosystem: Host-associated > Plants > Roots >... | reverse complement strand
CGCGCCTCTACAATCTGAAGGCGAATTTCTCGACTGCGAAATCTTCACCAACGAAAAGGCCAATCTGGCCATGAAAGATAAGTCGATCACCGCCTTCCACCGCTGCCAGTTTCATGACGGTCACCATGAAGGCATTCAGCTTTCGGGAAACGCCGAGGGCCTGTTCGTCGAATGTGCCATATTTGCCAACACCAAGGCAGGGCTTCTGGTTGAACAACAAGCCAAGTCGGTTGTCCAAAAGTGCCGCTTTTACGATGGTAAAGAAAACGGCATCAAGCTCCAGAACGAGACTGAATCCGAGTTTACCGATTGCAGCATCATCAACCACGCCGGTGTGGCCATTATCGCGTGTGATAAGGCGCAGGCCCGTTTTGAGCGCTGCGATGTCCGTGCCAATCCCGGCGGAGATTGGGAGATTGCCCCGAAAGCCCGGGTTCGCCGATAGTCCGGAACCAGCACCATTGCGCAGAACCGGGAAGTAAGGCAAAATAGAAGCATGTTGTCATGCCCCCTCTTCCTACAAGTCCAACCGAATGTTGATGCCCCTGTTTTTCAGTGGCCGGTTCTCGTTCTCTACATTTATGGTATCCTGCTGATCATCGGCGGCGTGATGGGCTACGTCAAAGCCCAGAGCGTCCCCTCCCTCGTCGCCGGAGGTATCTGCGGCTTCCTGGCCCTGCTTTTGGGGTATGACTATACCTGGCACTTCGCACCGTATGCCGCGATGGTTCTGGCTCTTGTCCTGATCTTCCTGATGGGCCGCCGTTATTTGCGGACTCGCAAGGCCATGCCTGCTTTATTGATTGTCGTGATGAGCGTGATCGTCGTCATCGTCCAGCTTTACGTGATCTTTTTTGTCGGCTTGGGCAACGACTAATGATGACATGAACATTCTGCGTCCGGACAGTCTCTCCTTCCCGGATCATCGAGCGGCCAATCGCGAAGGCTTGTTGGCACTCGGTGGAGACCTGTCCGTCGCGCGTTTACTTCTGGCTTATCGATCGGGAATTTTCCCGTGGACCGACGATCCGCTCACCTGGTGGTCACCCGATCCACGAGCGATATTTGAAATCAATAGTTTTCGTCCTCCCAAACGCCTCGAGAGCAAACTTCGTCACCACCCTTTTACCCTGACGGTGGATCGTGATTTCGGTGCCGTCATCCATGCCTGTGCCGAGCCCGCTCCAGGCCGTGAATCAACCTGGATCAGCCCACGATTCGTCGAGGCCTACGTTGAACTCCACCGTCAAGGCCATGCCCATAGTGTGGAGGTTTGGAATAAGGACCAATTGGTCGGCGGAATTTACGGCATCGCCATCAATGGGTTCTTCGCGGGTGAATCGATGTTCCATCGAGTCACTGACGCCTCCAAAATCGCCCTCTGCCATCTCATGGATCATCTGCGGGCACGGAAATTTGAACTTTTCGATACACAGGTCCTATCTCCCCTCACCGCGCGGCTGGGCGCCATCGAAATCCGTCGACGGGATTATTTGGACAGACTCAATACAGCCTTGCGTAGTCCGGCTCATTTTTGAGATAAGTTCGCCCTCCATTTCATGAATAGCATTCTGACTTCGCTGCCGATCGTGCTACCCATTGTTCAAGAATGGGCAGAAAAGCAGGAGAGCCTGATTTTAAAGGACGGCATGCCCCTGAGTGAATTCCAGATGACCGACGCCCGTCGTGCCGGGGTTAAGTACCCGGAAAAAATCAGGATAAAGCGCGTCGATCAACTTCCCCTGCCGGATCACGAAGAAATCGTATTCATGGCCAAGCAAGTCGGTTTGTTCAGCGGACGCATGAGCAGTTTGTCGCTTGGTTATGGAATCTGGATTTTGCCCGAAGCTTGGGATCATCGACTGACCTTGGTCCATGAATGCGTCCATGTCGGCCAGCATGAAAAACTGGGAGGGCTTCACATCTTTCTTAGCGAATACCTGCGTGAATGCATCGATCCCGGTTATCCCTTCGGTCGCATGGAGCAGGAATCGGTGGTCATTTCCAAGGATATCTGCAAGCCCGATACGCTGCAGTTGCCTCGATGACCAATCTTCATGAAAAGCACTTCTCGCTTTCGCTTTCAAAGTGAGCTGGGCTAGATTCTAGTTAGTTCCATCTCATGAGTTCCAAACCCCTCATCGGCATTATCGATGACGAGCGCAATATCCAGGCGACACTAGCTGCGATTCTCGATCGGCGGGGGTACGCCGCCGTCTCCGCGTTCAACGGTCGCCAGGGAATCCAGATGATTGCGGAACATCACCCCGATGTCCTCCTACTCGATCTCGGATTGCCCGATGGCGAAGGACTCGATCTCCTGCAGGAAATCCGGCGAGACTTCCCTGAACTCCCGGTCATCGTTGTTACCGCACACGACTCCCTGAATAACGCCATCGCCTCAATCAAGATCGGGGCCTTTCATTTTATCAGCAAACCTTACGTGCCGGAGGAATTGCTCAGCCTGGTGGCCAAGGCCCTCGAGCATCGTGGCCTTCGCCAGGAAACCATCCAATTACGCGAGGAAACCGTCCGCCTGAAAAAGCGAGTTCAGCGAGCCGAATCGCAGCTGGAGCCGGTCTATAAAAACACCAAGATGCGGGAATTGTTCGAGTTGATTGAACAAGTCGCCCCAAGCGAGGCTAATGTTCTCGTCGTCGGTGAAAGCGGTGTCGGCAAGGAAGTCTTTGCCAATCGCATTCACGAACTAAGCGCCCGTGCGAGCGGCCCGCTCATCAAGCTTAATTGCGCGGCCTTTCCGCAAAACATGATTGAGGGAGAGCTCTTCGGTTATAAGAAGGGCGCGTTTACCGGAGCCAGCCAGGATTTCCCCGGCATGTTGAGCGCGGCTTCGGGCGGCACTCTTTTTCTCGATGAAATCGCGGAGATGCCGATTGACCTGCAGACCCGCTTTCTCCGCGTCCTTCAAGAACGGGAATTCCGCCCGCTCGGCAGTACGCAAGTCCTCAAGGCCGATTTCCGGCTCGTCGCCGCGAGCAACCGTCGTCCCGAGGAAGCCATTCGGAATGGTCGCCTGCGCGAGGATCTCTATTACCGGCTCAATACCTTTACGCTCTCGATTCCTCCCCTACGCGAACGCACGGAGGATATCCTCGAGCTCGCCCAGCTTTTCCTGCAACGCTTTTGCACCAAGATGAACAAGCCGCTTCTGACCATTCAGTCGGAAGCCTACGAAGCTCTCCTCCGTTATCACTGGCCCGGCAATGTGCGCCAACTTCAGAACGTCATCGAGCGCGCAGTCGTCCTGACTCAGGGAGCCATGATCACTCCGCGTAATCTTCCGCACGAAGTCGTCCACAGTTCTGCGCCAAGTGAGGCGCCGTCCTACATGGAACCGTCGCCCGCTGCCGCCCGCCCCTATCATGGCATGACCGACTCCCAATCGTTAAACCTTGCTGAACGGGAGAAAGCTGCTTTGGTCGCCGCTCTTGATCAATGCAACGGCAACAAGAAAAAAGCGGCCGAGTTGCTCGGTATTCATCGCCCGACTCTCTACACGAAGCTGAAGAAATTTGGATTGGGAGTTTAATATGGTTATCGGATTTATTGGCGCCGGGGTAATGGCGCGGGCGTTGGCCAAAGGTATCATCGACTGCGGAGGAGTTCCCTCCAAGAACATGGTTTTCTCCACACCAACTGAGCAGGGCGGCAAAGCATTTCTCGAGCTCTTTCCGGAAGCACATTGGACCTCGAGTAATGAAGAAGTCGTCCGGCAAAGCGATCTCACTGTGCTCGCGGTCAAACCCCAGATCTTTCCGGAAGCTGCATCCACGCTTCGCGAAGCCAGCGCCGGGAAGCTTTTCCTTTCGCTCATGGCAGGAGTCACTTTGGAAAAAATGTGCGCTGTCCTCCATCCCACTGCACGCATCGTCCGGGCCATGCCCAACACTCCCATGCAGGTCGGCAAGGGAGCCAGCGTTTTTGCAGGCGGCCCCAATGTCACGGACAAGGACCTGACCAACATCCATCGCGCGCTCTCAACGGCAGGCAGGGCCTGGCCAGTCGAGGAATCGCAAATCAATGCCATCACCGCACTATCCGGTAGCGGACCGGCCTATGTTTTCCATTTTATCGATGCATTGATTCGTGGCGGAATCGCACTCGGCCTTCCCGAACAGTTGGCTCGTGACCTTGCTATCCAAACCATGCTCGGCTCGGCCATTCTTGCATCGCAATCGCCTCTCTCGCCCATGGAATTGGCCGCACAAGTCAAAAGCCCCAAAGGCACCACGCTGGCCGGTTGTGCCGTGCTTGAAGACAAGGATGCCTTAAACCAGCTCGTCGCCCAGTGCATGTCCGCGACAAAGAATCGCGCCGATGAGTTGGCTCGTGGAAATGTTTAAATTACGGATATTTAACCATCCATCCGTATTTGCCAAATAGCGCTTAAGCCGCCAGTCTGATGGCATGACTCGCGCCCGTGTTGTAGCTCTTCTTGCCATCGCCGTATTAGTTCTCCTGCTGGGAGTAGGCACTGCAGCCTGGTGGTACTTGTTTGGGCCCAATGAAGTTGATGCGGCGGACTTGGTACCCGCCGATACGATCTTTTATGCGACAGTACCTAACGCTGCAAACCTCATCAGCGGTTATCAAACTTCCCAATTAAAGCAATTGGTCGACTCCCCCAACTCCGCCCCTCTTTCCGACGCCGTCGTCAAATCGGTCGGCCAGAAGAATATCGATGTGCTCAATGCCTTCCTGCCCAACCTCAGCGGGCAATCCTTTTTTGCCATTACCCATTTTGACCCAGATAAGCCCGGACAAGTTGGCGTGATCGCGGGAATGAGACCGAAGGCGGGAACCGATAAATTTGACGCCTTCATTGATAAGTTAAAAACGACCTGGCCCGATTTCCTCAAGCAAGGCACCACCGGCACCGGTACCGTCGAGGGAGTCGATTACCAGTGGCTCAAGGGTCCTGGCGGCGAAGACAAACTTTGCGTGGCTCGAGTCAAAGGCTGGATCATTACAACCTGGGGCGAGGCTTCGCTGCAGGATTGGATCGAGCGTTTTCGCAAAAAATCAATTACTCCCAGCCTCTCTAAAAATGCCGATTACCAAAAATCGATCGCCCGTGTCGGAAAAAATCCGATGACGTTGCTCTATGTCGATTGCCACGCCGCTCTCGCGCTCTTCCAGCAATACATCGCGAAAACCAATCCCGTCCAAAGCGACTATTTCCTGAAAATGCTCGGCGGCCAGGGTGGCTTGGCTATAGGAAGTCGTTTTGAAGACGGCCAGATCGTGGATCGCTATTCCCTCCTCATTTCCAAGCAGACCCAGACAGATACGAGCGTATCGCTAAGGCCCTGCTCGTTTGAGACCCTGAAATTCACCGGCCCCCAGACTCGGCTTTATCATGCTGCAGGAGTCAATTTTCAGCAATATTGGAAGGCTTTGCGAGAACAGGCCATCCTAGTGCCATCCGATTCTTTTGCTCCCAGCGTCGTTAATGGCCTTCAGCAATTCACACAAAATAACGGCCTCGATCTTCAACACAATATTATCGATGCGCTCGGCGATGAGGTATCTCTGCAGATAGAGTGGAACGACGATTCGACTTATCCGGAGATCGGCTTCTTCGTCAAAATCGCCAAACCGGATGATTTCAAGCCAGTAATCACGGCCCTGATCGAATCAACGCGTAAGCAGTATATGTCGTCAGCCGTAATGACCGAACTCAACTCCAACGGCCAAAAGCTGGCTGCACTTAAATTTATCCAGGCTTCGCCGTTTTCGTTTACAGTCACTGAAGAAGGTCCTTATTTTGGAGTTTTCACCACGGAAACGCTCGCCGTGCGCTCCTTTGCTCGTGATGAAGCGGTGGGACTTCCTCACATCAATGGTTTTAAAAATGAGATCGGAGACAAACGCAATGGCGCGGCTCAGATCGTCTATGTCGATACACCTCTTCTTCTGGATCGCGGCTACCGGATGGCTCTGCCTTACGTTTCACTTCTTTCCATGTTTAACAAAGATCTGGCGGCATTCCTGCAGGGAAAAACGCTTTCCCCCGATCTGACCTGGCTCGCACCCATAGGGCCATGGTCGGGTGTCATGTACATGGACGATTCAGGTCTGCAGGGTTATTCCGTCTCTGGTATAGGCAACCAGGGAATCTTTTTGACTCTGGGAGGAAGCAGCTCGTTGTTTGCGGCCCGAAGCATGGGAGTACTGCCCAAATGGCCCGGCGTGACAGGAGCGCCAGCGCCCGCACAGGCTTCACCTGCCTCATCGCCACCACCTCTCGCGTCTACGAACGCTCCCTCGGCCACTCCACCGCCACCGAGCGATACGCCCGCTCCCGCAACAACCACAACCCCGGCACCCGATACCGCTCCCACTCCGGCGACTGTGCCCGCTATACCGGATGCATCAATGTCTCCCGCTACGAACGCCCCCACCCCCACACCGGATGCGAACAAACCGCAATAGCTTCTGCCTGCTCGGGGCAGCCTTTGCGTTGTTGCTGACTGCGCACGGACTCTTTGCCCAAACGGAAAAGCCGGTTTTTGAAGAATGGATGGTCCTGGTCCTGGACGGCAAGCCGTGCGGTTTCGGTAGTACGATTACGACCGAAATCGACACCCCGGGCGGTCCCCAATACCGCACCGTGATCGTACAGGAATTCGTAGTTAAGCGGATGGACTCCAATCTCAAGATCACGGAAACCTCCAAAGTAACGGAAGACGCCGAGGGAGGCGTGCTTAGCTTCAGTGAATCGACCTCCACGTTTGGATCGAACATGGAGTCCTCGGGCGTCCGTGAGGGTGACGACCTCGTTGTCTCCAGCCGCGGGCAGACGCAGCGTTACCATATTCCCCGGCTCGATGCGCTGGGGCCGGAAAAAATCCGGCAGATGAGCCTGGCCGTTCCACTCAAGCCAGGGCAGGCCTTTACTTTCAATACCTTTGAGGCCGAATATCCCCAGGCCATTGCCGTGGAAAAAGGCACCATTGTCGACCAGGAGACGCGCGATGTCCGCGGCACCGAGCGCAAGCTGTGGAAAATGACCAGCGAACTCAGCATGATGCCCGGTGTCTCCTCCACCATGTGGATTGATGATAAAGGTAACGATGTCGAGGCCCTGACGCCCATTCCCGGCATCGGCGACCTGCATGAGTATGTAACGGATCGCGCCGAGTGCATGAAGGAACCCGAGGGCGTCGAGATTTTCAAGCAATCCCTGATCCGCCCCCAGATCGCCATTACCTCCCCCGGGGAACAAGGCCTGGCGGTCTATCGACTGACCCTGAACGACCCGGGCAAAAAAATCACGCTTTGGGATCAAGACGCGACCCAGCGAATTATCACGACCGGCCCTGGTACCTGCGAGGTCCAGATCACGGCGCCACACATCACTGCCAACGACGCCCAGTGGCAGTTGCCGCACGAAGACACCCCTGAAGTTCATTCCTATCTCCAGTCGACTGCCTACCTCGAGGTCAATTCGCCGGAAATTCAGGCCTTGGCCAAGAAGGCGGTTGGTGACGAAAAAAATCCAGTGAAGGCGGCCCATCTGATTGAGAAGTTTGTCCGCGCTTATATTACCCAAAAGGATCTCAGCATTGCCTTTGCTTCCGCGCAGGAAACCGCCAAGTCTCACGAGGGAGATTGCACGGAGCACGCCGTCCTCTGCGCCGCTCTTGGTCGGGCAGTCGGTCTGCCTACCCGATGCGTCCTTGGATTGGGCTACATTCCGCCCGGCGCGAATGATCCTGCGTTAAGCAATGAAGACGGAGGCGACACAGGCATCTTTGGTGGCCATATGTGGGCCGAAGCCTGGGTCGGCCCGAACCAATGGGTAACGATGGATGCAGCTATGCATGGGTTTGATGTGGGACATATCGCCGTCACCAAGACGGCTCTCGATGAAATCAATCCACTTGTCGATCTGCAGGCTCCGCTTCTCGAGTTGATGGATAATCTTAAAATTGAGGTCGAAAAGGTCGTGGCAAAGTCCGACATGCCTCAACCGGAGAGTACACCCAAGCCGACGGCTCAGATCTCGCCAGCTTCGACGGAAAGTCCCGCTCCAATCCCGAAAACGACTTCGTCTCCACCTGATAGCCGACACCCCTCGGTAGATTAGTCCTCTTAGAGCAGCAACAAAGCCGGTTTCTCGATCAGCTCGCGCAGTTCCTTGAGATACGCTGCGCCCACCGCGCCATCCACGACGCGATGATCGCAAGAGAGCGTGATGCTCTGACGATGGCCGACAACAATTTCGTCATTCGGTCCCACGACCGGCTTCTTGACAATATTGCCGATGGCCAGGATCGCCGCCTGCGGTGGATTGATGATTGCGCTAAAGCTGTCGATTCCGAGCATGCCCAGATTGGAAACCGTGAAGGTGCCTCCCTGGAATTCCTCCGGCTTGAGCTTGCCTTCCTTGGCCTTGACCGCGAGAGATTTCGCCTCGCCGCTGATCTGGATAAGCGATTTGTTCTGCGCTTCCTTGATGATCGGCGTGATCAGGCCTTCTGCGATGGCAACTGCGAATGACAATTGGACATCCCCAAACTGACGAATCGAATCACCTTCGAACGAGGCGTTGACTGCGGGAACGCGGCGCACCGCTTCGGCAGCCGCCTTGAGAACAAAGTCGTTCAGACTGAGCTTCACCGGCGGATTCAATTTACCGAGGGTGTCATTGAGCTGGGCGCGTAAATCGAGCAACGGCTTCGCATCAACTTCGATCTCGAGATAGAAATGGGGAATCGTCGTTTTGCTTTCGAGCAAACGCTTGGCAATGACCGAGCGCATCGTCGACATCTTGGTGCTACCCTCCTTGGCGATGGGGCCATGCGCATAGATGGAAGAGCCACCAGAACCGCCGGCAGGAGCCCCGAGGACATCCTTCTTGACGATGCGTCCGCCCGGGCCCGTGCCTGTGAGGTTCGCGAGTTTAACGCCTTTTTCATCGGCGATTTTCTTGGCCAAGGGAGAAGCTTTGACGCGGCTACCATTGGAAGACGAGGTGCTGGCCGAAGGAGTCGAGGCAGGAGCCGGTTTGGCTTCTTCTTTTTTAGGTTCCTCTTTTTTCGCGGGGGCTTCAGCGGAGGCGGGAGCCGTAGGAGCCGGCGCGAGGGCCGATTCATCGATCTTCTCGTCCTTCGTGCCGATAATCCCGATCTTCGTTTGCACGGCAACCTTGGTTCCGTCGGGAATCAATATTTTGCGGAGGATACCGTTGTCGAAGGCTTCCAAGTCCATCGTCGCCTTGTCTGTTTCAACTTCAGCGAGAACATCGCCCGATTTGACGGCGTCGCCTTCTTTTTTGAGCCACTTAACGAGGGTTCCTTCCGTCATGGAAGGGCTGAGCAGGGGCATGAGAATGTCTTTGGCCATAAAATTATCTAGGTAAGCGTTTCGCCGGGTTGCAGTTTGATAAGTTGCGTTGAAATCTTGTACTGGGCCAGTTCTTTTTCGAGTGCTTCAGGCGTGCCGGGAGGATTGCCGTCCCACGTGCCCCAATGGCCTCCGATCGCCAGCCTTGGCTTAAGAAGATTGAGGGCATAGGCAGCCTGCTCCGCACCCATGGTGTAAAAATCGCCAATCGGCAAAATCACCAGGTCCGGCTTGTAGAGATCGTGGACGATTTTCATGTCCATCGTCACCGCCGTGTCACCCGTATTGTAAATGGTGAATCCGTTGTTAAAGCGAATCACGAAGCCGGTTGGTGTTCCGATGGTGCGGGCACTTCCATTTTCATCCATGGAGCTGGTATGCACCGCAGGAACCATCGTGATGCGTACGTCCATGAATGTCACCGTTCCACCGGTGTTCATGCCAATAAGCTGTTTACTTTCCGCACCCTGGTCCCGCAGCCATGAACTCACCTCGAACTGGGAAATTGCCGTCAGGTTGGGATCGCCATTGAGCAAAGGCAGGACGTCTTCAAAATGATCGGCATGCGGATGCGTGACCAGTAAACAATGAAACGCACCGGGCGCCGTGACCTCTCCTCCCAGTGAAGGAGGAAACTTGGGATTATTGACGATGAACGGATCGATCAGGAACTTCTGTCCGGCAGGTCCCGTGATCTCAAAAGTGGCGTGGCCCAACCATCGAACGCGGATGCCGTCCGGAAGATGGTTCTTCATCAGGCCAGGAGTTCCTTGACCGCCGCGATGACTCGTTCTTCGTTGGGTAACACGGCCTGTTCCATGCGGCCGTTATAGGGCTGCGGTACGTCGATTGAGCAAAGGCGATGAACCGGTGCATCGAGATCATCGAACAGCTCGCGCTGGATCTGGTAGGCGACTTGCGCCCCCCAACCGGCAAATGGCTTGTTCTCTTCGACGATCAAAACGCGATTGGTCTTGGAGACTGATTCGGCGATAGTCGCGAAATCGAGCGGCTTGACCGTGCGCAGATCAACGATCTCCACAGAAATGCCTTCGGCTTCGAGTATCTTGGCGGCATTGAGCGCGCGATGGGTTGAGCCGCTGTTGCTGACGATGGTGAGGTCACTGCCCTCGCGACGAATGCGGGCCTTGCCGATATCGGTCAGGTATTCACCTTCGGGCACCTCATCCTTATAGTTGTAAAGCTTCTCGTTCTCGATAAAGCAGACGGGATTGTTACTGCGAATAGCGGCCTTAAGAAGTCCCTTTGCATCATCCGGAAATGCGGGTGTGATGACGGTCAATCCGGGGACATTGGCGTACCAATTCTCTGGAGTATGCGAGTGGGTCGCACCGACCTGCAATCCGCCGCCCGAGGAGCCGCGGAACACGATCGGCACCGAAAGCTGGCCACCCGACATGTAGCGCACTTGCGCGGCGTTGTTGACGATCTGGTCAAAGCAAACAAGCGAGAAGCTCCATGTCATGAATTCAACCACGGGGCGCAAACCGTACATGGCCGCGCCAATAGCCAAACCGCTGAACCCGGTTTCACTAATCGGAGTATCGATGATGCGCTTCGGACCAAATTTCTTGAGAAGGCCTTCACTGACCTTGTAAGCACCGTTGTATTCGGCCACTTCCTCGCCCATGAGCATGACCCGCTCGTCGCGCTCCATCTCTTCGGACAGGGCTTGGTTCAGGGCTTCGCGGTAAGTAATGGTGGGCATGATAAATTAACTCCAGTAGGTCAAAAGGCTGTACTAAAAAGAGAAAGAAGCGACTTGCTTCACTGACGGATATCGGGACGAAACTCGCCGATCTGATCTTCCGGCGTAAAGATATCCTCATAGATGGTATCCAGACCGGGCTCGGCGCTGGAATCCGCAAAATCGTAGGAGGCCTGGGCAATGGCCATCACCTCTTCGTCGATCGCGTTGATGCTTTCTTCCGTGGCAACCTTCTGTTCGATCAGGCGACGCTTGTAGTTTTCAATCGGATCCGCATTCTTACGCGCTTCGATTTCTTCCTTCGAGCGATAGTGGCCAGGATCCGACATCGAATGACCGAAATAACGGTACGTACGGATTTCCATCAGGGTCGGCAGGCTTTCCGTGCGCGCCAGGGAAACCGCTTCAAACGTCTTGGCCCGGACGTCATCGACATCCATGCCGTTGGCCTGAATCGCCGCCATGTCGAAAGCACCCGCACGCTTGGTTAGCGGATCGCCAGCGGACGAACGGGCCTGGGACGTGCCCATTGAGTATTCGTTGTTCTCAATGATATAAATGATCGGGAGCTTCCACAGAGCGGCGAGATTCATCGCCTCATGCACCGCGCCCTGATTAATCGCGCCGTCGCCCATGTAGGCCAAGGTCACGCGATTGGTGCCCATGTACTTCTGCGCGTACGCGAGACCGGTTCCGAGCGGAATCTGACCGCCGACAATGCCGTGACCGCCGTAAAAACCCCGTTTGATGTCAAAGAAATGCATCGAACCACCCTTACCCCGCGAGCAGCCCGTAATCTTGCCGAAAAGCTCCGCCATGCAGGCGTTCGGTTCACTACCGCGAACCAAGGCATGGGCGTGATCGCGATAAGCTGTAATCACCGCATCGTCCTCGTTCAGGACGGAAATCGTTCCAGCTGCAACGGCTTCCTGACCATTATAAAGGTGGCAAAAGCCCTTGATTTTACCCTGCGTGAAGGCTTGTTTGGCCTTCTCTTCAAACCGCCGGATGAGCATCATCTGGCGAAGTAAATCGATCTTCTGCTGTGGCTTCAATTCAGGAAGTCGGGACGAGGTATTCGTTTTAGCGTTTTTAACAGCGGGATCGGCAGCGGGCATATTGCCGAAATATGCCTGTCAGAAGCGTCGAGATCAAGCGGCTTTGCAAAAGAAAATACAAGTAGAAGTCTTGCTGGTCTGGCGGGGAAACGGTCTACTTTGAGTTAATGTCCAAATTGATCGGTATATTCTCCCTGAGTCTAGTCCTTTCCGTGACCGGTTGCACCGCTTACAATGTGGGTGCCTCGCATGAGTCCGATCCCAACGGAAGTTATTCCGGCGGCACCTTGAACAGCCCCGTTACCGATCAAAATCCGCATCCGGGCGGTGACGCCTCCTACCCTGCGTCTGTTTCCGATCAGGGAGTGACGCCTCCTCCGCCCAACAAAGTCGACGGACGATAATTCTCCGCGCCTAGAACTTCACTCCGGCCGTCAACGCAAACGTCTGGGCGCTGACCTTGATCGAGCTGTTGGAATATTGCCCGCCCAAAAGGCCGCTTGTTCCAATATTCTGGGTTTCGGGAAGATCATACTGGTAGGCAAAGTCGATCGAGTAGTCTTTCCAGTGATAGCCGACTCCACAGGTAAATGTGTTTTCCAGGATCGCCGCGTTCGTTGGTGTTAAAGTCGAATTCGGCACCGGGCTCCCTCCGTAGGAATAACCCATGCGCAAAGCCAGGTTCTCCGTCGGATCGAACTCGACGCCCGTGCGATAAACAAACTCACTCTGCCAGCTTAAGGGAAACGTCTCATGGAAATTGGCCCCAATCACACCGTTGACAGCGGGATTGTTTCCATGGGTAAAGGTCAGGGGCAAATTGTTGAAAGCGTCCTTCCAGTCGATCCAGTCGATCTGTCCGGTCAATCGCCATTCGGGAGCGACTTTCCACGATGCGCCAAATCGAACTTGCTGGGGTAGGACGGTCTTCACGCTCGCATCGTAATGGAAAGGGATCGTGCCCTGCGGCGCGCCGAATTGTAGGCTCGGATCTCCCGTGGCCGCGCCATTCGCAGTGACCTGCGTTTCACTTTCATACGACACACCGAACTGGAGATTGGGAGTCGGTTTATAAATAACCCCAACCATGGCATTCCATCCGTGGCCTTCCGTATCGAGAGTCAATGTAGTCTTGGCTCCATTTGCGCCGGGCGATGGCGACAAGTTTTGAAAAGTATAGGGTGCGGTTAAACGGTTTTGTTGATAGGTGCCCCCAACACTGGCACCCACCGACCATTGCGGATTGATTTGGACGCCGATTCCGAACGCCGAGCGCAAGGCAAGGATTTCCGACATGTTTTGCTGATAGCCGTAGGAAGTCGCGCCGCCCAATCCACCGGGTGGGTCCTGATAATGCCAGTTCGCGAGTTGTCCCGATTCTGGAACAAAAGAAATTCCCAATACCACCGGCGTCTTGGCAATCGGCATCGCAAAAGCACCTTCCGGCAAGCCCACCATGGAACTGTCGAGATTCCCATGCGAAACACCGGACTTGTCAAAAGTGCCGCTCACAAAGCCGCCAACCCCACCGAGATCAAGTTCCGCTCTTGTTAAAAATCCGAGCCCGGCGGGATTCACCCCCATCGCCCCCAAGGGATCGGAAGCCCAGGCAACGTCCGCGCCCCCCATCGCCATCGAACGGGCTCCTACACCATTACCATAAATACCGTCAGCCTTCGCGTTGGCCGCGGCACTCAGTCCAATAAAAACCACCAGCCATTTGAAGTTCATTTCCTCGAGTTTCTTTCTATTTTTAGCAAATGCCTTCGCCAAAAGATTTAATATCGAAACTCAAAAGCAAAATTCACTCCAACTTTTTTATTCGATTCTTTATTTGAGTAATCGCCCAAACCGCATGTTCCCGTACCAACGGTTCCTCGTGCTGAGCGGCTTTTTCCAACGCGGACAGGTCATCGCGATTGCCGATATTGCCCAAAACCACGCATGCATTTCGCAATAGCCCGCGGCGCTTGACTCGCAAAATAGGGCTAAGCGCAAATCGCTGTTTGAATTCCGCTGCACTGATTTCCAGTAACACGTGCAGGCGGTCCCTGCTCTCAGACTCGTCTTGGGCCAGAAACCGCGCCTCACGGGTGG
>Ga0207703_10003020_pt1 | contig 14262 bp, 10 predicted proteins | sample KBSSwiS12_FD_184304 | JGI IMG/M metagenome (GOLD analysis project Ga0207703, IMG submission 184304) | Switchgrass rhizosphere microbial communities from Kellogg Biological Station, Michigan, USA - KBS Switchgrass S1-2 (SPAdes) (version 2) | ecosystem: Host-associated > Plants > Roots >... | reverse complement strand
GGCGGGCACCGGCCCTCGCCCCGGCTTCTTCCAGTGGGTCGACGGCGCCCCCGCCGAGGGCTACCGGTCCGTCCGGGTCTCGCTGCGTAGAAAGGCGACCGCTGCGGTCGCCGAACTACGCCGAAACACGGGGATCCTCACGGGGACGTATGGCGCGCGCGTGTTGGGGCCGCTGGTCGAAGGGCTGGGGCGCGACGACGTGCGCGTCGTGCCGGTCGAGAACCGCTTCTTCGGCGGCAACATCGGCGTCACCGGGCTGCTCGTCGGTGAGGACCTCACTCGCGTGCTCCACGAGCAACCCGAGGGCGACCGCTACCTGCTGCCGGACGTGTGCTTGTCCCAAGGCCGCTTCCTCGACGGCCTCGCTCCGGAAGACCTCCCTCGCCCGGTCGAGGTCGTTCCCACCGACGGCGTCGCCCTCCGCGCCGCGCTCGCCTGACATGCCGTTGCCCGTCGTCGCCATCGTCGGCCGCCCCAACGTCGGCAAGTCGACGTTGATGAACCGCATCGTCGGTCGCCGCGAGGCGATCGTCGAGGAGAAGCCGGGCGTCACCCGCGACCGCAAGGAGGTCGAGGCGGATTGGAACGGCCGCCGCTTCGTCCTCGTCGACACGGGCGGGTGGACGCCCAAGGGCAGTTCGCTCGACGACAAGGTGAGCCGCCAGTCGGAGAAGGCGTGGGAGGACGCCGACGTGATCCTCTTCGTCGTCGACACCGCCGTCGGCATCACGCCGGAGGAGCAGCAGATCGCCGTGCGTCTCCGCGGCGTCGACACCCCGGTGCTGCTGGTCGCCAACAAGGTCGACGCGCAGAACCGCGAGAACGACGTGTGGGAGTTTCTCAAGCTCGGCGTTGGTGAACCCTGGCCGGTGAGCGCGCTCCACGGTCGGCGCACCGGCGACCTGCTCGACGAGATCGTCAGCAAGTTCCCGGCGGCCGGCGACGACGAGGTCGAGATCGACCCGGCCGACGCGCCGAAGCACGGCACGCCCGCGGTGGCGATCGTCGGTCGCCCCAACGTCGGCAAGTCGACGTTGTTCAACCGCATGATCGGCGACGAGCGCGCCGTCGTACATGACATGCCGGGCACGACGCGCGACACGATCGACACCGAGGTCGACACGCCCGATGGTCGCATCCGCTTCGTCGACACCGCCGGCATGCGCCGCAAGTCGCGCATCGACGAAGGCACCGAGTACTACTCGCTGGTCCGCGCCTTGCAGGCGATCGACGAAGCCGACATCGCGGTGCTGGTGATCGACGCGACCGAAGGCGTCACCCATCAGGACCAGCGGCTCGCCGAGCGCGTCGACGCGGCCGGGTGTCCCGTGGTGATCCTGCTCAACAAGTGGGAGCTGCTCGACGCCGAGCAGCGCGAGGACGTCAGCCGCCAGGTGGCCGATCGCCTGCACTTCCTCGCGTCGTCGCCGGTGCTGAAGGCCAGCGCGCTGTCGGGCAAGGGCGTGCACAAGCTGTTGCCGCAGCTCACGTCGGCGATCGAGGAGTACCACCGGCGGGTGCCGACGCGCGAGCTGAACAACGTGATCCAGGCCGCGCAGGCAGCCCACCCGTCGCCTACGGGCCGCGTGCTCTACGCCACGCAGGGCGCCAGTGATCCGCCGACCTTCACGCTGTTCACCAACCGGGACCTGCCGCCGACGTACTTGCGGTACCTGGAGCGGAAGATCCGGGAGCACTTCGAGTTCGGGAACACGCCGCTGAAGCTTCGCGTACGTCGCAGATCGTCCTGATCGTCCCCCGGAGTAGGCTCGCGCCGCATGCTCGAGCGTCCGGCGTTGATCGTCGTTGCCGCGGCAGCCGTCGCGGCGGCGATCGTGTGGGGCCGTTCGGCTCGGCGCCTCCACCGCGCGCGTGACCGCATCGCCCGGCTGTCGAGTCCGGGCAGCGAGGCGACGCGGCTCGCCCAGTCGTCGTTCCTGAAGGACCTGCACGCCACCGCCCTGTACGCGGTGCTGGCGGCCGCGGCGGTGGCCGAGGCGGTGAGCCGGGACGACCGCATCGACTACGCGCTGTTCGTGCTCGTGATCCCGGTGCTGATCTCGTGGCGCTACGGCCGCGTGTTCCTCGAGCACGCGCGCCTCAGCGAGCGGCGGGCCCAGCTCGAGCAGAAGGCGCAGGAGGTGCTCGTCCAGGAGGCCTTGGCGCCCAAGCGCTGGTCGGCCCGGCTCGCGCCGGAGGAGGTGCCCGAGGTCGCCGGCTTCGACATCGGCACGCTGTACCGGGCGGGCACGGGTCTCATGGCCGGCGACTTCTACGACATCTACCGCACGGGGCGCAGCCGGTTGGCGGCGGTGATCGGCGACGTGTCGGGGCATGGCATCGAGCCGTCGATCACGGCGTTCCAGGCCAAGCACCTCCTGCGGGTGTTCCTGCGGCAGTACCGCGATCCGGGCCAGGCGCTCGAGGAGCTCAACGTGCAGCTGCTCGGGCTGCGGTCGGAGGAGTTCATCTCGATCTGCGTCGTGCTGTTCGACACCGAGGTCGGCACGTTGCGGTACGCCTCGGCGGGCCACCCGGCGGCGTTCCTGTGGCACGGTGGGGAGGTGAAGTCGCTGCCGGCGACGGGGCCGCTCATCTCGTTGCGCGACGACGCCGAGTACGCGAGCCGGGAGATCTCGCTCGAGCCTGGTGACCTCGCGCTCCTCTACACCGACGGTCTCGCCGAGGCGCGTTCGGGCGAGCAGCTGTTCGGCGAGGACCGCATCGCCAACCTGTTGCGGCGCGAGCCCGGTAGCACGCCCGACGTGCTGTGCAAGCTGTTGATGGAGGCGGCCGAGGAGTTCGCCAGCGATCCGCTGACCGACGACACCGCGATCCTGGCCGTGCGCCGCCTTTGATCCCGGCGATCTCCATCCGCGACGTCGGCCCGCGCGACGGGCTGCAAGCAGAGGAGCCGGTCGACATCGCCTCGCGCGTGCAGTTGATCGACGCGCTCGTCGCCGCCGGCGTGCGGACGATCGAAGCCGTCGCGTTCGTGTCGCCGACCGCCGTGCCGTCGATGGCGGGGGCCGCCGAGGTGGCCGCGTCGGTGGTCGGTCGCCAGGGCGTGACGATGGTGGCGTTGGTCCCGAACGTGCGCGGCGCCGAGATGGCGATGGCGGCCGGCGTCGACGCCCTCACGTTCACCGTGTCCGCATCGGCTGTGTACAACGAGCGCAACGTGCGCATGTCGATCGACGCGTCGATCGAACAGCTCGCCGGCGTGTGCGAGACGGCGGGGGAGCGGCCGGTCGACTGCGTCGTGTCGTGCGCGTTCGGCTCGCCGTACGAAGGTGACATCACGCCGGCGGCCGTGGCGTCGTTGTGCGCCCGCTCGCGGGCGGCCGGTGCCACGTCGGTCACGCTCGCGGACACGACGGGCATGGCGACGCCCCGCCGCCTCGCCGACGTGTTCGCCGACACCGGTGTCGACGTCGGCTTGCACCTCCACGAGACGCGGGGGACGGCGCTCGTCAACGCCTACGCCGGCATGGAGGCGGGCGTCACCCGCTTCGACACGTCGGTCGGCGGCCTCGGCGGCTCCCCGTTCGCGGCCGGCGCCGCCGGCAACCTCGCCACCGAGGACCTGGTCCACCTGTGCGACGACCTCGGTGTCGCCACCGGCATCGACCTCGCCGGCCTCTTGGACGCGGCCGCCCTCGTCGCCGACATCGTCGGGCACCCGGTGCCCAGCCGCATCGCCGCCGCCGGTCCCCGCTCCCGCCTCGCCCCGCCCGCATAGCGCCACCGCCCGCAGGTGGTGGGCCGTCGTAGCCTGGTCGACGTGCCGTGGTGCGAGGACTGCAGCAAGTTCTGGACGCCCACGTCCATGGCCGCCGACGGCAGCTGCCCGAGCTGCGGGCGCCGCATCGCCACCGCCGAGAAGGAGCCGAAGGCGCCGTGGCACTTCAAGCTCATGGTCGCCGCCGTGTGCGTCTACCTCGCCTGGCGACTCGTCCAGCTGGTGCAGTGGCTGTTGTGACCACCGAGTACAGTCGTCCGCTCCGGGCTGTGGCGCAGTTTGGTTAGCGCGCTTGACTGGGGGTCAAGAGGTCGGAGGTTCAAATCCTCTCAGCCCGACGGAGAAGCAGCAGGTGCGTCGACGGCGTCGCGCACCGGCTCTTCTCGTTCTGGACGCAGGTACGCCCGCCGAAGATCAACGGACGGCAACGGCCGCCACAACATTGGTCGATCGGGCCGGTCGGACGTTGACCACCACCGCCTCATTGGGCTAGCAAGACGCCCTGCCCGTGGGGGCTGGCCGTCACCAGGGTCGCACCTGGACGGGTTGCGGCACGGTGGAGGGGAACTTCATGGGGTCGGGGTCGTGGCGCGTCGTCGCGTCCGTGGTCACCGGGATGACGTTGCTGGCCATGTCGCTCCCGGTCGCGCTCGCACCGGCCGCCCGTGCCGCGACGACGGCACTCGCGATCCCCGACACGAACTACGCCTATCCGTCGAACGCGCTCTTCGTGGCGCCGAGCGGATCCGACTCGGCGGCGGGGACGAGCGCGGCACCGCTGCACACGCTCGGCGCGGCAGTGGCCAAGGCGGCGGCCGGGGCGACGATCGTGCTGCGGGCGGGCACGTACCGCGAGTCGCTCGGCATCGTGTCGAAGCGGCTCACCATCCAGCCGTACCCGCATGAGCAGGTGTGGCTGAAGGGCTCGCAGGTGGTGTCGAGCTGGCAGTCCCAGGGTTCGACATGGGTGGCCTCGAACTGGACGGCGCAGTTCTGCCAGACCTGCGCCGACCCGAGCGTGATCGACCCCGCGTACCCCAACGCCGGGCTCCCGGACCAGGTGTTCCTCGACGGGGTCCCACAGAGCCAGGTGATCAGCGCCGCCGCGGTCACACCCGGCACGTTCTACGTGGACTACCAAGCGGCGACGCTCACCATCGGCTCGAACCCGTCCGGGCACGTGATCGAGGCGTCGACGCAGGACAGCCTGGTGGATCTGGTGACCACGGCCGCCGGTTCGATCATCCGCGGCGTCGGCATCTCGCAGTACGCGCCGACTTGGGACACGTCGGTCGTGTCGGCAGCCGTCATCGTCGACGCCGCCAACGTCCTGTTGGAGAACGACGTCGTCACCCAGTCGGCGGCGCGGGGCGTGGCGATCTTCAAGCCCGGGGTCGTGCTCCGCAGCACCAACGTGAGCGTGAATGGCTACACGGGCGTGATCGGCAACGCGGCCGACAACCTGATCGTGCAGTCGTGCGCGATCTCGGACAACAACACCGAGCACTTCTCGATCGCGGCCAACAGCTTGGCCGCGGCCGGCGGGATCAAGGTGACGACGTCGGATCACGTGCTGATCGAGGACAGCATCGTCAGCGGCAACATCGGCAACGGCATCTGGGCCGACGTGTCGAGCTACGACATCGACGTCGTGCGGAACCTCGTGCAGCACAGCGCCAACCACGGCATCTCGATCGAGCTCAGCGGGACGGGCGTGGTCGCGTCGAACGTCGTGACCGACAACGCGCACTTCGGGATCAAGCTCTCGGGGTCGACGTCGATCGATGTGTGGAACAACACCGCGGCCAACAACGGGCAGTCGCAGATCGCCGTGATCGAGGACCCCCGAACGGACACGAGCTCGGCGGATCTCGCGCTCGGGATCACGTGGGACACCGCGAAGATCGACGTCGGCAACAACCTGCTGGCGACGTCGGCGAACACGACCGGACCGATGCTGTACACGCTCGATGCCAACAGCCCGAAGACCACGAGTGCGGCGATGATGATCTCCCGCCTCGACTATGACGGCTGGTCGCGTCCCAACGCCAGCCAACCTCTGGTGCTCACCAACTGGACGGACGCCTCGGGCCACTACGCCAACTTCGCGACCATGAGCGCTCTCGCCTCGGCGAGCGGCTTCGAAGCGCACGGCTGGGCGCAGGACGCGATCGTGTCGCCGTTCTTCGTGAACCAGGTGGCATTCGACTACTCGCAGACGACCGACAGCCCGGGCATCAGTGGCGGCGGGTCGTTGCCGGCGGCGGTGGCATCGGCGTTGGGGCTGTCGCCGACGGCGCCCGTGGGTCGAGGGGCATTGAGCTGGCCGTCGATGTTGCCGGTGAACGCTCGGCCACTGGCGACGTTCACGACATCGTGCAGCTCGTTGACGTGCGCCTTCGATGGCTCCGGCTCGAGTGACAGCGATGGCACCGTCGTCGGGTACACCTGGGACTTCGGCGACGGCACGGGGGCCAGCGGGTCGAAACCGACCCACACGTTCTCGAAGACCGGCACGTTCACGGTGACGCTCAGCGTCGTCGACGATCGAGGCACGGTGGGGCAGCGGTCGGCCGCCACGAGCGTGATCGGGCCCAACATGCTGCCGACAGCGTCGTTCACGTCCAGCTGCTCGACGATGACGTGCTTGTTCGACGGCACCAAGTCGGTGGACTCCGACGGCACGATCGTGGCCTACGCGTGGACGTTCGGTGACGGGTCGACAGCCACCGGTTCGAAGGCGTCGCACACCTACGCGGTCGCCGGCACGTATCCGGTGAGCTTGACCGTCACCGACGACCGGAACGGTACGGCGAAGGCGACCAGTTCGGTGGCACCGACGATCGCGGTGACGCCCTCGTCGTACGCCTCGGATTCGTTCACCCGGACGGTGTCCGGCGGATGGGGGACCGCGCCATCCGGGGGGAGCTGGGCGACGTCGAACGGCGCACTCCTGTCGGTGAGCAGCAGCACGGGTGTCGTGAGCGCGGGAAGCCCGGGCGCCTCCGGCTACGCCTACCTGAGCGGGGTGAGCGTCACCGATGGCGACACCACCGCGGCGTTCTCCGCCAACAAGGCTCCGACCGGGTCCGGCTTCATGGCCAACGTGATCGCCCGCCGGGTCGGTGTCAACGTCGAGTACCGGGGACGGGCCCGCATCGACAACCAGGGCCACGTCTACGTCGGTGCCTTCAAGCTGACGAGCAGCGCCGGCCCGGTCGCGATCGGCGCCGAGGTCCAGGTTCTCGGCCTGAGCTTCACAGCCGGATCGTCGCTGCTCGTGCGCGTACAGGCCACCGGCGTCAACCCGACGACGGTCCGGATCAAGGCGTGGACGCCCGGCACCGCACAACCCTCCACGTGGGCCGTCAGCGTGACCGATTCGACTGCCGCGCTGCAGGCCAAGGGCTCGGTCGGGCTGCAGGCGTTGCTGTCCTCGAGCGCCACCAACGCACCGGTCGCCTTCACGTGGGACAACCTGGCCGTGCAACCGAGCAACCTGCCGCCGACGGCGCGCTTCACTGCGGCGTGCTCGAGCCTCAGCTGCAGCGTCGACGGGTCGGCGTCGACCGATCCCGAGGCGACCACGCTCACGTACGCATGGAGCTTCGGCGATGGCACCACCGGAACCGGTCGCACCGCCAGCCACACCTACCGGACATCTGGCACGTACACGATCACCCTCACGGTGACCGACACCAACGGGACCGGCACCAAGGCGGTGACCACTCACGTAGTGACGGTGTGACCAGCGCCGGGTGAGGTGAGCGCTACCCGCCGCCGGTTCCGCCGAGGATCGGCGCCGTCGGTTGCGACCGGCCGCCGACCTGCAGGACCAGCGGACCGAGCCAGCGGCGGGCGAGCTCGGCGCCGGCGGCGTCGTTGAGGTGCATGCCGTCGGGGCGGGCGTCGGAGATGCCCCAGAGGTCGTCGGTGTAGCGACCGTTGGGGCACAGCTGCGCGTTCAGATCGCCCTGGGCGCCCTGGGCGAGGAGGGGATAGAACCCCTGGTCGAGGTCGGTCACCCGCTGGCCGGGATGGGACACCCGCTCCCAGCCGCGGGGTCGGCTGAAGTCGGCGCACGGCGCGTTCAAGGTGAGGAACCGCACGCCGGCGGCGCCGTTCAGCTGCATGTCGTTGAACATCGTCGTGTACTCGTTGACCAACCACTGGCGGTAGGTTGCGTTGGCTGGTTCCCGCCAGGAGCTCCAGTCGGGCTGGAGGCGATCGAGTAGCTCGGAGTAGGGCGCCACGTCGACCACGACGTTCGGCGCGAACGCGCGGAAGTCGACCGAGCGCGGCGACGACGGGTCGTTCCACCACGCGCACCCTGGGTTCACCTGGAACGACTCGTCCGGCTCCCAGCGCCGCTCCCCGCCGCGGCTCAGGGGGCAGAACGAGATGCTGAGGTCGTAGACGACGACGTCGGAGCGGCTCTGCGCCCAGGCGGCCAGGCCCTTCGCCACGTTGTGGGCGAGGGAGTCGCCGACCACCGCGACGCGCAGCTGCGTCGGGTCACTGCCGGGCGGGGGGTGGGCGTTGCCGCTGGCCCAGTCGTCGCCGCCACCGCTCCCGGTGAGCATGGCGGCCTCCTGCGGGTTCACCGGCCGCGAGGTCGACGTCGTGGGGTTCGCCGTCGACGGGGGCGCGACCACCGCGCCGTGGGCGGACTGCGCCACGACGCTCGACGGCGGTGCGGTGACCACGACCGGCGGGGGCGGCACCGGGTCGTCGACGCCCCGCCCGAGGTCGACCTGCCGGGCGGCGAGCTGCGGCGCCGGGATGGCGACGGCCGCGGCCACCAGCGCGACGGCGGTGACCGCGGCGTTCGCCCAGGCGGTGGCGAACATCGGCAACGACGCGGTGCGCCGGCGGCGGATCGGCTCCTCGAGCAAGCGGGTCGACAGGGCGGCGAGCACGAGGGTGGCGCCGACCTCGGTCGCCAACCGGCCCGGCGTCGCCGTCTGGCGGCGGTCGATCCACTGGAAGAGCGGCCAGTGGAAGAGGTAGACGGCGTAGGAGATGGCGCCGAGCGCGGCCAGCGGCCGGAACCGCAACACCCGCGCCAAGATCGTCTCTTGCGTCAGCGCCAGCACCAGCACGGCCGCCAGCGCGGCGCCGGCGAGGAAGCCGCCGCGGTAGAGCCGTGGGTCCTCCACCGACAGCACCACGAGCAGGTAGCCGAGACCGACGAGCGCGAGCGCGCCGGCGACGTCGAGCACGCGCACCCACGTGCCACGGAGTCGGACGAACCCGTCATCGGTGGTGAGGAGCAACGCCAGGAGCGCACCCACCAGCGGCTCCGCCATGCGGGCGTCGGTGCCGTAGTACGCGTGGCCGCCGGCACCGCCGGCCGCCTCGGCCGCGAAGGCCGCCCACGTCGAGACCGCGATGCCGGCCGCCACGACGACCGCGAAGCGGGCGCGGTTCCGGTGGCCACGGCCGAGCAGCAGGAGCGCGGTGACGGGGAGCAGGAGGTACACCTGCTCCTCGACCGCCAGGGACCAGAAGTGCTGGAACGGTGAGGGGTCTCGGAACAGCGACGCGTAGGTCGAGCCGTTGGCCACGAAGCGCCAGTTGGCGGTCCAGGTCATGGCGCCGACCGCGTCGCCGATCACGGAACCGCCACCCCGGAGACCCGCCTCGAGGAGCACGGCGATCAGGACGACGGCGGCGATCGAACCGGGGACCAACCGCCGCGCCCGGCGGACCCAGAACCGGCGAAGATCGATGCGGCCGGTGCCCTCGATCTCCCGTACGAGCAACGAGGTGATGAGGAACCCGCTGAGCGTGAAGAAGACCGTCACCGACAACGCCGTACCAGGCAGCCACCGCGGATTGGCGTGGAACGCCAGGATCGCCACGAGCGCGAGGCCGCGCAACCCGTCCAGCGCGGTGACGCGCGCCCGCGCCGGAGCTTGCTGCATCGCCGCCTTGTTCGACGTCGGCGCGCCCGCACCTGCTACGGGCGGTCGGCCTCAGTGATGGTGGTGCTGCTCCGGGGTGGCGGTCGCCGACGCGTAGCGGGCCGGATCGCCGTCGAACGCCTCGGCGCAGCCCGGGTTGCAGAAGAACCAGTTCCGGCCGTCGTAGGTGCGGATGGCGGCCGCGGTCGCGGGGTCGACCTGCATGCCGCAGACGGGGTCGATGGCCATCGTGGTGTCCTCCATGGGTTCGGGGGTGTGGTCGGCGGTGGGGTGGGCGTACCGATCGGGATCGGCTTCGAAGCGTTCGCGGCAGCGGTCGGAGCAGAACCAATAGGTGGTGCCGTCGTGCGACGCGTGGGCCGGCGCGTTCGCCGTCTGCACCTGCATGCCGCACACGACGTCGATGGCGTAGCCCTGACCGCCGCCGAAGCGCTCGCGGTTGCGGTGCAGCCAGTAGAGCAGGGCGAAGACGGCCAGGAACCCGATGTTCAGGAACGTGGTGTAGTTCCACTCGAAGTGGGTGGCGACGATGGTCTCGGGTCGCTTCGACGGCACGCCACCGAACAGGGCGAACAGGCCCTCGACCGCGAGCCCGGCGGCGGCCATCACCACGTAGAACGTGGCGAAGAGCCGCAGTGCGAGCGCGGTGCCGTAGTACTTGCGGTAGATCACCACGAGGGGCAGGGCGATGAGGTCGGCGAAGATGAACGCCACGACACCGCCGAAGCTGATGCCGCCGTGCCACAGCGCGGCGGCCATCGGGACGTTGCCGATCGAGCACACGAAGCTGATGAACGCGATGAAGGGCCCCACGACGACGTTCTCGAGGCTGGTCCAGAAGCCGTGGCCCGAGATGAACACGTCGTTCCAGAGGTGCATCGGCACCATCACCGACAGCGCACCGGCGACGGCGTACCCGATCACGAGCTCGCGCCGCAGCATCGTGATGTCGGCCATCGTGTAGCTCGCGGCATCCGACCAGGCGGCCTTCGACGTCAGCTTCTCGCGCCACGGTGCCTGTTCCAACTCGTGCTGGCGCTCGTCGCTGACTCCGACCATGGCCGCATGGTCGTGGCCGCCGACCATCCCGTGCTGCAGCCGCTCGCGCGCCTGCTCGACGAGCCGGCCGCGCAGGACGACACCGCCGAGGATGACCAGGAGCACGATCATGATCGGGCCGCCGATGAACTCGGCCGCCGCGAACTGCCAACCCATGAGGATGAGCAGCACCACGCCCAGCTCGATGACGAGGTTGGTGCTGGCGAACATGAAGACCATCGACGAGATGAAGTCGGCGCCCTTCTGGAACAGCGACTTCGCCATCGCGGTGGCCGCGTACGAGCACGACGACGAGACCATCCCGAACCCTGACGCGCGTAGCACCGAACGGGGCCGGTGGTCGCCGAGGACGCGCTGCATCTCGTCGCGGGACACGAACGCCTGCACCGCGCCGGACAGCCCGAAGCCGAGGACGAGCGCCCACAGCGTCTCCCAGAACATGAAGAAGCCCTCGCGCGCGCTCTGCCCGAGATCGTGGAACGACAGCGCGGCGATCATGCGCGCACCAGCCGGGCGATGGCGGCGTGCGCTTCGGTGATCTTGGCCTCGGCCGTCTCGCCGCCGGCGGTCACGGCATCCGCGACGCAGTGGGAGAGGTGGTCGCCGAGCAGCTCGAGGGCGACGGCCTGCAGCGCCTTGGTGGCCGCCGCGACCTGGTCGAGCACGTCGATGCAGTACTTGTCCTCGTCGACCATGCGTTGCAGCCCGCGCACCTGGCCCTCGATGCGACGCAACCGCTTCTGGATCGCGTCCTTGTTCTCGGCGTATCCGTGCATGGAGGCGATGATACCCCCTAGGGGTATGAATGCCGACAACGTGTAAGGACCGCCGGTCCGTCGTCGTTGAACGGGATGTGGACGTCACCACTCGCCGCATCGCCCACCTCCACCGGCGGGCCGGCTTCGGGATCGGGGGCGATGCGTTGGAGCGGGCCGTGGCGGCCGGCTTCGACGCCGAGCTCGCTCGCCTCACCGACCTTCGCACGGCCGAGGCGGCCACCCCACCGACCCTCACGCCCATCGGCGAGGTCGATCCGAAGGACCGCCGGCGCCTCCGCGCCGACGCGGTGGCGCTGGCCACGTGGTGGCTCGGGCGCATGGTGGCGACCGAGCAACCGTGGCGGGAGAAGCTCACGCTCCTGTGGCACGGGCACTTCGCCACGTCGATCCAGAAGGTCCACGTGGCGAAGCTGATGTACGACCAGAACGCCCTCTTCCGCACGCAGGGCGGCGGCGACTTCGAGGCGTTGACCCAGGCCGTCGCCAAGGACCCGGCGATGCTGCTGTGGCTGGACTCCAACACCAACCGCCGGGGGCACCCGAACGAGAACTTCGCGCGTGAGCTCATGGAGCTGTTCACGCTCGGCATCGGCAACTACGGCGAGGGCGACGTGCAGGAGGCGGCGCGCGCGTTCACCGGTTGGACGCTCGATCGCAGCACCGGCGAGTTCCGATTCCGCCCGCGCCTGCACGACGACGGCTCGAAGACGGTGCTGGGTCGCACCGGCGCCTTCGGCGGCGAGGACGTGATCAGGCAGCTCACCACGTCACCCGCATGTGCGCGGTTCGTGACCGCCAAGTTGTGGAGCCACCTCGCCTACCCGGTGACGCCGGATCATCCAGTGGTGGCGTCGCTGGTGACCGAGGCGCCGCTCGACGTGGGCGCGCTCGCGAGTCGCATCTTCCGCCACCCGGAGTTCGTGTCCGACGCCGCCCAGCAGGGACTCGTCAAGCAGCCCATCGAGTACGTCGTCGGTGTCCTCCGGGCCGTGGGCGTGAGCGGTGCCGTCGTCGAGGGGCGAGGCCCGTTCCTGCTCGCCACCCTCCAGGCGCTCGGGCAGGTCCCCTTCGCGCCGCCCAGCGTCGGCGGCTGGGGCCAGAACGGCTACTGGCTCTCGAGCGCGTCGAGCCTGGCGCGCCTGCGCTTCGCCACGGTGGTGGCCGCGACCGTGCCCGTGCCCGCCGTCGAGGACGCGTCGCGCGGCGATCGACCCGACGCCATGGCCCACGTCCTCGGTGTCGAGTGGTCGAGCGCGACGGCGACCGCGCTGCAGTCGGTGGCCGACGATCCGAGAGCGTTGGTGGCGCTGGCGTTCGTCGCGCCCGAGAGCGTTCTGAGCTGATGGGGATCACGCGCCGCCAGGTCCTCGCCGGTGGGATCGCAGCGGTCGGCACCGCGGCCGTCGTCCGCAACCCCTTCGCATCGCTGCTCGACCACTCGACGCCGGCTACCTCGTCCACCGACCATCCGGTGCTCGTGCTGGTCACGCTCTACGGCGGCAACGACGGCTTGAACACGGTCATCCCGGCGGCGGCCGGCGCGTACCTCAGCGGCCGTGGCGATCTCGCCGTCCCGGCTGACCAGGTGCTGACGATCGGGGACGGACTCGGCCTGCATCCGAACCTGAAGGCGATGAAGCGGCTGTGGGACGCGGGGCAGGTCGCCATCGTCCGGGGTGTCGGCTACCCGAACCCGAACCGCAGCCACTTCCGCTCGATGGACATCTGGCAGAGCGGCGTGCCCGAGCGTGCGGTGGCGACCGGCTGGCTGGGACGCTGGCTCGACCGCACCGGCACCGACCCGCTGCGCGCCATCGCCATCGGGCCCACCGTCCCGCTCGCGCTCCGAGGTGAGAAGGTGGCAGCCTCGGCCGTGCCGGTCGGGTCGGTCGCGCTCCCGGTGTCCGCGCCCGTCGCCGATGCCTATCGAGCGATGATGGGCGTGGGCTCCAGCGGGCTGGCGGGATCGGTCGCGCGCACGGGTACCGATCTCCTCACCGTCGAGCGCGCGCTCGGGCGGATCGTCGACGGTGCAGGGGCCTCCGAGGACGAGGGCAGCGCGACGAACCTGGAAGGGCGGGCGCAAGGGGCGCTCGGCCCGCAGCTCGACCTCGTCGCCCGCGCCATCGCGGCCGGGCTGCCGACGAGGGTCTACGCCGTGAGCCTCGGCGGCTTCGACACGCACGCCAACGAGAAGGACGCCCACGCCCAGCTGCTCGCCGACCTCGACGGCGCCGTCGACGCCTTCACCAAGGCGGTCGGCGGCCGGCCCGTCACCGTGCTCGTGCACTCGGAGTTCGGACGCCGGGTCGCCGTCAACGGGAGCGGTGGCACCGACCACGGCGCCGCCGCACCGGTCTTCGTCATCGGCCCACGGGTGCGCGGCGGCTTCCACGGCGACGAGCCGTCACTGACCGACCTCGACGACGGCGACCTGAAGCACACGACGGACTACCGCTCGATCTACGCGAGCGTCCTCGGCAACGTGGTCGGCGTCGACCCGAGCGTCGCGCTCGCGAAGGCACCGACCGCGTTGCCGCTGTTTCGTTCGTGAATCAGATCCGGGCGCCGCGGCGGCCGGTGATGCGCCCGTGCGGTTGCAGCATCCGGTAGACGAGCAGCGCCACGATGGCGCCGATCGTCGAACCGAGGAGCCCGGCGGCGGTGAACTCGCTCATGGTGCGGTTCGTGAGCGCCACGCCGAGGAACCCACCGATCAGCGAGCCGACCAGGCCGAGCACCAGCGTGCCCAGCA
>Ga0207703_10003018_pt1 | contig 14263 bp, 9 predicted proteins | sample KBSSwiS12_FD_184304 | JGI IMG/M metagenome (GOLD analysis project Ga0207703, IMG submission 184304) | Switchgrass rhizosphere microbial communities from Kellogg Biological Station, Michigan, USA - KBS Switchgrass S1-2 (SPAdes) (version 2) | ecosystem: Host-associated > Plants > Roots >... | reverse complement strand
CTCGCCCACCGCGCCCAGGCGTTTTCCGCTGCGGTCATACCATTCCAGGTCAGTCGATCCCGTATCAACCCGGGTCCGGTAGGCCAATACTCCGTTTTGCGATACGGAAAGCGCCGCGCGAGGATGACCGCCGCCCAGTCCAATCAGCAACCGCGGCGCGACCACAAACGGAGTGCCGCTGAGTTCCCTGCTGTTCACATTGAAGGCCTGTGCCATCAAATTCGTATCGCGGGGGAACAGCAGATAGTAACCCCCGCGCACCTTTGTATATGCAGCGTTGGCATTTGAGTTGGTCAGCCGCTGGTTGTCTTTGGAGTCCAGCGAACCGGTGTAGATCCCCGAATTCTCCGGGCGCTCGCTCTGCACAAAATAGATGAAATGCCGGCCATCCGGGAGAAACTGCGGCGCGGAATGATGGATCTCATGGTTGGAGGAGTTCAACCGGGTTACCGCCTTCGGTACGCCTCCGCTAGCGGACACCAGGTAGATTTCAGGACGCTCCGTTGTCTCGAAAAGAATATCGCCGCTCTGGCTCCAGCTCCCCGCCGAGCGTGCAGATGGAGTATCGCAAATGGTCTGCGGCGCTGCGCTCTGCAGATCCATTTTCTTCAATTTTCCGGAGGAGAAAAACGCCACCGAACGTCCGTCCGGAGACCAAAAAGCTCCATCTACCAATTCGGTGCCGGGGATAACATCCGCCGTGAGCGAACCCAGCGCGCGCGTCCAGAGTTGTTTGGATCCGTCTGGACCGACGCCGATGAAGAGGACGCGGTCGCCGCCGGGCGAAACCGCGATCGAGTCCGCATCCGGCGTGGTAACCAAATCCGGCGGCGTGATCAGGAAACTGACGGCTCTCTCTTCCGGTGGTGTCTCGCGAAGATGCGCGAAGGCGAGCCACCCAGCGATGGCAGCAACCGCTGCGGTAGCAAGCCAGTAATAAGAAGGGATCCGCTCGCGAATAATAATCGGGGAAACTGCCGACGCGGGCCCCGAAACCACCTCGGGAGGCGTCCACGCCGCTGGCTCAGCTCCATGATTAGGGCTTACTTCGAGAACTTCGCCAGCGAAGCGGTATCCGTATCGCGGCAGGGTTTCGATCCATTCGACACCCTCTCCTCCCAACGCCTTTCGCAGCGCCGAGACCTGGAAGGACAGATTCGCGTCTTCGACAAACGTATCCGGCCACAGCGCGGCCATGAGTTCTTTCTTCGCGAAAACTCGTCCGCGGCTTTCCACCAGCAAGAGGAGAAGGTCGAAGGTTTTCGGCGGCAGCGTGATATGTTCGCCGTCTCGGCTGAGAAGACGTTTGGACGTATCTAGGCGAAAAGAGCCAAATTCATACACGGTTCCTATCGCGTTTGCCATCTTAACTCTGAGGCCGGCCCCCTCGGCATTAGACTCGATCAATTCTACCCAGTGTCCATCTGTGTAGCAAGTGCCTTAGAGTGCGGTGCCTTAGAGTGCGGCGTCCGATGGGGCCCAATGAAAATGGGCGGCATGGCCAAGCCACACCGCCCACGGAAGCGAACTTCGCTTGTCGGTTTGTCAGAAGGTCAGTTTCAAGCCCAATCGCAAGGCTCGCTGATCCAGGCCATCCCGTCCAGTGTTCGCAATCTGCTTGGTTACGTCCATGAACAAACTATCGCCGACTCTATTGCTTGTGGTGTTGCTGGTCTGCACCGTGTAGCCCGGTCTGGCGCGATGCACTTGGTTGCCCACGTTAAACATCTCAACCAGGAATGCGAAGTTCCATCTTTCCCGGAAAGCGAACTTCTTGGTGACGCTGACGTCCGCATTGACTACCCCCGGGCCCCGCAGCGTGTTCTGGCCGCAATTCCCGAAGGCCGTGGAAGGCCCCGGTGCGAAAGTGGAAGGGTCATACCAATGCGCGACATCCTGGAGTTTTTTCGGTTCTCCCAGGCAGTTGGCAAAATTGGTGGAACCATTCGCATTGAGGCTGGTGGTGGTGGTAACGCTAAACGGCAATCCGGTGTAGTCGCTAAACAGCCCGCTGATCTGCCAGCCGCCTACGATCGGGCTCATCTTCCCGCTAGACGCCCAATGTTTGCCCTTGCCAAACGGCAACTCGTAAATTGCCGTCATCTCGAAGTTTTTGCTGATGTCAGTGGTAACCGGCCCGTAGTTATAGGTGCGGTATAGCCAGGGTATGGCTGACCCGCCTTGTGTTCCCCCAGGAGTGATGAACCCCAGGTTCTTGGCAAACGTGAAACCGGCGCTGATGGTGAGATCGGCAAAGCGTCCCTGCGTCCGCCCTTGGAGAGCATTGTAATTGGTGCCTCCCTGCGTGCCGAGCAGCGGCGTGCTGGCAATTCGTCCGTCCCCGATCGCTTGGCCGTTACGACCCGGAGTATTCAGAAGGAGCCCACCGGTACCTGTCCCGATCGGAGACCAGTTTTGCTCCAGAGACGACATCGGATCTTTCTGTTGTGAGCCGGCGTAAGCCACCGAAGCGGTCCAACCCGGCCGGATGCGCTCCTCGATCGTGAAGTTATAGGTTTCAACGTAAGCTCGCCGGTAGTTGGCCTTATTGAAATCTTGCATGCCGGCAGTCCCCGGAACCGGCACCAGACCGGTGGTCAAGGGGAATGGGTTCACCGGCACATTGATTCCCTGGCGAAGAGTAAGGGCATAAGACATCGCGTTGGGAGGAAGCTGAATCACGCCCTCAATGTAGGGGAAGTTAATCCGGCGGTTGCCAAGCCCGAAAATATTGACGGGATCGCTGGACATACCAAAACCAGCCCGGATTACGGTCCGATCTCCCAGGCGGTAAGCGACGCCCAGCCGCGGAACAAAATGCGCCTGATCCTTGTCGAAAATATTACACGATTTGGGCGTGCTTGCGACGCCGCAAATCACCATATTGTTGGTGGCATGGTCGTAATACTCCGCGCCCGTACCCTGGCGCCCCGGGACCGGGAAGTAGTCGAACCGTACTCCCGCATTCACCGTCAGCTTGGAGTTGATCTGCCACTGATCGCGGGCGAAGCCGGCAAAATACTTATTGTTGGTGTAGTAATAATCCGGCCACTGGAAGATCTTGCCAGAGTCTTGGGCGTAGCCCAGCAGAAATGACGCAAAGGAATTGTACTCGGTCCCCTTGGTTGCGGTGCCGCAAGAGTTTCCAGTGGTATTGGAACAACCCTGGGTCGTCTGCTGTGCAAAACGGAACCCGCCGGCCCCGCTGATGAAGCTGCCGCTGGCAGGCTGGTATTGACTCTCCTTGGAATTCTGAATGTCAGAGTCGAAACCGAATCGGAAATTATGATTTCCCTTTACCCAAGTAAGATTGGCATCATAGTTTCTTTCCGGATCCCAATAGTCCTGCGGTTGGAACCGGCTCACGGAACCGAGCGGTAGCGCTGGGGCCCAGCCGTCAAGTGTAATCGACGGCATGCCGCCCTGCTGCAAAGCCTTGTACTTCGGCAGACTGGACGTGTCCAGGCCTGGAATCTTCATCACCGTCCAGCCGAAGTTTAGATCCTGGGCTGGCTGGTTGCTCACGGCGATGTTCACGTCATAGCCGTAGTGTGCGTCGAAGATCAAACTCGGACTGATGATGTACGTCCCGGAAACGGTGCCATTGAAGACGTTGGTGTTCCCGGAACCTTGGGCCGTGTTGGTGGTGGACATACCAGGTCCGCCCAGATCGCCGAACTGAGTGGGTGTCGTCCAGGCGTTGTTCCCCCAACCCAAGCGCGCGAACAGACTGAGCTTCGAGGTCGGGTTCCAGTTGATCTTGCCTGCGGATTGATCGCGCCGCAGGTAGGTCTCGCCATTGGTGAGCAAATTGTTAGATAAACCAAGCGCTCCACCGCCGGGCTGGTTCGGAAGCGACCATAGATTTCCATGGGCTGCACTATAATTCAGCAACGCTTGGATGCCCGGGTCGATCCGTTCCGCTGGAATGATTTTGCCGGCAAATGGCGTCCTACCGACGCCCGTCACGGCGTTGCCTGTCCGCGGATCGTAGATCGCGTTTGGAGAGCCGCTCAAATCGCCGCCCCTCATCGCCACAGTCGGGACTTCCGCAAAAAACGGAGCAACCTGGACGAAGCCAGTGCCCTCGAAACTCGCGAAGTAAAACAATTTGTCTTTCTTGATGGGTCCGCCGATGGTGCCGCCGTATTGATTATTGATGTACTTGGGATTCGTTTGCGTACGATCTGCCAGATAGGGGTAGGCCTGCAAATGCTGGTTGGTATGGTCTTCGAACAAGACTCCGTGGATGGAGTTGGTTCCGCTCTTGATCGTTATGTTCACCGCGCCACCACCGGATTGCTGCTCGGCATCGAAGGAGTTGCCCGACATGCTGACATTCTCGATTTCTTCCAGCGCCGGAATGAACTGCGGCTCATTTAAGGCCGTCATGTCATACGTGCCGGTTCCGTCGACCCGGACCGTATTGGTGCCGGTATTGCCGCCATTGACGGAAATGATCAGTCCGCGGTTGGAATTGGCGGTAAAGGAATTCGAATTGGTCGGCGGCGAGACACCGGGAACCGTGACGAACAGCATCTGGTAGTTACGGCCCACAGGCACCGGCACATTCTGCAGCGTCCGGATGGTCACGTCGTCGCGGATGTCGGCCCGATCCGTCTGGAGGGCGATCGCGTCGGCCGAGACTTCCACATTCTGGGTAAGCTGGCCGATGGTCAGAACCACGTTGGTTCGGACTACCTGTTCGGGGGCTAAGCGCACCCCGGTTGTCGTGCTGGTCTGAAAGGAAGGCGCGGTCACCGTAACGGTATAGGTGCCTGGCGGCAAGGTCGGTAGGTTGTATACGCCGGACCCGTTGGTTGTGGTGTCGCGAGTGAAGTTGGTCTGTTGCTCGGTAGCCACGACCTTCGCGTCTACCACAGCGGCTCCGCTCGCGTCGCTTACGTTGCCGGTGATACTGCCTTGGAGCAGTTGCGCCTTGGCTGGCTCAACCCAAACTGTCAGTGACCCCAAAACGGCCAAAAAGACCGCGAAAAACACACTTTTTCTGCAAAGTTGTCCCATAGAACTAGCCCCCTTTTGCTAGTTTTCCCTGCTTACCGCCCCATTTCCGCTCAAAACTCAAACCGGCCAACAACACCCACACCGCCCAGTTCGAGTGCAGCGTCAGTTTCTGCACTCGTCCTTAGGCAGCGAACTACGGCTTAATGGATTTTACGACCAGGTAGTCGATAGACCCGTGGACACTCTTGAACCAATGCGGCACTCCCGCCGGGATCACAATGACGTCGCCCTTCTTTAGCTCGTGAACCTCGGGATTCGTGATCTCCTTGGCGGTCAGTTGCAGGGGACGATCCGGCCGGCCGGGATGTGCATCCACCGCCGTGCCGCCCATAAGGAACGTTGCGCTTCCGTCCACGACGTAGAAGATGTCGGTCTCTTTGACATGGATCTCAATGTTGCCGTCCTTGACACGGCGGTTGGTCTGGACTTCGTAGGCGCCGTCGCCCGGAACCAGCAAGGCCGTCTTTCCAAACTGGTCGAGCACCTTCTGGCTGTCGACATAGGTGGGTCCGCCCTTGCCCATTTCGGCGGCCTGCCCCGAAGTCTGTACCATCATGAGCGCCGCAAATGCGGCCATGCCCAATACTACTGTTCTCATTTACTTCCTCCTCAGGAATAATTGCTTTCAACCCCAGCGGCGGAAACTGCCAACCCACGAGCAGCACTTCCAAAGAGCACTCAAAACCGCAACCCCTACCTCGGAACGAGGTTCGAGTTTTCACCCGCGATGCGAAGTTTACGTCCGGTCTCCCCAGCGAGTCCTTTGAAAGCTCTAAGCAAATCTAGAGAAACAGGGGTTGGACACGACCGTAAGTGATAGATTCTTAAATCAGTGCGACGCTCCATGGAAAAATTCTAGTTTGGCTCGTTCAAAAATCCTGCTTGCTGGGTTTTCAATCCACGTTCCTCAGAACCCCAGGAAGCATACAGGATTGGCATAAGAAGCGCAAGCGTGGTCGATCACTCTTCGCGGGCTATCGAGTCTGTATTGGTGTCAGCTGCGGCTGACCAGAATCTCGGTAGTCCTCGCCGCTTCCATCAGAAATTCCTCCGTCCTCGCTCAACCAAGATCATGCTCTCGGAAGTATACTGTGGTGAGTGCCGATCCGAGGACATCAGTTCTACGTCCCGTCCTGAAGCAGTTAATTCCGTTTGGGAGTAGCCTTGGCATCGCTTTCTCTGGCATCATAACTATTCTCGAATGCGTGTGTCCAAAGACTTGAGTGAGGAGTTTAGATCCGTATGTGGCTGAGAATTTCTTTGGGGATATTAGTCCCAGCGGCATTTCTATGCGCGCAGGGAGTGCAGAACCCCGCCTTGACAGGGGAGGCGGTGCGTGGCAAGGTCATCGCGGAGACAAACCCTTTTACTACTGAGGCGGACGTACAGCAGGGCTCCGCGCTCTTCCAGCTCCACTGCTCCTACTGCCACGGCTCGCATGGAGAAGGCGGCCGCGGCGCCGACCTGACGGCCGGTGTCTATAAACAAGGCGGCAGAGACCCCGAACTATTTAAGACCATCCGCATCGGGATTCCCGGCACCGAAATGCCGGCGGTGCGCGTGAGCGACGACGAAGTGTGGAAGCTGGTTGGTTGGGTGAAGAAGCTCGGCTCGGCGGGCCTGTCGGAAAAGGCTTCAGGCGATGCCGTCGCCGGTAAAGCCATTTACGCCAAGAACGGTTGCATGGGATGTCATCGAGTCGGCGCCGAGGGATCGGACTTGGGTCCGGACCTCACCGATATCGGACGGCGGCGCGGCTTAGCCTTCCTCACGGAGTCGATCGTGAAGCCGGATGCATTCGTGCCCAATACCTTTCGCGCCGTGCAATTGGAAATGAAGTCGGGACCCAACGTTTCGGGCATCCGCTTGAACGAAGACGACCTGTCCGTGCAGGTTCGCGACGTAGCCGGCAACCCGCGGTCTTACATGAAAGAAAATATCAAGGAAATACGCCGCGACAAACCGTCGCTGATGCCCTCCTATGAAACCCGCCTTAGCAAGCAAGAGCTAGGAGACTTGGTGGCTTACTTGAATTCGCTGAAGGGGGCACAATGACAATGCATAAGTGGGGTGTACGGCTCGCAGCCGTGGTGTTCGCCGCGGCAGTGGCTTTCACGTTGCAGGGCCAGCAGGGCCCGGTGACTTTCGACCGGCTCCTTAAGGCAGCGGACGAGCCGGGAAACTGGCTCATGTATTCGCACAATTATAGTAGCTGGCGCTACAGCAGCCTGGATGAGATCAATCCGCAGACCGTTAAGAACCTTCACGTCAAGTGGATTTTCCAAGGCCGTCACGTGGAGAAGTTTGAGACCACGCCGCTGGTGGCCAACGGGATCATGTATCTGACGCGTCCCGAGAACGCCATCTACGCGCTGGACGCGGCCACCGGCCGCCAGCTCTGGAGCTACGAATACCGCAATCCGGCGCGCACTTATAACTGCTGTGGCAAAGTAAACCGCGGCTTGGCAATGCTGGGCAATACGCTGTTCATGAATACGCTCGACATGCATGTGGTTGCAGTCGACGCCCGCTCCGGCCACGAACTTTGGAAGACCGAGATGGGCGACTACACCGCCGCTGGCGGCTACGCTGCGCCCGGTGCGCCGCTGATCGTCAAAGACAAGCTGATCGTCGGCATGGCCGGCGGCGAGCACGGCGTCAACGGTTTCCTCGATGCCTACGATACCAAGACCGGACAACGCCTCTGGCGCTTCAACACCATCCCGCAGCCGGGCGAGCCCAACTTCGGAACCTGGGCCGGCGATTCCTGGAAGACCGGCGGCGTCACCACCTGGAATAACGGATCCTACGATCCCGAAACCAACACTCTCTTCTGGGGCACCAGCAATCCTTGGCCGGATTATAACGATGACACCCGCCTGGGCGACAACTTGTATGCGTGCTCCGTGCTGGCGCTCGATCCCGACACTGGGAAGCTGAAGTGGTTCTTCCAATTCACTCCGCACGATGTGCACGATTGGGATTCGACGCAGATCCCGATTCTCCTCGACACCGAGTTCCGTGGCGAAATGAAAAAAACTCTGGCCTGGGCCAATCGCAACGGATTTTATTATTTGCTCGACCGCACCAACGGAAAATTCCTGACCGCCAAGGCTTTCGTCAAACAAACCTGGGCGAAAGGCTTCGACGACAACGGCCGCCCCGAAATCATTCCGGGTAATGAGCCGACTCCCGAAGGCAACGATCATACGTGGCCGGGCGTCGACGGCGGCGCCAATTGGATGTCGCACAGCTACAGTCCGCTCACCAAGTGGCTGTACGTGTTTGCGCGCGAGGAGCACCGGGTGTTCTCGAAAAACGCAGTCCCGCATCCCACCACCGAAGAACCAGACCGGCCGCTCGCTCCCGGAGCCTTGCCCAACGCAGGCGCCTATGACCCCGCGCTCGGGGGAGCAAAGACCGCTCAATTCGGTGCGCCGGAAGAAAGCTGGGGCAAAGTCATCGCAATCGATCCCGCTACCGGAAATTTGAAGTGGGAACACCGCGTCCTCACTCCTCCTTGGGGAGGCGTGATGGCAACCGGCGGAAACCTGGTCTTCGGCGGCACGCTCGAAGGCGTCATTTTCGCTTTGAACGCCACCACCGGCGATCGTCTGTGGACCTTCTCCGCGAACGGTCCGGTTTTCGCTTCGCCCATCAGCTATCTGGCAAATGGAAAGCAGATGGTGTCGATTCCAGCCGGCGACTTGATTGTTACTTTCGGCCTCGACTAAGAGCGCAAGAGCAGTGTTCAAACCAAGGGGAATGGCTGGGGCGGTGTTGGCTGCCGCGCTGACTCTCGCTGCCCAAAGCGGCGGTACGAGAACCGGCAACGCCGCTATCGGGAAAACCATTTTCGACGGCAAGGGTGGATGCGCCGCCTGCCATTCCATCGGAGATCGCGGCGCCAGTCTGGGGCCGGACCTGGGCGACATCGGAATCGCGCGCACGCCTAAATCGCTGCGGCTCGCCTTGACCGATCCCGACGCCGAAATCTTCAAAGAGTATTACACCGTGGTCGTCGAAACCAAAGGCGGGGAAACCATCCGTGGCCTCGCCCTGAATGAAGACGACCTATCCATCCAGATTCGCGACATCAACGGTTACCCCCGATCGTTTTTGAAGGACGACCTCAAGGGCACTCATCGCGAGCAGCGCTCCCTGATGCCGTCTTACGCAGCGCAGCTTTCCGGCGCGGAGATCGACGATCTCGTTGCGTACCTCCGCACATTGAAGGGACCTCCGCTACCGCCCGACGCCAAGCGCCCGCGCCAGCCCAATCATGCCTATTCGGATGTGGCCTTCCTCAACCGCATCGGCCGCGACGCCGAAGAACGTCCCGATTCTCTGTTGAACCTGCTGGAGATTCCTGCCGGCGCAACCGTAGCGGAGATCGGCTCCGGCACTGGTTATTTCACTTGGCGCCTGGCCGAAAAAGTGGGGCGCAACGGCAAAGTTTTCGCGGTCGATGTGCAGCAGAAGATGCTGGACTTAACCGCCGAGGCAGTCAAGAAGCATCAGCTTTCGAATGTTCAATTGGTTTTGGGCGGAGACAATGACCCGCATCTGGCCGCCGCATCTCTGGATCTGGTTTTCATCGCCAACGCGTATCACGAATTTGCAGATCCCGGAGCCATCATTACCGCGGTGAATCGAGCGTTGAAACCCGACGGACGGCTGGTCATCATCGAATTTGCGGAAGGGCGTCCTTTCGGCCCCCAGGACAAAGCCGAGCGCATGACCATCAACCAAATCCGTGCTGAAATCGAACCGCTGGGATTTGAGCTGGACCGTCAACTGGAGTTGCTGCCCATCCAGCACGGCCTGATTTTTACGAAACGTCCGTGAAGGCGAGTCGGCCTTGAAAGACGAAAATCCTAACCCAACGCCGCAGCGCATCCGTCAAGCGGTATCGTTTGCATTGCCGATCGCGGCGGTACTGATCGTCGCGTACGTCTGGTGGCCGCACACCGTCAAGCCAGTCGTGCCGGAGCCCGCTTCGCCAGCCGCAACTCCCGCTGAAAATTCTCCGTCTCCTCCCGATTTGCCGCCAGGACATCCCAGCGGGAGCGACAATGACAGTCTGTTGCAGCAGATGGCCAAGGACACTGGTCCCGACGCCGGCGATCTGTCAGGTCCGGTAGCGACCACTGCCCAATTGGAATCACAATATTCGATCATTGCGGACAGCCAGGAACAGTTGAACAAAATCCGAAGCGAAGTGGCAGCCGCAGCCCAAGCGAAAAACAAGTCCGGAGTGCAAAAGGGCGTAGAGCGCGGAAAACCGCTCATGGCTCTTTTGAACGCACGCTTAGCCGCATTTCAAAAAGACTTGACGGCGGCGCGACGAGCCCGGCCGAACGACCCCGTCGTGCAATGGCTCACCGGGGAACTGTTCATGATTGTGGGTGGCGAACCCGAAGACATCCTACCGTATTTCAATCGTGCCATCGCGGCCCGCCTCGACCGTCCGCATTTATTCGTGAGCCTGGCGAAAGTCGAATTCGACCTGAATCATTTCCCGGAAGCTTATCGTGACGCGGCCAAAGCCGTGGCCGAAGCTCCCAAGGGCCAAGACGCGTGGGAGATTTACGCTCGCGCCGGATTTGCCACGGAGCGTTTCGTCGACGTCCTCAAAAATATCGATTTGGCCTATCCCGGAGATACGCCGCCGTGGGCGTCCCTGATCCGCCGCAACGCAGCGCAACTTCAGAAGTCGTGGCTGCGCGAATTGTCGCAGCGGCTGCGCGACCAAAAGAAGGGCGACCTGCCTGTCGTGCGCTTGGTCGTCGAGCATCGCAAATTCGCCACGCCCGCGGATGGCAACGCGGCGGAAAGTACAAAGGTAGTCGGCCGAGGCAACGTAGAGATCGAATTATTCGAAGATCAGGCCCCCGCGACCGTGAGCAACTTCATCCATCTGGTGGAGACCGGTTTTTACAACGGCACTTCGTTCTATTGGGCCGAAGCGGGTCACATGGTTGTGGGCGGCGATCCGAATACCAAAAATCCCGACCCTGCCGACGATGGGATCGGCGGCCCCGGCTACAACATTCCCGACGAGTTCAATCTGCCTGCAGCGCGCGGTCATTTCCGCGGAACCATATCCATGGCACAGAATGGTCCTGGAAGAGCGGGCAGCCAATTCTTCATCACCTTGGTTGCGGCGCCCGAATTCGACGGAAATTCGACCGCATTCGGCCGCGTGATCCGCGGTCAGGACGTCCTCGACCAAGTCACCCAAGGCCGCACGAATCACGAAGTAGGCGAGTTCGGCAAAATCATTCCCGGCGATTTGATCGTCCGCGCCGAAGTCGTGCGCAAGCGCCCGCACGCTTATGTTGTGACCAAACTGACTCCGGCCACCAAGCGCTAGCGGTGGTCCGCATGGCACGACCCGCAGCTCTGCGGGAGACGCCCCAAGGCCTGTTGCGCGCCCGGAAGATCGTGCTGTTCCACCGTTTTCAGAAGCGCCTGAGTGGCCCCGCGGTAGTCCGCCACGTGTCCGCGCCAGCTCGCTAGCGATCCCTTCGGCGGAGGCAGTCCCAGTAACCAGTCGCAGGATTCAACCAATACTGCCGCGTGCGATCGTGCTTGATCCCATTGCACCTCCGCACCCGAAGAGGCTGCCAACAACCGCGCAACTTTCCCCCTCACGCCATCTTCGGAATTCATCACTCGCATGATGTCGCGAATCGTTACGACCAAGCTCGCAGACACCGGAGGCGGTGCCGGCGCGGCTACCTCATTCAGAAATTTATAGATCTCGCTCCACGCCGGCGCGAGTTCGACGCGATACGCCCCTGCCGACGTCCGCAAGTTTCGCTCGCGATCCGGCGTGCACCCGGCGATCACCAGGAGCATTCGCGCCGCAGGTGCGGCAGGCAAATTTTCGGGAGCGGCGCACCGCTCGCTTTCGATCATCACCCCCGCGTGGACTCTCCCTTGCTGCGTCAATTTGAGGACCCTCGCCGACCCTCCATCCCAGCCGATCGCACCCACGCGTTGCGGATCTACCAACGGGCTTTGCCGCGCCAGCCAATCGATGGCTGTGGTCAAGCGAAGCGCGAGTTGTTCGTCCGCGACACTCTGGACTAAATCCGATTCCTGCGAGACATGCTCAGGATCGTAATCAACCGCGAGTGCAATGAAACCATGCGCAGCCATATCTCGCGCAGTTTCCAGCACGGCGCCCTTAAGGTCGCTGACCGCCGGAACCAATAGCACGGCAGGAAAGCCGGTTCCCGCACCCGGCTTGGCGAGAAAACCGGAGACCGTCACTCCCGCACCTTGCACCTTTACGAACGATGCTGCGACTACCGGCACCTTTTGGGCGTTCGCCCTTCCCATCGCACAAATCAAGAGACTGAGCAGAACCTGGCGGAGGCTTGGAAGCCGGAGGCTCACTGAATCTCCAGGTCGATGGCCGCGAAATGTTCGTGTTCCCGCTGCGTCCGCTGCGATTCCACTCGTAGCAAATACATTCCGGGCTGCGGCATCACCACCCGCTCCTTTGTGCCGATCTTGGCTTTGGGTTTGAGATTGAAAGTAAAGCTCCCTTCCGCCGCCAGGTTTTCGAGCGGAGGAACCGCTTTCTGCCCGAGTTGACGCTCCCGCACAATATAAAAGCGCACACCGGCATTGCGCGCACTCTCATGCTCATAAACATTGGTCATGATGAATTGGAACGCGATGGTATCGCCCGCCTTGGCGCGCAGCACAGGCCGCGGATTCAAGCCTCCGATCGGAGGAGTTTCATCGGCGAAAGCTTCCTTACTAGTGCCGTCCGGAGCAGTCACCGTCAGCTTAATATCGAAGTGCTCCGCGCGCGCCGAAGACGCGAGCAACGCGAGTAGCAGCGAAAAAACCGTTCGTCTCATGGCACCGATACCTGCATCACGGCTGCAACTTCTTTGCCCAATTTCTTGGCGGCCCCAATCGTCTCGACCCTCACTAGATAAGTGCCCGCCTCCGGCATCGGCATTCGAAACTCGCCGCTACTTTTCACTCCCGCCTCAAAATCCTGGATCAAGGCACTCTCGTAAAGGGCCTTGGGGCCGGGCTTAGGCGCAGCTGCCCGCCCATCGTCCATGAAAACGTGCAGCGTGATATCGGAGAGTGCGGTGCCCGCGGCCCCGTTCGTAACCGACCATTGGACCCACACCACTTCCTTGGCCTTCGCCGTGAATGTGGGAGGCGCAACCGACTGCCCGCTCATCGCAGTCTGTTCGCGCCCGCCGGATTGCACCTTCAGGTTGATGCTGAAATCGTTGGCCCCCGCGCCGAAGCAGGGTCCCAGCAACACGCCCAAAGCCAAAGCGTTCACGCAAAACATACGGCTCATCGACCTAAATTATAACGGAAGCTCGCCAATGGACCGCTGGTTTTCCGCTTGGCCGTGTGATACGAAAGAGTGGTGAACCTAGCACTTTCCGCCGCCATCATCGCACTGTTGTCACTGGCTCCGCTGCCTGCCGCAGCCCAAACATCATCAGCGTCCGCGAAGAAGTGGACCGCCCCACGCACGCCAGACGGCCAGCCCGACTTGCAAGGTATTTGGACCAACGCCACCATTACGCCCTTCGAACGCCCCGCCGCCTTAGCCGGGAAAGCCTTCTTCACCGAACAGGAAGCCGCCGAAATCGAAGCACGAGCCGCTAAGGGCCGCGTGGATGGCCCGGGCCAGCCGGGTGACGTCGGCAGCTATAACCAGGCCTGGAGCGACGGCGGAACCACCGTGGTCTCCACGCGCCAAACTTCACTGGTAGTGGACCCGCCTGACGGCCGCGTTCCGACCAAGCCCTGGGCCGAGGAGAAGCGGGCCTACGACCTCGCGCACGGCGCCGATTCCTGGGAGCACATGAGCGTATGGGATCGCTGCATCACCCGCGGCGTCCCCGGCGGCATGTTCCCCGCCGGCTATAACAATGCTTATCAAATTCTGCAGGTCCCCGGATACGTAGTCATTCTTTACGAGATGATTCACGAGACCCGCATCATCCCCATCGATGGGCGTCCCCATCTGCCCGCCAACATTCGTCAGTGGAATGGCGATTCGCGCGGCCACTGGGAGGGCGACACGCTGGTGGTCGACACCACCAACTACAACGGCAAAGGCTGGCTTAACACCAGCGCGGCGGGCGCCCGCATCAAGGGCATTCCGCAGAGCGAAGGTGAGCATGTAGTCGAGCGCTTCAAGCGCGTCGATGCCAACACCATCGACTATCGCGTCACCATC
>Ga0207703_10003016_pt1 | contig 14264 bp, 15 predicted proteins | sample KBSSwiS12_FD_184304 | JGI IMG/M metagenome (GOLD analysis project Ga0207703, IMG submission 184304) | Switchgrass rhizosphere microbial communities from Kellogg Biological Station, Michigan, USA - KBS Switchgrass S1-2 (SPAdes) (version 2) | ecosystem: Host-associated > Plants > Roots >... | reverse complement strand
CCGGTGAAGCTTCCGCTTGGCGGGGTGATGGGGTCGGCGCCCGAATCCTGGCGCATGGCGCTGAAGCCGCAGGGACGGTTTCGCCTCGCCGAAGGGGTGGTGGAGCTGAGCCCGGGCTCGCAGGCCGCCGACGCGGGGGCCGCCCCCCATCCTCCCTCGCAAGCCGCGGCCGCCGAGGGAGCCCTTCCGCCGGCGCCGATCGCCGGCTTCTACGCGCCGGGGCCGGGCGGTCCGCTTCCGATCATCGCCGCGGACGGGCGCACGCCCTTCGAGGCCTATGCCCGGCCCTTCGCCGGCAACGGCCGTCCGAAGGTGGCGCTGGTGATCGGCGGGCTTGGCCTGAACACGCGCACCACCCAGGCCGCCATAGAGACCCTGCCGCCGCAGGTCACGCTCTCGTTCGTAGTCTACGCCGAGGGCCTGCAAGGCTGGATCGACATGGCCCGCGCCAAGGGCCACGAGGTGTTGCTCGAGACCCCGATGGAGCCGGTGGACTATCCGGACAACGATCCCGGCCCCTACGCCCTGATGTCCGAGGCGCCGGGCGGCGAGACCGCCAAGAAGCTGGAATGGATCCTCTCGCGGGCGAGCGGCTACTTCGGCCTGACCAACTACCTGGGCTCGCGCTTCCTGGCGGACGACAAGGCCTATGAGTCCTTCATGGGCGCGATGCGTGGGCGTGGGCTTGGCTTCATCGACGACGGCCTGGCCGGGCGCAAGCTCGGCGGCGGCGCGCCGCGGGCTTCCGCCGAGCGGGTGATCGACGATGAACTCACCGGCCAGGACATCGACCAGCAACTCGCGCGCCTGGAGGCCAGCGCCCTCCAGCGTGGCCAGGCGCTTGGCGCGGGCTTCGCCTATCCGGTCACCCTGGACAAGGTCGTGCGTTGGGCGCAAGGGCTCGAACAGCGAGGCTATCAGCTGGCGCCCGCCTCGGCGCTGGCGACCAAGCGATGACGGATCTTGCGGCCTACAGGCCCAACGTCGGCGTGGTGCTGTTCCATCCGGACGGCCGCGTCTGGCTGGGCCGGCGGTCGAACACGCCGGAGCCCTACAACTGGCAGTTCCCGCAGGGGGGCGTCGATCCTGGCGAGACCCTGGAAGCGGCCGCCTTTCGGGAGCTCGCCGAGGAAACGGGCGCGCACAGCGTCACCTATCTCGGCCGCACCGACGGCTGGATCGCCTATGATTTCCCGGAAGGGCATGGCGGCTCCAAAGCCTGGCGCGGATGGCGCGGCCAGAAGCAGGTCTGGTTCGCCCTTCGTTTCGACGGGGAGGAGAGCGAATTCCGTCTCGACGCCCACGGGAAGCCGGAATTCGACGCCTGGCGGTGGGGCTACCTGGCCGAGACGCCCCAGCTCATCGTGCCTTTCAAGCGTGCGGCCTACCACCAGGTCGCCCAGGCCTTCGCCAGTTTCGCAGCGAACCCCTGAGGCGCGGCCTAAGGTCATATTGCAGGGCGACAGGCCTCGCATAGTCGTGTGAAGCGAATTCAATGCGTGTGGGGGGTGAATGGGTCCCATCGTGATGGTGCATGGCGCCTTCGTGGGCGGTTGGTCGTTCGAGCGTTTCGAGCGGCCATTCCGCGACGCCGGCTATGAGGTCCATGCGCCGGACCTTCGCGGCCATGGAGCCGACGCGCCCAGCCAAGGCGTCATAGGCGTCTCGATGCGCGACTATGTGACCGACGTGGTGAAGCTGTGCGCCGGGCTGGACGGGTCGCCGGTCCTGCTGGGCCACTCGATGGGCGCGCTGGTGGCGCTGATGGCCGCCCGCCAGGTCGGCGCCAAGGCACTGGTGCTGCTGGCGCCCTCCGCGCCCTGGGGCCTGGTGCGCTGGTCGCTGGAGGAGGCGATGGCCAGTATCGGCGCGCACCTGGCCACGGTCATGTCCAACGGCGCGATCGCCCCGGCGCCGGAGATCATGCGCTACATGACGCTCCCGCGCATGACGCCCAAGGAGGCCGCGCCGATCCTGGCCCGCCTGCGGCCGGAGAGCGCGCGGGCCGTGCGCGAGACCCTGTGCTGGTGGCTGGACCCGTTCATGACCACCGGCATCGGCGCCGGTGTCCTGCCGATGCCCAGCTTGACGCTCACAGGCCAGGACGACCGGGTCAACGCCGCCGCTGTCGGCCGCCAGGTCGCCGCGCGCATTGGCGGCGAGTTCGAAGCGCTGCCCGACATGGGCCACTGGCTGATCGGCGAACCCGGTTGGCAGGCCGTCGCCGAACGCACCATCGACTGGCTGCAGGCGGAGACCCGCGCAGCGGCCTGACACCCCGCGGTGATCTGCGCGAAGGCCGCCTCACCTACCGCTTCTTTTTCGCCATGTTCAGGGCGATGGCGTCCTTCACCAGGGTCTTGAAGGCTGCAGCGTCCACCGTTTCGCCCTCATGGATGTCGATGGCGCGCCGGGTGTTTCCTTCCAGGCTGGAATTGAACAGGCCCTTGGGATCGTCCAGCGCCGCGCCCTTGGCGAAGGTCAGCTTGACGACCGCCTTGTAGCTCTCGCCCGTGCAGAGGATGCCGGCGTGCTCCCAGACCGGCACGCCACGCCACTTCCACGTCTCGACGACCTCGGGGTCAGCCTCGTGGATCAGCGCGCGAATCCGCGCAAGCGTCTCGCCACGCCAGTCGTCCAGCTCGGCGATGAGGTCTTCGATCAGCTTCGACGCGGGCTCGGCCTGGGGAGGGTCCTGGCTCATGCCGCCCTCAGGAGCCCGCCCGCTCCTGGTAGAACAGCATGCCGGTGTCGTAGCGGGGGTTCAGAGGGCTGTCGTCGGGCTTCTTCCAGGTGGAGAAGTTGACGGCTGTCGAGGCGCCGTTGGGCTCCACGTGCTCCCAGGACTTGCGCACCCGCTTCACGCCGTCGGCGTCCACGGCCACATAGTTGGCCTGCAGCATCAGCTCGGGCTGGTGCAGGTAGGACCAGATCACCAGGGCGCTGACGATCGGCTGCTCCTGGCCGACGGCGTAGCGCACCTCGGCCTGGCAGACGTTCTTTTGCGAGAACTGCGGCTGGAAGATCAGCACATAGTCCTTGCCGCTGCCGAGCGGCATGGTCCAGGTGCTGTCGCGGCGGTTCTGCCGAAGCCCCGCGGCCTTGGCGGCCGCGTCGATGCCTTGCCCGCGCACCGCCGGCACGCAGATACGCTCAAGCGCCTGGATGATGGCGGCGCCGTCCCCGGTGGTGGGGACCTGGGGCGGAGCCGGGGCTTGTTGGGCGGGCGCAGGGGCCGGCGTCTCGGGGGCCGCCGCCGGTGCAGGGGGCGTGGCTTGCGGCGCGGCCGGCGCTGGCGCGGCGGGCGAAGGCGCGTCGGGCGTCTGCGCCTGAGCGAGGCCGGCGAGCCCCGCCGAAAGGATCAGGCTGACGATTACGGTGCGCATAGCGTTTCCCCCAGAGAACTTGAGCCGCATAGAACGGGAGCCCGCCGCGCGAAGCAAGAGCTTGCGAAGCTTGTACGGGCCAGGATCGGTCAAAGCGCTCACGCCGCAGAATAACGCCGCTGAAGCTGAACTCGGGCTGAACTCTGCGTGTCCCTGCGGCGGCGTCCGGACAACGACGGCGCTTAAGCCTCGGCGGCGTGCTCCGCCAGGATGGTGAGCCCTTCCGGCGTCACGTCGGCGAAACCGCCGCGCACCTCGAAGGTGCGCGTCTGGCCGCCTTCGTAGACCTTCACCTGGCCTTCCTTCAGCGTGGTCATGAACGGCGCATGGCCGGCCAGGACGCCGAAGTCGCCTTCGGTTCCGGGGGCGTCCACCTGGTCGACCTGGCCCGCGTAGAGCTCACGCTCGGGCGAGACCAGCGAGAAGTGCAGCTTGGCGGCCATGTCCGATCAGGCTTCCGCCGCCAGCTTCTCGGCCTTGCGGACCGCGTCCTCAATGGTGCCAACGTTGTAGAAGGCCGGCTCCGGCAGGTGATCGTATTCGCCGTCGCACACCGCCTTGAACGAGCGGATGGTGTCTTCCAGGCTGACCAGCACGCCCGGCGTGTTGGTGAACTGCTCGGCGACGTGGAAGGGCTGTGAGAGGAACCGCTGGATCTTCCGCGCGCGGGCGACGATCAGCTTGTCCTCTTCGGACAGCTCATCCATGCCCAGGATGGCGATGATGTCCTTCAGCGCCTTGTATTGCTGCAGGATCTCCTGCACCCGGCGCGCCACGTTGTAGTGCTCTTCGCCGATCACCAGCGGGTCCATGATCCGCGAGGTGGAGTCCAGCGGGTCCACGGCGGGGAAGATGGCCTGGGCGGCGATGTCGCGGCTGAGCACCGTCGTCGCGTCCAAGTGGGCGAAGGAGGTCGCCGGCGCGGGGTCGGTCAGGTCGTCGGCGGGCACGTAGATGGCCTGCACCGAGGTGATCGAACCCTTGTTGGTGGAGGTGATCCGCTCCTGCAGGTTGCCCATCTCGGTGGCCAGCGTCGGCTGATAGCCCACCGCCGAGGGGATGCGGCCCAGCAGAGCCGACACTTCCGAACCGGCCTGGGTGAAGCGGAAGATGTTGTCGATGAACAGGAGGACGTCCTTGCCTTCCTGGTCGCGGAAGTACTCGGCCTGCGCCAGACCCGTCAGGGCCACCCGCGCGCGGGCGCCCGGCGGCTCGTTCATCTGGCCGTAGACCAGGGTGCACTTGGAGCCCTCGGTGGAGCCGTTGTTCGCCTTCGGGTCCACGTTCACGTTGGACTCGATCATCTCGTGGTAGAGGTCGTTGCCCTCGCGGGTCCGCTCACCCACGCCGGCCAGCACGGAATAACCGCCGTAGGCCTTAGCGATGTTGTTGATCAGCTCCTGCATGGTCACCGTCTTGCCGACGCCGGCGCCGCCGAACAGGCCGATCTTGCCGCCCTTGGTGTAGGGGCAGAGCAGGTCGATGACCTTGATGCCGGTGACCAGCACTTCGGCCGAGGTGGACTGCTCGGCGAAGGACGGGGCCTCGCGGTGGATGGGGCTGCGGAGCGAGGAGGCGATCGGGCCGGCCTCGTCGATGGGGTCGCCGACCACGTTCATGATGCGGCCGAGCGTCCCCGGGCCGACCGGCACGGTGATCGGCGTGCCGGTGTCGATCACCGGCTGGCCGCGGGTCAGGCCCTCGGTGGTGTCCATGGCGATGGCGCGCACGGTGTTCTCGCCCAGGTGCTGGGCGACTTCCAGCACGAGGCGGAACGGCTGGCCGGTCCGCTGGTCCGTGTTGGTGGTCTCGAGCGCGTTCAGGATCGCCGGCAGGTGGCCGTCGAACTCCACGTCCACGACGGCGCCGATGATCTGCACCAGGCGGCCGGCGCCGACGCTTTGGGCGGCGGGAGCCGTCGAGGCGGCGACCGACTTGGCGGGCGTGCGGCGGGCGGGCTTCTTGGCGGGGGCTTCGGACATAACGGTCTCTTTCGGTCTCTAGATCGCTTCGGCGCCGGAGATGATCTCGATCAGCTCCTTGGTGATCTGCGCTTGGCGGGCACGGTTCATCTGCAGGGTCAGGCTGGCGATCATGTCGCCGGCGTTGCGGGTGGCGTTGTCCATCGCCGTCATCTGGGCGGCGAAGAACCCGGCCTGGTTCTCCAGCATGGCGGCGAACACCTGGGTGGTCAGGTTCCGCGGCAGCAGCTCTTCGAGGATCGAGGCCTCGTCGGGTTCGTAATCGTAGGCGGCGCCCTTGAGGTCCACCGTCGGGCCGCCGGCCTGGACCTCGGCCGGAATCAGCTGCTTGGCGGTGGGGACCTGGCTGATCACCGAGGCGAAGCGGCTGTAGAAGAGGGTGACGACGTCGACCTCGCCCGCCTCGAACAGCTCGCGGATCTTGCCGGCGACCTCTTCGGCCACGGCCAGGGACGGATTGCCGCCCGCCTCGATCGCGCCCGCCGTCCGCTCGCCGTAGAGGCGGCGAAGCTGGTCGCGGGCCTTGCGGCCGACGGTCAGGACGCGGACATCCTTGCCCTCGCTCAGCAGGCGCTCGATCCGCTCGCGCGCGGCGCGGACGATCGAGGTGTTGAAGCCGCCGGCGAGGCCGCGGTCGGAGGTCGCGACCACCACCAGGTGGCGCCGGTCCGAGCCCGTCCCGACAAGCAGCTTCGGCGCGCCGTCGCCCGAGACGCCGGCGGCCAGGTTGGCGATGACCGCGGCCATGCGCTGGGCGTAGGGACGGGCGTTCTGCGCCGCGTCCTGGGCCCGGCGCAGCTTGGCCGCCGCCACCATCTGCATCGCCTTCGTGATCTTCTGCGTGGCTTTCACGCTTCCGATCCGATTGCGCATCTCCTTGAGGCTGGGCATCCCCGAGCGGTCTCCGCTGTCCCGGCCGGCGCTTAGGCGAAGTTGCCGGCGAAGGCCGACAGCACTTGCTTCAGCTTGTCTTCCACCGGGCCCAGGTCCTTGCCGGTGCGGATGGTGTCGAGCAGGTCCTGGTGCTGGCCGTGCATATGGCTCAGCAGTTCGGATTCGAAGCGGCCGACGTCGGCGGTCGGCACCTTGTCGAGGTAGCCGCGGGTGCCGGCGTAGACGCTGACCACCTGCTCCTCGACCGCCAGCGGCGAGTATTGCGGCTGCTTCAGCAGCTCGGTCAGGCGCTCGCCACGCGCCAGCATGCGCTGGGTGGCGACGTCGAGGTCGGAGCCGAACTTGGCGAAGGCGGCCATCTCCCGGTACTGGGCGAGCTCGCCCTTGATCGGGCCGGCGGCGGTCTTCATGGCCTTGATCTGGGCCGAGGAGCCCACGCGGCTGACGCTGATGCCGACGTTCACGGCGGGGCGGATGCCCTGGAAGAACAGGTCCGTCTCGAGGAAGATCTGGCCGTCGGTGATCGAGATCACGTTGGTGGGGATGTAGGCCGACACGTCGTTGGCCTGGGTCTCGATGATCGGCAGGGCGGTCAGCGACCCCTTGCCGTTGTCCTCGTTCAGCTTCGCCGCGCGCTCCAGGAGGCGGGAGTGCAGATAGAAGACGTCGCCCGGATAGGCTTCGCGGCCCGGCGGGCGGCGCAGCAGCAGAGACATCTGGCGATAGGCCACGGCCTGCTTGGACAGGTCGTCATAGATGATGACGGCGTGCATGCCGTTGTCGCGGAACCATTCGCCCATGGCGCAGCCGGCGAAGGGCGCCAGGAACTGCAGCGGCGCGGGCTCGGAAGCCGTGGCCGAGACGACGATGGTGTAGTCCAGCGCGCCGCGCTCCTCGAGCGTCTTGACGATCTGGGCCACGGTCGAGCGCTTCTGGCCGATGGCGACGTAGATGCAATAGAGCTTGGCGCCCTCGTCCCCCGCCGCGTTGACCGTCTTCTGATTCAGGATGGTGTCGATCGCCACGGCGGTCTTGCCGGTCTGGCGGTCGCCGATGATCAGCTCGCGCTGGCCGCGGCCGATCGGGATCAGGGTGTCGATGGCCTTGAGGCCGGTCTGCACCGGCTCGTGCACCGACTTGCGCGGGATGATGCCCGGAGCCTTCACGTCCACGCGGCGGCGCTCGGCCACGTTCTGGATCGGGCCCTTGCCGTCGATCGGCTCGCCCAGCGGGTTGACGACGCGTCCCAGCAGGCCCTTGCCCACCGGCACGTCCACGATCTCGCCCAGGCGGCGGACCTCGTCGCCCTCGCCGATGGCGCGGTCCTCGCCGAAGATCACGACACCGACGTTGTCGCGCTCGAGGTTCAGGGCCATGCCCTTCACCCCGGCGGAGGGGAACTCCACCATTTCGCCGGCCTGGACGTTGTCCAGCCCGTAGACCCGGGCGATGCCGTCGCCGACCGACAGCACCGAGCCCACGTCGGAGACGTCGGCTTCCTCGCCGAAGTTGGCGATTTGCGACTTCAGGATGGCCGAGATCTCGGCGGCGCGGATGTCCATATTCTTACGCTCTCTTGAGGGCGAACTTCAGGGAATCGAGCTTCGAGCGAAGCGAAGCGTCGAACAGTCGGGAGCCGACCCGCACCTTGATTCCGCCCAGGATGGCGGGATCGACGCGGGTTTCGATCTGGGGGGCCTTGCCCAGCGCCTGGCGGAGCGCCTGGGCGACGCCCTCAGCCTGGGCCGAGGTGAGCGGCAGAGCGGTGACGACCTGGGCCTGCACCTCGCCACGGGCGTCGGCGGCCAGTTTTTCGAAGGCCTGGATCACCGCCGGCAGCGCCGAGGCGCGCCCGTTGGCGGCCAGCAGGCCAAGGAACTTTCGGGTGGTCTCGTGGAAGGCGGCCTTGGCGGCGATCGCAGCCAACCCCTTGCCCTTGTCCTCGGAAGAGAAGGCGGGGCTTTCGATGAGGATTCTAAGGTCGCGGCTGTCGGCCAGGGCCGACTTCAGAGACTTCACGTCGGCCTCGACCGGCTTGGTCGAGCCCTGGTCTTTCGCAAGATCGAACAAGGCCTGAGCATAACGGCCGGCCACGTTCGAAGTCTGGGAATTGTCCGCCACTTAGATATGTCCGCCCGGTGCGCATCAAAGCGGTGACGAAAGCTTTATTCGCCACAGCCTAATGGCCTGAAAACGCTTGGAAAAAGCATGTCGAACCGAGGAGCTCGAAAGCCCCTGGCCCTAAGCCGCGCGCCTGATAGCACGCAGATTTCGGCATCGCAACCAAGGCCGAGGCGTGGTTTGGCCGCAGCCTGGGCGCCGTGGCCGGACCGCCTCACATTCACCGCTCGTCCATGTTGTTGACGCTAAGCCGCGGGTGCTAAGGACCCGCCCAGAGGCGGGCGGTTTCGGTAGGACGACAGATGGCTGACGCGCAGTCCGAAGGACCGGGCGGTCGCAAGCCGCACGGCGGCGGGCGTTCGCCATGGCGGACGGCGCTCTACTGGGCGGCGGTGATGGGCGTTTGGGCGCTGATCTTCGTGGTCGCCTTCTTCGCGGTCTTCTCGGTGGACCTGCCCGACACCTCCAAGCTTTATGACGTGAAGCGCCAGCCCTCGGTCACCTACCTCGACCGCTCCGGCGCCTCGATCGGCGTGCGCGGCAGCCAGTATGCGCCCCCCGTCGACCTGGACCGCCTGCCCCCCTATGTGCCCAAGGCCTTCATCGCCATCGAGGACCGCTGGTTCTACTACCACTTCGGCTTCAACCCCTGGGGGATGGCGCGGAGCGCGGTCTATAACCTGACGCACAAGGGCGGGCCGCTGCGCGGGGGCTCGACCATCACCCAGCAGCTCGCCCGAAATCTCTTCCTGACGCCCAGCCAGACCTACCGGCGCAAGGCCCAGGAGCTGATCCTGGCGGTGTGGCTGGAGGCGCGCTTCTCCAAGAAGCAGATCCTCGAACTCTATTTGAACAGGGTCTATTTCGGGGCCGGCGCCTATGGCATCGAGGCGGCTTCCCAGCGCTATTTCAACAAGCCCGCCTCGCAGCTCACCATCGGCGAATCGGCCATCCTCGCTGGCCTGATGAAGGGGCCGTCGCGCTATTCGCCCGTGGCCGCCACCGACCGCTCCAGCCGACGCGCGACCGAGGTGCTGGACGAGATGGTGGCTATACACGCCATCACGCCCGAGCAGCGGGACGAGGCCCTGCGCACGCCGGTGACGGTGAATCCCATCCTCGCCACCCAGAGGGCGCAATATTTCGTGGACTGGGTGGACGGCCAGGTGCGCGCCTTGGTGGGCGAGCCCGTCGAGGACCTGGTGGTGGAGACCACCCTGGACCTTCCGCTCGAGGCGCTCGCCGAGCAGTCGTTGCAGGGCGGGGTGGCGGCCGCCAAGGCGCAGGGCGTGCAGCAGGGCGCGCTGGTCTCGGTGGACGGCGAGGGGCGCGTGCGCGCCTATGTCGGGGGCGTCAGCTACCTGCAGAGCCAGTTTGACCGGGTGACCATGGCCAAACGCCAGGCGGGCTCGTCGTTCAAGCCCTTCGTCTATCTCACCGCCATGGAGGCCGGCCGCACGCCCGAGACCGCGGTGGTGGACGAGCCGATCACCATCGGCAAGTGGCAGCCGCGCAACTACACGGGCAAGTACCTGGGCCCCATCGACCTCGCCACCGCCCTCAAGGAATCGGTCAACACCGTGGCCGCCCGACTGGCCAACGAGGTCGGCACCGCCAACGTGGCCTCCACCGCCCGGCGGCTGGGCATCGCCTCGCCGATCCAGCTCGACCCCTCCATGGCGCTGGGCGCGGTGGAGGTGAGCCCGCTCGAGATGGCCCAGGCTTACGCCCCCCTCTCCAACGGCGGCTTCTACGCCAAGGCCTACGGCATCGAGCGCATCCGCACCGCGTCCGGACGTGTGCTCTATGACCGGGCCGTCGGCGCCGGCGACCGCCGCCCTGTGGTCGGCCAGCCGGCGCTCGCCTACATGAACCAGATGATGCGCCGCGTGCTCGTGGACGGCACCGGCGCCCGGGCCAACGTCGCGGGCTACGATCTGGCCGGGAAAACCGGCACCACCAGCGATTACCGGGACGCCTGGTTCATCGGTTACACCGGCGGCTTCGTCACCGCCGTCTGGGTCGGTCGCGACGACAACACGCCGATGAAGCGGGTCACCGGAGGCGCCGCCCCGGCCGCCATCTGGCGCGACTACATGGCCCGCACCCTGCCGCGGTTGCAGACCACGCCCATTCCGGGAAGCGAGCTGCCGCCGCCGCCCACCGAAGGCCTCGACGCCATCGGCGAACTTCTCCAGGGCCAGGCGCCGCCGGATCCGTCGCACCTGCCTGAGCCGCCCCACGCCACGCCGCAGGACGCCGGCGCGCCGCCTTACTGAGAGAGACTCTAAGGTCTAGGGCGCCAGGCGGTAGCCGCCCGCCTCTGTGATCAGCAGGCGCGCGTTGGCGGGGTCGGACTCGATCTTCTGGCGCAGCCGGTAGACGTGGGTCTCCAGCGTGTGGGTGGTGACGCCCGCATTATAGCCCCAGACCTCGGCCAGAAGCTCCTCGCGCCCCACCGGCTTCTCGCCGGCCCGGTAGAGGTACTTCAGGATGTTGGTCTCTTTCTCGGTCAGCCGGATCTTCCGCTGCTGGGCGTCGACCAGCAGCTTGTTGGAGGGCCTGAACTCATAGGGGCCGAGGCGGAAGACCGCGCCTTCCGAGTGCTCGTGGCTGCGCAGCTGGGCGCGGATGCGGGCCAGCAGCACGGCCAGGCGATAGGGCTTGACCACATAGTCGTTGGCGCCCGCGTCCAGGCCCTGGACCGCGTCGTCGTCCGCCGCCGCGGCGGTCAGCATGATGATCGGGCAGGCCAGGCCGCGCCGCCGCATCTCGCGGCAGGCCTCGCGCCCGTCCATGTCGGGCAGGTCGACGTCCAGCAGGATCAGGTCGGGCCTTTCCTGCTCGGCCATGGCGACCCCCTCCGAGGCCACCGCCGATTCGAGGGTGTTGAAGCCTTCGGCCTGGAGCTGTTCGGCGACCGCGCTTCGCAGGTCCGCGTCATCATCGACGATGAGGAGGGTCTTGCGTTGAGCCATGATGGCGAACATGCACTGGCGGACGTGCAAAGCGCAAAAAGATTCCCCGGAGGGGCCTTGAACTTCATCGCCGCCGCGGACGGCTGGCTGGACCTGGGCGAGCGCCGGGCGCGCTGCGCGCTGGGGCCGGCTGGGGTCATGCCCGCTGCCGACAAACGCGAGGGAGACGGCGCCTCGCCGGCGGGCGTGTGGCCCATCCGGGCGGTGCTGTACCGGCCCGACCGCGGAGATCCGCCCCGCACGGCGCTGCCGTCGCGCGCCATCGCGCCAGACGACGGCTGGTGTGACGCGCCGGACGACGCCGCCTACAATCGCCCGGTCAAGCTTCCCTATCCGGCCAGCGCCGAGCGGATGTGGCGCGACGACCATCTCTACGATCTCGTCGTCATCCTGGGGCACAACGACGATCCGCCGGTCCCGGGCCTGGGCTCGGCCATCTTCCTGCACCTGGCCAAGCCGGACTACGCGCCGACCCACGGCTGCGTGGCGCTGGCGCGGGCGGATCTGGAGGCGCTGCTCGCCAAGGCCAGGCCCGGCGACACGCTGGAGATCAGGGGTTAGGCCCCGCGCGCGCCGAATACGGCCGAGCCGACGCGGACGCTGGTGGCGCCGAAGCGGATGGCGGTCTCGAAGTCGCCGCTCATGCCCATGGAAAGCCCGGAAAGGCCGTTGCGCGCGGCGATCCGTCCCAGCAGGGCGAAGTGCGGCCCCGCCGGTTCGCCCGCCGGAGGGATGCACATGAGGCCTTCGGGCGAGAGGCCGTAAGTTCCGCGGCAAAGGGCGATGAAGGCATCGGCGTCGGCGGGCGCCACGCCCGCCTTCTGCGGCTCCTCGCCGGTGTTGACCTGGACATAGAGGCGCGGACGGCGGCCCTGCCTGGCCATCTCCTCCGCCAGCGCGCGGGCGAGCTTCTCCCGGTCCAGGGTCTCGATCACCTCGAAGAAGGCCACGGCCTCGCGCGCCTTGTTGGTCTGCAATGGGCCGATCAGGCGGAGGCTCAGCCCTTCGGCCCGGCCCCCCCAGCGCTGCATCGCCTCCTGCACCCGGTTCTCGCCGAACACCGTCTGACCGGCGGCCAGCACCGGAGCGATCGCCTCCCAGGGCTGCTGCTTGGACACCGCGACCAGGGTCACTGTCGCCGGATCGCGCCCAGCGGCTTGCGCAGCGTGTGCGATCCTGGCTCTCACCTCATGGTAGGCGTGAGCGGTATCTTCGGGAGGCGCGGCCATTTCCGGGCGTTTCTGGACCTTGCGGCGAACGGCTGCGCTCATAAAGCCGCCCGGCGGCGCGCGGAAGGGCCTGCCCTCTCTGCTGGTCTTCACCGACCCGAAGCGGACCCCCGACCTCGCCGCCCTCGCCCGGGCGACGCCCGCGGGAGCGGCCCTGGTTTATCGCCCCTTCGGCGCGCCGGACGCCGCGACGACCGCGGCGGTCTTGCGCCAGCTCCTGCACAAGCGCGGGGCGCGATTGCTGATCGGGGCGGACGCGCAGCTGGCGGCGCAGGCCAGGGCCGACGGCGTCCACTTGCCCGAACGCCTGGCGCATTGCGCCCGCGCGCTGAAACGCCGACAGCCGGGCTGGATCGTCACCGCCGCGGCGCATTCCACCCGCGCGGCGCGTCGGGCCGGAGCTGCGGGCGCCGACGCGGCGGTGGTCTCGACGGTGTTCGAAAGCCGCAGCAGCTCGTCGGGACGGCCCATGGGGCCCGTGCGCCTGGCGGGGCTCGCCCGGATCGCGGGGACGCCGGTCTATGCCCTGGGCGGTGTGAACGACCGCACGGCGGGGCGCCTGCGGACGCTGCGCCTGGCGGGACTTGCGGCGGTGGAGGGGATCAGAACTTGAAGGAGGATTCCAGCCGCACGCGGGGCCGGGCCTCTTCGGAGCCGATCTTGCCGGGGTTCGGCTTGAGCTGCTCGTCGCCGAACGCCACCGCGCCGCCGACGCGCAGCGAGGGCGTTATGCGGTAGTAGGCGCCGGCCTGGACGTCGTTGCGGCTGGAGGGCCGCACGTCCGACTGATCCATGTTGAAGGTCAGGCCCCAGCGGCCCTTGCTGGCGTCCCACTTCAGGGACTTCAGCGCGGAATTGGCGACCTGGGAGGTTTCGCTGCGGACGGTGAAGTCCAGCGGCGCGGGCTTGTCGGCGGCATGCGCAAGGCTGGCCGCGCTCAACAGCGCCGCCGCTCCCAGCCATGCGATCCCACGTACCGACATAAGCAACATATAACCCCTGCAGCCCCGGTTCGCATGGTCGTGTGACGAGAATGCGAATGGTCGAGGTTCGATTAGAAATCTCCCGTAGGCGCGGTCAACCGAATCCCCGCGCAAATGACCCAGGCGGCGACGAGTTCCTTCCACCTGTGGCGACAAGGCCACGCGATTCCTGTTTGGCGAGCCAAGACGCGTTGATATAGAGGGCGCCGCGCGGGGGCGGCGCCGTGCGCAAGCGGCGCTCCACGGGCGAAATATCATGAGGAGACGAATGGCCATGCCGTTTGTGCGCGGAATTCCGATGCGGCGCGTATCTGCGGCGGCTGCGGTCGTTGGACTGGCGGCGCTGGCCGCCTGCTCGCACGTGCCGCTGGTGGGCCGTTCGAAGACTCCCGCGCCGGCTGCGGCCAGCGCCGCCGGAATCGGCGTCAACGGCTATCTGTGGCGGGCGACCCTCGACACGCTGTCCTTCATGCCGCTGGCTTCGGCCGACCCGTACGGCGGCACCATCATCACCGACTGGTACGCCAATCCCGAGAAGCCGGACGAGCGCTTCAAGTGCACCGTCTACATCCTGGATTCGCGCCTGCGCGCGGACGGGTTGAAGGTGGCGGTGTTCAAACAGACGCGCGACGCCGCCGGCAATTGGGTCGACGCGGCCGCCACGGCCCAGACCGAGACGGACATAGAGAAC
>Ga0207703_10003015_pt1 | contig 14267 bp, 8 predicted proteins | sample KBSSwiS12_FD_184304 | JGI IMG/M metagenome (GOLD analysis project Ga0207703, IMG submission 184304) | Switchgrass rhizosphere microbial communities from Kellogg Biological Station, Michigan, USA - KBS Switchgrass S1-2 (SPAdes) (version 2) | ecosystem: Host-associated > Plants > Roots >... | reverse complement strand
AATCTCCGAGCAGCGGATCATGCAAACGTTGCAGACGATCCGCGGCGGGCAGCGCGTGACTACGCAGAACCCGGAGGCGACTTACGAGTCGCTCGAAAAATACGGCAGCGATCTGACTAAGCTGGCGGCGCAGGGCAAGCTCGATCCGGTTATCGGGCGGGATGAAGAGATCCGGCGCGTGGTGCAAGTGCTGTCGCGGCGGACAAAGAATAATCCGGTGCTGATTGGCGAGCCGGGCGTGGGGAAGACGGCCATTGTCGAGGGTTTGGCGCGGCGCGTTGTGCGTGGAGACGTGCCCGAGGGGCTGAAGAACAAAAGAATCGTCTCGCTGGACATGGGCGCGCTGGTGGCGGGCGCGAAGTTTCGTGGCGAGTTTGAAGAACGGCTGAAAGCGGTGTTGAAGGAAGTGCAATCGGCCGAAGGCAACATCATACTGTTCATCGACGAACTACACACTGTCGTGGGGGCGGGGAAGGCTGAAGGGTCGATGGACGCCGGCAATCTGCTGAAGCCCATGCTGGCACGCGGCGAACTGCATTGCATCGGCGCGACCACACTCGACGAATACCGCAAGAATATTGAGAAGGATAAAGCACTAGAGCGGCGCTTCCAGACGGTTTTGGTGGATCAGCCCTCGGTTGAAGACACCATTTCGATCCTGCGCGGTCTCCGTGAGCGCTACGAGTTGCACCATGGTGTTCGGATCAAGGATTCGGCCATGGTGGCGGCGGCGGTGCTGAGCAATCGCTACATTGCGGACCGGTTTCTGCCGGACAAAGCCATCGATCTGATCGATGAAGCGGCGGCCAAGACGCGTACCGAGATTGACTCGATGCCGGCTGAGCTGGACGAGATCACGCGGCGGCAAATGCAGCTCGAGATCGAGCGCGAGGCGCTGAAGAAGGAAACCGATAAGGCGTCGCGGGAACGGCTGGCCAAACTCGAAAAAGAGCTGGCGGATCTCAAGACCGGTGGGGCCAGTTTGCGGGCGCAGTGGCAGGCGGATCAGGAAGCGCTCAAGAAGCAGCGGGATATCCGTGAGCAGATCGAGCAGACCAAAGTCGATATCGAGCAGGCCGAGCGGGCCTATGACCTGAATAAAGCGGCTGAGTTGAAGTACGGCAAGCTGACGGGTCTCGAAAAACAGCTCGAAGCCGGCAAGACTTCGACGGCGCTGCTTAAGGAAGAAGTAGACGAAGAAGATATCGCGCAAGTGGTAAGTCGCTGGACGGGCATTCCGCTGTCCAAGCTGATGGAGGGCGAAGTCCAGAAGCTGACGCATTTGCCGGAAGAGCTGCATCTGCGGATCATTGGCCAGGACGAAGCCGTGGATGCGGTTTCCGATGCGGTGTTGCGCGCGCGCGGCGGATTGAAAGATCCCAAACGGCCGGTGGGCAGTTTCCTGTTTCTGGGGCCGACGGGCGTGGGCAAGACCGAACTGGCGCGGGCGCTGGCGCAGTTCCTGTTCGACGACGAGCGGGCGATGATTCGCATCGATATGTCGGAGTATCAGGAGAAGCACACGGTTTCGCGGCTGGTGGGCGCGCCTCCGGGATATGTTGGATACGACGAGGGCGGGCAGTTGACGGAAGCGGTGCGGCGGCGGCCCTACTCGGTGGTGTTGCTGGATGAGATCGAGAAAGCGCATCACGATGTGTTTCATGTGCTGCTGCAGGTTCTCGACGACGGGCGGCTGACGGACGGGCAGGGGCGCACGGTGGATTTCAAGAACACCATCGTGATCATGACGTCGAATGCGCCCAAGGATCAGTTGCGCAACATTTTCAGGCCGGAATTTCTGAATCGGGTGGATGAGATCATCACTTTCCACAGCCTGACCGATGAGCAACTCAAGAAGATCGTGCTAATTCAACTGGAAGGATTGCGGGCGCGGCTGGCCGAGCGGCACATCGGCATCGATTTGTCCGACGCCGCAGTGGAGCATCTGGTGAAGGTGGGCTACGATCCGACCTTCGGCGCACGGCCGCTGAAGCGGGCCATCCAGAAAGAAGTGGAAACCCCGCTGGCGCGCCGGCTGGTGGGCGGCGAGGTCCGCGACGGCCAGAAAGTGCACGTGGATCTGGGCAAGGATCATGAACTTACCTTCGGAATAGAATCGGTGGCGCACGCTGAAGCATCTTAACTAGAGAAGAGGAGACCAAAATGAGCGAGCTCGAAAAGATACGCATTCTGCCGTTGCTGCCGCTGAAGAATTCCGTGTTGTTCCCGGGGCTGCTGATGCCGCTTTCGGTGGGACGAACCTCCTCTCTGGCCGCCGTCGAGGCAGCCGTTGCCACTGAGGATAAGGAGATCATTGTGGTGGCGCAAAGGGACGCTTCGGCCGATACTCCGGGCGCGGCGGACCTGTTCACCATCGGCACGCGCGCGGCCATCCGCAAGGTCGCACGGCCGAAGGACGACCATATAGACATCCTGGCTTTCGGGCTGGAGCGGGTTGTGATCGTCAAGATTAACGAGGGTGGCGGCCATTTTTCGGCGCGCTATCATCCGCTGCCGGCGCCGGACGATTCCAGCCGCGAGACCGAAGCCCTCACGCTGTCCATCGTCGAGATGGGCAGCAAGTTCATGGGGCTGATTCAATCCCCGCAGGCCTCTCCGCAGGAGCTGGCCCGATTGTTCACGTTCCAGGAAGATCCGCTGCGGCTGGCTTATACCGTGGCGTCGCTGATGAACCTGGAGGCGGTGCGGGAACAGGCTTTGCTCGAAGCCACCTCGCGCGTGGAAGCGCTGCGGCTGGTGCACGGCTGGCTGTCGCACGAAGTCGAGGTGATGGAGCTGCGCAACAAGATCACCGAGGATGCGCGCGGCGAGATGTCACGCGAGCAGAAGGAGTACATCCTCCGGCAGCAGAAGAAAGCCATCGAACAGGAATTGGGCGAGAAGAACGGCGATCAGGCAGAGGTCGAGGAACTGCGCGAGAAACTTGCCAAGGCCGATCTGCCGGAAGATGTCCGCAACGAAGCCGAGCGCGAGCTGGGAAGGCTGGAGAAACTGCCGCCGTCGCAGCCGGAGCACAACGTGATCCGGACGTGGCTCGAATATGTGATCGAGCTGCCGTGGAACAAGCGCAGCGATGACAGTCTCGACTTGGCCAAGGCGCGGCAGGTGCTGGACGAAGATCACTTCGGCATTACCAAGGTGAAGGAGCGCATTCTGGAGCACTTGGCGGTGCTGAAGCTGAATCCGGAAGCCAAGGCTCCGATCCTGTGCTTTGTCGGCGCGCCGGGCGTGGGCAAGACTTCGCTGGGGCAATCCATTGCGCGTGCGCTGGGACGGAAGTTCGAGCGCATGAGCCTGGGCGGCATGCATGATGAAGCCGAACTGCGCGGTCATCGCCGGACATATATTGGCGCGCTGCCGGGGCGCTTACTGCAGGCCATGCGGCGGGCTGGATTCGCCAATCCGGTGCTGATGCTGGACGAAGTCGACAAGCTGGGTCGCGATTTCCGTGGGGATCCGGCGGCGGCGCTGCTTGAGGTTCTCGACCCCGAACAGAACAGGACGTTCCGCGATAATTATCTCGACCTGCCGTTCGATCTGTCGAAGGTGATGTTTGTCACCACGGCGAATACTTTGGACACCATTCCGGCGCCGCTGCTGGATCGAATGGAGATCCTGCGGCTCTCGGGCTATAGCGAAGAAGAGAAGGCGCAGATCGCGCGGCGCTATCTGATTCCGCGCCAGCTCAAGCAAACCGGCTTGACCGAGGAGCGGGTGCAGATCACGGAACCGGCGCTGAAGAAAGTGATCTCGGCCTACACGCGCGAGGCGGGCGTGCGGCGGCTGGAGCAGGCCATCGGACGGCTTACGCGCAAGGTGGCGCTGAAGGTCGGCGAGGGCGAAGCGGGACCGTTTGAAATCCGCGTAGAGGAGATTGAGGACTTGCTGGGTCCCGAGCCGTTCTCGCCGGAACAAGCACGGCGTGAGTTTCCCGCAGGGGTCGCGACCGGACTGGCGTGGACGGAGTCCGGCGGCGACGTGCTCTACATCGAAGCGACCTTATTGCCCGACGGCAAGGAGGTCACCATCACCGGACAGTTGGGCGAGGTGATGCAAGAGTCCGCCAAGACGGCTCGCAGTTATGTGTGGAGCCACGCGGCGGCGCTGGGGATCGACCCTGCAAAGTTCCTGAACTCGGGACTGCACATACACGTTCCGGCGGGTGCGATTCCGAAGGACGGTCCGTCGGCGGGCGTCACGATGACAACGGCGCTGGCTTCGCTTTACGCTGGGAAGCCGGCGCGCAGCGATACGGCCATGACCGGTGAAGTCACGCTTACCGGCTTGGTGCTGCCCATCGGAGGCGTAAAGGAGAAGGTGCTCGCGGCGAGGCGCGTGGGTATCAAGCGAGTGATTCTGCCGCGCGGCAATCAGAAAGATCTGCGCGACCTGCCGGATGAAGTCCGCAAAGAGATGGAGTTCATCTTCGCGGATCGCGTGGAAGACGTGCTGCGGGCGGTGGTGCCGGGGCTGGTGATGGCTCCGGCGCTGGCGGCATAATAGAAGCCGGATGAAAATCGGCATACTCGGCACAGGCGATGTCGGCAGGACTCTAGCGAATGCATTCCTGGCTACCGGCCACCAGGTGATGATGGGCTCGCGCGAGGCGGCCAACGAGAAGGCGCTCGCGTGGGCCAAGGAAGCGGGCGCAGGATCCGTGGCATCGGTAGGCACTTTCGCGGACGCGGCGAAATTCGCGGAGGTAGTGGTGCTGGCGGTGTCATGGTCCGGCGCCGAAAATGCGCTGAAGCTGGCGGGGGCGGAAACCCTGGCCGGCAAAGTAGTCATCGACGCGATCAATCCCTTAAACTTCGGCGCCAGTGGGCCCGAATTGGCGATCGGCTTTAGCGATTCCGCCGGCGAACACGTGCAACACTGGCTGCCGGACGCGCGCGTGGTCAAGGCGTTCAACTGTGTCGGCTACGCGCAGATGTTCCAGCCGGATTTTGCGGACGGCCCGCCCGACATGTTCATCTGCGGCAATGACGACGCTGCTAAGAAAACGGTCACGGACATCCTGATGTCCTTTGGCTGGTCGACCATTGATGTCGGCGGCATTGAAGGGGCGCGCCTGCTGGAACCTCTGTGCATCCTGTGGATCAACTACGCGATGCGCGCGCAAAGCTACAGCCACGCTTTTAAATTACTCCGCAAGTAGCGCCTGAATTGTTAAGATGGCGTCATGAAGACGCTACGTTTGCTTACCGCGCTGGTGGCGTGCACGGCGGGGTTATTCGCGGCCGAACCAACGGTCGCGGAGGCTAAGACTTTTCTCGACAATGCCGAGAAAAAACTGTTCGATTTGAGCCTGGAAGCGAACCAGGCGGGCTGGATTCAATCCACCTACATTACCGATGACACCGAAGCCGTCGCGGCCCGGGCCAATGAGCGTGCGATCGCGGAGGGCGTCCGCCTGGCCAAAGGCGCGGTGCGTTTCGACAAGCTCACTCTTCCCGCGGATATGCGGCGGAAGATGCAACTGCTGAAGGTTGGGCTGGTGCTGGCGGCGCCGGCGAATCCCGCGGAGAGCGGCGAGGTCACGCGCCTCGGAGCATCGCTTGAAGGAACCTACGGCAAGGGCAAGTATTGTCCAGAGACCCCATCCGGCGCAGCGAAGCCCTGCATGGACATCGAAGCCGTGACGCGGGTGCTGGCGGCCAGCAACGATCCGGCCGAGTTGCTGGACGCGTGGCGTGGCTGGCATCGCATCTCCCCTCCGATGCGCAAGGACTTTACGCGGTTCGTGGAGCTATCCAACAAAGGTGCGCGCGAGCTGGGTTTCAAGGACACGGGGGCGATGTGGCGCTCGAAGTACGATATGGCCCCCGACGATTTCGCGAAGGAAGTCGACCGGCTGTGGGAGCAGGTGAAGCCGCTATACGTTTCGCTGCATAGTTACGTGCGCTGGAAGCTGCGCGAAAAGTACGGCGACGTCGTGCCGGCAAGCGGCCCCATTCCGGCGCATCTGCTGGGCAATATTTGGGCGCAGGATTGGTCCAATGAATACAAGCTGGTGGCGCCCGCCGATGCCGACAAAGGCTATGATCTGACGGAGATCCTGAAGAAGCGCGATACCAAGCCGCTCGATATGGTGCATTACGGCGAGAACTTTTTCAAGTCACTGGGATTCGCGCCGCTGCCGCCGACGTTCTGGGAGCGATCCATGTTCACTAAACCGCGCGATCGCGACGTGGTGTGCCACGCCAGCGCCTGGGATCTGGATGCGGTGGAAGACGTGCGGATCAAGATGTGCATCGACATCACCGAGGAGGATTTCACCACCATCCATCATGAGCTCGGGCACAACTTCTATCAGCGCGCTTACAACAAGCAGCCATTTATTTTTCGCGATAGCGCGAACGACGGTTTTCACGAAGCCATTGGTGACACCATCGCGCTATCGGTGACGCCGGAGTATTTGGTGAAGATCGGGTTGCTGGACAAGGCGCCCGACGCCTCGAAGGATATGGGGCTGCTGCTGGCGCGGGCTCTGGAGAAAGTGGCATTTCTGCCGTTTGGGTTGATGATCGATCAATGGCGCTGGAAGGTGTTTTCAGGCGAAATTCCGCCGGATCAATACAACAAAGGTTGGTGGGATCTGCGCCTGAAGTACCAAGGCGTGGCGCCTCCCGTAGCGCGCAGTGAGCGCGACTTCGATCCGGGCGCGAAGTATCACGTGGCGGCTGATGTGCCGTACACGCGCTATTTTCTTTCCTACATCATGCAGTTCCAGTTTCATCGGGCGCTGGCGAAGGTGGCGGGTTGTCCGGCGGCGGGGAGCGGGACGCCGCTGCATCGCTGTTCGATTTATGACAACAAGGAAGCGGGGAGGCGCTTGAACACCATGCTCGCGATGGGACAGAGCAAGCCGTGGCAGGACGCCATGTTTGAGCTGACGGGACAGCGCAATCTCGACGCCACCGCGATTCTGGACTACTTCGCGCCGCTCAAGAAATGGCTGGATGAGCAGAACAAGGGCAAACCGGTGGGCTGGTAAGCGAAAATAGAAGCATCCAACATGACAGGTTCCGAAGTTCGCCAGAAGTTCCTGGACTATTTCTCTGCCCGCGGACATCGGGTGGTACGCAGCTCGTCGCTGGTGCCCGCCAATGACCCGACGCTGCTCTTCACGAACGCCGGGATGAACCAGTTCAAGGATGTGTTCCTGGGGCAGGAGCAGCGGGATTACGCGCGCGCGGCTTCGTCGCAAAAGTGCGTGCGGGCGGGGGGAAAGCACAACGACCTGGACAATGTCGGATACACGCGGCGGCATCACACGTTCTTTGAGATGCTGGGGAATTTTTCGTTCGGCGATTATTTCAAAAAAGACGCGATCGCGTTTGCGTGGGAACTGATCACTAAGGACTACGGGCTTCCTAAGGACAAGCTCTACGTCACCGTCTTTCGCGAAGATGACGACGCGGAAGAGTTGTGGCAGAAGGTGGCTGGAGTTCCCAAGGATCGCATTTTCCGGTTGGGTGAGAAGGACAACTTCTGGCAGATGGGCGAGACGGGGCCGTGCGGGCCGTGCTCGGAAATTCATTACGATTTTGGACCGGAGGCGGAGGCGGGAGAGTTTCCGGACGATCCGGGCGAGCGTTTCGTTGAAATTTGGAACCTGGTGTTCATGCAGTTCGATCGCGACGCAAAGGGCAAGTTGACTCCGCTGCCGCGGCCTTCGATCGATACTGGCATGGGGCTGGAGCGGATCGCGGCGGTGAAGCAAGGCGTGCTGTCGAACTACGACACCGACTTGATCAAGCCCATCGTGCTGCAGGCGGGCGAGCTGATCGGCAAAGTGTTTGGAGACGATCCGGCGATCGACACTGCGATGCGTATTAACGCGGATCACGCACGTGCGACGGCGTTTCTGATTCACGACGGAGTGCTGCCGTCGAATGAAGGGCGCGGCTACGTGCTGCGGAAGATCATGCGGCGCGCGATCCGGAACGGGCGGATGGCGGGCGCGACCGATCCGTATCTCTACAAGCTGACCGGCTTCGTCGCGGAGCACATGCGCGATGCTTACCCGGAGATGATGGAGAGCGTGGCGCGCGTTGCACGCGTCGTGAAAGATGAAGAGCATCGGTACGCGACTACGTTCCAGGTGGCCGAGCGAATCTTCCAGGATGAGGCTAAGGCTGCGGCAGGCGGAGTGCTGCCGGGTCCGGCGGCGTTCAAGTTATACGACACCTACGGGCTGGCGCTCGACGAGCAAGAAGACATGGCGCGAGAGTTCGGTTTGTCGATCGACCGCGAAGGCTTCACCGCGGAGATGGAGAAGCAGCGGACGCGCGCGCGGGCGAGTTGGAAAGGCGCGGAGAAGGCGCAGGCGCGTCCCGAGATTCAAGCGCTGCCCAAGACCGAATTCATCGGACGAGAGGCGCTGGAGGCTCCAGCGAAGGTGGTCGCGGCGCTCGACGGGGAGATTGCGCTGGATCGCACGCCGTTTTACGCGGAAGCCGGCGGTCAGGTGGGAGACACAGGCGTGCTGGTTTCGGCGGCGACGGGTGACACCGTGGCGGTGGTGGAATCGGCATACAATGGCGCTCCGGGCAAGACTGTTCACAAGGTGAAGCTGCTGGGGCCGGTGAAGGTGGGCGATGAGGTGATCGCCAAGGTGGATGTGGCCGCCCGCGAATCCACCATGCGCAATCACACCGGCACGCATCTGCTGCATGCTGCGCTGCGCCGGGTTTTGGGATCACACGTGAAGCAAGCGGGAAGCGTGGTCGAGCCCTCTCGCTTGCGTTTCGATTTCACGCACTATACGGCGATGGACCGGCATGAGATCGCGGAAGTCGAGCGGCTGATGACGCAGGAGATTCTCGCGAATCGCGTGGTGCATACCGATGTAATGGATCTGGATCAGGCGCTATCCACCGGTGCCATGGCGCTGTTTGGCGAGAAGTACGGCGAGCACGTGCGTGTGGTGTCGATCGATAGCTTCAGCAAGGAGCTGTGCGGCGGCACGCACGTTTCGCGGACCGGCGATATCGGCATCTGCAAGATTGTTTACGAGGGCAGCATCTCGGCCGGAGTCCGGCGGATCGAGGCTGTCACCGGCGAAGAAGCGCTGCGCAGGTTTCAGTCGACACAGACGCAACTCGCCGGCGTGGCGAGCCTGGTGCGGGCTTCGGATGGCGATTTACTGGAACAGTTGGATAAGCTCGTGGCCAAGGAGAAGGCGCTGGAGCACGAAGTCCAGCAGCTCAAGACCAAAATGGCGCAGGCGCAGGCAGGGGATCTCGAAAGCCAGGCGCGCGACATCAAGGGCGTGAAAGTGCTGGCTGCGCGTGTGGACGGCTTCGATCGCCAGCAGATGCGCACGCTGGTGGACTCGCTGCGGAACAAATGGAAGACAGCGGTGGTAGTGCTGGGGGCCGCCGAGGATTCCAATGTTTCGATTGTCTCGGGCGTTACCAAAGACCTGACGTCGAAAGTCCACGCGGGTAAATTGGTGGGAGCGGTCGCGCAGGCGGTGGGCGGCAAGGGCGGCGGGCGACCCGACATGGCGGAGGCCGGGGGCAAGGACGCGGCGGCGCTGGATGGCGCGCTGGCAGAAGTGTATAAGAGCGTCGAGGGGATGCTCTGAGCGTGCTCGACGCCGTCATCGTTGGCGCGGGGCCTACGGGCCTGGCCTGCGGCATCGAACTGAAGCGGCGCGGACTCAACGCGATTCTGATCGATAAAGGCTGCGTGGTGAACTCGCTCTATCACTACCCCACCAACATGGTGTTTTTCACCACGCCGGAGCTGCTCGAAATCGGCGATATCCCGATGACGTCGCTCAATGAAAAACCGGTGCGCGGGGAGGCGCTCAAATATTATCGACGGGTGGCCGCGCATTACGGTCTCGACATCCGCCAGTATCAGCACGTCGAAAAGGTCACGGGCGAAGACGGGCGCTTCGTCACGCATGCCGTCGACCGGCTGGGATGCGCGCGGCAATATGAGTCGCGCAAAGTGATTTTGTCGATGGGTTACTACGACGTCCCGAACAAGCTGAACGTTCCGGGCGAAGACCTGCCCAAGGTGATCCACTATTACAAGGAAGCGCACCCGTATTACGATTCCGACGTGCTGGTAATCGGGGCGAAGAATTCCGCGGCCATTGGAGCGCTGGAGTTATGGTGGACCGGCGCACGCGTCACCATGGTGCATCGCGGCCCGGGGATTCACGCCAATGTTAAGTATTGGATCAAGCCGAATATCGAGAACCGCATCAAGAACGGGGAGATCCCGGCGTATTTCAACTCGACGGTCACCGAGATCCGCGAGGACTCGGTGCGTTTATGCACTCCCAAAGGCGACGTCACGCTGAAGAACGACTTTGTTTTTGCGATGACCGGCTACCGCCCCGACACGAAATTCCTGGACGCGCACGGCATCCACTTCGATCCGGCGTCGGGGCGGCCCTACACTGACCCGGAAACGCTGGAGAGCGATCGCAAAGGTATGTATCTGGCGGGAGTGCTGGTGGCAGGCATGCACACCAATGAGATTTTCATCGAGAACGGCCGCTTTCACGGGAAGAAAATCGCCGAGGCGATTGCCGCGCTGACATAGGCGCGGGGCTGGGCATGAGAAGGTTCATTCTCACCGGCGCGCCGGGAGCAGGGAAGACAGCAATTATCCGCCAGTTAGAGATCGACGGGTTCAGCATTGTCGAAGAGGCAGCTACTGACCTCATCGCCGCCGCGCAAGCCCAGGGAATAGCGCAACCCTGGACGGATCCCTGGTTCCTTGATACGGTCGCGAAGCTGCAAAGAGACCGACAGATTCGCGCGTCTTGCCAAACAGGCGAGGTTCAGTTTCACGACCGTTGCATCATATGTACAGCGGCTCTGGCAGCCTACCTCGGGCGCCCCTATACGCCGTTTCTCGCTAGCGAATTAGCGCGCGTCAAGAAAGAAACAATCTATGAGCCCAAAGTCTTCTTCATTCGCAATCTTGGCTTTATCACGCCTACCGAAGCGCGGCAAATCAGTTTTGAGGAAGCGGTGCGCTTTGAGAAAATTCACGAACAGACTTACCGGGACTTCGGCTTCGAACTGGTCTCAGTCGAGCCTGGAAGTGTGGCGCAACGGGTCAGTATGATTGCAGCGGCAATTCGCGAACGTTAGTTGCTCTTGGCGGTGCTGCTCTTGGCAACAGTCTTCGCTGCCGGCTTAGCCGCCGGGACGCCGCTGGATGACGTGGCGCTTCCCTTCACGAGTTTATCCAGGAAGTTGCGCAAGTAGGCTTGGTCCTGCAGCTCCGGGCTGCCAGTGGCCGCACTCTGCGCCACGATGTTGCCCTGCTTATCCAGGATGGCGACTTGCGGAACCACCCAGCGGTCCAGAACCGAGAGGCCCAGGTAGCTGATCACCTGGTCGCGCGTGGCGTAGCCGACCGGGAAGCCGACGCTGAATTCCTTAACGAACTGCGTCGCCATAGCGCCGTTGGCATCGTTAAAAACAGTGCCCAGGAACACGACACCGCGCGGCCCGAACTCCTTTTGGAGCTGCGTGAGCTCCTGTGCATAGCGCTGGCAATGGGGACAGGTAGTAAACATGAACGGCAACACCACAATCTTGCCCTTAAGGCTGGAAAGCAGCATCTGCTTGCCCGACGGATCGGTAATCGTGAATTCCGGAGACTTGCGCGGCACCGGAGGAATGGCAAAAGCCGAAACGCTGAACGCCACAAACGCGGAAGCGGCCAGGACTCGCATAGCAAGGTTTCGCATAAGTTCAGTTTACCTCAGACCTTCCACTGATTGGACGGACGTGCCGAAGATCCGTACCGTGAAGCGGCCGGAATCGCCGGTGCCGGAGACCTCCGTGGCGGTCGCGGATTTCACCACCATTTTCTTCCATTTTCCCTTGAGTATGCGCTGGTAGAGCAGGAAGTAGGCATGCGCGGATTCGGGCGAGTCCCACTCCGAGACATAGGAGAGCACCGGATAATTATTCTTCTTGTGTTCGTAGAGGCGAAACGAACCGCCGCGCCAATGGCGGGCCATTTCCGAGCCCTCGTGCTCGCCGACGTACTGGCGCAGCAGGACGGCATGGTCGAACTCGCCCACCGCGCCCTCCATGACGGCGCGGAACTGGCCGGCCTGCTGTTTGCCCACGATTTTGTCGATGCCCAAGGCCTCGACGGCGACCGGCGCAGTCTTATCGAAGTAGTCCGAGGGATGGAGAATCTGCTGCGTGCTACTGGGCGCCTGCGCGAAGACTGCCTCGAAGGCATTGCGTCCCATCCTGCGGTAGACGGCATCCTGGAAACGCGCGCCCTGGTTATAGGGAAACAGCAGGGATTCGCGCATATACATCGGAGTCTTGTCGAGTACCGGAAATTCGGGGTTGTCACCGTTTTCCTGGGTCAACTGATCCAGCAGCCGCAGGGGTACTTCGCCTTTCCCGCCCGCGCGCTTGGCTTCATATGCCCAGGTGAGCCAAGTGGCCTGGCCTTCCATGACGGCTTCGCGGGCAGTGGACGCGTCGGAGTCGGGCGAACCCTGGTTCAGGTATTTGCCGAGCGAATGCTGCTGATCGGCGAGAGCGTGCGCCAGCTCATGAACCAGCGCCATCTGTTGCTCTTCGCCCGCCGGTGTGGAATCGATGATGTATAGGCGCTTCTTCTTATAGTCGTAGAAGGCGGCGGCCTGCTCGCCTAGCAGGTTTTCGGTCTCGCGGCCCAGGTTGAAGTCCTGCGGGACCAAGCCAAACATTTTGAGAGCCAGCTCTTCGGCGCGGGTTTCCTTGTCGTGGGAGCTGTCCTTAATATGCGACGACAGATAGCGCTGGAATTTGTCCTTGGAAAGGATCTCGGAGGGGACCTTGCGCTTCACGGGCCAGCCGGTGATTTCCGCCAGAGTCGATACCATTTGATCCATCTGGGAAAAAACGGCGGGCGGTGGAACGGCGGACGCGGGTTCCGCGACGGCAGCGGCTGCGAAAAGCAAGAGGCCAGCGAAGAGGCTGCGGAACATGAGACGCCACCAGCGTATCACGTGGCAAGTCGCGGCTCGGCCGCTCAATGCCGCGCGATCAGGATGCTGCGCCAGCCAGCGTTACCGGCAGCGTCCGCGGCGCGAAGCGTCACCGCATTGTTTCCGACCAGAAGCGGGATCACGGCCGACCAGGCAATGGTGCCGGTAGCTACTCCGGCGGTTCCGAAATTGGTGGCCCAGGAGACCAGAGTCACCCCGGTGTTGTCGCTGGCGGTGCCGGCAATGGTAACCGAAGCTGCGGTGGTGGACAGTGTGCCGGTGGAAGGAGTGGTGATGGTCAACGCCGGCGCGGTGGTGTCGGAGCCTCCACCTCCGGTGATCGGCGATTGTCGCGTGATGGCCACCGATTTCGAGAGGCGGCTGGCAGCGGTCGATGCTGTGATGGTGATGGTGTTCGCGCCAGTGATTAGCGGACTATTAACGATGCTATAGGCGGATGCGGGCCCCGCGGCGGTGCCGGACGCTCCGCTGCTGGATGACCACGTCACCGTAATAACGCCGGTTCCGCCGGACGCCGATCCCGCCAAGTTGACGGTCGACGCGGTAGTTGTGGAAGCAACGGCGCTGAGGGTGAGAGCCAGAGGAGGCGTAGGACTAGGCGGCGGAGGCGGGACAGGTGTGATCGAGGTTGACGGCGCGTACAGCGTCAGGATGGCCGCCACGTCAGGTGCAGCCAAAGTCGCGACCATTTTGTAATAGGGATACATGACGGCAGTGGGGTCGTCGGAATGCCCCAGGCCGAGCGCATGCCCGAGTTCGTGCAGCGCCACACTGAACACGTCGGTGTTGACGCCGATGTGCCAGCTCTCGGAGTCGTCAAAATGCATGTCGCCGGCAATCGGCTCGGGATTGGGCGGGGCCGGGTAGAAGGTGTGGGCCACCACGCCGCCGGGACCGTCAAACGGGTATCCGTCGCCGTGCTCATAGGCAGCGAACAAGACATTCACGGTGGCGGAGCCGAAAGAACTGGCGCCGGGTTGCCACGTGATCGCGGCCACCTTGGACCATTCCGCCATGGCGCGCACGATCTCGGCCTGCGCGGCGGCGGATCCTAGCTGCGGGGTCATCCGGCTAAACACGTAGCTGATCGAAGCCGCACCCAGGCCGGGGCCGTCCCAGCCGTTTCCATAAGTAGGAATGGATTGACCCGCGGGACCGTTGGTGGTGAGCCCGCTGGCGTAGTAGCGGGCCGGAACGTTGAGAATCAATTCGCGGGATGCCGGAAAAACATAGGCCACTTCATCCA
>Ga0207703_10003013_pt1 | contig 14275 bp, 8 predicted proteins | sample KBSSwiS12_FD_184304 | JGI IMG/M metagenome (GOLD analysis project Ga0207703, IMG submission 184304) | Switchgrass rhizosphere microbial communities from Kellogg Biological Station, Michigan, USA - KBS Switchgrass S1-2 (SPAdes) (version 2) | ecosystem: Host-associated > Plants > Roots >... | reverse complement strand
GACGGCCGCGCTCTGGGAAAGAGCCGGCATTCCCCAAGTTGCCCGGCAAACAGCCTGGTTGCTCTCCCAAGACGACGAGATATCGACCTCAGCCTTGTTCCTTTCCCTTCACGAGTCCAGCGAAGCGGATCGTTATACCAAAAAGCGGAAGCCGCCGCTATCGATCAGGGATGATGCGGAATATCTGGCGGATGTGCTCGGGAATGCAAAGGAAACCGGGAGTGTGGTTTTGCGCGCGGTTTGTCGCGTCATGCGGACGGCTTTCAAGAGCGTCAACCGACTTGTCCCCATGGAGAGCACGCTCTTTGCGGACCTGATCTGGGAAAATTATTTTGCCCCGACGCTGCCTCCCCATTGCCGCGATTTTTTGCCGCAAATCGAGTTGTATCGCAGTCCATTGACGCGTGCTGAAATTCTCGCCCGCTTACGTTGGCCTGTGCCATTAGCCAGGTTGAACACGAAGGATATCGATTTTATTATTTTTCAGAATCCAGTCGCGGTTCGAGTTTCCCCCAATACCACCAAAATTATTCGCCTGCACGATCTCGTCCCTTTACTGCGGTTTGATACCCAACCCAAGGTGCGATATGCCATGCAGGATTTTTACGAGGCGCTAGCCCATTGCGTGAAGGACAGCTACTTCGCCTGCGTTTCCGAATCGACGAGGGATGAACTCGTTACGCTTTTCCCCCAGGTAAAACCGAAGGCTTTTGTTATTCCCAATTCCGTGACGCTTTCCGCCACGGAGATCAACCCTCAGCCACATTCTTCACCGGAACCTTACTTCCTTGCCGTCGGCACGATTGAGCCCCGGAAGAATTATCGCCGGTTGATTGAAGCCTTTCGGACCTATCGGATGACGCACAATTCCTCCGGGAAACTCGTCATCGTGGGCCATTCCGGATGGCAGAACGTGGAGATATTGGATGATCTCAAGAGAGCCAAAAAGGAAGGTTGGTTGATCTGGCGCAAGCAGGTATCTCCGGATGAACTTGCGGATCTTTATCAGAATGCCTTCGCGTTGATTTCCTCCTCGGTTCACGAAGGATTTGGCATTCCTCCCCTTGAGGCGGCGGTGTTTGGAACGCCGTCGGTTCTTTCGGCCTTACCGGTTTTCAAGGCTCACTTTGGCGACTTCGCCGAATATTTTGATCCCTACGATCCTTTGTCGCTCACGCAGGCATTGGCGCGCATGACGGCGGATCGACGTGCGCGTTTATCAGAAGCAGTTTTACAAAAAGCACGGGAATTTGATTCCCGTCATGAGTTGAATCGCTGGCAGGAGCTCTTTGTCAAATTGAAGGCAGGATCACCTCTTTAGTCTGAAGTCTCGATCAGAAGATAGTGACGCAGCAGCGGGCTTTTTCCACTTTCAGCCTGCAGCCGCTCCCACTGGGGATGAAGTTTATCGCCTGGCCTCGACCAGAGTTCTCGATGGAGCCAGAAGACCGTTTCCGCGTCCCACAGAAGACGAAGCTTCTCTTTCGGTTTCAGGGCATCGGGACCTTCAAGCACGAGTTTTTCGCGAAGTTTGGCGAGGGATTGTGCCGGCTTTTTATCTTCGCCTCCCGAATGTCTTTGGCGAACCATGGACAAATGGATGGCGTGAACATAGGGACAAAGTAACGCCTGGGACCAAAGAGGCGGAATTTCGGGGGAGGGACTTGCTGCGTCGGCCAGACCGGCCAGTTCCGGTGGCGGTTCTGCCTCGGCGGGAATGATGAGCAGTCCCCAGGAGCGCAGGATTTCTCCAAGACGCTTGGAAGCTGTCACCCACGCCGTGATGGGCGCCAGAATCCATCCGATAAAGATGGGCATCAGCCAATAGGAGCTGGAACCAAGATAAGTCCAGGCGAGCGATTGGCCTGCAATTCCGAGCAGCGTTTGCCAGCCGTAAAGAATCACGCAGTGAGAAAAAGCGAGACCGCTGTCGGAGCGATTTTGTGTGGTCCACTTGATTTGCCAACCGAGGATGACCTGGATGACGAAGAGCGTGTGGAAGAGCATCAGGACGGGAGCCATGAGAATGGAAAGCACTGTTTCCAAGAGTGTGCTGAGAAGCAGACGGAAAACGCCGCCGAAGTGGCGGGCATCCGGTAGTTGCGATAAAAGACTGAGGACGCGCGGTAGAAAAAGCAGGACCACCGTCAGAACGAAGAGAAGAAGGGTTTCCTGGTGATGGGCAGCGTCCTCGATGTCTTCCGGTCCGGCGGAATAGAGCAGGAAGCGGGCGCGGCTATAGGAAGTGAAAGACCCGGCGATCAGGAAAGCGAGCCAGATGGGTGAACAAAGATAGGCCATGAGGCCGATCCAGATTTGGAGACGATTTCCCAGTTCGATGCCCCGACCGAAGAGAAACCAGAAATGCTGAAGATTGCCGGCGCACCAACGGCGGTCGCGCTTGAGCATGTCGCTCATGTTCGGCGGGCCTTCCTCCCAACTGCCCGATTCATCATAGGCCACCCAGACTTCGTAGCCAGCACGGCGCATCAAGGCGGCCTCGACGGTGTCGTGGCTGAGGACATGGCGTCCGCGAGCATCGGGCACCGGGAGCATGGGCAGATCGCAGTGTTCGATGAACGGAGCTATGCGGATAATGGCGTTGTGGCCCCAGTAGGAACTGGAGGATGTTTGGGTGAAACTGCAGCCCTGCGTGAAAATCTTGCCGTAGGCGCTGCCGGAAAATTGGAGCAGACGGCGAAAGAGAGATTGTCCCAGGACCTGTACAGGTTGAGTTTGCAGAATGCCGACGGCGGGATTCGCTTCCATCGCTCGGACCAATCGCACCATGGTGGGGCCGCTCATGACGCTATCGGCGTCGAGGACGATCATGTACCGGTAACGCTTGCCCCAGCGGCGGCAAAAGTCGGCCACATTTCCGCTCTTGCTGTTGATGGCGTGGCGTCGCTTGCGATAGAAGATTTTTCCGAAGGCCTTGAGCTTCTGGCAAAGATTCAACCAGGCGCACTCTTCCTCAATCCAGTGATCGGCATCGTTGGAATCGCTGCAGAGATAAAAATCGAAATGCTCGATCTGGCCGGTCTTTTCCAGGCTGCGCCACATGTTCTCGATACCCATGCGTACGCGTTCCACTTCCTCGTTAAAAACCGGAATGACGATGGCGGTGGCGGCGAGGGGAACCTCTTCTTCCTTGTTGCGCCAGGAACGGCGCATGACGTGGAGGGGATCGCCTCCGCGCAAGCCATCAAAGAAACCAAAAAGGGCCAGCATCACTCCCACGGCAATCTGGCTGAACAGAAGGGGGAAGAGGCCGATGACAATATAGTCGGGCCAATAAATTTGCTGGCCGACATAGGTGCGCAACAGCAGGCCCATACCCGCACCGGTCAACAGGATGGAGCCACTCAGGAAAAGAGTGCGCCGGAGTGCGCCGGAGGGTTCAGGAGATGGCGTGCTCATAAAAGATCGGATAGCCACCAGTAAAAGATAAAATAGACGCCGATCCAAAAAGCGATGGCCACAACGATCGCGCGCGCGTCCCACTTGTGCCAGGTCTGCCGGGCGAGGTTGAGCATGGGGCCGTAGTCGAAAGATCGGGGGCTCATACTGGAGATTTCGAGGTCAGGGCCGGTGACGAGAAGGCTTTCCCGCAAGGCTTGGCGCAGGGGAGGGGCGAGCGGTGTCACGAGAAACGAGTCGGGCGTAATTCGCAGGCTTTGGCCGAGCAGCAGGGCGATGTAGCCCGAGGCAAAAGTTTGCGAGGTGGGACGTTCGCTGGTTTCGAGATTGGCCGCCAACCATTCTGCCATGAGATGGTGCGCCTGTTCCATGGCCAGGGTGGTCGGGTGCTTGGAGGGATCGTCACGGTGAATTTCTCTGGCGCGGTCAACCAGCTTCAAAGCAAGGCGCGGAGCCTGGGTGTGATCACCGAGAGCAAAGGTTTCCAGGAAATTGCGAACCCGTTCGTAGGCTTCGTTCCAAACCGCCTGATCGCTTCCGCTGTTGGTGGGAGAGGAGTCTATTGATGCCATGTGTAGTTCCACTCCTCGGTCAGGGGTTTGGCATCGGGTTTGTCACTTTTCATCAGGCGACAATGAAGTTCCGTGGGGACGTTGTGCTTAAAAGGAATGATGGTGAAGGTGGCACGCCAGGAATTGTCATAACCGACTTTTTCGACGCTGAAATCCCTAAGCTTGGTTTCCGGGGGATCGAAGTGCAGGTACAGATGCGGCGGTTGATTGGCCGGAATGTTCTCGATGCCATTGCCGATGAAGTCGACGACGAACATGACCGGTGTGGTCTCTCCCGGCTTGGGTGCGGGTGTGGCGACGACGGGCGGCGGTTTTTGACCGGGGACCAGGGTGGGTTGAGGAGGTACGAGTGGAGGAGGATTGTTGATGATCCAGGTGTCCTTCGTATATGCGAGGGGAGGACGTTCCGCATCGTTCATGTAGAAGTCGATGGTGTAGTCGATTTCCATGCGGTCGCCGGCCTTGGGAGCACGGTCGGGATGCCAGAAAGCAGCGAGATTGTCGAAATTGACGTTGTTGCTGGGGCGATGTGCCACTACGACAGAACCCTTGCCCCAATCTCCCTTGGGAGTGACCCAGACGCTGGGACGCACATTGTATTTCATCCCGAGGTCCTGATAATGCGCGCCGTCGCGATCACGCTGGATAACACCAAAGCCTTTGGGATTTTCATCGTTAAAATTATAGATTTGAAAAAGTTTGGCCTGGCCGAGCGGACGCCAAAACCAATCATCCTTGCTCGTGTTGATCAGGACGCCGTCGGAATCGTGAATCTCGGGATGATAGTTGTTGAAGTGGTCGGAGGCATTTTCGCCATAGAGATACATGCTGGAAAACGGAGCTATCCCGAGCCAATTGACATCCTTGCGGAAAAAGAGCGAGGCGTGGACATCAACCGAGGTTACCGCACCAGGCCTGATTTTAAATCCGTAAGCCCCCGTTACACTCGGACTATCCATCAAGGCATCGAGGACAACGGAAGTATCGTTAGGCGCGGGCTCGTGCAGCCACCATTCCTTGAATTGGGGAAATTCTTCAGTCTTACCATCAATGCCTGCATTGATCGCGAGCGCCCGGGCAGAAATACCATAGACTTGGTCCTTGGCGATCACGCGAAAGTAGGAAGCGCCCAAGACGGAAAAGAAGCCATCCAGTGAGTCCGCTTTGTTGATGGGATAGCGTACGTAGAAGCCTGCATAGCCGAGGGTGGGCGGCAACGGAGGATCAAAGGTCAGGTTGGGATGGCTGAAAAAGGACGAAGAGGCCGCGAGGGGATGGGCTCCACGATAATCGACGGTATTGATCTGCAGTGCGTTCGGAAACTCGTTACTGACCGGAAAAAAATCGATTTGAAAGGGCAACCCCTTTTTCTTCCAGAGCCGATACTTGTCATTCCAGAAAAGGCCTCGCTCCTGGTCAGCTGTAAGCTTCTTTAATTGCGGCGGAAGCGCGTCGGGCAGAGGAACGAAGGGTTGATTCGCAAGAGCGGCAGCGTCTTCCTGGATCTTCGTGAAATTGAAGCGATGGGTCTGCTCGTAACGGAGAGTCCATACGAGCAGAAGCGCGGTAATCAATCCGAGGACAAGGTGAAGACGCATGAAGTTAAGGAGAAGGCAGTTTGTGGGCCACATCCTTGGTACTTAGATGCAAGTTGACTTGCAAATGTTTGCGTACTTCTGGTGGAAGGCCCGTTGGCAATATGCCGGAAAGAATCAGGGCGTCACTTCAAACTGCATGCCTAAGGTGGCGCCCGAACTTCCTCCGACCCATACTTCGTAATCGGTCGGCTCAATAATACGGTTCATGGTAAGGTCGTAGTAAGAGAGGTCCTCAAAGCCGAGGCTAAACTCAATTTGCTGGGTTTGCCCGGGCCTAAGTTCGATGCGTTGGAAGCCCTTGAGCTCGCGTACAGGCTCTTCGATGCTCCCGCCGGTGTTCCGGGTATAGAGTTGGGCGATTTCGAGGCCCTCCGAAGCGCCGGTGTTTTTGATTTCCACTGAAACGCTGATTTTGTGGCTGGCCTGCAAATCAGCAACGGAGATACTGGGCTGGCTCAGTTTCAGTTTCGAATACGCAAATTGGGTATAGGACAGACCGAAGCCGAAGGGATAAAGCGGTGCGTTGGATTCATCGATATACCGGGAAAAATACTTGGCCGCTCCTACTGGAGGCTGACTGAGATCGATTTGATCGGCGGGGCGACCGGTGGGAAGCTGGTTATAAAAAAGCGGTTCCTGGCCCACCGAGCGGGGAAAACTGACCGGCAGTTTGCCGCTGGGGTTGATGTCGCCGAAAAGCACCTGGGCCACCGCCGGGCCCGCTTCGATCCCGGGATACCAGGCTTCCAGAATGGCGGGAACATGATCGGCGGCCCATTTGAAGGCGAGGGGACGCCCGCTGAAAAGAACCAGCACCGTGGGCTTGCCGAGTTGAACGATGGTCTCGAGCAACTTTTCCTGGTTACCGGGAAGATCGAGACGCGTGCGCGAGGCGGACTCGCCGGTCATGGTGGCCGCAGGTTCTCCCAGAGCGAGGATAACCACAGAAGATTGTTGTGCGGCCTTCACCGCCTCGGCGAATCCTTCATCGGAATCGATCAAGGCGTCGGTTCCCTTGGCGTAAATGAATTTAGTTTTGCCGTCCTTGAAGCGCTCTTGCAGAGCTGCGCGAAGAGTAATCGCGTCCTGTGGATTTCCGGCAGCAGGCCATGAACCGAGCATGTCGACGGCGGAATCCGCCATCGGTCCAATCAAAGCGACGGAAGCCACATTTTTGGATAAAGGAAGAACCGGAGCTGTATCAGGCACTGCGATACTATTTTTAAGCAGAACGAGCGATGCCTGGGCAGCGTGGCGAGCGAGTTGCCGCTTTTCAGGCGTGATCTGGAATGGCGCCTTCGGCTCAGCCGTGTAAGGGCGATCAAAAAGTCCGAGCGCAAATTTTACCCGCAGAACGCGTCGCACAGCCTCATCAATCGCGCCCTGGGTGACATCGCCTGACTTGACCAGATCGGGCAGGCATGTCCGATAAAGATCACTTTGCATGTCCATGTCCACACCGGCGAGAAGGGCTTTGCGGGCGGCGACGTCGTCATTTTTTGCCACGCCATGACTGATCAATTCGCGGATGGCATCCCAGTCGCTGACGACAAATCCGTTGAACTTCCACTCATTGCGGAGAATCTGGGTGAGCGTGAATTTATTGGCGGTGGCGGGTACGCCATTGAGCGGATTGAAGGCACTCATGACGGTGGCCGCGCCTGCCGAGATTCCCGCGCGATAGGGCGGAAGATAGACCTGGCGAAGGGTCAGCTCGGACATATCCACGGTGTTGTATTCGCGACCTCCGTTCGGCGCGCCATAGGCGGCAAAATGTTTGATACAGGCCGCAACCGCATCGGTATGGCTGAGATCAGAGCCCTGATAGCCCTGCACATAAGCTTCCGCGAAGAGCGAACCGAGAAAAGGATCTTCGCCTGCACCCTCTGTGATTCGCCCCCAGCGGGCGTCCCGTGCGATATCGACCATGGGCGAGAACACCCAGCGAATGCCGTCATCAGAGGCTTCCTCCGCGGCGACATGGGCGACCTGGCGGACGAGATCGGGATCGAAACTCGAAGCCATGGCGAGCGGCACGGGAAAAATCGTGCGATGACCGTGAATGACGTCGTAACCAAACAGGAGCGGAATGTGGAGCGGACTTTTCTCCACGGCCAGGTGCTGAAAATGATTGGTGTCCTTGGCGCCGACAACGTTGAACAGCGAGCCAACCTTCCCCGCGGAGATGAGTTGATCGTAATCGAGGTGATTTCCTTCCGGCCCGGTGGCTTCGCCCGCGCTGTATTGGCAGAGTTGCCCCACCTTTTGTTCCAACGACATGGTCGCAAGCAAACTCTCAACCCGGGCGTTAAGCGCGGCATCCGCCAACTGGGCGTTGGAAGGCTTTTCCGCCTTGGGCAGGAACAATTCCTTTTTTAAGGCGGCGACTTTGATCGGCTGGGGCGCAGGTGGTGGAGGCTTGTGCAGTCCCAGCCATGCAATTCCGATTCCAAGTATTAGAATCAATCCGATAAAGACGATTTTCCGGGAAGGAATCGGTACCGGAACATGAATGACGCGCCACGATTTTGACATGAGTACAAATTGAGACGCAGATACGCCTTCATCTTAATCTTGGACGAAGAGGCCGGACGTGCAAGTTAGTTGGCACGCCGCAGACTCAAGGCTGCACTAAAGCTTGGGCCGTGGCGGAGTTTGGATATAACCGAATCGCATGCTCCTGAAAAATCCCTTCGCTTCGCGCGTGGAATCGACCATCCGGAACAATACCTACAAATGGTGGGTGCTGGCCGTGGTGCAATGCAGCATCCTGCTGGTGGGGATCGATTCGACCGTCGTGAATCTGGCCTTACCCACGATTTCGAAAGAAATGGGAAGTGCGGTGGCTATTTCTCAATGGGTCATTGCCGCTTACTTTATCGCGACGGCGCTGAGTCTTCCGGCAGCGGGCCGCCTGGCGGATATGCTGGGGCGCAAGGATGTGTTTGTGGGAGGGTTCGCTATTTTTACCTTGGGTTCGGTCTGCTGCGCGCTCGCTCCAAACATTGAGGTGCTCATTGCCATGCGTGTGCTTCAGGCCGTCGGCGCTGCGGCGTTGCTGGCAAACAGCAACGTCATCACACTTGCTGTTTTTCCTTACACGCAGCACGGCGTCGCGATGGGGATCAACGGCACGGTCTATTCCGTGGGGTATGCGCTGGGCTTCACGCTTGGTGGCTGGTTGATCAATACGTTTGGCTGGCGTTCGATCTTCTATATCAACCTGCCCATTGGCATGATCGCCATCACGCTCGGGCTTTGCATCCTGATCGAGTCGCGCCTTACTTTGGAAAAGAAATCCGGAGAGACCTTCGACTTCATTGGATTGATCTTTTCCGTCCTCGCCATTGGCGGATTACTGGTCGGCTTGGAAGCGTTTGCGGACGGCCGCGATACGGGATTTAACCAGGCACTTCTACCGGTCGGGGCCGTCTCCCTGTTGATTTTTATCCTCGTGGAATTGCGGAGCAAATCGCCCCTTCTGGATATCCGCCTTTTTCGACTGCCCCTTTTCAGTATCGGCGTCTCCACCCGTTTTTTGAATAACGGCATCGTTGCTGCCTGTACGTTCCTGATTCCGTTCTACACGCAGCTCGCACTCGGATTTACGCCGCTGGAGAGCGGTTTCCTGATGCTTCCCTATTCGTTGGCGCTCGCCGTTTGCGGGCCGATCGCGGGTCGGCTCTCGGATCAATTCGGAGCGCGCTATATGACCACGGGTGGTTTTATCAGCGGTGGATTCGCCCTTTTCTGGCTCTCTACTTTGAAAGAAGTTCCACCCGGCGCGAGCGTAACGGCAACGATCTGGCAGGTGGGGCTTGGGATGCTTTTTCTAGGCGCGGCCTCCGGAGCCTTCGTCTCGCCCAACAACAGTATCACTCTCGATGCAGTTCCTTCTCACCAGACCGGCGCCGCCTCCGGCAGCCTGTGGTGTTCGAGTTTTCTCGGCTCGGCCATTGGTACGGCGTTTGGTGCCGCGATGCTGCATCATGGAGCCAAAGCCACGGAGGGCAACCTGGTGAGCGAGCCCAACCTGAAATCGATTCTGCTCCATCAACAAACCGAGGTCTTCCACATCCTCATGATCTTCAGCGTGATCGGCGGGACCGTCTGCTTTCTGCGCGGAAAAGGCTCCCGCGCCTGAGCGAAGAGCTACCTTGATACATGAAGTCTAAGGAATCCGCACCAGTTGGATCTGGCTGCGGTTGGTGGTGCCGAGATTGACGAGAGTGGCGGCTTTAATGTAGTAGACCGGAGCCGGCCCGATCAAGGGAACTCCCAAACGCTCGCGCATAGTCTCAAGACGGGGCAGGACGAGGGAGTCGATGGCGACGGGATCACGACTGACATAGATCGCGCCCATGCTCTGGCAATATTGTGGATCAAAGCTGGGGCCTCCCGCGCATTGCGCCACAAGAGCATCGAGGATATGGACCACGGTCTTGCGGCGGAAACAATTGCGGAAGAGAATCTCGCAGATGGCCGGGGTGCCAAAAGTGGGAGGACCGATCAGACGGCGGGTATTATCGACGCTGCCGAGCGCCAGGGTACTGAGACAGCCGTTAATACCGACGGAGCTGTTGTCGGTGAGGACGGGAACGTTGATCAACTTCGTGCAGGTTTCCGTGACGAATTTGGCGAAATAAGAGCGATCGTTGTCCGCATTGACGTCGCCGGAGGGATTGGAAAAACGGTAATCGCCATAGATCAGGCTTCCGGTGGTCCAGCCGCGGTAATAGACTTCGGGATCGTAGTTATCGGGCACGACGGAAGCGATGGCAGGCTTGCCCGATGAAGCAGATCGCAAAGGATAACCCGCTGAGGTCATCTGATTGCCCAATTTGTCCCAAATAATGATATGTTCGGCGGGGACGCCAGCGGCTGCGAGGCCATCGCAGATGGCCTGGATGATCGGTTGGTGGGTGGACATCACGCTGCCACCCGAGGCGGCAATCTTGATCCCAACGACGTCTTGTGGGGTGATGCCGAGACGGGTCCAGGCGGTGCCGAGGTCGGAAGCGCTGGTAAGCTTGAGAAGCGCGTTATTGACCATTTGGCGGGCTTGAGCGGCATCGACATTGAAGTCTCGCACCGCTCCCGGACGTTCCACCTGGATGACGGGAGTCAAGGGAACGGGGAGGGTCGGGCGATTAGGAATTGATCCGGTCTGTGCTTGCGCCATGACGATGCCCAGAAAACAGAGGGCAGGAACAAGCAAGTGATGAAAGTTGGGCTTCATGGAGCGAAATAGCGTTGGAATAGACTCGGTTGGATTGAAAGAGCCCTCTTAACGTTATGCCGTCAGGCCCTCCAGGTGAAGCGCAGAGCAGGGCTACCCGACATGGATTCGAACCATGAATACGGTGAGGCCCCTCGTTGAGGGTTTGTTCGCCTCTGAGGCGAACGGTTGCGAACGATCTTGAATCAAGGTGATTGTTATGCTAATTGTTATGCCATGGCTAGCGTTCATCGACAACCCGGCAAGGTTAATTGGTTCTGTGCTTTTACCGACAGCGCGGGAACGCGCCGGTTCAAGTCCAGCGGTACTTCCAACAAGAAGCAAGCCGAGAGAATATGTGATGGTTGGCAGAAGGCAGCAAACCTTGGGCGCCGGGGCAAGCTGACCCCCGAGCGTGCTCGCGAGGTTATTTCTGCTACGGTGGCCGATGTCTTCATTGTCGCCAACGTTGATAGCCTGCCCTCGACGACGACTCGGGCCTGGGCAGAGGAATGGCTCAAGGCCAAGGAAATCGAAAAGGAGCCGACTACCGTTGCCCGCTATAGGTCGATCATCGATCGTTTTATCGCGACCTTGGGTACCCGTGCGGACAAAGACCTTGAGACCATCACCGTGGCCGATGTGACCAAGTTTAGGGATTCGGAAGCCAAGCGACTCAGCGTTGCCTCAGCGAACTTGGCCCTGAAGATTGTCAGGGCCCTTTTATCGGATGCTTGCGCTCGGCAGTATATCCCCCGCAACCCTGCCGCACCTGCCCTTGTGAAAGTGCTCAAGGAAACCGCGGAGTCTAAGCGCCGAGACCTTTTGTTGCCTGAGATCCGTCTTCTGATCGGTAAAGCTGACAATGAGTGGAAGGGTATGATTCTTTGCGGGATATACCTTGGACAGCGGCTGGGCGATATTTCCAGACTCACTTGGCGAGCAATTGACTTCGAGGAAAGTGAAATTGCCATGGTCACCCAGAAAACTGGCCGGAGGCTTCGCATACCCATCGCTAAGCCACTACTGGACTATTTGCTCAAATTGACGGCGCCTGATGACCCGGACGCTCCGGTATTTCCGAGGGCTTCAACAGCCAAGCGGGTAGGGCACCTGAGTAATCAGTTTCGCAATCTCCTGGCCGATGTGGGACTGGTCAAGGTCAACGCCCACGAGGCTGCCAGCGGGAAGGGGAGGAGCGCCACGAGGAAGACATCTGAGCTTTCGTTCCACTCGTTGAGACATTCCGCGGTTAGTATGTTGAAGGCGGCGGGTGTGAATGATTCCATGGCCCGAGAAATCATTGGGCATTCAACTGAGGTCGTCTCGCGCCGGTATACGCACTTTTCGCCCAAAGATATGCGTCGAGCCATTGACCGGCTTCCTAACGTGATGACCTAATGCTGATCGCTTGTTTTGACAGCCGAACCTCTCGGTTTCGGGAAGGCGACCTCGACGGAAAGCACGAGTTGCCGCCAGACACTTACGAATTGATTTACGTTGATTGGCGAAGCATATCTTTCTCTCTGCCTTTCAATAAAACTATCGAACAATCTGCAGTGAAAGTGGAAATAGATCCCGAGTTGACGAAGCTAACACGGGGAAAATTTAAGAGTTTTTCCGCTCCAGCGAGCCAACCGCTCACAGCTTCTGAGTCAAAGACACGAGAAAAACTCCAACCCGACTTCGTTGTCCCGTGTGTAGTACAAAGGGTCACGAAAGAATGTTCTGGGCAATACTCCCTTAGTTGCCTCAATTTTTCTTGGCCGAACGATTTTTCGTGCACCATTCTCCCCGCTGGCAACGATCTCTGGCTTGAAGCTGCTCTCCGATTAGCCGAGAAGACTTTCCGAAACACACTCGCGGGGCCGCTGCCCGCGATACCCAAGGTGGCTCATTGGATCGCTGGAGGGGACATAAAAAAGAAGGGTTACCAACAGCCCCCTAAGTTTCAACTCGAGAGAATGATTTTGATGCTTTGGGATAAGTGGCAATCACCCGAGTTTCACAAGGTCATGCACCGTAGGTATAAAGTGTGGGGCGCGCGCCACCAGAGCATTTTAAGCGAGGGGTATAGTGAACCTCTTAGCGTGGGCAGACTTAAGCAGGCATTTTATGCAATCTTCCCTGCAGATAACTCAGATAAATGGAAGTAAAAACGAGTTACTGGATACGTTTCTCTGAGTAACTCGGTAGGGATGTTCCATTTTTGAGACGTTGGCACCGTCCAAGAATGACCAAGAAAATACACCTATCCAAACCTGAACGGGTCGAAGCACCGGCGCAAACCTTTCAAAACATCAAAATCGGCGTCGATAATAACGCTGAATTTCTTCGCCTTCCCGACGTCGAGCGGCTCTTCGGCCTCAAGCGAAGTTTTGTCTACAAACTAGAGCGGGACGGTTTGCTCAAGTCGGTGACGTTGCGTCCTCGCGGTTCAAAACATGGCGTAAAACTGATCGCGACCGATTCAATTCGGAAAATGATAGCGAGCCAAGGAGGCTGGTGATGGCCGTGTCTGATGTCATCCGCCACGGAGATCTCAAATGACGGATTCATCAATGTTGCGAGGCAAACCTACGGGGAAGCGACCATGGTGTTGGCAGGAAAAAAGGGCGCGGCGTCTGATTAGGGCGAGTATGGATGGGCAAAGTGGCTGTATTTATGCTCTTAGCGTTTATTGCGGTTTAACAGAAATCGCGTCGGATTCTGGAAAAGCAACGTTCCAAACCTCTCATGACAACATCGCCAGCAAGGCGGCATGCTCCATATCGGGGGTCAAACGAGCCCTCATCGTGCTCAAGAAATTAGGATTGATCGCGGTGACGACACCTCCCGCGCTCATGGGACCGTGTACCTATTCCCTGCTAGTTTCTCCTGAGCTAACGTCAGTCCAGAATGCAAACCACACTGAAGGAGCTACATTAGAAGAAGGAAACAAGAAAGAAGAAGAACCGTCTAATAATCTGGCGAGGAAGCTGGAGGAAATCGGCAAGGATCATATTTGGAAGTCTGATGCGGAGATGATTTTTGCACTATACCCGCGCAAGATCGGCTCGCGTCCGATGGCGATAAAGGCGATCTGGCGCGCCTTGCAGATAGTGGGCGTGGGATCGCTCCGAAAGGCAGTGATTAAATTCTCTCAGACGCCAGATGCAATCCGTGATGGAGGCAAATATTGTCCGGCACCATTAAAATGGTTTAGTGAGGAAAAGTGGAAAGACTTCTTACCCCTGCCGACCATTCCGGCACCGGTTATTGTTGCTCCAAGCCAAGCGTTGCTCGATGTCCGCGTGATGTTCAGCAAACGGATACTGACGGTGACAGAAACCGAAACGGCGAATGTATTTCTCGATAGGCTTACCCAAGATGACGAGAACCTCATGTCCAAGAACGAAAAGGACTGGGCGACTTCCATGAAGCTTGCTCGATCCGAGAAAACTGCCAAACCCTTAAACCAAACAGGC
>Ga0207703_10003008_pt1 | contig 14283 bp, 9 predicted proteins | sample KBSSwiS12_FD_184304 | JGI IMG/M metagenome (GOLD analysis project Ga0207703, IMG submission 184304) | Switchgrass rhizosphere microbial communities from Kellogg Biological Station, Michigan, USA - KBS Switchgrass S1-2 (SPAdes) (version 2) | ecosystem: Host-associated > Plants > Roots >... | reverse complement strand
GCTGCGCACCACCGGCCCGTGGGCCTTGGCGCCGCCGACGAACTGGGCCGCCCGGCGCGAGCCGTGACGGGCGCCGCCGGTGCCCTTCTGCTTGTACATCTTCTTGCCCGTACGAGAGACCTCGTTGCGGACCTGGATCTTGTGGGTGCCGGCGCGGCGCTTGGCGAGCTGCCAGGTGACGCAACGCTGCAGGATGTCGCCCCGGATCTCTTCGATGCCGAAGATGGCGTCCGGGAGCTCGATCGAGCCGCCCTTCCCGCCGTCGAGCTTGATGACGTCGAGTTTCATTAGGCTTGATCCCCAGCTTCCGGAGCCTGAGCTTCGGCATCGGCCGCAACCGGCGCCTCGACGGCGGCGGGCTGGCCGGCGGTGCGGAAGGCGCCCGGCTTCGGGGCTTCGGCCGGCAGCGCCGACTTCACCGCGTCGCGGATCTTCACGAACGTGCCTTCGGTGCCGGGGACAGCGCCCTTCACCAGGATCAGGCCGCGCTCGGCGTCTACGCGCCAGACGGTCAGGTTGAGAGTGGTGACGGTTTCCTGGCCATAGTGGCCGGCCATCTTCTTGCCGGGGAAGGTGCGGCCCGGATCCTGGCGGTTGCCGGTCGAGCCGTGCGAACGGTGCGACACGGACACGCCGTGGGTGGCGCGCAGGCCGCCGAAGTTCCAGCGCTTCATGGCGCCGGCGAAGCCCTTACCGACGGTGACGCCGGTGATGTCGACCTTCTGGCCCGGGAGGAAGTGGTCGGCGGTCAGTTCCGCGCCCACGTCGATCAGGTTGTCCTCGGACACCTTGAACTCCGCCAGCGTCCGCTTCGGCTCGACTTCGCCCTTGGCGAAGTGGCCGCGCAGGGCCTTCGAGGTGTTCTTGGCCTTCTTGGCGCCAGCGCCAAGCTGGAGGGCCACGTAGCCGTCCTTGTCCTTGGTGCGCTGGGAGACGACCTGGCAGCCCTCGAGGCTGAGCACGGTCACCGGCACATGGCTTCCCGCTTCATCGAAGAAGCGCGCCATGCCCAGCTTTTTGGCGATCACGCCGGTACGCATCTGGCGGGTCCCCTTAGAGCTTGATCTCGACGTCCACGCCGGCGGACAGGTCGAGCTTCATCAGCGCGTCCACGGTCTGCGGGGTGGGGTCGACGATGTCGAGCACGCGCTTGTGCGTGCGGATTTCGAACTGCTCGCGCGACTTCTTGTCGACATGCGGCGAGCGGTTGACGGTGAATTTCTCAATACGCGTCGGCAGCGGGATAGGCCCGCGCACGGTGGCGCCGGTTCTCTTGGCCGTGTTCACGATCTCGCGGGTGGAATGGTCCAGCACGCGGTGATCGAAGGCCTTGAGCCGGATGCGGATGTTCTGACGATCCATATCGCTCTTCAGTTTCCCTACAGGCGGTGCGCCCGCGTGATCTCGACCATTTCAAAGACCAGCCCGAACGCCTCTTGCGAGGAGCTCGTACGCGAAAGTCCGCACAAACGACTTGAGCCCGCGCGAAAACCGCGAGGGCCACTCCCGGGACGTCGGCTAAGAAGCCCTGTCCCAGGTCGTTCTGCGAACCGCGTCTGCGTCCAAATCACTTCGGAGCGCACAGCCGGCCCAACAGGAGGCGCGTAGATACCTATGCGACTCGGTCCCGTCAAGGCCGCAACAGCCTGGCGGGGTCCCCAAGCCGCGGTTTAACGTCCGCCGATCTTCACCGTGCCGGAGCCGACCACGGTCTTGCGGACCTGGCCCGTCACCTGGCGCGCGCGCACGTCGCCGGAGCCGGCGATGCGGGCGGTCAGCGTGTCGGCGACGCCGCCGAACACCACATTGCCGGAGCCGGCCATGCTGACGGTCATGGCGCTGGCGCGGCCGTCCTCGACCACCACGTCGCCGGAGCCGGCCATATGCACGTCGAGCGGCCCGGCCATCGACTTCACCCGCACATCGCCGGAGCCGGCCATGTCGATGTCGAGCCGCCCGCGAATCTCGGCGGTGGCGACATCGCCGGAGCCGGACACCCGCAGCTGGGCCTCGCCGGCGGCGCCCGTGCGAGCGTCGCCCGAGCCGGCCAGGTTGATGCGCAGCCGCTGCTCGACGTTGGCCACGGTCCAGTCGCCACAGCCGGCGTTGCCCAGGGTGACGTTGCGGGCCCGCCCGACGACCCCGAACACCGCCCCGCCGGCCGAGACGTCGATGTCGCGGGGCGCGTGCACCACGATGTGCGGCATATCCATCGCCGCCACGTCGCCGACGCCGGCGACGCGCACCACCACGTCCTCGCCGCGTCCGCGGCAGATGCGGATCTTCTTGCCGTCCAGCCCGCCGTCGATGACCGTGCGCGAGCGCATGGTCTTGAGCTTCAGCGGCAGGGCGCGGTTCTGGGTGAGGATCTCGATCCGCAGGTCGGGCCGATCTTCCGGGATGACGGTGACCTGGGCGACCGCGTCCTTGATCTCGAGCGCGGCGACCGCAGGCGCGGCGGCGGCGGGGCCGGCGACGGCGGCGCCCAGCAGCAGCGCAATCGGCAGACGCATCGGGTCTCCTCCCCTTCCCCAAGCGCGGCCGAGGCTAATCCCCGGGCCTGGCGGAAGCAGCTTAATTCGCGGTCACGACCGGTCCGGCCGGGCCGCCCAAACGAAAGGCCGCCGGGGTCGCCGGCGGCCTTTGCCTTGCAGACGCGGCGAACGCCCCCTCCACCGCTTCGCGGTCCCCCTCCCCCGCTGCGCGGTGGAGGATCTGGGCCGAAGATGCTCCCCCGCCTGCGGGGGAGCTGTCAGCGAAGCTGACTGAGGGGGCGGTCTCGATCCTACTTGGTGATCTTCGAGACGACGCCCGAGCCGACCGTGCGGCCGCCTTCGCGGATGGCGAAGCGCAGGCCCTGGTCCATGGCGATCGGGGTGATCAGCTCGATGTTCAGCTCGACGTTGTCGCCGGGCATGACCATCTCGACGCCTTCCTTCAGCTTGACGATCCCGGTCACGTCGGTGGTCCGGAAGTAGAACTGCGGGCGGTAGTTGGTGAAGAACGGCGTGTGGCGGCCGCCTTCCTCCTTGGTCAGGATGTAGACCTCGGCGGTGAACTCGGTGTGCGGGGTGATCGAGCCCGGCTTGCACAGCACCTGGCCGCGCTCGACGTCCTCGCGCTTGGTGCCGCGCAGCAGCACGCCCACGTTGTCGCCCGCCTGGCCCTGGTCGAGCAGCTTGCGGAACATCTCCACCCCGGTGCAGGTGGTCTTCTGCACGTCGCGGATGCCGACGATCTCGACTTCCTCGCCGACCTTCACCACGCCCTTCTCGATCCGCCCGGTCACCACCGTGCCGCGGCCGGAGATCGAGAACACGTCTTCCACCGGCATCAGGAACGGCAGGTCGATCGGCCGCTCCGGCTGCGGGATGTAGGCGTCCACCTGAGTCATCAGCTCGAGGATCCGGTCCTCGCCGATCGCCGGGTCGCGGCCTTCCACCGCCGCCAGCGCCGAGCCCTTGACGATCGGGATGTCGTCGCCCGGGAACTCGTAGCTCGACAGCAGCTCGCGGACTTCCATCTCCACCAGCTCGAGCAGCTCCTCGTCGTCGACCATGTCGACCTTGTTCATGAACACCACCAGCGCCGGCACCCCGACCTGGCGCGCCAAGAGGATGTGCTCGCGGGTCTGCGGCATCGGGCCGTCGGCCGCCGACACCACCAGGATCGCGCCGTCCATCTGCGCCGCACCGGTGATCATGTTCTTCACGTAGTCGGCGTGCCCGGGGCAGTCGACGTGCGCGTAGTGCCGGTTCTTCGTCTCGTACTCGACGTGCGCCGTGTTGATGGTGATCCCGCGCGCCTTCTCTTCCGGCGCCGCGTCGATGTCGGCGTAGTTCTTCGCGGTCGCACCGCCAGACTTCGCCAGGATGATCGTGATCGCCGCCGTCAGCGTCGTCTTGCCGTGGTCAACGTGACCAATCGTGCCGATGTTGCAGTGCGGCTTGTTGCGTTCGAACTTTTCTTTGGCCATTTCAAGCTCCAGCCCTGTCCGGGCCTGTCCTCTAAACTAGGGTTGGATTTAGGCGTACTTCTTGATCACTTCTTCGGCCACCGCTTGCGGCACCGGATCGTAGTGATCGTATTGCATCGAGAACTGCGCGCGGCCCTGGGAGAACGAACGCAGGGTGTTGATGTAGCCGAACATGTTGGCGAGCGGCACGAAGGCCGTCACCACCTGGGCGTTGCCGCGGGTCTCGGTGCCCTGGATCTGGCCGCGCCGCGAGTTCAGGTCGCCGATCACGTCGCCCATGTACTCGTCGGGCGTCAGCACCTCGACCTTCATGATCGGCTCGAGCAGCTTCGGCGCGCCCTTCTCGCGAAGTTCGCGGAACGCCGCCCGGCTGGCGATTTCGAAGGCCAGCACCGAGGAGTCCACGTCGTGGTAGCCGCCGTCGTACAGCGTCGCCTTGAAGTCGATCACCGGGAAGCCGGCCAGCAGGCCGTTGTCCTTCGCCGAGATGATGCCCTTCTCGACGCCGGGAATGAATTCCTTCGGCACCGAGCCGCCGACCACGGAGCTTTCGAACACGAAGCCCGAGCCCGGCTCGCCCGGCTCGAACTTGATCTTCACGCGGGCGAACTGGCCGGTGCCGCCGGTCTGCTTCTTGTGCGTGTAGTCGATGTCGGCGACCCGGCCGAGGCTCTCACGGTAGGCCACCTGCGGCGCGCCGATATTGGCTTCCACCTTGTAGGTGCGCTTCAGGATGTCGACCTTGATGTCGAGATGGAGCTCGCCCATCCCCTTCATGATCGTCTGGCCCGACTCCTGGTCGGTGTGGACGGTGAAGGACGGGTCCTCGGCGACCATCTTGGCCAGGGCGACGCCCAGCTTTTCCTGGTCGGCCTTCGACTTCGGCTCGATGGCGATCTCGATGACCGGCTCGGGGAAGTTCATCTTCTCCAGGATCACCGGCGACTTGGTCGGATCGCACAGGGTGTCCCCGGTGCGGGTGTCCTTCAGGCCGGCCAGGGCGACGATGTCGCCCGCGTAGGCTTCCTTGATGTCTTCCCGATTGTTGGAGTGCATCAGCAGCATCCGGCCGACCCGCTCGCGCTTGTCGCGCGTCGAATTCAGCAGGCCCATGCCGGTCTCGAGCTTGCCGGAATAGATCCGGCAGAAGGTCAGCGAGCCGACGAAGGGGTCGTCCATGATCTTGAACGCCAGGATCGACAGCGGCTCGTCGTCCGACGCCTTGCGGACCACCGGCTCCTCGGTCTTGTAGTCCAGGCCCGGCGTCGGCGGGATGTCCACCGGCGAGGGCAGGTAGTCGACCACCGCGTCCAGCAGCGGCTGGACGCCCTTGTTCTTGAAGGCCGAGCCCGCGAGGATGGGATAGAAGGCGCCGCTCAGCACCGCCTTGCGCAGGCACTTCTTGATCACCGCCTCCGAGGGCTCCTCGCCGCTCAGGTAGGCTTCCATCGCCTCGTCGTCGAGTTCGACGGCGTTCTCGATCATGTAGTTCCGAGCCTCGTCGGCCTGGGCCTTCATGTCGGCCGGGATCTCTTCGTCATGGTAGTTGGCGCCCAGGCCCTCCGACTCCCAGACCACCGCCTTCATGCGGACGAGGTCGACGACGCCCTTCAGGCTGCTCTCGGCGCCGATCGGCAGCTGGATCGGCACGGCCTTCACGCCCAGCCGCTCACGGATGGTGCGCAGGCACATCTGGAAGTCGGCGCCGATCTTGTCCATCTTGTTGACGAACACGATGCGCGGGACGTCGTAGCGGTCGGCCTGGCGCCAGACCGTCTCGGTCTGCGGCTCCACGCCCTGGTTGCCGTCGAGCACCGCCACCGCGCCGTCGAGCACGCGCAGCGAGCGTTCGACTTCGATGGTGAAGTCGACGTGGCCGGGGGTGTCGATGATGTTCAGCCGCTTGCCGTTCCAGTAGGCGGTCGTCGCAGCCGAGGTGATGGTGATCCCCCGCTCCTGCTCCTGCTCCATCCAGTCCATGGTGGCCGCGCCATCGTGGACTTCACCGATCTTATGGCTCTTGCCGGTGTAATAGAGGATCCGCTCCGTCGTCGTGGTCTTGCCCGCATCGATGTGGGCCATGATCCCGAAGTTGCGGTAGTCTTCGATCTTATTGGTACGGGGCATAGCTGGGGGCTCTGCGAAAAAGGCGTGTCGGGGAACGGCTGAACGAACGGCGCGGGCGGTTTAGCTCAAACCGCCCGCGCCGGGAACAGCGGATATCAGGTGTTACCAGCGGTAGTGGGAGAAGGCGCGGTTGGCTTCGGCCATCTTGTGGGTGTCTTCGCGCTTCTTGACCGCGGAGCCCCGGTTGGACGAGGCGTCGAGCAGCTCGCCGGCGAGCTTCTCGGTCATGGTGTTTTCGCCGCGGTTGCGGGCGGCGTTGACCAGCCAGCGGATCGCCAGGGCGCGGCGACGGTCCGGACGGACCTCGACGGGCACCTGGTAGGTGGCGCCGCCGACCCGGCGGGAGCGCACTTCGATGGCGGGGGCGACGTTGTCCAGGGCGGTGTGGAAGGTTTCCAGCGGACCCAGATCCTTGCGCTTGGCTTCCAGGATGTCGAAAGCGCCGTAGAGGATGTTCTCGGCGACGGCCTTCTTACCTTCGTACATCACGTAGTTCATGAACTTGGTGACGACGAGATCCCCGAACTTCGGATCCGGGAGCACTTGGCGCTTCTCTGCGCGACGGCGGCGGGACATATCTTCGGTTCCTTACTTCGGACGCTTCGCGCCATAGAGCGAACGGCGCTGCTTGCGGTCCTTGACCCCTTGGGTGTCGAGCACGCCGCGCAGGATGTGATAGCGGACGCCCGGAAGGTCCTTCACCCGGCCGCCGCGGATCAGCACCACGGAGTGCTCCTGCAGGTTGTGGCCTTCGCCGGGGATGTAGCACACCGCTTCGATGCCGGTGGTCAGGCGCACCTTGGCGACCTTACGAAGCGCCGAGTTCGGCTTCTTCGGGGTCGTGGTGTAGACCCGCGTGCAGACGCCGCGGCGCTGCGGGCAACCCTTCAGGGCGGGAACCTTGTTCCGCGTGGGCTTGTCCTGGCGCGGCTTGCGGATGAGCTGGTTAACTGTCGGCATCTAAACTCGCTTGCGTGGAGGCGTGTGCCGTTGGGCCGAAGCGCCTCTGTTGAGATCGGTATCGTCTGCCTCTTCCGCAGCCGCCTGCATGGAACGCAAAATCTCGCCGAGACGCCTTGCTCTGCGTCCGGCGGGACGGTTCATACCGGTCAGGGAAGACTCCTGGCCTCGGAAGAGGCGCGCTACATAGTCGGGAAGCGGCTTGCCGTCAACGTCGGCCGGCAGATGGCCGCACCGCCGCCTCCCCTATGATAGGATCGCCACGAAATCGCCGTTCAGTCACGTTCTGCACTGAAGCTTGGAGATCACGAAGAGACTGATGGCGAGGGGGAAAGGGCGCCTTGATGCGACCGCGATGGTGCTGTCCGTCGCCGCCCACGCCGTGGTGCTGACCGCGCTCGCCCTCCACACCCCCAGGCTCTTGCAGCCCTACGAGGACGCCGGCCCGCCGGAGCCGGTGATTCCCGTGCTGATCATGCCGCGCACGCCGCCGGCCGCGCCGGGTGTCACCCGCCAGCCGCAGCCGATCCGGCTGCATCGCCGGCGGCTCCGCCCGGAGCTTCCGCCGCCGCCGGTGGCGCCGTTCACGCCGCCGATCGTCGCCCCCGCCCCCCCGCCGGCGCCCACGCGCCCGGCGGGCGCGTCGCGCTTCAGCGTCCAGCCCTCTCCGGCCACCGAGCTGTCGACGACGCTGCGCGGCGGCCTGATCGGCTGCGCCAACCCCAGCCTGCTCAGCCGCAGCGAGCGGGAGAAGTGCCTGGAGCGGCTCGGCCGCGGCGCGGCGGACGCCCCGCACATCCCGCCCCCGGGCGACGCCGAGTTCGAGCGTGCGGCGGCCGCCCGCGAGGCGACCCGCCGCGAGCGCGAAAGCCCATCCTCCGCAGCGATCCCCGATCCGGACGCCGGCGCCGGGGCCTCGAACCGCAACAAGCCGCTCTACATCCCGACCCTGCCGCCGCTCAGGCCGTGACGCCGGCGAGGCTCAAGCGGAAAGCAATACGGCCCGGGATCGCTCCCGGGCCGTTCGCTAGGCTTGCCCTGAATTCGGACGGCGTCAGTCGACCCGTTCGGCCTCGGCCGCGTCGGCGATGATCTCCGGCAGCGGCTCCATGGCGGCCTCGCGGCTCTGCGCCAGCTGTTCGTCGCGCTTGGCGGCGATGCGCTGCAGGTTGCGCAGATAGGAGCCCGTGCCCGCCGGGATCAGCCGGCCGACGATGACGTTCTCCTTCAGGCCCTCCAGGGTGTCGATCTTGCCCTGGACAGAGGCTTCGGTGAGCACCCGCGTCGTCTCCTGGAACGAGGCCGCGGAGATGAAGCTGCGGGTCTGCAGCGAGGCCTTGGTGATGCCGAGCAGCACCGGCTGGGTGATCGCCGCACGGCCGCCACGGGCTTCCGCCTTGACGTTCTCCTCGTCCACTTCGAGCTTGTCGAGGTGGTCGCCCTTGAGCAGGCCGGTGTCGCCCGGCTCGATGATCTCGACCTTCTGCAGCATCTGGCGGACGATCGTCTCGATGTGCTTGTCGTTGATCGGCACGCCCTGCAGCCGGTAGACCTCCTGGATCTCGTTGACCAGGAAGTCGGCCAGCGCCTCGATGCCCTGGATCCGCAGGATATCGTGCGGATCCGGGTTGCCGTCGATGAGGTATTCGCCCTTGCGGATGATGTCCCCGTCGTGGACGGCGATGTGCTTGCCCTTCGGGATCAGGAATTCGACGGGTTCGCCGCCGTCCTCCGGGGTGATCTTGATCCGGCGCTTGTTCTTGTAGTCGCGCCCGAACTCGACCCGGCCGTCCATCTCCGCGATGACCGCGCAATCCTTCGGACGACGCGCTTCGAACAGCTCCGCCACCCGCGGCAGACCGCCGGTGATGTCGCGGGTCTTGGCGCTTTCGGTGGGGATCCGCGCCATCACCTCGCCGGGCTTCACCTCGTCGCCGTCGCCGATCGAGAGAACCGCCCCGACCGGCAGCAGGTAGCGAGCTTCACCGCCGTTCGAGATGCGCTTGTAGGCGCCGCTCTCGTCCAGCACGGCGATCGCCGGCCGCAGGTCCGAGCCCTTGGTCGAGGCCCGCCAGTCGACGACCACGCGGTTGGAGATGCCGGTGGCTTCGTCGGCCTCTTCGCGGAAGGAGAAGTTCTCCACGAGGTCTTCGAACCGCACCCGGCCGCCGACTTCGGTGATGATCGGGGTGGTGTAGGGGTCCCATTCGGCCAGGCGCTGGCCGCGCTTGACGGACTCGCCGTCCTTGACGCGCAGGCGCGCGCCGTAGGGCGGCTTGTAGGCTTCGCGGTCCTTGCCGTCGACCTGCACCACCAGCTGCAGATTGCGGCTCATGCCGATCAGCTGGCCGTCGGCATTGACCACCGTGTTGCCGCCGGAGATCCGCACCACGCCGTCGTTGGCGCTTTCGAAGAACGACTGCTCGGCCACCTGGGCGGTGCCGCCGATGTGGAAGGTCCGCATCGTCAGCTGGGTGCCCGGCTCGCCGATCGACTGGGCGGCGATGACGCCCACGGCCTCGCCGATGTTCACCGGCGTGCCGCGCGCCAGGTCGCGGCCATAGCAGGCGCCGCAGACGCCGTTCTTGGTCTCGCAGGTCAGCACCGAGCGGACCTTCACCGACTGCACGCCGGCGCTCTCGATGAGATCGCACATGTTCTCGTCGAGGTAGCTGTCAGCCGGCACGATGACCTGGCCGCCCGGCTCCTTGATGTCTTCCGCAGCAAAGCGACCGAGCACCCGCAGGCCGAGCGAGACTAGCACGTCGCCGCCTTCGACCACGGCGCGCAGGGTGATGCCCCGCGTGGTGCCGCAGTCTTCCTCGGTGATGATGCAGTCCTGCGCCACGTCCACCAGGCGACGGGTCAGGTAACCCGAGTTGGCGGTCTTCAGGGCGGTGTCGGCCAGGCCCTTGCGGGCGCCGTGGGTGGAGTTGAAGTACTCCTGGACGGTCAGGCCTTCCTTGAAGTTCGAGATGATCGGCGTCTCGATGATCTCGCCGGAGGGCTTGGCCATCAGGCCGCGCATGCCGCCGAGCTGCTTCATCTGCGCCTGCGAACCCCGGGCCCCGGAGTTCGACATCATGAAGATCGAGTTGATCTCGCCCTCGCGGCCGGAGGCGTCCTTCTCCGCGGTGGCGACCTCGACCATCATCTCGTCGGCGACGCGGTCGGTGGCCTTGGCCCAGGCGTCGACCACCTTGTTGTACTTCTCGCCCTTGGTGATCAGGCCGTCGGCATACTGCTGTTCGTACTCCTCGACGAGCTTGCGGGTCTCCTCGACGATCGGCTTCTTGCGTTGCGGGATGACGATGTCGTCCTTGCCGAACGAGATCCCCGCCTTGGCCGCCTCGCGGAAGCCCAGGCCCATGATCTGGTCGGCGAAGATCACCGTCGCCTTCTGGCCGCAGTGCCGGTAGACGATGTCGATCAGATTGCCGATTTCCTTCTTGGTCAGGTTCTTCTCGAGAAGGCGGTGGCCGAGCGCCGGGTGATGCGGCAGCAGGGCGGCGATCTTCATGCGGCCCGGCGTGGTGTCGATCACCTTGCGCACGACATTGCCCTCGAGATCCATCTCGGTATGGCGCGCCTTGATCTTCGAGTGCAGCGTCACCACCCCGGTGTCGAGCGCACGCTCGATTTCCGACAGGTCGGCGAAGGCCTTGCCCTGGCCCGGCTCGCCGTCCTTGGCCAGCGACAGGTAGTAGAGCCCGAGCACGATGTCCTGCGACGGCACGATGATCGGCCGGCCGTTGGCGGGCGACAGGATGTTGTTCGTGCTCATCATCAGCACGCGCGCTTCCAGCTGGGCTTCCAGCGAGAGCGGCACGTGGACGGCCATCTGGTCGCCGTCGAAGTCGGCGTTGAAGGCGGCGCAGACCAGCGGGTGCAGCTGAATCGCCTTGCCCTCGATCAGCTTGGGCTCGAACGCCTGGATGCCCAGGCGGTGCAGGGTCGGGGCGCGGTTCAGCAGCACCGGGTGTTCGCGGATCACCTCGTCGAGGATGTCCCACACCGCCGGCTGCTCGCGCTCGACCATCCGCTTGGACTGTTTGACGGTGCCCGACAGGCCCTTGGCGTCCAGCCGCGCGTAGATGAACGGCTTGAACAGCTCCAGCGCCATCTTCTTCGGCAGGCCGCACTCGTGCAGCTTCAGCTCGGGGCCGACGACGATGACCGAACGGCCCGAGTAGTCGACGCGCTTGCCGAGCAGGTTCTGGCGGAACCGGCCCTGCTTGCCCTTCAGCATGTCGGCGAGCGACTTCAAGGGACGCTTGTTGGCGCCGGTGATGACCCGGCCGCGGCGGCCGTTGTCGAACAGGGCGTCGACGGCTTCCTGCAGCATCCGCTTTTCGTTGCGGATGATGATGTCCGGCGCGCGCAGCTCGATCAGCCGCTTCAGGCGGTTGTTGCGGTTGATCACCCGGCGATAGAGGTCGTTCAGGTCGGAGGTGGCGAAACGGCCGCCGTCCAGCGGCACCAGCGGGCGCAGCTCCGGCGGGATCACCGGGATGACCGACAGGATCATCCATTCCGGCTTGTTGCCGCTCTCGAGGAAGCTTTCCATCAGCTTCAGGCGCTTGGACGCCTTCTTGAGCTTCATTTCCGAGGTGGTGGTCTTCAGGTCCTCGCGGAGCTGCTCGGCGACCTTCTCGAGGTCGATGGCGCGCAGCAGGCCCTGCACCGCCTCGGCGCCGATTTCGGCGGTGAAGCTGTCGTCGCCGAACTCGTCCTGGAAGCGCATGTAGTCGTCTTCCGACAGCAGCTGGTGCTGCTTCAGCGGGGTCAGGCCCGGCTCGGTGACGATGTAGTATTCGAAGTAGAGGACGCGCTCGATGTCCTTCAGCGGCATGTCGAGCATCAGGGCGATGCGCGACGGCAGGCTCTTCAGGAACCAGATGTGGGCGACCGGGCTGGCGAGCTCGATGTGGCCCATGCGCTCGCGGCGCACGCGGGCCAGCGTCACTTCGACGCCGCACTTCTCGCAGATGATGCCCTTGTACTTCATGCGCTTGTACTTGCCGCACAGGCATTCGTAGTCTTTGGTCGGGCCAAAGATACGGGCGCAGAACAGGCCGTCACGCTCGGGCTTGAACGTCCGGTAGTTGATGGTCTCGGGCTTCTTGATCTCGCCGAACGACCACGAGCGGATCTTTTCGGGCGAGGCCAGGGCGATACGGATCTGGTCGAAGGTCGGAGCGGCCTGGACCGGATTGAAGATATTCAGGACTTCCTGGTTCATCGGATATCCAGTTCGTCAAATTTCAGAGCGTGATGGAGAGGGGCTGACGGGCCCCTCCCCCCACGAATTACGTCAGTCGGCTGCGGGCCGGCCTCAGCTGTTTTCCAGCTCCACGTTCAGGCCCAGGGAGCGCATCTCCTTGACCAGCACGTTGAAGCTTTCCGGGATGCCGGCCTCGAAGGTGTCGTCGCCGCGGACGATCGACTCGTAGACCTTGGTGCGGCCGGCGACGTCGTCGGACTTCACCGTCAGCATCTCCTGCAGGGTGTAGGCGGCGCCGTAGGCTTCGAGGGCCCAGACCTCCATTTCCCCGAAGCGCTGGCCGCCGAACTGCGCCTTGCCGCCCAGCGGTTGCTGGGTGACCAGGCTATACGGACCGATCGAACGGGCGTGGATCTTGTCATCGACCAGGTGGTGCAGCTTCAGCATGTAGATGTAGCCGACGGTGACCGGACGCTTGAACTGCTCGCCGGTCTGGCCATCGTAGAGGTACGACTGACCCGAGCGGTCGAGACCGGCCTTCTCCAGCAGGTTCTCGATGTCGTCGATGTGCGCGCCATCGAACACCGGGGTGGCGAAGGGGATGCCCTTCGACAGGTTCCGGGCCAGCTCGATCAGCTCCTCATCGCTTTCCGGCAGCTCCTCGTCCGGCCCGTAGGTCCCGGCGAGATAGTCGATCAGCGCCTGGCGCTGGCCGCCGTGCTGCCAGGCTTCCAGCAGGTCGGCGACCTGCCTGCCCAGGCCGGCCGCGGCCCACCCCAGGTGGGTCTCGAAGATCTGGCCGACGTTCATCCGCGACGGCACGCCCAGCGGGTTCAGCACGATGTCGACATGCTGTCCGCTTTCCAGGTAGGGCATGTCCTCGATCGGCAGGATCTTGGAGATGACCCCCTTGTTGCCGTGACGTCCGGCCATCTTGTCGCCCGGCTGCAGCTTGCGCTTCACCGCCACGAACACCTTGACCATCTTCATGACGCCGGGGGGCAGCTCGTCGCCGCGCTGCAGCTTGTCGACCTTGTCCTCGAAGCGGCGGTCGAGGCGCTTGCGGGCCTCGTCGAACTGGCGGCGCATGGCCTCCAGCTCGCCCATCGCCTTCTCGTCGTCGAGGGCGATCTGCCACCACAGGCCCGGCGCGATCTCTTCCAGCTTTTCGGCGGTGATCTCGCCGCGGCCCAGGCCCTTGGGACCCGAGACGGCGTTCTTGCCGACCAGCAGCTGGCGCAGGCGCGTGGTCATGTTGCGGTTGAGGATGCCGAACTCGTCGTCGCGGTCCTTGCCGAGACGGTCGATTTCCGCCCGCTCGATGGCCATGGCGCGCTCGTCCTTGTCGACGCCGTGGCGGTTGAACACCCGCACCTCGACGATCGTCCCGGCGACGCCCGGCGGCAGGCGCAGCGAGGTGTCGCGCACGTCGCTGGCCTTTTCGCCGAAGATGGCGCGCAGCAGCTTCTCTTCCGGGGTCATCGGGCTTTCGCCCTTCGGAGTCACCTTGCCGACCAGGATATCGCCCGGCAGGACTTCGGCGCCGATCGCCACGATGCCGGCCTCGTCGAGGTTGCGCAGGGCTTCCTCGCCGACGTTCGGAATGTCGCGGGTGATCTCTTCCGGGCCCAGCTTGGTGTCGCGGGCCATGACCTCGAATTCCTCGAGGTGGATCGAGGTGAAGATGTCGTCGCGCACGATGCGCTCGGAGATCAGGATCGAGTCTTCGAAGTTGTAGCCGTTCCACGGCATGAAGGCGACGAGGGTGTTACGCCCCAGCGCCAGTTCGCCCAGCTCGGTCGACGGGCCGTCGGCGATCACGTCGCCGGCGTTGATCCGATCGCCGACCCGCACCAGCGGACGCTGGTTGATGCAGGTCGAGGTGTTGGAGCGCTGGAACTTCTGCAGGCGGTAGATGTCGACGCCCGGCTTGGTGGGGTCGGTTTCTTCCATCGCGCGGACGACGATGCGGGTGCCGTCGATCTGCTCGACCACG
>Ga0207703_10003007_pt1 | contig 14293 bp, 9 predicted proteins | sample KBSSwiS12_FD_184304 | JGI IMG/M metagenome (GOLD analysis project Ga0207703, IMG submission 184304) | Switchgrass rhizosphere microbial communities from Kellogg Biological Station, Michigan, USA - KBS Switchgrass S1-2 (SPAdes) (version 2) | ecosystem: Host-associated > Plants > Roots >... | reverse complement strand
AGTCGTGCCGCTGCCGAAAAGACCTTTCGGGTAACCAGCATTCTTATCGGCAGCGGCACGACTCCATCGCTCGCGGTCATCAACGCGCGGGCCTATGCGGAGGGAGAATTCCTTCGCATGCAAAAACCATCCGGCTTCCGGATTCGGGTGAAGCAGATCCATGAGAACGATGTCGTCCTGGAACACGATAATCAGACCATCGTCGTGCCGCTCCGACGCCCGGAATCGAATCAAAACAAGGGCGACGGTGGCGCATCCAAATTGGGCATTCGCGATGCCAGGCCGGCGGAATCTGCTCTGGGACCGAAGATGACGACGCCGGCCGCCGCGCCAGTTGCTGCGCCGGGCGCCACGCCCGGTGCCAACAGCCTCGGCCAACGATTCGTTCCCGTGGGCGACGTGGAATTCTGCATCTGGCAGACGCGGGTGGAGGACTTCGAACAATTTGCCCGGGCCACCCATCTGAAGTCGGTGCGCTGGCGCGGTCCCGGCTTCAAGCAGGAGCCGGATCATCCGGTGGTCAACGTCACCTGGCAGGAGGCCATCTCCTTTTGCGAATGGCTCACGGACAAGGAACACCGGGAAGGAGTGCTTCCGCCGAATCAATCGTACCGACTGCCGACTGACCTGGAGTGGAGCAAAGCCGTGGGACTCCCCGAGGAAACCGGCAAGACACCCGAAGCGCGCGACATGGATGTACCGGGAGTATATCCGTGGGGCACCGCGTGGCCGCCGCCTCCGGGCGCGGGAAATTACACTGGCGAAGAAACGGGATCGGGTGCCGCGATCCCGGGTTACAACGATGGATTTGCGTGGACCTCTCCGGTGGGGAGCTTCCCGCCGAATCAGTCCGGACTCTACGACATGGGAGGCAACGTCTGGCAGTGGTGCATGGATTCCTGGAACAAGGAATCCGCGGGCAAAGTCCTGCGTGGCGCGTCCTGGTACAACGGGGCGCTGAAGCCGAGCCTGCTCTCTTCCTGCCGGGTCCATGCGCCGCCAGACAGCACCACCGACAATTACGGATTCCGTATCGTCAAGACCACCACAGAGCCTGGTCCAAAAAATGAGAAGTGACGAAGGATTGGCGCGCTCCCGATCTCCGAGCGGCGCGGGGCGCGGCGGGGTCGTCCTTCGATTGAGCCGCTACGATGCTTCGTCCCGTTGGTCTCTCCGGCGGGCGAGCAGGACCAACCCGCAGCAGCCGAAGCCCGCGAGCACGAAGGGCGGCCAGGCGGCGGCAGTTCCCGGGGTGGGGCGCCTGCGTGGGGGCGCGCGCAGGGGAGTCTTGTCGATATCGTAGCCGACCTCGAGGCCCGCTTTGCCGTAGGTCACTTTCTTGACGAGGATCTTCACGACCTCGCTGTTGAACCCATGGTATTCCAGAGTCGCCCAGTCGCGGGGCCTGTTGTTACCGTCCTCCGCGTAAAGCTTCGTGGCGGCCATGAATTCGTAGGTCTTGTCTTCCTTCAGTGGCTCGATCGGGCGATCCCCCACGCTGATGGAGAACTTGACCTTAGGATACGCCGCCAGATTGCTCACGATCAACTGGCTGGGCTTGGGGATGACAACGTCGGCGCTGGCGGGGTAAAGCGTGGCGCAGAGGAGAAACGCGGCGAGGAGGGTGTGTTTCATGCCGGATGAGGTTCCGGAGGAATGGTGCGGGAATGCACGGGTGGCGTCAAATGACAACGGGTGGTGCCTGCCTAACATGATCGACACGAGGACGCACGCAGGTAGGATGTCGGCGAGATCGCGTTCATCGAATCCCATGACACTCTCGCCCGTGCTCTTTCTCTTTGGAGACATTGTCGTCCCGCCACCCACGCCTCCACCGCACGTCGTGTCTCCGATGAGCCCGTTGCCGTATCTGGTCTTCGCCCTCGCGGCGGTCGGGATGCTCCTGTTGATGCGCAAACGGCGACCTCCCGGGTCAGTGAATCGAGGCTGACATCGCCGCGCATGTTCCGGCCGGCCCTCGCTTTCGTCCTGACGGTGCTTCTGGAGTGGCCGGTGCTGGCATGGCTGTCCGGAATGGGTTTTCGCCGGACCGGACTTTTTTGCCTTTGCCTGAATGGAGCAAGTTGGGGGGCGGCCATGGGTGTGCTCGCGCTGTGGACGGTGCCGGTGCCGATGTTGGAAGCGGCGATCGTTTTGGTGGAAGCGGCGATCCTGGGGTGGTTCTGGCGCTGGCACCCGGGGCGCGCGCTGGGGGTTTCGCTGGCCATGAATCTCACCAGTTGGTTGCTGGGCACTCCGCTGCTATCCTTGCTGGCGCCCGTGTCATGATGCCTGCCCTGCGCTTTTCCCTCCTCGCCCTGCTGGCCGCCAGCCATGGGGTGAATGATTTCATCGCGGGCTGGATGCTGGGCGGGGGAATGCCGAATACCTCCGCTTGGGACCGGCTGCCCTGGCTGGCGATTTATGCCGGGCTGGCCTTTGCCGGGCAGTTGCCGGTGGCCTGGATCATGGACCGCTCTTCGCGCCCGCACGTCTGGCTGCTCGGAGCACTGGCGATGATGATTGCCGCGGTGGGGGTGTGGAATATCTCGCCCGGATTCGCGGTGATCCTCTCCGGTGTGGCTTCGGCATTTTGTCATGTCGCCGGCGGGGCGATCGCGCTGCAATTGCCGCGCGGTGAACGCGCTCTCGGCTGGTTTTCCGCGCCAGGGATTCTCGGTCTCACCCTCGGGGGCTGGCTCGGGAATACGCATGGCGAGCTCGCACTGTGGGCTGCGCTCCTGCCGGCGGTCCTGCTGGCTGGCTGCCTCATCCTGGGCGCGCAGTGGCCGCGCGCGGACGCGGCTGAGAGCCGGGTCCCTGCACCGGGTGTCGATGCGCACGACGGCCTCATGCTGCTCATCCTGCTCGCCCTTACCTTGCGCTCGGCGGTGTGGGACCTCGTGCAAATCGCGCGGTCGGCCGATCCACATGTGCTCTTCGCCCTCGCGGCATCGGCGGCCATCGGCAAGGTGCTCGGCGGCTGGATGATCTCCCGCTGGCCCACCATCCGCCACGTGAGCCTTGCGCTCATCGTTTCGTGCCTGCTCTTGGAATTCGCCCGGCAATCCGTGGTCGGTCTCTGTGCGGGAGTGGCCTTGCTGCAATCCACCATCCCTGCGTCCATCGTGATCCTTCACCGCTCCTTCGGCACCTCGGCGGCGCGCGCCACGGCCTATGTGCTGGGTCTCACCGTGGCGTTGGGGGGGCTGGTTATTCCGTTGCATCTCGACATGGCTACGACCCTGGCGGGAGCGGCCATCGCGGCGGCTGCTTTGCTCGCGTGGACCATGCGCGCCGGCCGCCTGCGCTACGCCGATTGAATTCACCGGCACTCGTCACTCGACACACCCCTGCCAATTTGTTCGCATCCTTCGCTATGAGTTCTCTTTGGGATCGTTATCAGAAATATCTCCTCCGCAACGACACGCTCGGCTTCTCGCTCGACATCAGCCGGATGCGTTTTGGTGATGACTTCCTGCCCACCATGGAACCGCTCGCGCAGAAGGCTTTTGCGAGCATGAAGGAACTGGAGGCCGGGGCGATCGCCAATCCGGATGAAAAGCGCATGGTGGGCCACTACTGGCTGCGCGCCCCGCAACTCGCGCCCACTCCCGAACTGAAAGCCGAGATCGAGACCTGCAACGCCTCGATCCGCGATTTCGTGGCCAAGGTGTATGCCAGTGGACGTTTCACCGACGTGCTGGTCATCGGCATCGGCGGCTCGGCACTCGGCCCGCAATTTGTCAGCGATGCGCTCGGCACCGATGACGACCGGCTGCGCCTGCACTTCTTCGACAACACCGATCCCAACGGCATCGACCGCACGCTGACCAGCCTGCAGCATCGCATCGAGCACACCCTCGTGGTGGTCATTTCGAAATCCGGCGGCACGCCCGAGACCCGCAACGGCATGCTCGAAGCCGAGGCGGCTTTCGCCAAGGCCGGGGTGAATTTCGCCCGCAATGCCGTGGCGGTGACCGGGGTCGGCTCGGCGCTCGACAAGATCGCGGAGAAAGGCGGCTGGCTGGCGCGGTTCCCGATGTGGGACTGGGTCGGCGGGCGCACCTCGATCATGAGCGCCGTGGGCCTCGTGCCGCTCTGCCTGCAGGGGCTCGACATGCAAGCGCTCCTCGATGGCGCTGGCGCCATGGATGCATGGACACGTACTCCCGAAACTTTGAAAAACCCCGCCATGCTGCTCGCGCTGATGTGGCACTTTGCCGGGAACGGGCGGGGGGCGAAAGACATGGTCGTCCTGCCCTATAAGGACCGACTGGCGCTGTATTCGAAATACCTCCAGCAGCTCGTCATGGAATCGCTGGGCAAGGCGCTCGATCTCGACGGCAAGGAAGTGCACCAGGGCATCGCCGTTTACGGCAACAAAGGCTCGACTGACCAGCACGCCTACGTCCAGCAACTCCGCGACGGGGTGGCCAATTTTTTTGCTACTTTTATCGAAGTCCGCAAGGACCGCGCTGGCGCCTCCATCGAGGTCGAACCGGGGTTCACCTCCGGCGATTTCCTCCAGGGTTTCCTGCGCGGCACCCGCGCAGCGCTCTACGAAGGCGGCCGCGACTCGCTGACCATCAGCATCCCGGAAGTCACGCCGTTTCAGGTCGGCGCCCTCATCGCGCTCTACGACCGGGCCGTGGGCTTCTACGCCACGCTGGTCAATATCAATGCCTACCATCAGCCCGGCGTGGAAGCCGGCAAGAAGGCCGCGGCCGGAGTGCTGAAGACCCTGGCCCATGTCCGGGGCGCCCTTTCCGCCAATCCGCAGACCGCCAGCCAGGTTGCCGCGGCGCTGGGCGAAGACGCGGAAGCCGTTTTTCATGCACTCAATCACCTCGCCGCCAACGATGAAAAGGTGCAGAAGCAAACCGGCGAGGCTGCAGGCGCCGATACCTTCCACCTGGCCTGATGTCCAAACCCGCGCAGACGAAAACTTCAACCGATACTGTCACCGTCCCATTTCCAAGGGTCACGGGCCTCGTGCGGCAGCTGACGCATGATGTCCGCAATGGCCTGAATAACGTCGACCTCCAGGCCGCGTTCTTGCAGGAAATAGTCAAGGATCCCCAGGTGGTGCCGGAGATCAAGCGTCTGCGGGCCATGGTGACCGATGCGGCCAAGATGCTGCAGGCTTTTTCCGCCAGCTTCTGGTTGCCGGAGCCGAGCCTCATTACCTATTCCGCGGCCGTTTTCATCGAGGACTTTCAGGCGCGCCTCGCGAAGTTGCTGCCGGAGCAGGCGGCAGACATCCGCTGGGACGTGAAGCTGGGCAGCGAGTCGATTGCGGTGGACATTGAGATGCTGTTTCGTGGGCTCGCCGCGTTCTTCAAGAATGCCTTCCATTTCCGCGAAGACCAGCGGCCGATCGATGTGGTGGTGATCGCCGAAGACGACCGGCTGGTGATTGAGTTGCGCGAGAGCAAATCCTCCGTGCCCTCGGCGCCGGACGGATGGGGATGCGAGCCGTTGGTCTCCACCCGGCGCGGTGGGTTCGGCATGGGGCTCTTTTACGCGCGGCAGGTCTTTGCGGTCCACGGTGGCGAAATCACCGCCGCTTTTGACCAGGCGACTGAACGGCTGACCACCCGTTTGTCCCTGCCGCTGGCCCCACGCTGAGGATGGGCACTCCTGCCGACCGCCATAAAATCGTCGTGGTCGACGATGAGCGACCCATCCTGCTCACCCTCGAGGCGTTGCTTACCCGTCACGGCTATGCGCCGCAGCTCGCGCATACCGCCTCGGCTGGTCTTGCCCTGGTCCGCAAATCCCGGCCAGACCTCGTGTTGCTCGATCTCGGCCTGCCCGATGCGGACGGGCTGGACGTGCTGCGCGAGCTCAAGAACGAACTGCCACAGATGCCCGTGATCATCCTCACGGCCAACGATTCCCTCAGCAATGCCGTCGAGTCGATCAAGCAGGGCGCGTTTCATTTCATCTCGAAGCCCTATGCGGTTGAGGAATTGCTCAGCCTCATCACCCGCGCCCTGGAGCAGCGCCAACTGGTGCGCGAGACGGAGACGCTGCGCGAGGAAAAGCAACAGCTGACCCGCCGCCTCGATCTCGCGGAACGCCAGCTCGCTCCCGTCGCCCAGAGCCGCGCCATGCGCAATGTCCGCGACCTCGTCGAGCGATTCGCCCCGACAGATGCGAATGTCCTGCTCCTCGGGGAAAGCGGCGTGGGCAAGGAGGTGGTGGCCAACCAGGTCCATCGCCTCAGCCGGCGCGCCGATGGGCCCATGGTGAAGCTCAATTGCGCCGCCTTCCCGGCCAACATGATCGAGGGCGAATTGTTCGGCTACGCCAAAGGGGCCTTCACTGGCGCCGTGGCGGATTTTCCCGGCATGATATCCGAGGCCTCCGGCGGCACGTTGTTTCTCGATGAAATCGCCGAGATGCCGCAGGAGTTGCAGACCCGTTTCCTGCGCGTTCTCCAGGAGCGCGAATTCCGCCGCCTGGGGAGCACCAAGACGATCGCGGCGAATTTCCGCCTCATCGCCGCCACGAACCGTCCCGCCGCCGAAGCCGTGCGCACTGGCGCGTTGCGGCAGGACCTCTACTACCGGTTGAACACTTTCCAGATCGAAATTCCGCCCCTGCGCGAGCGCCGCGACGACATCCCCGCGCTGGTCGCGGTCTTCGTCAGCCGCTTTGCCAAGCAACTGGGAAAATCCGAGCCGACCATTGCCCCGGAGGCTTTCGACCGGCTGCTGAATTACGACTGGCCGGGCAACATCCGCGAACTCCAGAACGCCATCGAGTACAGCGTCGTGCTGGCCGACCAGTCACTGATCACCCTCAAGGAATTGCCCCGCGAAATCCAGCTCCCCACCGCGCTGCACGAGGCCAAGGCCGGCGCCGGCGCCGCTTCGCTGAATCTCGAGGACCAGGAAAAGCAGGCCATCCTCCAGGCGCTGGCCCAGGCCCACGGCAACAAGAAAAAGGCCGCCGGAATCCTTGGTATTCATCGCCCCACGCTCTACAGCAAGTTGAAGCACCACGGGATCAGTTTGAAATGATTGTTTCTTGTGCCCGCGGGCCTTTGACGGCAGTTTTTCGCGATTTCGTCCGATGTCTCCTCCGCTGATTACTCTCCGTCACCGCGAAAAGGTCCTCGCGCACGCCGAGCAACAGCTCCGCTCCCAGGGTGAGCTCAACGCAGCGGACCTGCTCTCGCTCTACAAGAAATTCCTCAAGATCGAGAACCATCGTATCCGGCTGAAGCACTACAGCGGTGGTGGCGGCCGGGAGATCTGCGCGCAGCGGGCCAGTCTGGTGGACATCGTGCTGCGGCACCTGCTCGAGGCCGGCATCGACGACGTGAATGCCGACAAGCCGCTGCCCAAACTGGCGCTGGTCGCCCTCGGCGGCTACGGGCGCGGCGAGCTCAATCCCTTCAGCGACGTGGACATCATGTTTCTCCATGATGACGGGACGAAAACGCTCGACCCGCGCCTCAACGATATCGTCCAGCACATCCTCTACATGCTCTGGGACGTTGGCTTCAAGGTGGGTCACTCCACGCGTTCCATTTCCGATTCCATCAAGCACGCCAATGAGGACATGCTCTCCAAGACGGCGCTGCTCGAGGCGCGCTTCATTGCCGGCGACGAGGCGCTCTTCGAGAAATTCCGGACCGCTTTCGTCGCCAAGTGCGTCGAGCCCTGTGTGGAGCAGTACATCACCCAGCGCGTCGAGAACCAGGCCGAGCGCCACGAGAAATATGGGCGCACCGTTTATCTCCAGGAGCCGAACATCAAGAATGGCTGCGGCGGTCTGCGCGATTATCAGAATTTGCTCTGGATCAGCTTTTTCAAGGAGCGCGTCCAGACCACGGCGGGCCTGGTGGAGAAAAAACTTCTCAATGAAGCCGAGCGTCGCCAGCTCGATCGCGCCTACGATTTCCTCCTGCGCATCCGCACCGAATTGCACTACCTCAACAAGCGCTCCACCGATGTCATCATCATGAGCCAGCAGGTGCAGATCGCCAACAAGCTGAACTATCCGCAAAAGAATATCCTGCGCCGCAGCGAGGCGTTCATGCGCGATTACTATCAGCAGGCGCGCGTCATTTATTCGATCACTGAGCTCATCTCCGAGCGTCTTTCCCTCAGCACCACCCGCTCGCAAAAGCGCAACGGCTTCCTGGGCCTCATGCGCAAACCGAAGTCGGTCAAAGGCGAGGAGTTCGACGGCTTCTACAGCCAGGATGGCCTGATCTACGCGGATTCCTCGAACGTCTTCAATCAGGAGCCGGCGCGGATGATGCGCCTCTTCCAGCACATGCAGCAGCGGGGGCTCGACCTCAGCCCGGATCTCGCGCAATTGGTCCGCCGCCGCCTGCACCTCGTCGATCGCACCTTCCAGTACGCCCGCTCCACCCGCGAGACCTTCCTCGCGATCTGCTCCCGCAAGGGCCAGGTCGGCAAGGTCTTCCGCGCCATGCACGAGGTCGATTTCCTTGGGCGCTATATTCCGGAGTTCGGCCAGCTCACCTGCCTCGTGCAGCACGAGTTTTTCCACCGCTATACGGCCGACGAGCACACCCTCGTGTGCGTGGAGAAGCTCGATATGCTGGTCGATACGCCCGAGCCCCGGTTCGCGGAGTACAAGAAGCTGATGCACAAGCTGGAGAACCCGGTCGTGCTCTATCTCTCCATGCTCCTGCACGACACCGGCAAGGCGGCCAACGCCCGCGTCCACGCGGAGGCCAGCGCCCTCTTCGCGCAAAAGGTCGCGCGGCGTCTCCAACTCACCGCCGAGCAGCGCAAATCGCTGGTGTTGATCGTGGATAACCACATCCTCCTTTCGATGACCGCCCAGCGGCGGAATCTGGAGGACCCGGCGACCATCGCGGAATTCGCCGGCCTGATCAAAAACCAGCTCAATCTCGACATCCTGATGTTGCTCACCCTGGCCGATGGCCAGGGCACGGGGGATGAAAACTGGTCGGACTGGAAGGAAGCGCTCGTCTGGCAGCTTTATCGCAGCACCACGCTGTATCTCGCCGACGGAGAAGCCTTCTACCGCCAGCGCACCATCGAGCGCGAAGAGTTGCGCGAGCAGGTCCGCAAGAAGCTCGCTGCCGAGTATCGCGAAGAGATCGACGCGCATTTCGAGCACATGCCCGATCGCTATTTCCAGACCTACAACGTCTCGGACGTGATCGAGCACATTCGCCTCTTCCGCACCTTTCTCGAGGACCGCAACAGCAACGACCTCCCACCGCTGGCCCCGGCGGTGAAGTGGATCTCGCATCCCAATCGCGGGCACAGCGAGTTCCTTTTCTGCGGCTGGGACCGCAAGACGTTGCTCGCCCGCATCGCCGGTTCGCTGACGGTTGCGCAACTCAACATCCTTAGCGCCGATGTTTTCACGCGCACCGACAACCTCGTGCTCGACATCTTCCGCGTCTGCAACACGAGCTTCGAGGCGGTCACCGATCCGAGCGAGACCGCCCTCGTCGAAAAGCGCCTGCGGCAGTCCATGGAGGAGGAGAACTTCGAGTTCGGCCCGCTCCTCGAAAAATCGAAAAAGAAGCGCGGCTTTCAGCTTTCGCAGGAACTCGATTTCCCCACGCGCATCGTTATCGATAACGACGCGCACCCCGTTTACACGCTGGTCGATATCCAGACGCCCGACCGTCTCGGCCTCCTCTACCGCCTGCTCCGGTCCTTCGCCGAGGCCAACGTGCAAATCGCCCTGTCGCGCATCGCCACCGAGAAAGGCGCCGCCATCGACTCCTTCTACGTGACCGATGCGGACGGCCGCAAGCTGCGCAGCGCTACCACCATCGCCCGCCTGCAAAAGGCCCTGCAGGCCGCCTCCCAAGCCGGCCCCGCTGCTTAAGCGAACGGGTTGAGATGATCATGCACTCGTTCCCAAGTTGCACTTGGGAACGCCGTGGTCTGCGAAGTTGAGCTTCGCCCAGCATGCTCCGCCAATTCCCGCGCATCTTCCTCTGGCACGTCGTGCGCCATCTCCAGCGCCACCGGCTGCTCGCGGCGTTGAATGTCCTCAGCGTCGCCTTGGGGGTGGCGGTCTATCTCGCCATCCAGATTGCCAACCACAGCGCGCATCGCTCCTTTGCCGCCGGCATCGATCTTGTCGCCGGCAAGGCCCAGCTCGAAGTCCGCGGCGATGTCGATGAAACGCTCTGGCCGGTGCTCGCCCGCCAGCCGGGCGTGAAAGCCGTCACGGGCCTCGTTGAGGGCAAGATGACCTTTCCCGATTGGCCCGGCGAATATCTCCAGGTGCTCGGGGTCGATCTGTTCAGCGGGGAGCCCTTCCGCACCTTCGAGCTCAACAAGCAGGGCAGCGCTCCGCCCCTCGAACATTGGATGGGCGAAGGCGGGCAGGTCGCGGTGCAGACGGCTTTTGCGGCCCGGCACGGCCTCAAGCTCGGCGATCCGCTGCGCGTGCTGGTCAATAGCGAGCTCAAGACCGCAACTGTCACCGCATTCCTCGACAGCCGCGATGAGGCGGCCGCTATGCCGGCCAACTTCGCCGTCATGGACATCGGCTGGGCGCAGGAACTCTTTGGCCGGCAAGGCCACCTTTCCGCACTGCAACTGCTGCTCGACGATTCCCGCCAGGCCGCGACGGTCGCCGCCCGGCTCGATCGCCTCCTGCCCCCGAATTTGCGCGCGGAGGCCCCCCGCCAGCGCAGCTACCAGATCGAGAGCATGCTCGCCGCTTTCCTACTCAACCTCACGGCTTTGAGCATGGTCTCGCTGCTCGTCGGCGTCTTCCTTGTCTACAACACCATCTCCGCTTCCGTAGCCCGCCGGCGTGTGGAGATCGGCATTCTTCGCTCCATCGGCGCCACCCGCTGGGAAGTGCGCAGCCTGTTTCTTGGTGAGGCGGCCGTCTTCGGTTGCCTCGGTGTCGCGGTGGGGATGGTCGGTGGCGTCTTGCTGGCGCGAATCCTCACGGGTGCGGTCGCGAAGACGGTTACGTCGCTCTACGTTCTGCTCAGCATCGACCAAACCTGGCTCGATCCTGCCCAGTTTGCCGTGGCCACTTTCTTCGGCCTGGCCACCGTTATCGTCGGAGCATGGCTGCCGGCCGGCGAGGCGGCGCGGGTTGATCCCGTCCACGCCCTGAGCCTCGGCGCGCACGCCGAAGGCGCGATGGTGCGCATGCCCCGCCACGCCTGGCTGGGCGTGGTCATCCTCGCGATCGCCGTGCTCGCCGGTTGGCGGGCGTTGCATGGCGGACATCCCGCCTGGAGTTTCGCCGCCGCCTTTTCAGTCCTCGCTGCCTTCGCATTATTCGCGCCCCTCGCGACCTGGTCATTCGGCCTGCTCGCCGCCCGGACCCGCCGCGCTGGAGTCATCTGGCAATTGGCCGCGGGCCATCTGCGCCAATCCATCCACCGCAACGCCGTCACCGTCGCCGCGCTCGCCGCCGCCATCGCCATGACCATTGGCCTGATGGTCATGATCTTCTCCTTCCGCACGAGCGTCGATGCCTGGATCCATCACGGCATCGTGGCCGACCTTTTCATCGCCCCCGCCTCCAACGAAGTCATCGGCCTCGAAGCCGCCGTCCCACCCGCCGCTATTGAATGGCTGCGCGCCCGCCCCGAAGTTCAAGCGGTCGATACCTTCCGCGAACTCGAGTGCACTTTCGAAATCGGATCAGCGGGTGAACGGGCTCAACCAGAAACCAGAAACGAGAAACGAGAAACCGCCAAACTCGCCGTCCTCCAAGGCGAATACCGCCACAACCTCACATTTACCGGCGGTGACGATGAACGCAAAATGGCTCGCGTCTTCCACGATCGCTGCATCGCGGTCACGGAACCTTTCGCCCGCAAGTTCAGCGCCCGGACCGGCGACCATTTGAAACTCATCACCCTGCACGGCCCCGCAGATTTCGAAATCGCCGGCGTCTATGCGGACTACACCCGGGACCAAGGCGTGATGCTCATGGCGCGGTCGAACTTCGAGCAGTGGTGGAACGATCCGCGCGTCCATTCGCTCGCCGTTTATCTGCGCCCCGGCGTTGCCGTTGAGCCCTTGGCCGATGCCTTTCGCCAGCGCTTCAGCGGAGCAGGGGAGTTCGCGATCTATTCCAATCGCAGCCTGCGCCACCGCATCCTTTCCATCTTCGACCAGACCTTTGCCGTCACCTACGTGTTGCGGACCGTGGCGATCCTCGTGGCCATCGCCGGCATCTTTCTTTCCGTGACCACGCTCGCTGCCGAACGCGAGCGCGAGATCGGCGTCTTTCGGGCTGTCGGCGCTTCGCGCGGGCAGGTGCAGCGCCTGCTCATGACCGAGGCCGGAATGCTCGGGGTGATTGCCACCGGGCTCGGCCTCGCTTCCGGACTGCTGCTCGCCGTGGTCCTCACCTGGGTGGTGAATCCCGCTTTCTTTGGCTGGACGATTACCCTGCGTCTGCCGTGGGGTAGCCTGCTCGCGACTCCCTTGTGGATCATCCCCGCGGCGCTGCTCGCGGCCTGGTATCCCGCCCGCCGGGCCAGCCTCACCGCCATCGCCACCGCAGTCCGCGAAGAATGAAGAAGCTCTGGAAACACCTCGTTGTTGCCCTCGCCCTTGCGCTGTCCGCCACCGCCGCCGACTGGCGTCCCGCCCTTCCCGGCTGGCGCTACGAGTTTCCGCGCGATCACCACCTCCATCCGGATTTCAAGACCGAGTGGTGGTACTTCACCGGCCGCCTCACCGACGAAAAAGGCGGCGTGTTCGGCTATCAACTCACCTTCTTTCGCCAGGGTCTTCGCCCGCCGGGAAGTCGCGGCGGCACGACCTCTCGTTTCGTGGTCGACGATTTAAAATTCGCCCACTTCGCCATCAGCGACGTCCGCCGGCAGCAATTTCATTTTCAGCAAAAGCTCGACCGTGGCGTCTTCGGCGAAGCGGGCTTCAGCAGTACCACCGACCGTCTTGCGTGGATCGGCGACTGGTCGCTGGATCTCACCCCCGACGGCTCTTTTACCCTGCAGGCGAAGGACGGCGCGACTGCGCTCCAACTGCATCTTGAGAGCACCAAACCTTTCGCCATCCACGGCGAAAACGGGGCCAGTCAGAAAGCCGAGGGCCCCGGCCACGCTTCCCACTATTTCTCCGCCACCCGCCTGGTGACCGGCGGTACGCTCACCCTCGATGGCAAGACCTTGTCGGTACGCGGTGAAAGCTGGCTCGATCGCGAATGGGCGAGCAACCAACTGACCGCCAACCAGGTCGGCTGGAATTGGTTCAGTCTGCAATGCGACGATGGCACCGAACTCATGCTCTACCAGATGCGCACCAAGGACGGTGGTCTGGATCCCAATTCCAGCGGCACCTTCATCGCTCGCGATGGTACGACGCAACATTTGAGCCGCGAAGATTACCAGCTCACCCCGACGAAATTCTGGACCAGCAAAGCCAGCCAGGCCCGGTATCCCATCGCCTGGCAGTTCACCGTCCCCAAGCTAAACATCCAGTGCAACATCACGACGCCCTTGGAATCACAGGAACTCGTGCTGAACCCGATTGCGTATTGGGAAGGCCTGGTCGACCTGCAAGGCACCCACGAAGGCACGACGATCCACGGCCATGGTTACATGGAACTCACCGGCTACGCCGGCGTTCTGGTCGGCCTCGCAGAGGAAAAGTGACGCAGCGCGGAGCTAAATCAGCCCCAGCTTCATCTTCCCCGCCTCGCTGATCATCGCCTGGTTCCACGGCGGGTCCCACACGAGTTCCACTTCGGCATCGCCGACCCCCGGCACACCCATGACCTTCGACTTGGCTTCGGAGGCGATTACCGGTCCCATGCCGCAGCCCGGAGCGGTCAGCGTCATTTTGATATCCACGCGCGCGCCATCGGCCTCGCGGGGGGTGATCACGCAATCATAGACGAGGCCGAGATCGACGATATTGACCGGGATTTCCGGGTCGTAGCAGGTGCGGAGCTGGTCCCACACGGCTTTCTCGTCGACTGGCACGCTGGAGTCGACCGCTGCTGCCGCGCCTTCCTTCTTCGCCGCCGGCTCGAGCCCGAGCGCGTCGGCGTCTTCGTCGGCGATGCGGGCGAGGCCCTGGTCGGTCGCAACCGTGTAGCTGCCGCCGAGGGCCTGGGTGATGTAACCGATGCTGCCCGCGGGCAACGTCACGGCCTCGCCCTGGGGGACGAGGACGACGTCGCAATCGCGTTCGAAGCGGACCGGTTCGCTGCTGCGGGAATACATGCGTGGGAAGTGGGGGCGCGCGCATAGCGTCGCAAGTCCGCGCATTTTAGGCGCTCGCGCCCCGGTATGCTGTGCGGCCCC
>Ga0207703_10003000_pt1 | contig 14314 bp, 7 predicted proteins | sample KBSSwiS12_FD_184304 | JGI IMG/M metagenome (GOLD analysis project Ga0207703, IMG submission 184304) | Switchgrass rhizosphere microbial communities from Kellogg Biological Station, Michigan, USA - KBS Switchgrass S1-2 (SPAdes) (version 2) | ecosystem: Host-associated > Plants > Roots >... | reverse complement strand
CGAAGAACATCATCGAATTGGCGCAAAGCAACCCGGAACAATGGGCGGAGACCGCGATCTTCGTCACTGTGGATGAGGGCGGAGGCTACTATGACTCGGGTTTCATCCAGCCGGTCGATTTCTTCGGAACCGGTCCGCGCATTCCGATGATCGCCGTGTCGCCCTTCTCAACCGGCGGCCATATCAGCCACGACTACACCGAGCACTCCTCTTTCGTGAAGTTCGTCGAGCGAAACTGGATGCTTAATACTACGCTCAGTGTGCGTAGCCGCGATAACATGCCCAATCCCGAACAAGACGGCAACTACTCGTACGTGCCGCGCAACATGCCCGCTATCGGTGACTTGTTCGACCTGTTCGACTTCAAGGGTCAAAAGTAGGAGAGCTCGCCACTAAGCTCTCATGGTTTGCCGATGATCCAGCCCTTGGCTGCGTTCTCGGCAAACCATCAATGTGCCTTTAATCACTCTGCAACACAACAGTCACCTGCCCGTGATCTACCGATGCTACATTCGGGGCCTTGGTCATCTTGAGCACGCCTTCAGTTATATTTTCGAATCTCCCCGAAGGAAATCCTAAATACTATGAAAGTCCTAGCCTTACTAGTAACGCTCTCGCTCGTCGTTCTCATCGTCGGGTTTAGCGCGCATGCACAGAATGGAAGCGCCTTCTTCTACCCGGGCAACCTGGTGGTGAGCCGCACCGTTTATGACAACAACCCCAACAATGTCCAAGTTGGTATGTCCCTGCCTCCAAACTGCGTTCCGATAAACGGGTGCTTTACGGCAGTGACAGACGGCACCTATCCGTTTGTTTTTAACAACGATGGCGTCGATGCCAGTTTCGGTATCACCTCGAAGATCCTTCTGGATCAAATCACTCCGGCCGGCGCACTGGTCAATTCACTCGAAGTGCCCAATAGCTCCCAGAACGGGGTTCCTCCCACCAAGGACCAGATGGTCACGAGCTTCTCTTCGAAATCGGAATTGGCATTAAACCTATCCACAGATGGCAGCCTGCTGACGTTCATGGGCTACTTGGCCCCCGTCGATGCGGTCGACGTATCCAACTCCAACACTCCCGCGGTTTTTGACGCCGGCGATCCGGATGGGATTTCCAACTATCGCGTGGTAGCGCAAGTGGATCAGCATGGAAAATTCCACTTTACGACCACCAATGCCTACAGCGGCAATAACGGCCGCGCGGCGATCCTAAACAATACGCTGGGTGCGAACGCCATCTACACGGCTGGCAACGCGGGAAACAATAGTGAAGCAAATCAGCCGGATGGCATCATCATTGCTGCAGGAGCCCAGATCTTAACGCCGGAAGAGAAAGCGATCGTCGCTCAACGCCCGGGTTTTCCTACGCCCGTGGCAAGCTTCAACGTTACGCAGCTGGGTGACGCGGTGGATAAGATCGGTAAAGATACTAATTTCCGCGGCCTCACCATCTTCAACAACGTGTTGTACTACACCAAAGGAAGTGGCGGTAACGGCGTCAACACTGTTTATTTCGTGGATACCACGGGCCAAGTCTGCGACGACAGCCATGGCGTTGGCCTGCCTGCCGCCGGTGCAACTCTTCCTCTTTCGCCGCTCGCTTATGACCCGGACCCGACCGTTCTTCAGGCGAAAGGGCTCGATCCCAACAACATCTGCATACTCAATGGATTTCCGACTGCTCTCAAGACCAAAACTTCTTTCCCCTTCGGCATCTGGTTTGCGAACGACCACACACTATACGTCGCCGATGAGGGCAATGGGACTGTCGGCAAGACGGTTGCTGGTTTCTACACGCCTGCGACGACTCAAACCACCGCGGGGTTGCAAAAATGGGTCCTGGTATCGGGCAAGTGGAAGCTGGCCTACACTTTGAACGCCGGTCTGAATCTGGGAGTCCCGTACACGGTTCCCGGCTATCCGACTGGAAACAATTCCGGCCCCGGCGGCACCGGATTTCCGTGGGCTCCGGCCACCGACGGTCTCCGCAATATCACGGGCGTCGTCAACGGCGACACTGCGACGATTTACGCCGTTACCTCTACCGTCAGCGGGAGTGGAGATCAGGGCGCAGACCCAAACAAGCTGGTTGCGATTACAGACTCTTTGACCGCTGGCGGCCCCAACCCTCCGGCTGGAGAGGGTTTCATCACCGTGAGGACCGCCGGCTACGGTGAAGTACTGCGCGGCGTATCCTGGACGCCCGGCAGCGCCCAGCACTAGATTTTCCGTGACGGGGGCGGGCGAACCGTCGCTCTCCCCGGCTCCGGGATTCCAGAAGCTATCTTTCAAAAACACACTCCCAAACACCCTCCTTCGTATAGGTCGACAACCTGGATTGACCGACGGGGAGTCGCTTCCCGAGTGGCTGGAACACGGCCAACACGCCCGCCCGCGTGAAGCGCAAAGGCGATATCGTATAGACTTGGCGGCCAGGGAGGTGTTCATGAAACGTTTATTGACCGGAGCCGGGCTAAGCATCCTGCTCTTCGTGCCGGCCATTGTCCGTGCGCAGATTCTGGTGGCTGGAGAGGGTCCGGTCGTGTACGGGCACCACCACCTGAATACTACGAACATGGACGCACAGAAAAAGTTCTTTGTGGACACGCTCGGCGGCAGCGTGGTCAAGATCGGTTCCGGTGACCGGCAGCAGGAGATCATCAAGTTTCCGAATGTTCTGATTTTTTTCCGTCCGATGCAGGCGCCGACGGGGGGCTCGATCGGCACGACGGTGAACCACATCGGCTTTTCCGTTCCCGATCTCAAACCGCTCGTGGCGAAGATCAAGGCGAACGGCTTCAAAATGATCACCGCCGATTCGGTCGCCGCGAACGTGAAGGTAACCGACGATATCGCGGCTGCCAGTCCGACCACCAACCTCGCGTTTGCGCTCGGTCCGGATGATGTCAAAGTAGAGTTCGTCGAAGTCAAATCGCAGAAAGCCCCGATTCAGCTTCATCACGTCCACTTCTTTGGGCAGATGAACACCGAGATGCAGGCGTGGTACGCAAAGACGTTCGGAGCAACGATGCTTCCAGCCAATCCGGCATCCGCTTTCGTGGTGGATCAGCTGCCCGGCGTATCCCTGAACTTCACGCCCTCACCGACGCCGACCGTGGGCACCACCGGCCGATCGATCGATCACATCGGCTTCGAGATCAAGAACCTCGAGGCGTTCACGAAGAAGCTCGAAGCCCAGGGAATCAAACTGGATCGCCCCTACACCAAGGTGCCGCAGCTTGGCATCGCGATCGCGTTCATCAAAGATCCCTGGGGAACGAATATCGAAATGACCGAAGGACTCGTGGATATCAAGTAGGGACATCAAATGAGAGCGGCTATTCTGGGCCTGGCGGCGCTGCCTGCGTTTGCACAACTCGTGAGTCACGCGGACGCTCCGATCCGCATCGGCCACTATCACCTCAACGTCACGAGCGTCGAAGCCCATAAGAAGTTCTGGACTGGAACGCTCGGCGGTAGAGCAATGAAGTTCGGCGGGATCGATGTAATTGAGTTTCCCGACGCGTTCATCTTCCTGCGCGTGCAGAAGCCGTCCGGCCCGACCCGCGGCACCGCCTTCGATCACATCGGCTTCGCAGTGCCGAACGTGCCGGCGATGGCTACGAAGCTGGCAGCCGCGGGATATCAGGAGACCACCGGGCGCGAACCGAAGCCGGGTGAACCGCCGCCGGCGGCGTCGGGTACGTCGGCAGTGTATGGACGCTTCGCCTATTTTCTGGGTCCTGACGGCGTGAAAATCGAGCTCGTTACGAGTGATCAAAAGGACGCGGCGCCTATCGTGGCTCATCATATCCACTTCATCAACAAGCAGTACGTCGAGATGCAGCAGTGGTACATGAAGGCGCTCAACACAACCTTGCGCCCTGGACAAACCGACTTCTTCATTGGCGCCGACCTGCCGGGCGTCGGATACAGCCTCAACTTCTTCCGGTGGGAAGGCGATCAATCCATCACTCACGTCCCCACAGCTGGCCGCGTTGTAGATCACGTGGGATTTGAAGTGAAGAATCTGGATGCGTTCTGCAAGGCGCTTGAAGCGAAGGGCATCAAGCTCATTCGGCCTTACAAGAAAAGAGACGCAGCCATGAACAACATCGCCACTGCGACGATCGTCGACCCTTGGGGAGTCTCCATCGAGCTGACCGAGGGCCTGGACAAGATCCACTGACTTCACTTCTGAATGCGCGTCGCTCATGGATCCAGGCGCGACTAGCCACCGTTATACGACCGGGACGTCGAGGGCTTGCCGAACCCCTTGCAGAAGCGATTCTGAACTGAACGGCTTTCGAATAAAGGGAACCTCGGGATCGAGATCGCCGTGGCGCGCGACGGCGTCATCCGCGTATCCCGATGTGAACAGGACCCTCACTTCTGAACCCAGGCCGCGAAGCTTCTCAACAAAAGCCGGTCCGCTCATGTGAGGCATCACGAGGTCCGTGATGACCAGCTCAAAGCGATCTCGATGTTGCTGCCAAATCTCCAGTGCGTGCTCGCCATGACGCGCAGGCATTACCCGATAGCCCGCTTGTTGAAGGATCGTACAGATGAGGTCACGCACAGCCGCGTCATCTTCCACCACCAGGATCGTTTCCGAGCCGGTTCGGCCTTCGCCTACCGCGGGTGCTGTTAGTGCCAGCGCAGGGGTTTCCGAGATTGGCAGGCCGATTCTAAAAGTTGTCCCGTCTCCGGGCGTCGAATCCAGCTCAATCCATCCGCCATTCTGCTTAATAATGCTGGAAACAATTGACAGTCCCAGTCCGGTTCCTCTACCCGACTCTTTGGTCGTGAAGAATGGCTCGAAGACGCGAGAACGAGTAGCTTCATCCATCCCGCATCCTGTGTCGCTGACGGTCAGCAGGATCTGATCGCCGCCGGGCGCGTTGGCGGTCTGAATAGTCAGCTTGCCCCCGCGCGACATCGCATCGCGGGCATTGACCGCCAGATTCAAAAGCACCTGTTCGATCTGACCCTCGTCAGCGGTAATGGGACGGAGCGCAGGAGCGAGAACTGAGACAAGTTCGATATCCTCGCCGATTAAACGGCGCAGAATACTTGAGTTCGAGCTTACGGCGGCATTCACGTCTACGAGTTTGAGCTGGCTTACCTGCTTCCGGCCGAAGGCAAGCAGCTGGCGCGTCAGCGCGGCGGCCTGATCGCCGGCTTTTCTTACCTCGTCTATCTTTGGCCGAATGGGACTGCCGGCCGGGATCTCTCGCAATGAGAGGTCGGAATACCCGTTAATGACGGTCAGTAGATTGTTGAAATCATGCGCGACGCCGGCGGTTAGCCGCCCGATGGCGTCCATTTTCTGGGAGTGCCGAAGCTGGTCCTCCAGCTGCCGGCGTTCGGAAATATCGCGCGCGATGCCCTCAATCGCCACCGCCTGATTGCTTTGGTCCTTCACGACGGCGCTGCGTTGCTCAATCCAGATGACGGCGCCATTCTTGTGAGTCCATCTCATGGTGACGGTAACGCCTGGGCGGCTATCGCCCTTCAGTGCGCTTTCGAGAAGGTGACGATCCTCGGGATGGACTATCTTGAAACCGAGGTCTGGATCAGTATAGTATTCCTCGGGCGAGTATCCGGTCACAGTTGCAACCACCGGACTCACATACGTGAATCGGCGCTGCGGCGACAACTCATAGCGGAATACGATGTCTGGCGCGTTTTCCGCAAGGCGACGGTAGCGTCGTTCAGCGGAGCGCAGCCGGTCCAGCAGCGAAGTTCCTTCCAGAGCGGAAGCGGCCGTGCCAGCCACGATGTTTAGAGCTTTCAGTTGGCCCGTCGTGAGCCGTTGCTGCGGATACCCCGGATCGAAATTCAAGATGCCCACGAACCTGCCGGCTGTGAGCATCGGAATCGAGATTCCTTTCATGGGTTCCAAGGGAATTCCCCCGTACTCCGACAGGTTTGGAATCTGCGCGCGACTTAAATCGATCCACTTCAATAGCTCATCGGTTATCGGGAAAGAGTTTATCGGCAGGTCATCCGTCTGGTGACCGCGCGCCAGAGCGACTTGTAACTCCTTGCCATCTTCTGAAGGCAGCAGAATTGAGACGCGAGCCGTGGGGCTCTGTTGCAGCGCAGCATCCATCACCTTTTCGAGTACCGTATCCCTGTCGAGCGCGAAAGCAATGGCCATGCTCAGCTCATAGATACTGACGGCGCCGCGCAACTGGATATTTTCCATCCGCAGCTGACGCACCGCCAGGGCACGATTGAGCACCGGCAAAACAGCGCTGAGCTTGAATGGTTTGAGAATGTAATCGAGTGCTCCGGCTTTCAGAGCCTCCACCGCGGTTCCAATGGTGCCATGTCCCGTCATCACAATGCCGACGAGATTGGCGTCGACCTCGAATGCGGTGCGGAGGAAGGCGATGCCGTCCATCTCCGGCATCATCATGTCAGTGAGCACGAGATCGAAGGACTGCGCGCGCAACGCAGCGAGTGCCTCCACGGCGGACGAAAACCCGGCAGTCTCGTAGTGCTCCAATTGCAAAGTCTTGCAGAGAGCGGTCATTTGCGCCGTTTCGTCGTCGACGATCAGGAGTTTGGCCAGCGGAGCAGGCATAGAACGCTTCCTCAGTTCAGCGCGCGGAGGCTACAAGTTCAGCCAGGGCGCTTCTCAGTTCGCGCAATTTGGGTGGCTTATTTAGGAGACGGTCCACGTTCGGCGGTATGTCGCCCTCGGCGACCAACCGTTGTCCCCAACCCGTGAGCATGATCACAGGCCTGGAAGGCGAGACTGCTTTGATAGCGGTCGCGACCTTGCGGCCATCGACATACGGCATGCCGAGATCGGTGATCACCGCCGCAAACCGTTCGCTGGATTTCTCGGCTGCGGTAAATGTATCGATACCTTCCTGCCCTCCGCTCGCAGTGATGACGGCATGGCCTTCGGCCTCGAGAGCGTCACGAAGCGATTTCGTGAGCAGCGGGTCGTCGTCCACCACCAGGAGGCGAAGGCGAGCCGGTGGGGACATAACACTTTCCGGTTCCTGTCCGGCTTCCTCTAATTGGGACACGGGGAAATCCAGACGCACCGTAGTGCCCTTGCCAATCGTGCTTTCGATCTCGATTTCCGCATTATGGCGCTGGGCGATCCCGTACACCATCGCCAATCCCAGACCGGTGCCCCGTTCGCCTTTGGTCGTAAAGAACGGTTCCAGACACCGCCGCCGCGTGGCTTCGTCCATACCGATGCCCGTATCGCCCACTTCCAGATGGACCTCGGGCGGACCCGCCGTATGGCGCGAACTTTGGCTGGTTCTGGTCCGAACCGTCAGAGTGCCACCCTCCGGCATCGCATCCACGGCATTGAAAACCAGGTTAATGAGTGCCTCACGGATTTCGGCTTCACTACCCGCAACCGGAGGAAGCTGAGGCGATAGCTCTGTGCGAAGCTGAATCATCTTGCCGCGCTGCTGCGGCATGTCGTTCCAGCGGACCCGCGTCAGGTCCAGAACTTGTTGTGCCAGACGGCTCAGATCCACGGAGGCGAGCTCCAACTGCGGTTCCTGCTGGCGATAGAATTCGCGCATCCGTGCCACAGTCTGAGCGACGTCATCAATCGCCCGCTGCGTCGTTTCCAGATACTCGCGAGTCCGAGGACTGAGATTAGGTTCGGTTTCGAGTAATGACTCGGTATACAGCGCAACGGGTGAAACCGCATTGTTAATGTCATGCGCGATGCCGCTGGCCATTTGTCCCAGAGCTCGCAAGCGTTCTTGCTGCATCACTGTTTGCTGCGTCTGGCGAAGGTCTTGATAAGCTTGCTCCAAGGCCGTATACACCTGGGCCTGGTGCGCCGCGAGAGCGACGTGTTCGCTGAGCTGCCGCAGGAATTCGCAGTCGCCGCTCGCGAAACCGTTCATCTGCTTGCGGCTTGCGATCAGGACTCCGAATACCTTACTTTCAAAAAGCAGGGGCGCCGCAACTACGGAATGCAAGCCTCCACGCAGGAGCCTTTTGGGAAACGGGAAATCCACGATACTCAAATCGGGCTCGTAAACCAACTGCCCGCGCACGCAACGGGAAAGTCCGTTTTGATCGATTTCCACGCGCGCCTGGTGGGTCATCGCAAGCTCCATGGCGACGGGCTCACTGCGGACGCCCACGCAAGTGACCGTGAGTACTTCCGCGGCGGAATCATATAAACAAATGCATGCGAAATCGACCGGAAGGCTGTCTTCCAGTGTTCGGATAACCACCTGGAAGATACTGCGCAGATCCAGTCTTTCGGCAATAGCGCGAGTGATCTGATCCAGCAGGTTCAAACGCTCCAACTGGGTTTGGAGCCGCTTTTCGGTCTTCTTGTGCTGGTCGACTTCCGATTCCAGCGCCTGCACCACGCGGCCCAAGTCTTCCGTTCGGCTACGTACGCGTTTGTCCAGCTCATCATTGGCTTGCCGCAGAATCACTCGGCTGCGCCGCTGCGTCTGAGCTACCCAACTGACCAGGAATGAAATCGCGATGAGGAGTCCCAGGCGGCCGAAGTCCAGTTTGGAGCCAGACTTTCCCAATAACGGAAGAGCCATGGTGAGAACGCAGCCAAGCGCTCCCGGCCCGTATCCTCCGAACCAAGCCACTACGAAAATGGCAACTAAGAACAGCAGAGCGCTCGGGAAATCGTACTCCTTGGGCAGAATGAATGACAGACCGCCGGCTACCAACAGAGCCATCACGGTGCCGATCACGGGCAGAAGGTAGCGCATCCAGATGGATTTCGGCTGTTTCGATAATCCTTCCGAAAAACGATCTTTCAACGATGGTACGGGGGCATCCATGTCAGAATTCCAGACGCGCGCCAATCTGGATCACTCGCGCAGGCGCGGCTGAGGTAATGGTTCCGAGCGCTGGTGAATCTGTCGAATGCACCGGCAGCCCAAAGTTGGTGTGGTTCAGCGCATTGAAAAACTCGGATCGAATCTGCAGGCGGCGCGTTTCCATCCACTTGAACGACCGTGAGAGCCCCACGTCCATGGTTGTGGTCCCCGGCCCTCTCAGGATGTTCCGGCCGGCGTTGCCATATGCCTGCGGAGAGGGAGTCACGAAGGCAGAAGTGTTGAACCATTCCGCGATCGAGCGCTGATCGGATGGCAAGGCACCGTTGCCGATGACGTTAGGCCGGCAATTGTTTCCTTGAGCATTGATGGTGGCACAGGGCATCACGACGCTGAACGGGGATCCGCTCTGAGCGACAAACACCCCGCTCAACTGCCACCCGCCGAAAATAGCGTGACTCAATTCGGAGATTCTAGGCGCGGGAATTTCCCACACCCCGCTAGCGACCAAACGATGCGTCCGGTCGAAACTGGACAAACCCCGATCCAAGGCAGCGTTTCTGGGGTCTTGAGGATATTGGCCGCTGGCCGCGGAATCATCAGTCCCGTTACTCTGATTGTCGATCGATTTCGACCAGGTGTAGGATGCCAGGAAATACAGCCCATTCGAAAATCGCTTCTCGATCTTGGACTGCAGGCCATGATAGATGGAATGGGCGCTGTTCGAGTACTGGACAACTTGCCCCAAGGAAGATCCAAACGGCTGCCGCGAAACCGGATTCGTCGTGCCCGGCAGTGCGGCATTGATATTCGAAGTCATCAGCAGCCGGTTGCCACTGGTGCCGACGTACGCCGTTTCAAGCATCCAGGAATTGCTGATTCCCTTCTGCACGCTGAGGCTCCACGTTTGCGAGTATTGATTCCCGTCATTGGGGGTGAGATAGCGTTGATCTCCAGTCGGGGCTGAGGCCGATGGGACAACCAGGGCGGGAAGCAAGCTGCTGAGCGTATAAGTGGGCGCCGTGAACGGAAACAGCGTGATGTTATTGCGAAAATAGAACGGTATATTGAATTCGTTGCTGTTCAGAATGCTGCCGCTTCCCAAGGGGTCTACGAATCCGATTCCATAGCCCGCCCGGATCACGGTTTTGAAGCCCGGCGCATAGGCCAGGCCGACGCGCGGCGCCAGATCCTTGTAATCGGTCGCGCGCAAGCGTTCGCTGGTGGTTTGCCCGGCGATGAGCATGGTTCGTGTCGCCGGATCGAAATTCGATAGCCGGTCGTACTTCTCGCGCGGATACGGCATGATGTCGTAGCGGGCGCCGATGTTCATCGTCAGCTTTGACGTGATCTTAAAATCGTCCTGCGTATAAAATCCATTGCGGGAAGAGATAAGCCCGGCCATGCCCGGCGGAAATGCATCCCTCAGCACCTGGAACGGTGCGCCCACCAGGAAACTAGCGAACGCATTACCGCCCGCCGGACCTACCAGTGTGCTGGTCGTCAGGTTGAGAAAAGTGTAGTTACCGCGTCCAAAAACCAGGTAACCGGTGCTTCCTAACTCGTATTGGTTGTCGAATCCGAATCGAAAGGTGTGACGTCCCCTCATCCAGATGACTCTGTCGCTGAAGTTCCAGGCAGTAGCGGCCACTCGCAGCGGTGTCAGAATGCTGCCGCCCAGACCGAACAACCCTGAGACAGTCAGAGTCGATAGGCCGGATGTCTGCGGACTCTGGTTCACTCCTGGAATTCCAAATTGTTGCGAAAGGTTCTGGCCGTAGTCTTCCTGAATCAGGCTGGTAGTCTGCCGGTTTAGGCCGATGCGAGCCTCATTGATTAGGGCGGGTGTGAATTGATAAATGTGACCGATGCCTGCGTTCTGATTTCGGGCCTGAGTGGTCCCTGCCCCCGTCGGTGGGCCTCCTAGCGGCAGACCGAACAGCGAGGGCGTTACTGCGTACGTATTCTGGAACGACTCGCGGACAAAGACAGTATTGTTGGGGGCAAACTGATGGTCCACGCGGATGTCAAACGAATGTACATTCGAGGCGTTCGAGCGGGTCACCGCATAATTATTGAAAGGAAGCGGCTGGCCAGTCGCATTGAACTGGTTGGGATGCGGCAGGAGAGCGGTTATGTTCGCGGCCGCGGGATCGATGCTGGTCAGAGGAACGGTATTGTTTGGAAATGGCGTTCGCGCCAGCGATGCTCCGAATGGGTCGTAGATAAGAACGGGCGCTCCGTTGGCTCGCAGGTTTGAGAAATCCCCCAGCCGCTGCTGATCGAGCGGAACGCTGGTCACCATCGGCGAGGCATTGCGCGTGATGGTGCCTTGATAGTCGCCGAAGACGAAAGTCTTGTCGTGCCGGATCGGCCCTCCAAGTGAGCCACCGAACTGGTTGTAGCGAAGTGGATTCTTGGGTTGAGAGGTCGCATTAGCGAAGTAGTTCGCCGCGTCCATCCGATCGTTTCTGAAGAACTCGAAGAGTGATCCGTGCCAGTTGTTGGTGCCGGATTTGGATTCCAGATTGATCACTCCACCCGCGACATCGCCGTATTCCGCCGAATATCCTCCGGCCTGTACTGAGAACTCCCGGACCGCCTCGAGCGGAATGTTGAAGTTGTCGCCCCGGCCTTGGGCGGAAGAAGTAGTGGAAATTCCATCCACCATGAACAGATTGGCCTTGTTACGCTGCCCGTTCACATTTATGGGATTCGGCGAACCGGTTTCCCCAGGCGCACCCGGATTGACGCCGGCGCTCAGTGCGATCAACTGTTGCCATTGCCGGCCGTTTAACGGAATTTCGGACACCTGCTTGCTCGCGATGACTTGAGAGATTTCGGCGCTTTCGGTCGACAGCAGCTGCATCGCCGTGGCGTGTACCTCAATCGAATCCGCGACACTGCCCACGACAAGGGCGAAATCCACGCGGACGGTCTGGTTCACCTGCAGCACCACTGGGCCGAACGCTTCGGATTTAAACCCGGACTTCGTGGCGCTTAGGAGGTAGGATCCTGGAGTCAGATTCGGTGTCAAGTACAACCCGTCGCCATTCGACTCAGCCACAACTTCCAAACCCGTCTCGTTGGACCGTATCGTGATTTTGGCCTGAGACACGACGGCGTGGGACTCGTCGTGAATTTCGCCGCGGAAGGCTCCGCCGGAAATCTGCGCCAAAGCCGGAGTTGCAATTGCCGCGAGCGCTAGAAGGAGCTTTCTGACGGGAGTTGTGGAGAGCGTCATGACTCGACTCGGAATAGTACTAAGGCGAAAGATCGGCGTGACCTTAACGAAGCTTTAGCACTCTGTAATTAATACCGGCCTATTTTTGAAAACCATGGCCGTTTTTATATGCTAAAAGGCTAAGATGCCGAGGAATGCGGCATCGTCTGCTCGGTCAACAGCGCGGCCTGAGTATGAATAACGGGGGTGATTCCCGTTTCGTCAAGCACCGCCTGATCCAGCTGAAGAAGGTCCTGAGACGAGGCTATTTTCACCAATGCATCGACTACAGCCGGGTCGAACTGGCGTTCCCGTTCCTTCTGAATCTCCGCCAAAGCCTCTTCCAGGGAGTGGGCGGCCTTGTAGGGACGATCATGAGTCAAAACGTCGAATGTGTCGGCCACCGACGTCAGCCGGGCAGGCAGGGGGATTATGTCTCCCTTCATCGAAAGATAGCCCGAGCCGTCCCAATGCTCGTGGTGGTACCGGGCAATTTGCTCGGCCATCTTGAGCAGTGGGAAGCTGCTGCCCGATAGGATCGTTCCTCCGATTCCGGTATGGGTCTTTACAACCTGGAATTCTTCCGGAGTCAGTTGCCCGGTTTTCAGCAAGATGTGATCCGGAATGCCAATCTTCCCAAGATCGTGAAGCGGAGCTGCACCACGAATCAGCTTCACCTCATCTTGCGGGACACCCGTTGCCTCAGCCAGCAAGGAGGCCAGTAGCCCGACGCGCTGGGCATGAAGGCCGGTCAAGTCGTCCCGATAGTCCGCGGCCAGCGCAAGATGGCGGAGCATCTCTGCCTGCGCCGATTCCAGCTGGCGAGTACGCTCCTGCACGCGTTCTTCCAATACACGATTGGATTCTTGTAATTCGAGATAAAGGAATCGCGTTTCCAGCAAATTGTATATTCGGAGAATCGCCTCTTGGGGGTTGATCGGCTTGGTGAGGAAGTCTTTAGCCCCTAGGGACAGTGCCGCTTGCCGGGTCCTTTGCGACAAATCTGCTGTAACAATCACGAACGGCAGATACGCGTTTTCCGGGATACGGCTCCGCAGCTGCTTCAGCAGAGAAAGGCCGTCGATGTGGGGCATCCGTAGGTCCAGCAAGACGAGGTCGGGCAGGAAGTCCAGGAACAGCGGCAGCACCAAGCGGGCATCGGTCAGGCTCTGAATACCGATAAATCCCTGCTCCTTGAGAATACTCGTCAGCAATCCTATGTTGGCTTCCTGATCATCAACGATTAGGAGTTTGCTTCTTTTGACGATTTCTTTGCGCACGGTGCCCATTAATCGACGCAAACACGGAAGAACCTTAATACTCCGTTTGGCAGGAGTCGGATTCCAGGTAATTAAGATGGACTGACCTCCCGATGGCTTACTGAGGCACGTGTCCAAGGGAGGCGAACCAGGTGGCTAAAATACTTATCGTCGACGATAATCCCGGAAATCGAAGCCTATTGGTGGAACTCCTGGGACAATCCGGCCACTCCATTCGAGAGGCCTCGGACGGCGGGGAGGCGCTCGCCCTGGTTTCTGCCGAGCGTCCGGACCTGGTCATCACGGATATTCTCATGCCGACCATGGACGGATACGAGTTCGGCCGCCGATTGCGATCCAGCCCGGAGATAGCCCATACGCCGGTGATTTTTTGGACAGCCGTATTTCGGGAACGGGACGCCAGAGATCTGGCTCGCGAGTGCGGCGTGGAGTACATTCTTTCCAAGCCATGCTCGGACGAGACCGTGCTCCAGACCGTGGAGGCCTGTCTACAGAAGGCCCCTCGCGCGATGCCAGTGGCGGAAAACTTTGACCGCGATCATCTGCGCCTGGTCATGGACAAGCTAACTAAGCAAGCCTTCGAAATGGCTGCCGTTAACTCCCAGCTGGACGCTCTCCTGGAAGCCAGTCTGCGGCTTTCCTCTGAAACCGACCCGAGCCGGATGCTAGGCGAGTTTTGCAAGTCGGCCCGTCAGCTTATCGATGCGAAGTTCGGAATGGTCAGCATCATCGAAGAAAGTGGCGATCAGACCTACATTGCGGGATTATCTCCGGAGGCGTATCCCGGATTGAAAGACATCACGAGAGTGAACGCTGTGATCGGTGGTCTTCTTACGGACCAGCAGCCGGTCCGGGCCCGCAATACCAGTGCGGATCCGTCCAAATTTGGTCTTCCCAGGGATTTCCCGACTTTTAGTTCGCTGTTGGCCGCGCCCATCCTGTCACCCAACCACAACTACGGTTGGTTATGCCTCTTTCATCGGATCGGCGCAGTTGAATTTACCG
>Ga0207703_10002996_pt1 | contig 14320 bp, 12 predicted proteins | sample KBSSwiS12_FD_184304 | JGI IMG/M metagenome (GOLD analysis project Ga0207703, IMG submission 184304) | Switchgrass rhizosphere microbial communities from Kellogg Biological Station, Michigan, USA - KBS Switchgrass S1-2 (SPAdes) (version 2) | ecosystem: Host-associated > Plants > Roots >... | reverse complement strand
CACGCCCGGCGCGCTGATGTTGGCCCGCCCGATCACCGCGAAGATCCCCGCCGGCGGAAACTCAACAACGCCGGCATCCTGCGCGACAAGTCTTTCGGCAAGATGGACATGGCCGATTTCGAGGACGTCGTCCGCGTCCACCTCACCGGCTCGGCCAACTGCTCGCGCGCGGTCTGGAACACCATGCGCGACCAGAACTACGGCCGCATCCTGATGACCACCTCGGGCGCAGGCCTCGGCGGCAATTTCGGCCAGGCCAACTACGCTGCCGCCAAGCTCGGCCTCGTCGGCCTCGCCAAGGTGCTCTACCTCGAAGGTGCCCGCCACGACATCCGCGTCAACTCGATCGCCCCGCTCGCCGGCACCCGGATGAGCGAGGACATGTTCACCGACGAAGCCTACCGCGTGTTCGATGCGTCCCGCGTGGTTCCGGCCGCGCTGTTCCTTGTCTCCGACGATGCGCCGACCAACGCCATCCTCGGCGCCGCCGCGGGCTTCTACCAGGCGATGCAGGTCACCATCACGCCAGGCGTCCATCTGCCCGATGGCGAGCAAACTCCCGAAGCCATCGCCGCCGCCTGGGACCGCATCACCGACCGCACCGGCGAAGTCGCCCTCCAGACCGCCAATGACACCGTCACCGCGCCGATGAAGCTGATCGGCCGCGGATAGGCCCCGCCTTCACCAGCGTCTCACAATAAGCGTCGCCCCCTGCGCAGGCCGGGTCCCAGCCCGAGGTCGTGCCAGAAACCCCGCGGTGAATGCCGGCAAACGCCTCGCCGAAGACCCTCAGTCCTCGACCGCCTTGACCAGCCGCCGCTCGATCGGGCTCAGCACGCCTGCCAGCTCGTGCCCGCGCTTGAGCACTTGGCCCGCCTCGCCAAACAGCGTCCACATGCCCTGCTTGGCCCGCAACGCCGGCCGCTTCTCCAGCCGCGCCTGCGGGCGCTCGGCCGCGCGGCGGAAGGCGGAGAAACTTGCCGCGTCCCTGCCAAAATCCATCGCATAATCGCGCCACTCGCCGGCAGCGACCATCCGCCCGTAAAGGTCGAGGATACGGGTCAGCTCGCCGCGCTCAAACCCGACCTGCTGCGGGACATTCGGCCTGTTGCTGTTCGCCGGGAACGGGACGATCTCGGCGCCGCTCGGACCGGACCGGGCCAACTATCAGGCCCCGGTCCGCTTCACGGGGGCCGAAGCCGTCACCCCTTCGCGCTCGCCGCGCATCGCCGCCAGCTCCTCGCGCAACGCCGCCACCTCGCTCTCGAGCGCAGCCAACCGCGTCGCGCCGGCGTTCGCCAGTTCCGCGCTGTCGCTGCACGGCTCCTTGCACGGCGTGCCGTAGGGAATGAACTCGCGCTGCCAGGTCTCGGCCGCCACCAGCGTCGAACGCGCTTTCACGCCGACCATCGTCGCCCCCTCGGGGACATCCTCGGTCACCACCGCGTTGGCGCCCACGCGCGCACGCTGGCCCACGGTGATCGGCCCGAGGATCTGCGCCCCCGAGCCCACGATCACGTTGTCCTCCAGCGTCGGGTGGCGCTTGCCGCCCACGCCGTTCGCCGGGTTGGTCCCGCCCAGCGTGACGCACTGGTAGATCGTCACGTTGTCGCCGATCTCGGCGGTTTCGCCGATCACGGTGAACCCGTGGTCGATGAACAGGTGGCGCCCGATTTTCGCGCCCGGGTGAATGTCGATCGCGGTCAGGAACCGCGCGAGGTGGTTCACCATGCGGGCGAGGAAAAACAGTCGTCCCTCGAACAGCCAGTGCGCCACCCGGTGGAACCCGACGGCCCACAGCCCGGGGTACAACAGCACCTCCCAGCGCGAGCGCGGTGCCGGATCGCGGGCCTCGATCGAGTCCAGGTAATCGGTCAAACGCTTGAACATCTTGCCGCCATTGTCCCCTATCGCGGTGCCCGAGGCAAGCCTCACGCTACTCGAACAGCCGCGGCTGGCTGGCGCCGTGGACCTCCTCGAGCGCCTCGCGCCACACGGCCAGCGTGGGCGCAACCTTGCGTTCGAGGCTGATCCGGTCGATCGCCGCAACCAGTCGTTCGACCCCCACATGGCTACGCTCGGTCCGCGGCACAAGATATGCGGCCGCATCTTCGCCCAGCGTGAACCCGCGCAGCTCGGCATGAAGCGCGATCAGATCGGCCATCATCGACTCGTCGGGAGCTCCCACCGCGAGGTGGAGCGAACCGCCCAGCCGCGAGGCGAGGTCGGGCAGTTTCACCTGCCAGCCCGCCTCCCCGGCATTGCTCACGATCAGCAGCGGCGTGCCGCTTTCTTGCGCGCGGTTCCAGCGGTGGAACAGCTCGGTCTCGTCCATCGTGTCGGCATCGTCGATCGCCTCGCCCCGGCCCGCTCCGGAAAACCAGCGCGCCAGCAGCGACTTGCCCGAGCGCGGCGGCCCGCCCAGCACGGCCGTGCGAAATGGCCAGTTTTGCGGGTGGGCGAAAGCATCGAGCACCGGCGCATTGGCATTGCCGACGACGATTCGCTCGGGCGTCGCCCCGGAGGCGAGCGGAAGCGGGAGCTGCCGCACCGCAGCAGGCCTACTTGCGGATGGAAAGGGCGCCGGCGCCCACGACGACCGTATAGCCCTTGCCGCGCAGCTCCCGGGCGAGTTCCTCGAGGCTGCCGCCATAGGTCACCCGCATGACCGAGATACCGCCCATCGCGAGGCTGGTCGTCGATGCTCCGCGCACGCCGCCGATCCCGCGCACCGCCCCGAGCGCCGCGTCGACTGCGCGGGCATCGGGCGAGGCGAACTGCACGGTAACGGTCGCCCCGGCATCGGCCGTGGGCGACGCCGCGATCGTCGGCACCGCTTCAGGGCTACCGGCAGCGGCCGCCGCATCCTGCGCCGCGCTCACCCGCTCGGCGGCGGTGATGATCGCCTCGGCCTGCGCGCTCAGCGCCGGCCCGATCGAATTGAGTGTGGGATTTACCCGCAGCGTGCCTGCGGCCAGCGCCTGGTTGTAGATCCCGTCCATCCGCTGGACCGCCTCCGCCAGCATCGCGGGCAGCTTGTCGGGCCCGCTCGCGGTCAGCTCGAAACTCTCCAGCACCTGGTTGTCCGGGCCATAGCGCGCGGTAAAAGTGCCTTTGATCGGCCCGCCCGGCCATTGCCGCTCGAGCCGCGCCACCGGCATGATCACGTCGCTCGCGCCGAACTGGTCGAGCACGTTGCGCCACCAGGCGCGCGACCGGCGCGACACCTGCCCGGCAGTGATCAGCAGCGAATCGCCCCCGCCGCCGTTCGGCCGCACGTAGTCGATCGAGCTCGCCCCGGCGTGGAACTGCGCCCAGGCTGCCTGCCACGGCGTGCGCGCCTCGTAGACCTGCGCCACGCCGCCCGAATAGAGCACCGGGATCGTCAGCAGTGGCTGCGACCGCACGCCGACCGCGCCCGGCCCGCCGATGAACTGCCCGGCGCGAGTCCGGTCGAAGATCACGCCCAGCGTCGCGATATAGCGCCGCGGGCCGATCTGCTCGCTCTGCACCACCACCGCCGAGACCATGCTTTCCAGCTGGCCATCGGGCAGCGCGGGGCCGCCGGCCTTGGCCCAGGCCTGCTTGGTCGCCTCGCGCCAGCCGTTGCGGCGGGCTTCCTCGCCGGTCTTGCCGGTGGTGTTGACCGTGATCCCGTCAATCTCGATGTCCGCGGTGCTGGCGACCGGCGCAATCCCGCGGTCGCCCTCGATCTGCGCGACCCCCACCGCCGCCAGGGCGCCGGCCAGCACCAGTCCGCCGCCCCACAACAAGGGGGCGCGCCGTGGGCCTCTGAGGCGGCCTCGGGCCATGAGGTTGGAAGGGAGTGTGATTGCCATCGGGGGAAACTGCGCGCCTTTTGCCCAAAGCGAAGTGGAAATCCAAGCGCGAAAGCGGTAGGCGCGGCTCCGATATGGCGAACGATCCCGAAAAGCAGTCCTACTCCTACGAACAGGCCGGCGTCTCCATCGCCGCCGGCAACGCGCTGGTGAAGGCCATTGCGCCGCTCGCCCGAGCCACGGCGCGGCCCGGCGCCGATGCGGAGCTGGGCGGGTTCGGCGGGTTCTTCGATCTCAAGGCTGCCGGCTACAAGGACCCGCTGCTGGTCGCCGGCAACGATGGCGTGGGCACCAAGGTCAAGCTCGCGATCGACCATGACCGGCACGACCGCATCGGCGAGGATCTCGTCGCGATGTGCGTCAACGACCTCATCGTCCAGGGCGCCGAGCCGCTGCTGTTCCTCGATTATTTCGCCACCGGCAAGCTGGACAACGGCGTGGCCGAGCGGGTCGTCGCCGGCATCGCGGAAGGCTGCAGGCTCGCCGGCTGCGCACTGATCGGCGGCGAAACCGCCGAGATGCCCGGGATGTATGCGGCGGGCGACTACGATCTGGCCGGCTTCTGCGTCGGCGCGGTCGAACGCGGTGAGCAGCTGACCGGAGACAAGGTCGCTGCCGGCGACATCCTCGTCGGCCTCGCCTCCTCGGGCGTCCATTCCAACGGCTATTCGCTCGTCCGCCGCCTCGCCGCCGACAAGGGCTGGAAGCTCGACCGCCCCGCCCTGTTCGATCAGGATCGCCTGCTGATCGATCACCTGATCGAGCCGACGCGGATCTACGTGAAGAGCCTGCTCCCGCTGATCCGCCAGAATCGAATTCACGCGCTCGCCCACATCACCGGCGGCGGCCTGCTCGAAAACGTCCCGCGCGTGCTCCCCAGGCATCTCCACGCCCGGATCGACGCCGGCGCGTGGGAGCAGCCGCGGCTGATGGCCTTCCTCCAGGCCCAGGGCAACATCGAGCCGGAGGAAATGGCCCGCACCTTCAACTGCGGCATCGGCATGGTCCTCGCGGTCGCCGCCGCCGAAGTCCCCAAGCTCCTCAAGGACCTTGCCGCCGCCGGCGAAACCGCTCACGTCATCGGCGGGATCGAAGCCGGCGAACGCGGCTGCACCGTCCAGGGCTCCGCCGAAGTCTGGTCCGCCCGCGACGACTGGGAAGCCATCCACCTTGCCTGACGGAGGGCCAAGCCCCCGCGCCAAGGTCGCCGTCCTCATTTCGGGCACCGGCACCAATATGGCCGCGCTGCTCTATGCCAGCCGCGCGGCGGATTGCCCGTTCGAGCTGGTGCTGGTCGCGGCGAACGACCCGGCAGCCAAGGGTCTGCGGCTGGCCGAAGCCGAAGGCATCCCCACTTTCGCGCTCAGCCACAAGGGCATGGCCCGTGCCGAGCACGATGCCGCGATGGACGCCGCGATCCGCAGCCACGGCGCGCAATACGTCGCGCTGGCCGGCTACATGCGCATCCTCACGCCCGAGTTCGTCAGCGGCTGGGAGGGCCGGATGCTCAACATCCACCCCTCGCTCCTGCCGAAATACCCGGGCCTCCACACCCACGAGCGCGCGCTCGAGGCGGGGGACAGCCACGGCGGCTGCACCGTCCACCTCGTCACCGCCGCGCTCGACGATGGCCCGATGCTCGGCCAGACCGCGGTCGCGATCCTCCCGGGCGACACGCCCGATAGCCTCGCCGCCCGCGTCCTCATCGCCGAACACCAGCTCTATTCGCGCTGCCTCGCCGAGTTGGTCGGCCGGGTGCGCGATCCGCGCTGGCTCACGGCCGAGGTCCGCGCCAGGGCCGTTGCCTTGCCCGAGACGGACGAGACAACCAGCCATGGCATGGCCTGCTTCGGTATCGTGAAAGGCAAGAAATTCGCCTATGTCAGCGCCAACCACCACGGCGATGGCCGGACGGCGCTGCTGGTCAAGGTCAGTGGGGCCGACGAGCAGGCGCAGCTCGTCGAAGCGGATCCGGAGCGGTACTATCGTCCGGCCTATTTTGGCGACGACTGGATTGCGCTTCGCCTGGACCGTGGCGATACGGACTGGGACGCCGTGGCGGACTGGCTGGCGCGGTCGTGGCGCGCGGTGGCTCCCCGCCGGCTGACCACGCTAATCGACGCAGCCGACCAGTTCTAGGCTAAGCTGGCCGGACTCTCAGGCGTTGATTTCGCTTTCCTCGACCACCGGCCGGCTCTCGCGCGTGCCGCGGTACCGTTCGTCAAGCTTGGTCGGGTCGGGGGAGATCACGACGTAATCGTCATGCACCTCGGTCAGCGTGCCGACGAACGGGAACCCGTCGAGACTGCCGGTCACCCGGTAGCTGACAAGGTCGCCGACCTTGAAGCTCTTCTCGTCGAAGTTGAATTCGAACGGGCACGCTTCGCCCGATTCGCCCATGCCCAGCATCTGCAGTCTCCTTTGCCCGCGAAGATAAGGATTGCTGTGCGCTCGCGCAACGAAAAGAGCCGCCGGATCGCTCCGGCGGCTCCTTGCGTAATCAGCTTGAACGCCGGCTCAGCCGACGATCTCTTCCGGCTTGAAGAAGAACGCGATCTCGATCGCCGCGTTTTCGTCGCTGTCCGACCCGTGGACCGAGTTGGCCTCGATCGATTCCGCGAAGGTCTTGCGGATCGTGCCCTCGGCGGCATCGGCCGGGTTGGTCGCGCCCATCACGTCGCGGTTGCGCTTCACCGCGTCCTCGCCCTCGAGCACCTGGACGACGACCGGGCCCGAGATCATGAACGAGACCAGCTCGACGAAGAACGGGCGCTCCTTGTGGACCGCATAGAAGCCCTCGGCCTGCTCGCGGGTCATCTGGATGCGCTTGCTGGCGACGACGCGCAGGCCGGCTTCCTCGAGCTTGGCGGTCACGGCGCCGGTCAGGTTGCGCCGGGTGGCGTCGGGCTTGATGATCGAGAAGGTGCGGGTGACCGCCATGACGATTTCCTTGAGAACGGTTGGTAAGAGGCTTGGGGCGGCCCCCTAGCCGCTATCATGCTGCGCTGCAAGGCACGCCGGGGGCGGCCCGCCTCAGCCGATCAGCCGCGCCCGGATCGCCTCGCGCCGCGCCGCGTCCACCCCAAGCACGGCCTCGAGATAAGCGTCGACCGAGCCCGAGTGCTCGCCAATCGCGCGCAGGGCGTTGTCCATGAACTCCGGCCTCACCGTCAGCATCGCCAGCAACGCCTCGGGAGCGATCGACCGCGCGTAGAGCTGCTCGAGCCGCCGCTGCACCATCGGCAGCCGCTCGGCGATCGCCGCGGCCTCGTTGCTCATCAGGTAGTCGGCCAGCCTGTCGTCGGGGTGCACGTCGAGAACGTGGTGAGTCAGCCAGGCGAGAATCCCGGTGCGGTCCTTGCCCGCCGCGCAATGGATCAGCATCCCGCCCTCGCGCTCGGCCAGCGCCGCGAAATAGCGCCGCCACAGGCGGACGTGGCGCGGGTCGAACGGCATCGTGCCGTAGTGCCCCTGGAGATAGGCGGCCATCGCATCGGCGCTGAAATCGCTGTTGGCGAGCGCCGCGTTATGCGGGGCCACGGCCGGCTCGCCGTCGGCCGGCGCCGCCTCCTCGATCACCTCGATCACCAGGCTGCCCCGCCAGGTGCTGGGCTGCTCGGCCTGCTCGCCGGGATGGCGCAGATCGGTCACGGTGGTGATGCCAAGCTCCGTCAGCCGCGCCGCGTCGGCCGCGCTCGCCCGCGCGTGATGAGCCGAGCGGAACAGCAGACCCTTGCGCACCCGCCCGCCGCCACGGGTGGGCAGGTCGCCATAGTCGCGGAAATTGTTGATCCGCTCCATCGCCACCACGCGGCGCCAGCCAGCCTCGGCCGCCGCTGCCGCGCCGCCGCGCGCATCGCTCTCGATCATCGCAAACTCCCGTTGCGCGCCCATGCCGCGCGAATACCGGGCGACAGTGGCCCCGCCCGCGCGGGCAATCAAGTGGTCGGCAATCGAGTGACGGTTGCCCCGCCGCCGATGGAACCGCACGCCATCCCCGAATACCGCCCTTTGGGGGTTCGACACGGCCACTGATGTTGGATAGAGGCTCCCTGTGCTCGGGCATCTGAAAACAGGGCGAGAACCGGTGGCGGAGATCGGGACGGACAACGCTGGCAGTGCCGGCGGGGGCACCTTCGCGCCCCTGCGCACCCCGTTGTTCCGCAACATCTGGCTCGCCAGCCTGCTGTCGAATCTCGGCTTCATGTTCCTGTCGGTCGGCGCGGCCTGGCAGATGACCCTGCTCACCCCGCGGCCCGAGATCATCGCCCTGGTCCAGTCCGCGCTGATGCTGCCGATGATGCTGCTGGCGATCCCCGCGGGCGCGATGGCCGACATGTACGATCGCCGCAAGGTCGCCCTCGCCGCGCTCTGCGTCGCGCTCGTCGCCGCCTTCTCGCTGACCGTACTGGTCGCGCTCCACCTGCTGACCCCGTCGCTGCTGCTCGCGTTCTGTTTCTTCGTCGGGATCGGCGTCGCGCTCTATGCGCCTTCGTGGCAGGCCTCGGTCGGCGAACAGGTCCCGCGCGAAACGCTGCCCGCCGCGGTCAGCCTCGCCTCGATGAGCTTCAACATCGGCCGCAGCGTCGGTCCCGCGCTCGGCGGCGCGCTGGTCGCCGCCGCCGGCCCGGTCGCCGCCTTCGCCGGCACCGCCTTCGGCTACGTCCCGCTGTTCACGATGTTCGCGCTGTGGAAACGCGAGGCCACACCGTCCCGCCTCCCGCCCGAGCGGATCGACCGCGCGGTCGGCGCCGGGGTGCGCTACGTGCTGCACTCGCCCCCGATCCGCACCGTCGTGGTGCGCGCCTTCTTCACCACGCTCACCGGCTGCTCGATCTCGGCCCTGATGCCGCTGGTCGTGCGCGACCAGCTTCACAGCACCGCCGGGGTGTTCGGCCTGCTGCTTGGCTGCTTCGGGGTCGGCGCGGTAATCGGTGGGCTGATCCTCCCGGCGGTGCGTCGCCGCGCCTCCGAACAGCTCAGCGTCACGGTCGCCTCGGTGCTGCTCGCATCCGGCATCGCCATCGTCGCGCTCAGCCCGTGGTATCCGCTCAGCGCCGTGGCGCTGATCCTGTGCGGGATGAGCTGGACGATCTCCATCACTCTCTACAACGTGGTGATCCAGACCTCCGCCCCGCGCTGGGTCTCCGGCCGCCTCGTCGCCTCGTTCCAGACCGCGACCGCCGCCGGCACCGCCTGTGGCTCGTGGCTGTGGGGCCATGTCGCCGCGGGGGCGGAGGTGCAGACCGCGATGCTGGTCTCGGCCGCCGCCGCTGCCTCGACGACCCTGCTCGGCCTGGTCCTGCGCATGCCGTCGGCGTCCGACAGCGAGCACGAGGAAGTCCGCATGAGCGACCCCGAGGTCGCGCTCGACCTCACCGGGCGCAGCGGCCCGATCGTCACCGAAGTCGAATACAGCATCGCCCACGAGGACGCGCGCGAGTTCTACCGGCGGATGATGGCGGTGCGGCTGCTGCGCATGCGCAACGGCGCGTTCGAATGGTCGATCGCCCGGCATATCGCCGATCCGCAGATCTGGGTGGAGCGCTTCACCTGCCCCACCTGGCACGACTACCTGCGCCTGCGCGATCGCAACACTGCCGAGGAAATGGCCGTGATGCAGAACGCCCAGGACATGATCCGCCCCGGCACCCAGCTGGTCGTGCGCCGCATGCTCGAACGCCCGTTCGGCTCGGTCCGCTGGTTTGAGAACACGCCCGAGATGTAGGGCGCGGCGCGCTTGCTCCGCTCTAAATAGTCCTCGACTGTCGCCTGCTGCGCAGACTGCACGGGAGGAGCGGATCATCGATGCTTCGGATGGCCCCCGGCTGAACCTCGCGATGCCGGCTGAAGCTGACAGGCTTCCGTTCCCCGCCCCCAGGCTGTATCTCCAGCCAACCTAGGGGGAGTAATCCATGAGCTGGCAATGGGCCGCAGCGTTCACGCTCGTGCCGATCCTCCTGCTGTTCGCCTTCGCCGCGCTGATCGAGCGCGGCACCGCGCGCATCCCCTCCCGCCCCCAGCTCGAACGGCGCCTGCGCCACCTCGCCTATACTTTCGCGCTCGGGGTCTATTGCTCCAGCTGGACCTTCTACGGCGCGGTCGGCAGCGTCGTGCGCGACGGGTGGAACTACCTGCCGATCTACCTCGCGCCGATCCTCGTCCTGCTGCTGGCCCCGCGCTTCCTCGGCCAGCTCTCGCGCGCCGTTGCCGAGGAGCAGGCCAAGACGGTGTCGGATTTCATCGCCGCGCGCTTCGGCCACGATGTCGTCGTCGCGCGGCTGGTCACGGTGATCGCGCTGTGCGGCACCGTGCCCTACGTTGCCCTGCAACTCCGCTCGATCGGCAGCGCGCTGGCGCTGGTCTCGGGCGCGCCGCTCGGCACCGCCGCGATGGTCGTCGCCGCCCTGGCGCTCGCGCTGTTCGCGATCCTGTTCGGGGCTCGCCGCTTCGAACTCGCCGGCCGCAGCGAGGGGCTGGTTTTCGCCATCGGCCTCGAATCGGCGCTGAAGCTCGGCGCGCTGGTCGCGGTCGCCGGGCTCGCCGCTGTGCTGTTCGCCCATGCCGGGGCCGCGCGGCAGGCCGAGGGGCTCGCCCAGATCGCCGAGCGGTTCGATCCCGCCCATCTCAGCCTCGAAACGCTGGCCATTTCGCTCATCGGCGCGCTCGCGATCATCGCGCTGCCGCGTCAGTTCTACATGGGCCTGGTCGAGGCCCGCGAGCCCGACGACCTCGTTCGCGCCCGCTTTGGCCTCTCCGCATACCTCGCGGCAATGGCCGCGCTGGCGATCCCCATCGCGCTTGCCGGGGCCGCCCTGCTGGACGGTGCGGTCGCGCCCGATGTCTTCGTGCTCGAACTGCCGCTCGAGGCCGGCCAGCACTGGGCCCTCTTCGCCGCGTTGCTTGGCGGGGTCGGCGCGGCGGCGTCGATGGTCATCGTCGATGCCACTGCCCTTGCGACGATGGTCTCGAACGACCTTGTCTTCCCCTCGATCCTGCGCGCCGCGCAGGAGCGCCCGTCGTCCAGCAGCCGTGCCGACGGCGATGGCGAAACCACTTCCGGCGCGATCGGCCGGCGCATGCTCACCGTCCGGCGGCTCTCGATCATTGCGATCATCGCCCTCGCGCTCGCCTGGGCGCTGCTCCTCGGCACTGCCAGTTCGCTCGCCTCGATCGGCCAGGTTGCGTTCGCCGCGATGGCTTTGTTCGCGCCGCACCTGCTGCTCGCCGCTGCACGCGGCGGGCGCGATCCGCTCCCGGCGCGGATCAGCCTCGCGGCGGGGTTCGCGCTGTGGGTCTACACGCTCGCCCTCCCGCCCATCCTGCCGGCCGAGTGGCTCGCTGCACTTCACGGCACCCTCGTCGATCCGCTCAAGCTGCTCGGCATTGGCCGGGCCGGCCCGCTGGTCCACGGCGTCGGCTGGAGCCTCGGGGTCGATCTCGCGCTCCTCGGGCTCGTCGCCGCGCGCCGCCGCGCCGGGACGCCGCTGCCCCGCCTGTTCGCCCCGGGCCGCCCGGTCAGCGATGTCGCCGGGCTCCACCGCCTCGTCGCAGATTTCGTCGGGGCAGAGGCCGCCGCGCGCGAATTCCCCCCGGCCCGCCACGGCGAGGTGGTCGACCGCGCCGCCGCCCAGCGCGCGCAGGAGCTCATCGCCCGCGTGGTCGGCGCCAGCTCGGCCCGCGCGCTGGTCGCCTCCGCGCTCGCCGGCGGGCAGATGCAGCTCGCCGATGTCGCCCGCCTGCTCGATGCGGGCGCGCAGTCGCTGCGCTTCTCGCGTCCCCTGCTCGCCGCCACCTTCGAGAATGTCGATACCGCGATCAGCGTTGTCGATGCCGAGATGAACCTCGTGGCGTGGAACAGCCGCTACGCCGACACCTTCAACTATCCCCCCGGCCTGTTACGCGTCGGCGTGCCCGTGGCCGAGCTCATCCGCCACAATGCCACTGCCGGGGATTTCGGCCCGGGCGAGGTCGAACATCACGTCGAGAAAAGGCTCGCCCACATGCGCCGCGGCCAGCCCCACGCCTTCGAGCGCCGCCGCACCGACGGGCGGGTGATCAAGACCGTGGGCGGGCCCATGCCCGGCGGCGGTTACGTGATGAGCTTCACCGACGTGACCGCCGAGGCCGCGGCCCGCGACGAGCTCCAGCGCACTCTCGCCGAACTCGAATCGCGCGTCGCCGAGCGCACCCGCGAACTGTCAGAGGCCAACACGGCGCTCGCCGCCGCCACCCGCGACAAGACCCGCTTCCTCGCCGCCGCCAGCCACGACCTGCTCCAGCCGCTCCACGCCGCGCGCCTGTTCGCCGCCGCGCTCGCCCGCGACCCCGGCCTGACCCGTCCCGACCTGCTCGACCGGCTCGACCGCGCGATTGTCGGCGGCGAGAACCTGCTGCGCGCGCTGCTCGATATCTCCAAGCTGGATGCCGGCGGCGTGCAGCCCGCTTGCAGTGCCGTTGCACTGGCGCCCTTCCTCGCCGATCTCGCCGAGAGCGTGCGGCCTCTGGCTGCCGAGAAAGGCCTCGCCCTGCACCTCGGTCCCGCCCCCGGCGCGCTCTTCACCGACCCTGGCCTGCTCCGCTCGGTGCTCCAGAATTTCCTCACCAATGCCGTACGTTACACCGAAACCGGCGGCATCCTCCTCGGCGTGCGGCGGCGCGGGGGCGAGTGGCGGATCGACGTGATCGACACCGGCCTCGGCATCCCGCCCGAGCGCCAGGCCGAAGTCTTCCAGGAATTCACCCGCCTCGGCGAAGCCCAGGCCGAAGGCCTCGGCCTCGGCCTCGCCATCGCCACCCGCATCGTGCGCCTGCTCGGCGGCCGTATCGAACTCGCCTCCAATCCCGGAAAAGGCAGCCGTTTCAGCCTGTTGCTCCCGGTCGCCACGGCCGAAACGCCCCGTTTGCCGCGCCCTGCCGCCGCTCCCGCCGCTCCCGCTCGGGACCTGACCGTTCTGGTCATCGACAACGAACCCGAAATCGTCGCCGCCACCCTCGCCCTGCTCGAATCCCGCGGCCACCGCCCAACCGGCGCGGCGGGCGCTGCCGAAGCGCTGGCCCTCTCCGGCCCTTTCGACGCGGTCCTCGCCGACTATCACCTCGACGACGGCGACGGCCTCACCCTGATCGCGGCCCTGCGCGACCGCTGGCCGGGCCTTCCGGCCGCGCTCGTCACCGCCGAACAGGACCCCGCCGTCCTCGCGCACGCCGCGGCGCTGGGCGTGCCGATCTTATCCAAGCCGACCGACCCGGACGCAATTGCCGCGTTCCTCGCTCGCGCTTCAGTGCCTGAGGTCCAGCCCTAGCGCCCGCGCAGCCAACGCCGCCTGTGTCCGGTTGCGCACGTCGAGCTTGCGCATGATCGCGGTCATGTGCGCCTTCACCGTCGCCTCGCTCATCGAGAGGTCGTGCGCGATCTGCTTGTTGAGCTTGCCCTCCAGCACCGCGAGCAGCACCCGCAGCTGCGTGGGCGTGAGCTGGGCTACTTCCTTGCGCACCGCATCGACCGGCTGCCCCTCCCGCGCCGGGACCCGCGCCGTGCCGCCCAGCGCACCGGCGATCGCCGCCTCGATCGCGCCGAGGTCCGCATCCTTGCGCAGGAACCCGACCGCGCCGAACGCCCGCGCCTCGTCCCCCGCGCCCGCCGCTTCCGCGCTCGAGACGACGAGGATCGGCACCCCCGGGCACTCGGCATGAAGCAGCGCGATCCCTGAATAGCCGACCGCGCCGGGCATCTTGAGGTCCAGCAGGATCAGCCGCAGCGGGTGGGCGGGGTCATTGGCCGCCGCGCCGGCTGCTCCCACCGCCGCGGCCAGCGTCCCCGCCTCGACCACCCTGGCCCCAGGCGCAACCGTGCCCACCGCCAGCGCCAGCGCCTGGCGGAACAGCGGGTGGTCGTCCGCGATCAGGATCGTGTCGATAGGCCTCCCCCGGCAGTCCTAACCCGCGCTGGCAAGCGCCGGGCGGTTCGCCACCAGATTATCGACGACGGCCGGATCGGCAAGCGTTGAGATATCGCCCAGGCTCGCAAGATCGTTTTCGCCGATCTTGCGCAGAATCCGCCGCATGATCTTGCCCGACCGCGTCTTGGGCAGCGCCGGAGCGAACTGGATCACGTCGGGCGTGGCGATCGGCCCGATCTCGTGGCGCACCCACTGGACCAGTTCGCACCGCAGCGCCTCATCCGGCTCCACGTCGGCATTGGTGGTCACGAAGGCGTAGATGCCCTGCCCCTTGATCGCGTGCGGCATGCCGACCACCGCGGCCTCGGCCACCTTGCCATGCGCAACCAGCGCGCTCTCGATCTCGGCGGTACCCATGCGGTGGCCCGAGACGTTTATCACGTCGTCGATCCGCCCGGTGATCCAGTGATACCCGTCTGCATCCACCCGGCAGCCGTCGCCGGTGAAATAGTAGCCGGGGAACGTGGTGAAGTAGGTCTGGAAGAACCGCTCGTGATCGCCCCACACGCTGCGCATCTG
>Ga0207703_10002995_pt1 | contig 14322 bp, 9 predicted proteins | sample KBSSwiS12_FD_184304 | JGI IMG/M metagenome (GOLD analysis project Ga0207703, IMG submission 184304) | Switchgrass rhizosphere microbial communities from Kellogg Biological Station, Michigan, USA - KBS Switchgrass S1-2 (SPAdes) (version 2) | ecosystem: Host-associated > Plants > Roots >... | reverse complement strand
GGGCGAGATCCTGGGCGTCCACATTATCGGCGTGCTCGCGACGGAGCAGATCGCGGAGTCGGTGGTCGCACGGCACTTCGAGGCGTCGGCGCTCGAGCTGGCCGACGTGGTGCACGCGCACCCGACCCTGGCCGAGGCCACGATGGAGGCGATGCTTGGAACCGACGGGCGCACCATCCACATCTAGCGACGCCGAGGGCCGCGCCGACAGCGACCGCCGGAGCCAGGCGGGCGAGAAGCGGAAGCCGCTGCGCCAGTATCAGCCGCTCACGCTGACGCCGCCGGGCCCGCGCCGCCCCGACTGGCTCCGCGCGCGCATTCCGTCCGGCAAGGAGTACCAGGAGACGAAGGCGATCCTTCGCACCCTGGATCTCCACACCGTCTGCGAGAGCGCGAACTGCCCGAACATCGGCGACTGCTTCTCGCGCCACACCGCCACGTTCCTCATCCTCGGCAACGTCTGCACCCGCGCTTGCCCGTTCTGCGACATACGCAGCGGGAAGCCGCTTCCCGTGGACCCGGACGAGCCGGCGCGCGTCGCCGATGCGGTGCGGCGCCTCGGACTCCACTATACCGTCGTCACATCCGTGAATCGGGACGAGCTTCCGGACGGCGGCGCGGTGCACTTCGCGCAGACGATCCGCGCGATCCACGAGGCGCTACCCAGCGTGAAGGTCGAAGTGCTGATCCCCGACTTCCTCGGGGACGAAGCCGCGCTCGAGACCGTGCTCGAAGCGCGCCCGGACGTCTTGAACCACAATCTCGAGACCGTGAAGCGCCTCTACAAGCGCGTGCGCCCGGCGGGGAAGTACGACCGGTCGCTCGAGCTCCTGCGTCGGGTCGCGGCCCACACCCCCGCGATCCCGGCGAAGTCCGGGATCATGGTCGGAATCGGCGAGACGGTGGAGGAAGTGGAAGAGCTCCTGCGCGACATTCACGCCCAGGGTGTGTCGATGGCCACCATCGGGCAGTACCTGCCGCCGTCGAAGAACCATCTCCCGCTCGAGCGGTACGTCACGCCCGACGAGTTCGCGCACTACCGCGAGTACGGACTCGCGCTCGGCATCCGCCAGGTCGCGTCAGGACCGCTCGTGCGGAGCAGCTACCACGCCGAGGAGCAGGCGGGAGAGACCGTCTTCATCCCCTGAGGAGCCGCCCAACCCTCTAGAGGAACGTCCCCGTGAGCAGCACCTTGGCGGCCGTGAAGTAGATCATCAGTCCGGTCACGTCGACGAGCGTCGCGACGAAGGGGGCGGAGGCCGTCGCGGGGTCCAGCCCGAGCCTACGGAGCAGGAAGGGCAGCATCGACCCGACCAGGGTTCCCCAGAGAACGACGCCCACGAGGCTCACCGCGACGCAGAGGGCCAGGATCACATGGTGCGGACCGTAGGCGTGGAAGAGTACCTGCCACAGCGTGATTCTCGCGATCCCGATGGTGGCCAGGATCGCCCCGAGACCGAGGCCGGAGAGGATCTCGCGCCGCATGACGTGCCACCAGTCGCGGAGCTTCACCTCTCCCAGAGCCATGGCACGGATGACGATGGTGGTTGCCTGGCTTCCAGAGTTCCCGCCGCTCGAAATGACGAGAGGAACGAAGAGCGCCAGCACGACCGCCCGCGCGATCTCGTCCTGGTAGTACCCCATGGCGGTCGCGGTCAGGGTCTCTCCAAGGAATAGAAACGCGAGCCAGCCAGCGCGTTTCTTGATCATCTGGCCGATGCCCACCCGGAGATACGGCGCGTCGAGCACCGCAGTACCGCCGATCTTCTGGATGTCCTCCGTGGCCTCCTCGCGCACGACGTCGACGATGTCGTCGAGGGTGACGATCCCCTTCATACGCCCCTCGGAATCGACGACGGGGAAGGCCATGAGCCGATAGGTCGCGAAGAGGCGGCTCACTTCTTCCTGGTCCATGGCCTCGGGCACCGTGACGAGGTCCGTGCGCATGATCGACTCGATCTTCTGGTCCGACTTCGCGGTGATGAGGTCGCGATAGCTGACCACGCCGAGGAGCTTGTTTTCGTGCGAGAGCACGTACGCGTAGGTGAGGGTCTCCGCCCGCTCGGCGGCGACGCGCCTCAGATAGGTGATCGCCTCGTCCACGGACATGTCGGGACGGAGCCGCGCGTACCGCGGGTTCATGAGCCCGCCGGCGTCGTCCTCCGCGTAGGCGAGGAGGCCGCTCACGTCCGAGCGGGTCGGATCGTCGAGCAGCTGGAGCAGCTCTTCCCTCTGCTCGGGCTCGAGCTCCTGCACCAGATCCGCGGCGTCGTCGGGGGCGAGGAGGCGCATCCACGAGCGGCGCTCGGCCGGTGGAAGGGCGAGGAGGAGCTCGGCCTGATCGCGCGCGCTCAGGCTGAGGAAGAAGTCCTCGGCCTCGGTGCGCTCGAGCGCGCGAAAGCTCTCGAGACGATCGGACGGGACCAGGAGCGACCATGCCTCCTGGAGATCCGCCGTCGAGAGCGGTTCCTCGAGCTCGGGTTCCGGGCTGGACGTCATGACCGCCTCCGCATCGAAAGGGGGGAGTGCCCGCGGACCGGGCACGAGCGCCGATGGTACCGGCCGCTCGCTCCATCATCAACCCTGGAGCGGCCTTCCGGGTGCCCGTTTGCGAAGTTGGGGGCGCCCCCGGGTCCGGCGCGAAAGGGCCAAGCTAGGGTACAATAGGGCAGCGGCGCTCCCCGCGCTGCTACCGAGGGGGTCCAAACCATGTCATCCCGTGTGCGTCCCACGCTGCTGGTCGTCGACGACGATCCCGGATCGTCCGGTCTTCTGCGCGAAGTCTTCGTGCAGGAGGGCTACGACGTCTCCGTGGCGCAGAGCGGCGCCGAGGCGCTGAAGCAGGCAGCCGAGCGTCCCTTCGACGTCGTGCTGAGCGACGTCCAGATGCCGGACATCGACGGGATCGAGGTGCTGCGCAGGCTTCGCGGCGTGGCCCCCGACTCGACCGTGATTCTCGTCACGGCCTACAGCACGATCGAGATGGCCATCCGCGCGCTCAACGAGGGGGCGTTCGACTACGTGCGCAAGCCCTTCAAGCTCGACGAGGTGCGGCGCGTGGTGGAGCGGGCCATGGAGCGCCGCCGCGCGCGCGAGCAGACGCCGAAGACCGCGCCGGCGTCGGCTCCGACTCCGTCGGCCCAGGAGCCGAGGCGTCGCGGCCGTCCGATTGCGGCGATCATCGGCTCGCATCCGGACATGGTCGAGCTCTTCAAGCTCGTCTCGCGCGTCGCGGGGACGAAGAGCTCGGTCATGATCATCGGCGAGAGCGGCACGGGCAAGGAGCTCATCGCGCGGACGATCCACGAAGCCTCCACGCGCCGGGACCGCCCCTTCGTTGCGGTGAACTGCACGAGCCTCTCGGAGACGCTCTTGGAGTCCGAGCTCTTCGGCCACGTGAAGGGGGCCTTCACCGGCGCCATCGAGCGACGCCCGGGGCTCTTCCTCGAGGCCCACCGGGGCACCGTGTTCCTGGACGAGGTGGGGGACATGTCGCTCTCGATGCAGGCGAAGCTCCTCCGTGTGCTGCAGGAGGAAGAGGTGAAGCCGGTCGGGGGCACGGACACCATACCGGTCGATGTGCGCGTGGTGGCGGCCACGCACCAGGACCTCGAGGCGCTCGTGCGCACGGGACGATTTCGGCTCGATCTCTATTACCGGCTCCACGTGGTGGCGTTGCGGGTGCCGCCCCTTCGCGAGCGGCGCGACGACATTCCAGTCCTGGCCGAGCACTTCCTCCGCGAGTACGGACTCCTCGCGCAGCGGCCGATCCAGGGCTTCTCCACCAAAGCGATGCGCACCTTGATGAACTATCCCTGGCCTGGAAACGTCCGGGAGCTCGAAAACGCCGTGGAACGCGCCGTCGCGCTCGCGCCGGGGTCGATCGTCGAGGAGTCGGATCTCCCGGACAAGATCGTCCACCATGCCGGGCCGATCCCGGCGACCCCGGGGGGGCAGGCCACCTTGGACGAGATGACGCGACGGTACGTCCTCTCGGTTCTCGACAAGGTCCGCGGGAACAAGACGGAGGCCGCCCGGATCCTGGGGGTGCCACGGCGGACGCTCTACCGGATGCTCGAACGTTACGGGGTCGCCTCCGAAGAGGAAGTGAGCCAATCTGGCACATCGATCCATTGATTGGCTCACGTATCTTAACTGATTTGTTGCATTTCGTTTAGAACGACTCATCCACACCTGCGGTCCCCTGCGGCACAAAAACCTCGCCGGTCTCGTTCCGAGTCTCTCTCGACCCCTTTTGCCAAGCTCTATTTCCGCAATAACTTAAGGCCACATTCAAAACGGTCCCGGCTTCGATTGCCATGGCACGGTGAGTGCAAAAGCACTAGGCCGTACCCAGACCTCACGGCTGGGACCCAGCGCGGTCCGCGCGCGTGTGCACGACACCCTGCCCTGCTTCGGCGTATCGGATCGCGTGTGGGTTCACGTCGACGGTTCAGGCCCCTGGTAGCTGGCGGCAGCCTCGCGATGCTTCTGCCCCCCACACTTCGCGAGAACCGCCCTCCAGGGGCTTTTCTTTGGCCCGAACCGGCATTTCGCGTGGACACGACCCAGACCCGTTTCTAGACTTGCCGTCCCAGTGAAACCCCCCAACATTTTGCGTCTTGCCGTCATCGCCGTCGCCCTGCTCGTGGGCGCCGCCGCGCTCCAAGGCGCGCCGGCTCAGCCACCCGCATCGGCGAAATCCGCCGCGAAGTCTCCGGCCAAGCCCAGATCGCAGCCTCCCGCTCCCGCCCCGCGGCCGGACGAGGTCGGCATGGTGGACGGCATTCCCATCTACCAGGTCGATTGGGACCGTCTGGCCGATCCCTACTTCGAGGAGGTCGAGGCCAAGGCGGGGCGCAAGCTGAACGACGACGAGAAGAAGCTCCTGCGCAAGAACATCCTCGACGAGCTGATTCGCGAACGCCTGTGGCTGGCCGACGCCCGCCGCCGCGGGATGGTCGCGACCGAGGCGGCGGTCGACTCCCGCATGAAGCAGAACGACTACTTCAAGAAGGGGGGCAAGGTCGACGAGGCCATGTTCCAGCGCTTCAAGAAGTCGGACACCTCGAACTATCCGGCGCTCAAGGACGAGATCCAGGACGCGATCCTCCTCGAGGAATACGTCCGATGGATGGAGCGGCGGTTCGGCCCGCGCGACGCCGAGCTTCGGAAAGAGTTCGAGGCACGGAGCGCGACCGCGACCATCCGCTACATGCTCATGGGCCCCGACGCGGTGTCCCTCGATCCCGAGGCGACTCCGGCCCAGATCCGCGCCTACTACGACGCGCATCCGGACGAGTTCGAGAGCGCCGACGAGGCACACATCCAGTACATCCGCATTCCCATCGGAGCGGACGCGTCGGTGCCCGACTCGGCCAGGGAGAATGCCGCGCAGGCTGCTTCCAAGATCGCCTCGGACGTGATCGCCGCGATTCGCACGGGGGCTCCCGCCGAAACGGCGGCCAAGCCGTACGGCGGCATTCAGGACCCAGGCTGGTTCAAGCTCGGCGATCCCATCCGGGGCATCGGCCGCTCCGAGGCGCTGACGGCCGCGATCAAGGGGGTCGATCCACCGGTCTGGATCCGTGAGCCGCTGCGCATCGGACCGATGTACCTGGTCGTGAACGTGGTGGAGCGCCGTCGCGCGAAGCGTCTTCCGTTCCACGACGTCGTCTACTACGCCAAGCGCAAAGCCGATCTCGAGGTGCGGGACCAGATGATCGACTCGCTCGCGCGAGAGGACGTGCGGCTCCATCCCGAGTCCTACTACGCGCCCAAGATCGAGGTCTCCATCGTCGCGCGCGGCCTCAACACGTTCGAATCGGGCTCGCCTCCGACTCCGAAGGAGATCGATCGGCGCCTCGAGAAGCTGAAGGACGACCTCCATCTACCCGACTCGTCGCGCGCCTACCTGGACTCGACGCGCGCGAGCATCCCCGCGCTCATCCTCCAGGAGCGCCAGGTCAAGTCGGGCTTCCACGTCATGAAGGACGCCGCGGGGAAGCTCTCCAAGAAGGAATCGGCCGCCCGTGTGGCGTCGCGCTATGGCGGCGTCCTGAGCCTCCTTCGCACGTACCGCGGACAGCCTCCCGAGCGCGCGTCGCTCCTCGAGGGGAAGCTCCTCGACAGCCTCTACACGATGCGGGCCGGGGCCGTCGTCGGACCCCGGGTGAAGGACGATTCGGTGTACGTGGTCCGCCTCGAGTCGATCGACGGCACGCACGTGCCTCCGTTCTCGGAGATCCGGGAGGATGCGCGCGCGGCGGCGGAGGCGAAGCAGAAGGCCGACATCGCTCGCGAGGCGGAGGCCTGGTTCAGCGCGCGGGGAGGCAGCTACCGCACCGCGAGCAAGTACCTGCTGGACGTCGTCTTCTTCGCGAAGAAGAAGCCGGAGCAGATCACGGTGCCCGATGATTCGATCGCGTCCTACTGGCGCGACCATCCGCTCGAGTTCACCGAGCCCGCGAAGGCGAAGGTCCGTCACATCCTCGTGCGCTCGCAGGATGCAACCACGCTCGACGCCGCACGCCAGAAGGCCCTCGCGGCCCGCAAGCGTCTCGTCGCGGGAGAGGACTTCGCGGTCGTGGCGCGGGAGATGTCCGAGGATGCCACGTCCGCGACCCGGGGCGGCGACCTCGGCGAGCTCACCCGGGGCGCCGTGCCGAAGGAGTTCGGGGACGCCATCATGAGCCTCGGGATCGGTGAATTCAGCGACCCCATCGAGACCAAGTTCGGGTACCACATCGTGCAAGTCGAGTCCCGGACGCCGGAGCGCCTGCGTCCGCTGGAGGAGTGCAAGACGGAGATCCGCGGCGTGATCGCCGACCAGATCGCCGATTCGCTCGCGCGCATTCCGGCCCGCATCCTCGCGGACCGTGCGAGCCGGGTGGGCTACCACGCCGCCGACTCGCTGGCCGCGCCGTATGGGGGTTGGACGCGGAAGGGCCCGGTGGGTGCGGACGGAGAGATCGAGGGCGTCGGCAAGATTCCGTTCCTCGCACGCGTGGTCGCCTCGCTCGCCGACAGCGGCGTGGCGGCGGAGCCGGTCGAGCTTCCGGAAGGGGATGTCGTCCTCCGGAAGATGCGCGAAGAAGCTCCGAGGCAGGCGCGCTTCGAGGAGGTCCGCGACAAGGCGATCGCCGACTATCAGGAAGAGCGCAAGCGGGCGGAGGCGGATTCGATCAACACGCGCTTCAAGGCGGCCCTCAGGGAGGGCGCCGATCCCGAGACGCTCTTCGTGGCTTATGGGGGACTTCGCCCGAGCAAGTCGTTTGGACGTCAGGGTCCGATTCCGGACTTTCAGAAAGACGCGGTGCTCGGGCGCGACTCGACCTATCTCGCCCGCGTCTTCGCGTCGAAGCCGAAAACCGTACTGCCCCCCCTCACGGGGTCGAGCGGCACGCTCTACGGCGTGGTCGACACCGTGACGATCCCGCCCGCGAGCGATTTCGCGCGACAGCGCGACGCGCTCCTCCGCCAGGTGCTGGACGAGCGGATCGACGCGTGGACCGGACGCCTCCGGACCAAGGCGCCGATTCGGATGAACCGGAAGGACCTGCAGGCGCTCGTCAGCTGAGGTACCATTCAGGTTCCTCGAGCTTCGTCACCCCGCGCGTTCCCACTCCCGGAGGGTTGGATCATGAATCGGGAGTCGGGCGTCTTGATGCACGATGTGGAGGAGTCGGAGCGGCCGCGTGAGCGCCTGTTCGAGCTGGGACCGGGCGCGCTGTCCGATGCGGATCTCGTCGCGCTCGTTCTCGGCGTTGGAAGCGGAGGCGAGAGCGTGCTGGATGTCGCCGCGCGCGTCACGCGCACCATCCACCTCCGGCGGCTCCATCAAACCGCGGTGGAGGACATCCTCGCGGTCAAGGGCATGGGCCCGGCCCGCGCGGCGCAGCTCCTCGCTGCGGCGGAGATCGGGCGGAGGATCTGGCCCGACGCCGATCCCATCCCGCTCGTGCGTGGACCGGAGACGATCTTCGAGCTGACGGCGGACATCCGGCGCTCGAACCGGGAGCATTTCGTGGGCTTCTACCTGAATTCGCGGAACCAGGTGCTCCGCCGGGAGATCATCTCCATCGGGAGCCTGAACGCGAGCATCGTCCACCCCCGCGAGGTCTTCATCCCGGCGCTCGCGGTTTCCGCGGCGAGCCTGATCCTCGCGCACAACCACCCCTCCGGCGATCCCTCGCCCAGCGAGGAGGACCTGGCCATCACACGCCGCATCGCCGAGTCGGGACGCCTCCTCGGAGTGGAGCTCCTGGACCACGTCGTTGTCGCCCGCGAGGCGTACACGAGCTTCAAGGAGCGGAGGCTCCTCCGATGAGGGGCCGGTGGTGCGCCCTCGCGCTCGCCCTCGTCGTCGCCGGGTGCGCGGGCTCGCGTCCTCCGGAAGAGCCCGAGGCCAAGATCGATCCGCACGCATCGCCGGCGCAGCTGATCGCGCTCTCCGACTCCGCGCTCGCGGTCGCGGAGCCCGCGCTCGCCCGGCGCGCGCTCGAGCGCGCGGCCTCCCTCGCGCCGCAGAGCGCGGCGGTGCGGCTGGGTTACGGGCGGTTCTACACCGCGATCCAGCGGTACAAGGACGCGAAGACCGAGTTCGAGCGCGCGGAGGCGCTCGATCCATCGAGCCCAGAGCCCGCGTACCAGCTCGGGCTCGCCTACCTGAAGGCGGGACAGCAGGACCTCGCGTTCGCGTCCCTCTCCCGGGCGATTCACATGGAACCCAAGCACGAGGGAGCCTGGAAGGCCATCCGGCCGATGCTCGAGGAGCGCTACAAGCGCGCCGGCGTGCCCCCGGAGTACGCGTCCCTTCCCGTCGCCGCGAGCGTGTCGCGCGGCGAGCTCGGGGTGATTCTGGCGGTCGAGGCGGGGCTCGATCCGGACCGCGTCTCCTTCCAGGCGGACGCGTCCTATCGGGCGGATTGGCCCGCCATCGACAAGGCGTGGGGCTCGCGATGGCTTCGCGCATCGGTGGCGCGCGGCTGGATCGCCCCATTTGCAGACCGGGATCTCCATCTCGACGATCCGCTCACGCGGGGCAATCTCGCCGTGCTGCTCGGGCGAATCGAGGCGGCCTCGCCGCGCGCTCCCGCGGACACGACGCGCGCGGCGCCGGTGCTTACCGCGACCTTTCCCGACCTCGGGAGCCGCCACTACCTCGGGCACGCCGCGGCCGAGGCGGTCCGCCTCGGGCTGCCGGAGCGCGACGGAGGGCGCTTCGAGGCGGAGGCGCTCGCGACGGGAGCGGAGACCTTGTCCGTTGTGCGCGGGCTCGCGCACCGCATGGGGGCGCTTCCGATCGTTTCGATCGACCCCGTCCCTCTGGTAAAATGATGGTCGTGAAGCGCATTTCGGCGGCCCTGACCGCCGCGGCCTGCCTCTTCTTCTTCGTATGCCCCCGCGCCTCGGCCTCCGGCAGTGAGCCCGTCCGGTCGCCCGCTTCGGTCAAGGCCAGGATTCCCGTGCGCGTGACCGGGGATGTCGTGCCCGTGGACCGACCTCCCGACGACGCATTCTCGGCGCGCCTCGCGGCCCGGGTCTACGCGACCACCGACACGATCGCCGTCTTCACCGACAGCCTCGAGACCTGGTCGAGCCCCGGGAACGAGGGGAAGTGGTCGCACATCGACGAATCCTTCCAGCCGACCGCGTGGAACATCTCGACGCTCTTCGGCTGCGGGGGGCACGCGTTCTGGTGCGGGGTCGTCGACTCCTCGTGGACCGGCGATGCGAACCGGCGCGGCTACGACAACAGCTGGGAGCAGACGCTCGAAAACTACGCGGATCTGGCCGGAGCCGCGTCGCCCTACACGATCTCGTTCGATCAACGGATGAACGTCCAGAACGGCCCCGACTACGGCGTGGTGGAGATCTTCGACCGCGACGACGCGTGGCTGCCAGTGGGAACGTTCACCGGCGTCGTCGGTCCGAGCGGCTGCGTCAACGTCGTCCTGAGCCTGCCCGACTCCTCGGTCGCGAAATCGAATCCGGTCCACTTCCGCTTCCGCTTCCACAGCAGCATCGACGTGTCGTCCGCGGACGGTCTCTACCCCGCGGGCGAAGGATGGGCGATCGACAACGTGACCGTGAAGGGGGGCTCGTTCGACGTCCGCTTCTTCGATGACATGGAGGCGGGGATGGGCACGTGGATGCGCTCCACGTTCCCGGCGGTCGGCGACTACTGGCGCATCCAGGCCAATCCCATCACCCAGCAGGTCTGCTCCACGAACACGAGCAAGGTCTGGCGCGCCGCGAACACGGTGACGAACTCGCTCGTGCCGCGCCAGGACGACAAGCTGATCCTCCCGCCGGTCGCCGTGGGCCAGGCGGATCAAATCTTCCTTTTCTTCGATGCCTATCGGAGCCTTCCCTTCAACGGGTGCTTCTATTACAACGTCGAGTTCCGGACGCGGAACGTGGGGAGCGGAGGCTGGTCCGCGTGGATGGATCCATCAGGGCTCCTCTACTACGGTGCCGAGCAGGAGTGGATGCGGCAGACCGTTGCGTTGACGGGGGCCGGCGGCGTGGATTCGGTGCAGGCCCGCGTCGGCATCAAGGACTGGGGACCCATCCTCTGTGACGGAAGCCAGGCCGTGTCGGGCACCGATCTCATGCTCGACAACTTCCGGGTGGGCACCATCGGCTCGTCCGGGCCGTCGATCGCAGCCAACGAGTTCGATCTCTACAACGACACGTTCCGCACCACGGCCTTCAATGGGAATGACAACTTCAACACGCCGAGCGGCGACAGTGTCGCGGTCCGGATCGGGGCCGCGAACGGACTCAAGAACGGGTCCTTGTTCACGAGCATTGCGAACGCGCCGTTCACGCAGACGCCGCTGGTCAAGGTCGCGGGCACCGAGAACGCCTACAGCGCCGACGTGCCGGCAGGGAGCTACGCCCGAGGGACCGAGCTTCGCTACTACTTCTCCGCCACCGACTCGCTGAACCAGGTCGCGACCTTGCCGGCCGACGCGCTGACGTCGAGTCACTACTTCAGCGCCACGATCCTGCCCGGCGTGTACGCAACGAGCGGCGCCTGCCCCGACGACACCGCGCGCGTGCTCTACGTGAACAGCTGGGGCGGTCCGGATCTATCGTCCGGTGTGGCCCAGTCGCTCGCCGCGATCGGCGCGCGCTTCGACCGGTTCGACGTCAACGCGCCGCAGCTCGCCGCGGGGAACTCGCCGGGCGGCGGATCGGCGGGCAGCGGCACCGCGATCTGGCCGGCGGCGCCGCTCGGTGTGCTCGGCGCCTATCGCGCGATCGTCTGGGACGTGGGGGACCGGAACGCCGTCACGCTGAGCGCGGAGGATCAGTCGCTCCTCACGAGCTGGCTCTCCTTGCCCGGGAAGAACCGGGGGCTCTTCCTCGCCGGGGACAATCTCGCCTACGACCTCCTGGTGAACGGGCAGGGGACGGGGAACTTCCTCTCCTGCACGCTCGGCGTGAGCTACGTCCGCGACGTCTGGGAGAACGCGCCCCAGGACACCCTCCTGCCGATCCTGGCGGGAGCGTCCGGGACGCGCATCGCGAACGAGCCCTTCCTGATCGACGGAGGGTGCCCCGTGATCGATGAGTTCGATGCGATCACCCCCTCGTCGTGCGTGGGCGCGAACGGGCGCGTGTGGCTCCGCTATCCGAACAATCTCGCGGCGGCGACGGAGCGGCAGGCGCCGAACGGCGCTCCCAACGCGGACAGCACCCGCGTCGTCCTATCCGGATTCTCGCTCCGGAACCTCACCAATCCCGTGCGGCGGAACCTGCTCCTCTACCGGACCATCGTGCAGGAGTTCGAGACGCCGAGCTGCTACGTCGCTACGGGCATTCCGGAGGACGCGACCGCCGCGGCGCCGCGCGCAACCCCGGCGCGCCTCTACGCTCCATCGCCCAATCCGTTCAATCCGCACACGACCATCCGCTTCGGCCTCGATCGAGGCGCGCGAGTCACGCTCCGCCTCTACGCGGTGGACGGCTCGCTCGTCCGCACCCTCGTCGACCGTCCCTACGAGGCGGGGGAGCACCAGGTCGTCTGGGACGGGCGGGACCTCCGCGGCCGGGACCAGGCGAGCGGGGCCTACTTCGTGACCCTCGAAGCCGACGGCGTCCGGACCCCGGCGCGGAAGGTCATCCTCTTGCGCTGAGGCGCGTTCCAGGGTAGTCTCCGGGGTAGCAGACATCCTTCGGGGCGGGGTGAAAGTCCCCACCGGCGGTAGAGCCCGCGAGCCAAGGGATCCGGTCCCACGGCAGATCCGGTGTGATTCCGGAGCCGACAGTCAAAGTCTGGATGGGAGAAGGACGTCGCACACGGTACGGGCATGTCCGGCCATCGCCGCTCACGCCCCGCGGGTGTCTGCCTGCGGGGTTTTTTCATTGTGAGCCTACACATCGATTCCATGGCGGCCAGGCCGGGACGTGCTTCCTCCTCTGCGGAGGCGGCGGAGACCGCGGCCATGCGCCGCGCCATCCAGATCGCGCGGCGAGGCGTGGGGACCACGCATCCGAACCCGAGGGTCGGAGCCGTGGTGCTTCGTGGCGGCCGCGTGATGGCCGAAGGCTTTCACGCGCGCGCCGGCGAGGCGCACGCGGAAGTCCGCGCCCTCGACCTGGCGGGCGAGGCCGCACGCGGGGGAACGCTCGTCGTGACGCTCGAGCCGTGCGCCCACGTGGGACGCACGCCTCCGTGCACCGAGGCCGTGCTGCGGGCGGGGATCCACCGGGTGGTGATCGGCATGCGGGATCCCAACCCGCTCGTCGACGGCCGCGGCATCCGGGAGCTCGAGCAGGCGGGGCTCGACGTCGTGGTGGGGGTGCTCGAGGAGGAGTGCCGGGAGCTCAATCCCGCCTATCTGAAGCACCTCGCGACCGGGCTCCCGTGGGTGACCTTGAAGGCCATGCTCTCGCTGGACGGCCGGCTGGCCACGGAGAGCGGAGAGTCGCGGGGACTCGGGAGCGACGCCGAGATCCGGGCGGCGCACCGGCTTCGCGCGGGGAGCGACGCCGTGATCGCCGGCATCGGGACGCTGATCGCCGACGATCCGCGCCTCACGGTGCGGGGCGTGCGCGGCCGCCGGCCCTTGCGCGTCGTGCTCGACTCGACGCTTCGGATTCCGGAGGGCGCCCGCATCTGGAGCACGGTGGCCGAAGCGCCGCTCGCGATCGCGACGGTCTCGCGCGATGAGACGAAGGCGCGCGCGCTCGAGGAGCGCGGCGCGTCGGTGTGGACGTTCGAGCCGGGACCGGGCGGACGCGTGCCGCTCCGAAGCCTTCTCGAGCGCCTCGCGCTCGAGGGCCGGATCTCGATCCTGGTCGAGGGCGGATCCGAGGTGCACACCTCGTTCCTTCGCGAGGGTCTGGCGGATCAGATTGCGTTCGGCATCTCGCCACGCATCGTCGGGGGCACGAGCGCTCCGATCCTGACGGGCGATCTGGGGCGCCCCAAGCTCGCGGACGCCATCCGGATCGAAGGACTCACGGTGAGGCGGCTCGGACCCGACGTGTGGCTGACCGGCCGGATCGCGGCCGATGGAGGATCCCGTGTTTAGCGGCATCGTGGAGCGCGTGGGCGTGGTCGAGCGCGCCGCGTCCGAGGGCGGAAGCCGGACGCTCGTCATCACCGCCCCGTTCGACGCTCCCCTTCTGGCGGGGGAGAGCGTGGCCGTGAACGGCGTCTGCCTCACGGTGGAGCGGGCCGACGCCCGCTCGTTCGAGGTGACGGCCGTGCGCGAGACGCTCGACAAGACGACGCTCGATACGCTCGTCGAAGGCGTTCACGTGAATCTCGAGCGCGCGCTCCGCGTGGGGCAGACGCTCGGCGGACACTGGCTCCAGGGGCATGTCGACGCGACCGCGGTCGTGCGCGACGTGATCGAGGACGCGGGTCAGGTGCGGCTCCTGATCGACGTCCCCGAAGCGTGCCGGCGGTTCGTCGCGCCGAAAGGGTCGATCGCGATCGACGGCACGAGCCTGACCGTGGCCCACTGGGCGGATCCCATCGTGGAGATCGCGATCGTGCCGTTCACGCTCGCGCACACCATCGCTTCGTCATACGCGCCCGGAACCCGGGTGAACCTGGAAGTCGATCTCATCGCGCGCTATCTCGACCGCCTGCTCGAAGCGCGTGGCGCCCATCTCGTGGGCAGACCCTAGAGGACACGATGAACGCACGCGTGAAGCGCCGCCGCGCCGGGCCCGGATTCGACTCGATCGCCGACACACTCCGCGCGCTCCGCGCCGGATCGATGGCGGTCGTGGTGGACGACGAGGACCGGGAGAACGAAGGGGACTTCGTCATGGCGGCGGAGAAGGTCACGCCCG
>Ga0207703_10002992_pt1 | contig 14332 bp, 14 predicted proteins | sample KBSSwiS12_FD_184304 | JGI IMG/M metagenome (GOLD analysis project Ga0207703, IMG submission 184304) | Switchgrass rhizosphere microbial communities from Kellogg Biological Station, Michigan, USA - KBS Switchgrass S1-2 (SPAdes) (version 2) | ecosystem: Host-associated > Plants > Roots >... | reverse complement strand
CGCGCGTCACGCCTATCGTGCCGCCGCCGCCACATTCACAAGGCAAAAGCCCCCCACGGCCGGAATCACCGCCCGCCCACCTCAATGATCGTTTGCTAGTCGCGAGACGGAATCGTCTGCGCGGCGAGGGGCGTTTATGGAGAGATCAGCGTGAGTCGATCAAGTCCAGGAACGGTCATAAAACCGAAATAAACCTGTTGACTCCGATTCCGCCTAGGATTCCCGTCGAAAAAATAACAAACCGCTGTTTTCAATGGGGAAACTTGGACGATCTCGATCCTGTGCCGCGCGAATCGCGGAGAATCCTGCCTTTTCCGCAACCGCGAAGAAGCTTTTCAAAAAGCGGGTATGCGAACGATCTAGGAACATACCGGCACGCTCTCCGGCGGACAGCAAAAACCCGCCGGAACGGCGTCCCGGCGGGCGATCGTTTCTGGTCCGAAATGGACGAATCAGGCCAGTGCGGTGAGCCGCTTGGTCAGGCGCGAAAACTTCCGCGAGGCGGTGTTCTTGTGCAGCACACCCTTGGCGACGCCGCGCATCAGCTCCGGCTGGACCTGTGCCATGGCTTCGGTCGCGGCGGTCTTGTCGCCAGCGGCGAGTGCGGCTTCGGCCTTCTTCACGAAGGTCCGGATCCGGCCGACGCGGTTGCCGTTGATTTCGGCCCGGCGCGTGTTGCGGCGGATGCGCTTCTTCGCTTGCGGCGTGTTCGCCATCGAAAAACCTCGAATATATCGTCAATGAAAAAGGGCTGCGGAATCGAATCCGCTGCCCCGGAAGGCGTCGCCCTTAGCGAGTCGGTCTTTGCGGGTCAACTCAACGCTGAAATCTTTAGCGGTTCAGCGAGGCTGAATCCAACATCAGCGCTGGCATTTCGGACACCAGAATGTGGAGCGACCGCCTTCGCTATAGCGTTGCACGGTGCCGCCGCAGCCGCAGGGCTCGCCCTCGCGGCCATAGACCGCGAACTGTTTGGAGAAATATCCCAGCTCGCCATCGGGCCGGGCATAGTCGCGCAAGGACGAGCCGCCGGCCTCGATCGCCGACAGCAACACCGCGCGAATCGCCTCGACCAGCCGCTCGAGCCGCGGCAGCGATATCCGCCCCGCCGCGCGCTTCGGCGAGATGCGCGCCATGAACAAAGCCTCGCAAACATAGATGTTGCCCAGACCGGCAACGATACGCTGGTCGAGCAGCATCAGCTTGATCGACGCCTTGCGACCGCTGAGCGCTTCGAGAAGGTATTCGGCGGTCAACTCAGGCCCGAGCGGTTCCGGGCCGAGCGCGCGGAACGCCGGCCAATCGGGCACGTCGGCCGTCGCGAGCAGATCGACCGAGCCGAAGCGGCGCGGGTCGTTGAGCGCCACGCGCCTGCCATTGGCGGTTTCCAGCAGGAGATGATCGTGCGGCAGCAACTCGGCCGGATCGACCCGCCAGCGCCCCGACATGCCGAGATGGAAGATCATCGTGTCGCCGCGATCGGTATCGATCAGGCCATATTTGGCGCGGCGGCCGAGCGTCGTGACGGTCGCCCCGGTGAGCCGCTGGCGCAGATCGACCGGGAACGGCCGACGCAGGTCGCCGCGTCGCGGCTCGACCAGCGTCAGGCGCTGGCCGGCAAGGACGGGCTCGAGCCCGCGAACGGTGGTTTCGACTTCGGGAAGCTCCGGCATGGACGGGAGCTAGGTTGCGTTTGCCCGCGCCACAAGCGTTAGCTAGAGCGCCTTCATGAGCGACACCGTTTCCTTCGGCTATGAAGACATCGCCCCCGACGAGAAGACGCGCCGCGTCGGCGGCGTGTTCACCAGCGTGGCGTCGAGCTACGACCTGATGAACGACGCCATGTCGGGCGGCATGCACCGGTTGTGGAAGGACCGCTTCGTGCGCCGCGTCCAGCCGCGCGAGGGTGAGACGATCCTCGACATGGCCGGCGGCACCGGCGACATCGCCTTCCGGCTGGCGAAGTCGGGCGCCAGCGTCACCGTCGCCGATATCAACCCGGCGATGCTCGATGTCGGCATAGAGCGCGCCGCCAGGCGCGGGATCGACGGGCTGGTCTGGTCCGAGGCCAATGCCGAGACGCTGCAGTTTCCGGATCGCTTCTTCGATGCCTATACCATCGCCTTTGGCATCCGGAACGTGACGGATATCCCCAAGGCGCTGCGCGAGGCGCATCGCGTCCTGAAGCGTGGCGGGCGCTTCTTCTGTCTCGAATTCTCGACCACCTTGTGGCCAGGCTTTGCCGAGATCTACGACACCTATTCGCACAAGATCGTGCCGAAGGTCGGCAAGCTGCTGGCGCATGACGAGGACAGCTATCGCTATCTGATCGAGTCGATCCGGCGCTTCCCCGACATGCCGACCTTCGAGCGGATGATCGGCGAGGCGGGGTTCATCCGCACCAACGTCGAGCCGATGCTCGGCGGGCTGGTCGCGATCCATAGCGGCTGGAAGATTTGAACGTGCGTCAGCGCGTTCAAGCCCCGGCGCAGGCCGGGGTCCAGGCAGAATTCCAATGACCGCACCCGCCGTTCATCTCTGGCGTCTCCTGCGATGGGGTCGGATTCTCGCGCGGCACGGCGCGCTGCGCGGCATCGAGCGCGATCCCAACACGCCGGCGCCGGTGCGCCGTCTGGCGCGAATCGCACGCTTCGGCGCGCGCGTGCCGGATGTCCCCACCTATGCCGATGCGTTTCAGGAGATCGGCCCCGCCGCCATCAAGCTCGGCCAGACGCTCGCCACGCGACCCGATCTGGTCGGCGAGGACGCGGCGCGCGATCTGCTGCGGCTGCAGGACGCCCTGCCACCGGTACCTTGGGAGCAGATCCATGCGGCGATGACTCGCGCCTTCGGCCGGCCGACCGAAGAGCTGTTCAGCTCGATCGATCCCGTGCCGATCGGCGCGGCCTCGATCGCGCAGGTCCACCGCGCCATCACTACCGATGGGCGCACCGTCGCGGTCAAGGTGCTGCGGCCCGGCGTCGAGGAGGAATTCGCCCGCGCGATCGACACCTATCAATGGGCCGCGGCGCAGGTCGAGGCGATGGGCGGCGAACTGGCGCGGCTGCGCCCGCGGCTCGTCATCGAAACCTTCAAGCGCTGGACCGCGCGCGAACTCGATCTGCGGCGCGAGGCCGCGTCGGCTTCCGAACTGGCCGATTCGATGACCGCCGAGCCGGACTATGTGGTCCCCGCGATCGACTGGCAGCGCACCACCGGCAAGGTGCTGACCATCGCCTGGGTCGACGGCATCAAGCTCGCCGACCGCCCGGCGCTGGTTGCTGCCGGCTATGACCTGAAGAAGCTCGCCGACACGCTGGTCCATGCCTTTCTGCGCCAGGCGATTTCGGAAGGGTTCTTCCACGCCGACATGCATCAGGGAAACCTGTTCGCCTTGCCCGGTAGCCGCCTCGCCGCGATCGATTTCGGCATCATGGGGCGGATCGACCGCCGTGCGCGGGTGTGGCTGGCGGAGATCCTCTACGGGCTGATCACCGGCAACTACAGACGCGTCGCCGAAATCCATTTCGAGGCCGGCTATGTGCCCCCGCACCACAATGTCGCCGAGTTCGCCACCGCCTTGCGCGCGGTCGGCGAGCCGATGCGCGGGCTGGCGGTCAAGGACATGTCGATCGGCATGATGCTCGACGGCCTGTTCTCGATCACGCGCGATTTCGACATGCAGACCCAGCCCCACCTGCTGCTGCTGCAAAAGACCATGGTGATGGTCGAGGGGGTGGCGACCAGCCTCGACCCGGATATCAATCTGTGGGAATCGGCCTCGCCCTTCGTGCGCGAATGGATCAGGACCGAACTCGGGCCGGAAGCCGCGCTGGCCGATCGGCTGATCGCCGACGTCAGGACGCTGACCCGCTTGCCCGACCTGATCCGCAATATCGAGGCGCGTTTTCCCGCGCCCGGCGGCGCCCCGCCCGCGCCCCCGCTCAAGGAGATCGAGGTGGTGCGCATCGGCGGCGGCTGGCGCTATGTCGCGATCGCGCTGTTGACGGCGATGGCGAGCGTTGCCGCCACCTGGGCGGTGATGCGCTAGACGTCGATGGCGACCCGCGCACCCTCGCCCTTGTGGCTCGCGACACCGTCGCGCTTTTCGGGGATGAAGCGCCTGTCGGCGCGGATCGTGCTGGCCTGTTGCGCGCTGCTGCTCGCCGCCACCCTGCTCGCGCTGGCCGCGCCGAGTCCGCCGCCGGTCAGCCACGACCCCGCCGCACGCGCCAACGACCAGGCCGATGTCGTGCTCTACGAATCGATCGTCGCCGGGGTCCGCGGCGGCGGTAATTATTATGCGGTGACCGCGCAGGCGCTGCGCGCGGGCGATTATCCATTGCGCCCATTCGTCACCTTCCGCCTGCCGACCCTGGCCTTGTTCGAGGCGAGCATGCCGTCGTTCGTCGTGCCGATCCTGCTATATGTGCTGGCCGCCTGCGTGATGCTCGCCTGGTTCATCCGGCTGCGCCCGGCCTTTGCCCGTGCGCCGCCGCTGGCGATCGCGCTGGTGCTGCTCGCCGGCGGCATGACCGCCTTCGTCCAGAGCGAGCTGGTTGCCTTTCACGAGATCTGGGCCGGGCTGCTGATCGCGCTGTCGCTGGCGCTGCGGCGCAAGGACCGCTGGGTCGAGGCGGTCGCCTTCGGCATGATCGCGATGCTCGTGCGCGAGACCGCCGGGCTCTATGTCGCGATCATGGCGGCACTGGCCTGGCTTGAGGGCAACCGCCGCGAGAGCCTCGCCTGGGGCGCGACGATCGCGATCTTCGCGGTGGTCGTCGCGCTGCATGCCCATGCCGTCGGGCAGGTAGTCACCGCGGCCGACCCCGCCTCGCCGGGATGGGCCGGGATGCTCGGCTTCGGCTTCTTCGTGAAGACGATGAGCATCTCGACCGCGCTGGCGCTGGCGCCCGCGTGGCTCGCCGCCTTGCTCGTCGGGCTGGCCTTGATCGGCTGGTCGGCATGGCGCGAGCCGCTCGCACTGCGCGCGATCGCCATCTACGCTGCCTATGCCGTGCTGCTGTCGCTGTTCGGACGCACCGATACCTTCTATTGGGGGCTGATGATCGCCCCTGCCCTTCTCGTCGGCCTGGCCTTCGCGCCCGATGCGCTGCGCGACCTCTATGCCGCGGCGAGCGACCGGCGGCGCATCATCGTCACGCGGATGGTACGATGAAGAAGATCCTGCTGATCGTTGGCGGCGGCATCGCGGCCTACAAGGCATGCGAGCTGATCCGGCTGGTGCGCAAGGCCGGCATTGGCGTGCGCTGCGTGCTGACCGCGAGCGGCGCGAATTTTGTCACACCGATGACCCTGGCCGCGCTGAGCGAGAGCCAGGTGTTCACCTCGCTGTGGGACCTCAAGGACGAGGCCGAGATGGGCCATATCCAGCTCAGCCGCGAGGCCGATCTGGTGGTCGTCGCACCGGCCACCGCCGATCTGATGGCCAAGATGGCCGCCGGCATCGCCGACGACCTCGCCACCACCCTGCTGCTCGCCACCGACAAGCGCGTGCTCGCCGCGCCAGCAATGAACGTGCGCATGTGGCAGCACGCCGCGACAAGACGCAATGTCAGCACGTTGCGCAGCGATGGTGTCACCGTGATGGAGCCCGACGAGGGCGAGATGGCGTGCGGCGAATATGGCCCCGGCCGCCTGCCGACGCCCGAGGCGATCCTGGCCGCGATCCAGGGTCTGCTCGGCGCCTGATGCTCTCGGCCAGGCATATTATCGTCACCGCCGGCCCAACCCATGAGCCGATCGACCCGGTGCGCTACATCGCCAACCGCTCGTCGGGGAGGCAGGGTTTCGCCATTGCGGGCGCGCTCGCCGCGATGGGCGCACGTGTCACATTGGTCGCAGGACCTGTGACATTATTCACGCCCGAAGGCGTCACGCGGATCGATGTCGAGACGGCGGTCGAGATGCGCGACGAGGTGTTCGCAGCGCTCCCCGCCGATGCCGCGGTGATGGTCGCGGCGGTCGCCGACTGGCGCGTGGAGGCGAGCGGACAGAAGATCAAGAAGGGCGATGGCGCGCCGGTGCTGACGCTGGTCGAGAACCCCGATATCCTCGCCGCGCTGGCGAAGGACCCGCAACGCCCCCGCCTCCTGATCGGCTTCGCCGCCGAGACCGAGAAGGTGGTCGAGCACGCCGTCGCCAAGCGCGCGCGCAAGAATGTCGATTGGATCGTCGCCAATGACGTGTCGGGCGATGTGATGGGCGGCGCGAGCAACGCGGTGCATATCGTCACCGCCCGGGGCGTCGAAAGCTGGGAACGCCTGCCCAAGGATGAGGTCGCCGGGCGCCTGGCGCGGCGCATCGCGGAGAGCCTGACATGACGCCGATCGAGATCCTGCTGAAACGCCTGCCGCACGGCGAAGGGCTGACCCCGCCGGCCTATGCCACCGAGGGCGCCGCCGGCATGGACGTGGTCGCCGCCGAAGAACTGGTACTGGCGCCGGGCGCACGCGCGGCGGTCGCGACCGGCTTCGCCATCGCGATTCCCGCTGGTTATGAGGTGCAGGTCCGCCCCCGTTCCGGCCTGGCGCTCAAACATGGCGTGACCTGCCTCAACACGCCGGGCACGATCGACAGCGACTATCGCGGCGAGGTGAAGGTGATCCTCGCCAATCTCGGCAGCGAGCCCTTCGTCATCGCGCGCGGCGACCGCATCGCCCAGCTCGTCCCCGCCCCCGTGCAGCGCGCCACGCTCGCCGAGGTCGACAGCCTTGACGACACGGCACGCGGCGCCGGGGGTTTCGGGTCGACCGGGCGGTGACGCTGAGCGACGCCGAGCTGGCGCGTTATGCCCGCCATATCGTGCTCAAGGAGATTGGCGGCGCGGGGCAACGCAAGCTGCGCGCCGCGACGGTGGCGGTGATCGGCGCCGGCGGCATCGGCTCGCCTGCGATCCAGTATCTCGCCGCCGCCGGCATCGGGAGGCTGATCCTGATCGATGACGACCGGGTCGACCTGTCGAATCTGCAGCGCCAGACTCTGTTCGGTGAGGCAGATGTGGGCGAGATGAAGGTTGCCGCGGCGTCCGAGGCGGTCGCGCGATTGAACCCCCATATACACCTGACAAAATTCGCCCGGCGAATCGATGCCGGCAATGCGCGAACCCTCCTTGCCGATGCCGATGTCGTCCTCGATGGCTGCGATAATTTTGTCACCCGCCTTGCGGTCGCCGACGCCGCCCTTGCCTTGCGGATTCCGCTGGTCTCGGCAGCGGTCGGTCAGTTCGAGGGGCAGCTCGCGATCTATCGCGGTTGGGAGGCGGACAAGCCCTGTTACCGTTGCCTGGTCGGCACCGACCCCGACCGCGCCGAGGTGAATTGCGCCGAGGCGGGGGTGATGGGCGCGATGACCGGGGTGGTGGGCAGCCTCGCCGCGCTCGAGACGATCCGGGCGATCGTGCCGTTCGGCGACGATCCCGCCGGCAAGCTGCTGCTCGCCGACGCGCTCGCCTTCCGCTTTCGCACGATCAGCCTGCCCAAGGATCCCGGTTGCCCGGCCTGCGGTTAGCGCGGTCTTAAGCCTCTCCGGTCTAGCGAAGGGGGCATGTCCGCCCTGCGCAAGATCCTCATCGTGTTCGGCACCCGCCCCGAAGCGATCAAGCTGTTCCCCGTCGTGGCCGCGCTGCGCGCTGTCGGGGGCCTCGACGTGCGCACATGCATCACGGCGCAGCATCGCGGCCTGCTCGACCAGGTGCTGGCCATTGCCGGCCTGACGCCGGACATCGATCTCGACCTGATGGAGCCGGGCCAGTCGCTCGATCGCCTGACCGCGCGCCTGCTCACCGGCCTGGGCGAAGTGATGGATGCCGAGTGCCCCGATCGCGTCATTGTCCAGGGCGATACCGCCACCGCGATGGTCGGCGCCCTCGCCGCTTATTATCGCAAGGTGCCGGTCAGCCATGTCGAGGCGGGGCTGCGCTCGGGCGACATATGGCAGCCCTGGCCCGAAGAGGTGAACCGCCGCATCGTCGCGCCGATCGCCGACCAGCATTTCGCGCCGACCGATACCGCCGCCGAGGCGCTACGCCGCGAGAATATCACACCCTCGACGATCCATGTCACCGGCAACACGGTGATCGATGCCCTGCTCGCCACCCAGGCGCGGCTCGAGGCCGATCCGGCCATGGCCTCCGGCCTCGACGACATCGTCGCGCGCTTCGCCGGCAAGCGCGTCATCCTCGTCACCACCCACCGCCGCGAGAATTTCGGCGAGGGGATGGAGAATATCGCCCGCGCCATCGGCCGCATCGCCGACCGCGACGACGTCGCGATCCTGTTTCCGGTGCATCCCAACCCCAATGTCGTGTCGGTGATGGACCGCCTGCTCGGCGACCGCGCCAATGTCGCGCGGATCGATCCGCTCGATTACCCGCACTTCGTTCGCGCGCTCGGCCTGTGTCACATCGCGCTGACCGATTCCGGCGGCGTGCAGGAAGAGGCGCCCGCGCTCGGCAAGCCGGTCCTGGTGATGCGCGAGACGACCGAGCGGCCCGAGGGGGTCGTTGCCGGCACCGCCAAGCTGATCGGCACCGATTCGGACCGGATCGTTTCCGGAATCTTCACCCTCCTCGACGATAGCTCGGCCTATTCCGCCATGGCCCGCGCCCACAACCCGTTCGGCGACGGCCATGCGTCGGCAAGGATTGCGAGGATCGTCGCCGATGAATGCTGAGCTGAAGGTCGCCGTTCTCGGGCTCGGCTATATCGGCCTGCCCACCGCCGCCGTCATCGCGCGCACCGGTGCCTCGGTGCTCGGCGTCGATGTCACGCCGTCGGTGGTCGACACGGTCAATTCGGGCAAGGTGCATATCGAAGAAGTCGATCTCGACGGCCTGGTGTCGGGCGTCGTCGCGCGCGGCAATTTGCGGGCGTCGATGCAGATCGAGCCGGCGGACGTGTTCGTCATCGCCGTACCGACGCCATTCGGCGAGGATCACGCGCCCAATATCGGCTATGTGCTGCGCGCCGCGACCACCATCGCCACGGTACTCAAGGCCGGTGACGCGGTGATCCTCGAATCGACCTCGCCGGTCGGCACGACCGAGAAGGTCCGCGACCTGCTCGCCGAGCTGCGCCCCGACCTCAAGGTCCCGGGCCGCTGCAGCGACAGCCCCGATATCGCCATCGCCTATTGCCCGGAGCGCGTCCTGCCCGGGCGCATCCTGGTCGAACTGATCGACAATGACCGGGTGATCGGCGGCATCACGCCGCGTTGCGCGCGCAAGGCACTGGCCTTTTACCGTCGCTTCGTGCGCGGCGCCTGCGTCACCACGACGAGCCGCGCCGCGGAAATGACCAAGCTGACCGAGAATGCGTTCCGCGACGTCAACATCGCCTTCGCCAACGAACTGTCGCGCATCGCCGACACGATGGAGGTCGATGTGTGGGAGGTGATTCGCCTCGCCAACCGCCATCCGCGCGTCAACATCCTGTCGCCGGGACCCGGCGTCGGCGGGCACTGCATCGCGGTCGACCCGTGGTTCCTGGTCAATGCCGACCGCGCCAACACCCCGCTGATCCGCACCGCCCGCGAAGTGAACGACGCCAAGGTCGATTATGTCATCGAGCGCGCCGCCGCGCTGGTCGCCGGCCATCCCGGCATGAAGGTCGCCTGTCTCGGGCTCGCCTTCAAGGCGAACATCGACGATTTCCGCGAGAGCCCGGCACTGAAAGTCGCCGCCGCCCTCGCCGCGCGCTTCGGCGATCGCATCCATGTCGTCGAGCCCTATGCCGACCGCTTGCCGAAGGAGTTCGACGGCAGCGGCGCGAAGCTGACCGATATCGACACCGCGATCGAGAGCTGCGGCGCGATGATCGTGCTGGTCGATCATGACGTGTTCAAATCAGTCCCGCTCGACGAGCGTGCGACCAAGCTGGTCTATGACACGCGCGGCATCTGGCCCGACCAGCCCCGCACGCGGCCGGTGACAGAACCGCTCCGCATCGCGGTTTAGCATCGGGGCCAATTCCTGACCCTAGAAGCGGTCGCCGCTTGGCGCTAAGGCGCGGACTTCGCGGGCGTGAGGGTGAAAATGAGCGAAGCTGTTCTCGTTACCGGGGCCGCGGGCTTTATCGGCATGCATGTCGCGAAAGCGCTGCTGGCGCGTGGTGAGCGCGTGATCGGCATCGACAATCTCAACGCTTATTACGATGTCGGCCTGAAGGAAGATCGCCTCGCCGAAATCGCGCGTGATGCCGATGGCCGATTCGCCATGATGCGGCTCGATTTCGCCGATAACGCCGCGCTGGTGACGGCGCTGGCATCACACCGTTTCGATCGCATCATCCATCTCGGCGCGCAGGCCGGCGTGCGTTACTCGCTCGAAAATCCGCACGCCTATGTCCAGTCGAACCTGGTCGGGCACGTCAACATGCTCGAACTGGCGCGGGCGCGCGGCGTCGCGCATCTGGTCTACGCCTCGTCCTCGTCGGTCTATGGCGGCGGCGCGAGCCTGCCGTTCGAGGTTGCGGCGCGCGCCGACCGGCCACTGTCGCTCTATGCCGCGACCAAGCGCGCCGACGAGCTGATGAGCGAAACCTATGCCCATCTCTATCGCCTTCCCCAGACCGGCCTGCGCTTCTTCACCGTCTACGGCCCATGGGGCCGGCCCGACATGGCGATGTGGCTGTTCACCGACGCGATTCTCGCCGGCCGGCCAATCCAGGTGTTCAATGGCGGGGACATGCGGCGCGATTTCACCTTTATCGACGATATCGTCGCCGGCGTCCTTGGCTGCCTCGACCGGCCGCCGCCCGATGACGGCGCGGCCAAGCCCGGCGGTAGCATCAGCCCCCACCGGCTCTACAATATCGGCAATCACCGTTCCGAGCCACTCGAGCGGCTGATCGACCTGATCGAGTCGGCGTGCGGAAGACCCGCGATCCGAGTCGACCAGCCGATCCAGCCGGGCGATGTGAAGGATACTTTCGCTGATATCAGTGACATCGCGCGCGAGATCGGCTTCGTGCCGACCACCTCGATCGAGCAGGGCGTGCCGCTGTTCGTGGACTGGTTTCGCACCTACCGCGAATAACCTGCATCAAGTACGTTGTTTCAAAACGGGAAAAGTCTGTTTTCATTCGCGGCCGCGATGTGTTACCGCAGTGCAGCAAGGCTAATCGCGCACAGAGTGCTTTCGGGATCCGGCGCCGTGTCGATTGGCTCGTCGAGGGCAAGGGGGTTTGTACCAGGCGATGAATGTCCACCGGATCTCCGCGATTCGTAAGGCGTCGGTCAATCAACGGGTCGTCGCCAATAACGGCTTCGCCCAATTACTCGGTGGCCTGGTCGTCGCCGTGGGGCTGCCTTTCCTCGCCTTTGCCGGATCCGATTTCGCGGCCGCCGAAAGCGTCCAGAAGCATGTGCTCTACGCCAGCCTGGCCGCGGTGCTGGTCGGCCATTATTTCTTTCGCCGCTTCGTTTTCTTCCCCGGCGCGCGCAGTTCGTCCTATGTCGTGCCGATCTTCACCGCGACCTTTACCATCGCGCTGACCACCTTCTTCTTCTTCCGCATCGATTATAGCCGCCTTACCTTCGCGACGAGCTTTCTGCTGTGCGAGTCATGGTATTTCGCCTGCCATGTGATGGGCGCGCGCGCGCGACCGCGGCGGCTGGCGGTCATCCCGGTCGGCAAGGCGCGCAAGGTCAACCGCATCCCCAATATCGACTGGATCTGGCTGCGTGACGGCAATGCGCCGCTGCCCGAATGCGATGGCATCGTCGCCGATCTGCGCGCCGACCTGTCGGACGAGTGGGAGCGCGTCATCGCCGAATGGGCGATTGGCGGGGTGCCAGTCTATCACGTCAAGCAAATCGAGGAATCGGTCACCGGCCGCGTCGATATCGAGCATCTGTCGGAAAACAGCTTCGGCTCGCTCGTCCCCGGCCTCGGCTATATCAAGATCAAGCAGATGATCGATTTCGTCGCCGCCTTTGCCATCGGCCTGTTGCTGTTGCCGGCATTGCTGCTGGTCGCCCTGGCAATCAAGTTCGACTCGCGCGGGCCGGCACTCTTCAAGCAGCGCCGTGTCGGCTATCGCGGGCTGCCGATCACGGTCTACAAGTTTCGCACCATGCGCTACGACCCCGTCGTCCGCACGGAACGCGATAGCGCGATCACGCAGGATGGCGACGCGCGGATCACCCGGCTCGGCCGCTATCTCCGTCACAGCCGGATCGACGAACTGCCGCAGATCATCAACATCCTGCGCGGCGAGATGAGCTGGATCGGCCCGCGTCCGGAGGCCTGTGCGCTGTCCGAATGGTATGAGACCGAGATTCCGTTCTACCGCTACCGCCACATCGTCCATCCCGGCATTACCGGCTGGGCGCAGGTCAATCAGGGGCATGTCGCCGGCGTCGACGACGTGCTCGATAAATTGCAATTCGATTTCTACTACATCAAATATTTCTCGCCCTGGCTCGACATGCTGATCGTGCTGCGGACGATCCGCACGATGCTGACCGGCTTCGGCTCGAAATAACGCGCAGAAAAGGCCGGCCCGCCTCAGGTGGGCAGGCGCTCGAAGAGCAGGATCGCATCGCTGCCATGGCGCGTTGCGGCGCGTCCGAAGTGACGTTCGACCCAATAGTTGAGCCGGCCGAGCAATTTGTCCCCGAAGGGCAAGGCCACCCCAAAGCGCCGCACCGCAACCATCCGGAACCCGGCCCTGACCGCCGCCGCTTCGATCGAAGCCAAATCGAAATAATGGATCCGGCGGAGTCGGCCCGCCGCGACGCGCCACTCATTGACGATCCGCGCGACGCGCACCCAAAACTGATCCGCGATCGTCGTCTGCATCGCCACGGTACCGCCGGGTCCCAGCAACCGCGCGAAACTCGCGAACAATTCGTCGAGACGACCGACATGGGCGATCAGGCCGAGGCACAGGATCACAGTGAATTTGGGCAGAGCCGGTTCCTGTTCGATGGTGAAGATATCGCGATTGACGAAGCGCAGTACCTCACCCTCATGGGTCGGCTGGATCAACCGGCTGGCCGCTTGCAGCATGATGGCACTGATATCGTTCACCCATAGCTGGTCATAATGGCCCGACGCGTTCACCGCCTGGGTAATCTCACCGGTACCCGTCGCGCAGTCGAGCAGCGCCCCCGTTTTGCCCGCGAGCAGCCCGGCGACGATCGCGCGGCGCGCGCGAAACATCTCCGCCGCGCCTGAGCGCGTGCCTTCCTTGAAAAAATCCGCGTAATCCTCTGCGTGTGCTTCGAAGAATTCGGTAACCTGCTGTTGGTCCTGGGCAGCCTGCATCAATTGTTCCGACTCTCAGACACCCGCACGAGTTGCCCGTTACCGCCCTACTCAGGCAATAATCAATGCCTCAAACCGGAAAAGAGTCGGTCCCAGCGAACAAAGGCGTCCGCCCGTCCAAATTCACGCTCGATCACCGCCCGCGCCGCCGCGCCCATAGCCGCCACCTGGGCCGGATCGCGCGCCATTGCCTCGATCGCCGTCGCAAGACCGGCGATATCGCCAGGCGCGATCGCCACCCCACAGCCCTCGCGTCGCACGATTCGCGCAATCTCGCCATCGAGATCGGTAATCGCGAGCACCGGCCGGCCGGCCGCCGCGATGCCGTAGAATTTGCTCGGGACGATCAACCCCTCCATTTCGGGCCGCAACGACAGCCAGTGGACATCGGCGGCGCCGAGCGATTCGCTCAGTCGCTCGCGCGGCTGATAGGGGCGGAACCGGAACCGGTCGGCCACGCCTTCTTCGGCGACCCGCGCCGCGAGACGGGCACTTTCGTGTCCCCCGCCGATCATCAGGAAGACGATGTCCTCTCTGTGCGCCAGCAGCCTTGCGGCGCCGAGCAAGGTCTCGAATTCATGGGCGCGGCCGAGATTGCCAGAATAGCCAATGACGAACGCATCGCCGAAGCCCCACTCGTCGCGCAAGGCCACCGCCCCGCGCGCGACCGGGCGAATCGCGGCTTCATCGCTCCAGTTCGGCATCACGGCGATCTGCTGCGCGGACACGCCCTCCGCCGCGATACGTTCCGCCATGCGTTCGCCGATCGCGATGTTGAGCCGCGCGGACCGCAACGACGCATTGCGCCAGCGACGCAACAGCCCGCCCACGGGCCCACGCATCGCGCCGACGCCAAGCTCGGCCGCGACCTCCGGATAGAGATCCTGCAGCCAGTTGATCAGTGTCGCGCCGCGCAGCCGCACCGCGATGCTCGCCACGACCGAAAGCAGCGGCGGGTCGGTCTTGGCGACGACGAGATCGCCATGGCGCGCGGTCGCCAGAATCGCGAAAAAGGCGGTGATGTAAAAGGAGAGATAGTCT
>Ga0207703_10002991_pt1 | contig 14334 bp, 16 predicted proteins | sample KBSSwiS12_FD_184304 | JGI IMG/M metagenome (GOLD analysis project Ga0207703, IMG submission 184304) | Switchgrass rhizosphere microbial communities from Kellogg Biological Station, Michigan, USA - KBS Switchgrass S1-2 (SPAdes) (version 2) | ecosystem: Host-associated > Plants > Roots >... | reverse complement strand
TGGTTTGAAGACTGCGGTGCGGTTCTTTTACGAGAAGAGTCCGCAAATGCAGACTGAACCGTAATGGGCGTACGACTTGTGCGCATCCTTCCAGAAGGCGGTCGTCGATGTGCTTGTGCGCAAGTCGGTGGCGGCTGTCGCGCAATCTCGAGTCGAGCGCTTGGCCGTTTCCGGCGGCGTACTTTGCAACAAGATGTTGCGCGAGGAACTGGAGTTTACCTGCTACGAGGCGGGCATCGAACTGGTGCTGGCTGACGCAGTGTCCTGTACCGACAACGCCGGAATGATTGCCGGGGTCGCTGCAGAAAAGATGGCGGCGGGTGTTCCGCCCCATTGCGGGGACGATATCAATCCGAACCTAAGCCTCTTCGCCCCCGAGGCAAACGGGGACGCGTCCCGCGGCTTGAGCGCGGCCATCAAACTCAAAAACCGGCAGGCGCAGAAGGGATCCGAGAAGGAGGACGTTGTCGCGCCGGGCGAGATCGAGGTCTGGTGACGGATTCGGTCCCGCGTTGACCACGACGGCGGCGCAGGTAAGCCCCGCAGCCTGGATGCTCTCGACAGTGAGCAGCGTGTGATTGAGAACGCCCAGACGATTCAGGGCGACGACAACAACCGGCAAGGCGAGATCGCGGGCCCAGTCGTTCACGGCATAATTTTCGGCCAGCGGAACGCGCCAGCCGCCCACGCCTTCGACGGCGAAATGGGAGAAGCTTTCGTTCCTTGCGGCAATCGTGCGGTTGAGCGCGGGAAAATCGATGGTCCGGTTTTCGGCGCGTGCGGCTAGCAACGGCGCGGCGGGTTGCTGGAAATGGAGCGGATTGATTTCATTGAGAGACAATGCATGACCGGAGGCCTCGCTGATGAGGCGGGCGTCGTCGCGATCCCCGGAAGAGATCGGTTTCATCGCCGCTGCATTTTCTCCCTGTGCGCGCCAGGCACGGATCAGCCAGCAGGTGAACCACGTCTTGCCGACGCCGGTATCGGTTCCGGTGATGAAAAAGCTGGGCATGTGTTCGACAGGATTAACAAGAATTGACCGGGAAGAACGCAAAAATCTTTCGTATCGCTGGAGAATCTATTGCCAATTGGAGGCAGACCATGCAGCTTGCGGCTGAGTTATGTTTAACTGGCTTTATGGCCCGATTCTGATCACCAAGGCGGACAAGCTGTCGACTTATGCGGCGGCGCTGGCTTATAACGTCGTGTTGTCGATGGTGCCCTTTTTGGCGGTGACGTTTGTTTTGGGAATGCATGTTTCGACCCGGCTCGATCTGGGCGCCGACTATGCCAAGGACTTCGTTCGGGTGTTCAACGAGATCATTCCCATGGGCAATCAGATTGTGACGCAGCGGAGTATTGCGGCAGTGGAGAACGCCTCCGTGGGCGGGTTGATTCCGATCGGCCTTATCCTGGCGCTTTATACGTCGTTCAGCCTGATGGAGCAGATCATCCGGACGCTGGTCTTTATTTTCGATGACCCGAAACGGCCGCAGAGCTGGAGTTGGTGGGTGGTGGTGAAAACGATTTTGCTCCTGTTCATCTGGATGTTCCTGCTTCTGCTGATCGCCGTCTCCGCTGTGGAGGCTTCGGTCCTGCGAACGCTCTTGAATGAATTTATCTTTTCCACTTTCACCAAGGACCTGGTGAGAGTTGCCCAGGTGCTGCTGGTGATCTCCGCACTCTACGGAACCTTTTTCCTGACCTACTACATGGTTTCCGCGCGGCGATATAAAACGAGCCTGATCGTGGAGGGAAGTTTGCTGGCGGCGTGCGGCTGGGTGGCGTGCAGTTTGTTGTTTGCCACGGTGCTGCCGAAGATCCTGCAGACGAGTGCAGCCTATGTCGCGTTGGGGTCCGTGGTGGCGGTTATGCTCTGGGCACAGGCTTGCGCCTGGTCATTGATTGTCGGTGCATGCTGGATTGTCCGCTTTTCCTCGCGGAAATAGATCAGGCGGTCCTGCTGGCGAGGAAAGAAATGACTTCTCCGGCGGCCTTGCGACCATCGAGCCAGACTTGTTCGACGGTGGAGTCGGTGCGAGAATCCCCGCAGGTAAAGGCGCCCTTGGGGAGTTCAACCTGGGCATGAGTGGTGGCTTTGGGACGGGCGTGTTTCCAGTAATGGCTGAAGCTTGCGGTGCATTGTCCGGCGGGAATACGCCACATTTTTTCGTGCGCGCTAATCATTTTGGGCAGATACACCTCGGAGGGAGCATCGGCATGTTCACGGCTAAAGGTGGGCGAGGCCTGCGCGACAAAGACGGTTTTCTCCCCGATGACGCGACCGACCTTATTGTTTTCGCAGTGGCTGGATAGCAGGGGATATCCATTTTCAGGTTGAACCCGGCCGTAGCATTCGCGGGAATGATCGTTCCCGGCGTATTCGAGTAGGGCGACAATACAGGGATCGTATTCGACGGGCGCGCAGGGGAGATTGAATAGACGCGCGGTGAGGGGGCCCGGGAGGGCGCTGATGACGGCGTGATAAGTTTCGCCCAGGCACTCGATGCCGTCGGAGGGAAAGGAGAGAGTCTCGACCCGCGTGTTCAGACAAACATCGATTCCCTGCGACAGGACATGCGCGAAGTAGTTATTGCCCTGCAAGACATAGAAGCGGGGGCCGGTGCTATTGATCACCACTTTGTTGTCCTGATCCAGGATGGGAGAGATGATCGGGCGAAACTGGCGGAGACGCGTCAGCAGTTCTCTTTTAAACTCCGTGGATTGGGCCGTGAAATATTGAATACCCGTATCAACCAGATGGCCCTGCCAGAGCCGTGTGGCGCAGCGACCGCCGACGACCGGACCGCTTTCAAAAACGCGGACGGTGATGCCAGCTGAGCGCAGAGCCTGGGCGCAGCTCAAGCCGGCAAGTCCAGCTCCAATAATGGCGACAGGTCCGGATTTTTTCATGGTAGCGACTTCAAGCTGCGGCACTTAACGAACAGCAACAATCTCAAAGTGAAATTTATTCGCCGACAGCGGAATTGCCGGTTCTTAATGCGAGAGACGGGGAATTCACTTTTATTTTAGTACCGGACAAATTAAGATGGGGGATGCTTCGTTTTTTCACAGTTTATCGGTCAAGAGCATTTGTCGTGCTGGCTCTTAGCCTCGTTTTACTCGCGCCCCGGGCGCATGCCGGTTCCCCCGCGATCAGTGGTCAGGATGCCAATGGCAAGTCGGTCACCGTTAATGGAACCGGTCACTATACCCTCGTTCTCTATACCAATCCGGACTTGGAAGATGATTCCCGCAAGACGACGCTGGCGCTCGATTCCTACCGAGGTAATTCCAATTTCGCCTTTGTTCGCGTGGTCGATTTGCGTGGAGACGTACCCCCTGGAATGCGCAGCATTGTCCGGGGCCATATCCGCGATGAGGAAACGAAGGAAACGGCCCGGTTGAAAAAGGCGGGCGTCTCCGGCAACCCGGCCCCGATCATCCCCGACTTCAGCGGCTCGACGCTCAACGCGCTTGGCTGGAGCAGCACCTACGACCATCTTTGCATCGTGATCTACGATCCCTCCGGTAAAGAGATCAAGCGGGTGGCAAACGTCAGCTCCGCAAAACAGGTCACGGGCGCGGTCGCCAGCATCCTGTAAGCGTGTGAGTGGAACCGTCAGCGTGTTATTGACGGTATGAACGGAAAGCGGATTCATCCCATGCTGACATCCGCCTTGAACCGCACCCTTCTGCGATTGATTTTGATCGGGGGGGCTTGCTGCCTTTTCCCGATAGTGTCGAACGGACAGGTAGCGCCAGCGCCCTCGACACCACCCGATCCCGGTGGATCGATCGCGCCGACTTCGCCCCTGCAGACATGGCAGCAGGCCATCGGGCCGTGGAATTGGGTGTTTCCGCAGGATCACGGGGCGCACCCCAACTTCAAGACGGAGTGGTGGTACTTCACGGGCAATTTGCAGGATACGCTGGAGCGTAAGTTTGGATATCAGATGACGATTTTCAGGCAGGGAGTCCAATTCACGCCCGCCCAGTCCAATAGCAAGTGGGCCGTGCGGGATATCTACTTTGGACATCTCGCGATCAGCGATATCACGGCGGACCGGTTTCATTCCGCCGAGCGCGTGACCCGCGGGGCTCTGGGGGAGGCGACCGCGTCCACCACTCGCATGGATGTGGTGATGGGTCCGTGGTCGATCGAGCAGGGGCGGGATGAGCGAATCCAGATCTCCGCGCGTGAAGATAATATTGCCGTCGACTTCACCTTGCGTCCGCTGAAGCGCCTCGTCCTGGAGGGAGTGAACGGGTTGAGCCGAAAGGCGGAGGGGGCTGGGCAGGCCTCCTACTATTACTCTTATCCGCGCATGGAGACTTCCGGGATCATGCGTATCAACGACAACACCTACACCCTCTCGGGGGAAAGCTGGTTCGATCACGAATTCAGCACCAGCCTGCTGGGCAAAGACCAGGTGGGTTGGGATTGGTTTTGCATCCAACTGGACAGTCGCGAGGAGATCATGCTCTACGCGATGCGGACCAAATCGGGCGGGATGGATCCGGTTTCGGAAGGAACATGGGTCAACGTGGATGGGACTTCAAAACGACTGGAGCCGGGGAGTTTCACGATCGAAAAGCTGGGTACGTGGAAGAGTCCGGGCAGCGACGCGACTTATCCTGCGGGATGGCACATCATCATTCCCGGCCATAAGGCGGACTTGACCGTGACACCGTCGATGTCGGACCAGGAGCTGCACCTGTCGAAGATGGGGGCGCTCAATTATTGGGAAGGCTCCTGCTCGATCCAGGGCAAGGTGAACGCGCAGGATGTCTCGGGCATGGGCTACACCGAGTTGACGGGCTATGCGGGTTCTCTGCAGCCGGGCCTCGCCGATAAATAAAGCATGAAGTCGAAACCGATTTTTGAGGTGGAGAAACTGCGCGTCGAGCGCGACGCCGTGATTTTGCATGACGTGAGCTGGCGCGTGGAACGGGGCCAGCACTGGGTGATCCTGGGCGCCAATGGCTCGGGGAAGACGTCGCTGCTGAGTGCGTTGACCGGGTACCTGATGCCGACCAGCGGCGAAATCCGGATCGGGGAGGACAGCTTCGGCGCCTCTGACTGGCGGGAAGTCCGGCGCTCCGTCGGTCTGGTCAGTTCGAGTCTCGGCCATCGGATCGAGCCGAACCAGACCGCGCGGGAGGTGATTCTTTCCGGCAGCGATGCGCAGATCAATTTTTGGGGTCGACCCGCCGCGGGCGTGGAGAAGCAGGCGCAACGGGTCCTGCAACGCGTCAAGGCGCGGCATCTCGCGGATCGGGAATGGCGCTATCTTTCCCAGGGCGAACGGCAGCGGGTGCTCATCGGGCGCGCGTTGATGGCGCGGTTGAAGATGATGTTTCTCGATGAACCGTGCTCGGGGCTCGACCCGGTGGCGCGGGAGGATTTCCTGGTGTTTCTTTCCGCGGTGGCCAAAGGTCCGCACGCTCCGACGCTTGTGTTGGTGACGCATCATGTGGAGGAGATCGTGCCGTTCTTCAGCCAGGTGCTGCTCTTGCGCGGAGGCCGTGCACTGGCCTCCGGCCCCAAGGAAAAGGTGCTGACTTCGGCGAATCTCTCCGCGACCTTCGGCGCGCCGACCATCGTGCGTCGTACCGGGGCCCGCTATCGGCTGGAGATCGGCCGCCACGTCGGATCTTTCGCGCAGTAAAATTCGAGTTCCGAATTGCAATTATCCGCAGGCTTGGACAAGATCATCGCTCAAGCCGCAGTCCCTGCGGGCGTAGTTCAATGGTAGAACGGTAGCCTTCCAAGCTACACACGAGGGTTCGATTCCCTCCGCCCGCTCTCTTTTGCCAAAGTGCCTGTCCCCTTTTCAATTGCACTTATTTCGCGAGAGTTTAGACCGGATTGATTCTTATGTTTAACGAGGCACTGACTTTCATAAAAAGTATGTTGGTGCCCCGTAAAATCGGACGAATATCATTTTTCGTTCGCCTTCTTTTGTATTTGCTCGTCGAGGATTGGATAATTTTAAATACCCAAGGTGAATGGTGGTATCTTACTTCGCTAATAACATTGGGTTATTTCCTGCGCTTCATTGCCGTTCCTCGCGCACGAGATTGTGGGCTGCCTGACTGGGTCGTACTTCTCCTCATTGTTCCTGTCGTTAGCTTCATTCCTCTTTCGATTCTTCTTTTCTCCAGGACGCGGTTATCTCAGGAAATCCTGCTAGATGAGCCGCGCATTTCATTCAAAAAGAATATTTGGTGGATCATTGGCTTCTTCGGCTTTCCTTGGGCTTGTTTTTTTCTCATCTGGATATTGAATCCCCAATACGAGATGAAGTTTTTCCAGCAAGTGGAGGGTAATGCGTATCTTGGATCAATTATGCTTTTGACTGCCCTAGTCGTGAGCGCACTGACCTACCCCTTGGGCATTCAATTTCAAAAGCTTAGGCTTGTGCAACCGCGAAGATGGACGACGATCGCTCAAATGATCGGAATTACGTTTGTCAGTTTAGTATTCAGCTTGATCGCATGCTCGATCATATTTCTCGGACCAGCTGCTTTTACCATGATTGACCAGATGAAAAGCGTAGACCAATACTGATTCTTAAGTAAAAGGGCAGTCGCCATTTCGTTTCGCTTCTAGCTTAAGACAGCTGATTTCCTATTTCGGGTATGAAGAATAGAGAATCGCGTGGGCAACCGCAGCGATTCCGGCCAGGAAAAGAAATCCGGTGTTGTAACCGAAATGGTGAACGACGGAGCCGGCGATGACTTGGCTGAGGGAAGCGCCGATCCAGGCCGCAGTGCTGATCGCGGCGAGATGTGCTGGGGTCACTCGCTGTGACGTTATCACACTTGCCAACGTCGCATGAACGGCGCCTACTTTCCCGCCTCATTATTTTAAGTCGGCAGTCGGCCCGGATGATTGTTCCAGGATTTCAATCAAGCCCATGCCGATCACGTTATAAAACGAAACGTGATTGCCGTGAAATAACGGTGCGGGTTTGGACGGTGAGAGGCAAAGGACATTTAATCCGGCATCCTTAAGCCCGGCGAGTGCGGCGGACAGGTTGTCGGTTTGATAGCAGACATGGTAGATCAACCCTGCTGGATGACGATTGAGCATGTCTCCAAGCGGGCCGGGAGTATCGGATGGCCAGATGATTTCCACCGCCGGTTCCGTGGCGTGAAGGCCCATTTTTAAATTCACATTTTGCATGGGATCAAAAACCGTTTCGCCCAGCTGATAACCGAGATTTGAAAGAAAAGCGATGGCCTCCCGCGGGCGACGCACGGCCAATCCCAGGTGATGAAAAACAAGATGAGGATTTGGCATGAGTCTACCTCAGCGATTCAAAGATAGTTTTAATTTCAGGAAAGGTATTGGCAAAAAGAATAAGGCTTGTCGCACAGTAACAAAAAGTCAGGGCAACGGCAACGGCGTGAATCCACGGATTGGCGTTGTAAGCCTTGAAGCCATCACGTCCCAGCCAGTTTTTCAGGGCGATGGTATAATATAGATTGGCCGCCACGGCGACTGCATGCACGGCGCCGTAGGCAAGAAAGTTCCATCCCGCGCCGTGCCATATGCCAATGAGTAAGAATACAACGATTATCGTCGTCGCGATTGCATGATTGACGTTGGCCGGACCGAAGAGACCCGCCAGGTACTTCGAGAGCGGCGCAAAAAGGACGTCGCGCATATATTGGGATAGCGTGATGTGCCAGCGATTCCAAAAATCTTTGACGTTTCGTGCCATGAAGGGATTGTCAAAATTCTCCGGAACTGGAATACCGATCAAACCGGCAGCCCCGATGGCCATGTCGCAAAAGCCCGAGAAATTACAGTAGAGATAAAGATAGAAAAATAGAATGGCTACCGGAAGGTCGATCCAATGGTGAGGATGGCCGTCCAGCAACAATTCCGAATAGGTCAATTGATGGCAGAGGGTGCCGAGAAATTCAAATTTAACGAAACCGACAAGAATGCGCATGGCACAACGCCCCACCGGAAAATCCAGGGGTATTGCCTCGAAACCTCGCCGGTAATTGACGTAAGTGTTGATGGGGCCAACCGGTACGGTCGGCAGAAAAAAGCAGAAATTCAGGTATTCCCAGAAATTCGGGGATTTTATCGCGCCATTGCGTACTTCAAGAACCAAGCGACTGCTTCGGAACGCCAGGTAGGAGATGCCCACCATATCCGGTATGCCTTGCCATTTTTGTCCTATAACATGTCCAAATTGTTGGTAAAGAGAGCCGGGAATATAGTGAAAAACGATCAGGGCTGCGATGGGAGTGAAAAAAGCAATCCAAGGTTTCCATCCATCTTTTTCCGCAAAAAGCCAAAGCATTGCGTATTGAAACGCAATCAGTAGGACATAGATGATAAATCTTTCGTCATAGTGACTTTTTTGGCCGTAAAACAGAAATCCGTAAACCGCAATCAGATTGAGGAAGGCCAACGTTAATTCGCGCCGGAGACCGTGCAGCTTGTGCATGGTGAGGCGACAAACCAGAATGTAGGCCAACAACCCAGCGAGCAATGCTGTCCACGTCATTTGCTAAAATCCTTGATAGACACTTTTACTGCTCAGGAGTTCTGGCGACGAAATGAAGATCAGTCCGATGACTATCAGCGATAGGATGATCACCGCCGTAAAAACCAAAAATTTAATGGTGAGTCGTGCCTTCATAAATATCCAATAAGCTTGGCGTCACGAGTGGAGTAAAATAAAACTGACCGTTTTTATTCATATGCCCCATGTCGCCATATAGTTTGTATAAATCTTCATCGGTCAGTCCTGCAAACAACCGGGCAGGGATGATTCCGACCATGGTCAAATCCGAATGCATGATGTCGGGCCAAAAAGCTTTCTCCTGGATAACGGGGGATCTTGCTTCGGACATTGTCGGTAAGTGCAGAAGCACCAGCTTGCAGCCGCGATCCTCAGACAGGTCTGCGAATTTGCGAGCGAAGTGCAGTTGCCATTCGGGGACAGCTCCTACTTTGAAGTTAAAGGAGTCCCTGGTCTCGGGAGAATACACGAGGACGTCTGCAGATGTCGTGGATGTAGAAGGCGTATACTCTTCAAAGGGAGCGTGTTCGGCATAAGTACTTAATCCAAACCCAGCGCGCATGACTAACGATCCCAAGCTTGACGTAAAATCGTCCGCGTGATCAGCGGTTGCCCAATAATTATTATTTGAAGTTGTTGGGTCGACGGGAAAATTGGAACGAATCAATTCCAAGAGGACCCTTGGCATTCCAATGATGGAGGCCAGGTAATAATTGGCTTTAATTTGAAGGGGAAGGCCATTCAATGCTTTTGCATTATCCCCCCATCTAAACCAGGACCGGGCTTTGTCATTAATTTGATTGTTGTCGTTGGTGGAGTCATAAATGACGAGCATGCGAACCTTGCGATGCTCCAGTAAATCCTGGGTAATAAAATAGAGAGCATCGAAACCTCCGCCGCCCCAGCAAAGAGAGCGCACCACCGCGGGGTGCCCCAGTCGTTTGCTTAGTTGTTCCTGCACATAGGGGGTGTGGATGTCCTGCCATAAATGAGAGGGTCCGACAAAAGCGATATCGATATCGCCTTTTTCCTCAAAGATTTGTTGATGGATATAAGGATAGGCTCCGTTGTCCCACAACATTGCGGAATAGATTTGATCGCGGGAAGGCAGGTTTCCCTCACGAAGAAGCAGGGGGAGCAGCAGAAAAACCAGCAAGAGCGAAGCAAAGGCGGCAGCTTGTCCGGTTGACGCAAAAGCCGCGCGCATCAACGTTCCTGGAGGCGCTTCAGAATCAAATCAGCAAACTCACCCACATTGTGGGTAGTTTCCACTTCTCCGACACGAAAGCGCACGCCAAATTCCTTCTCCACGGCAACCATCAGGGAAATATGCAGGAGAGAATCCCACTCCGGAACATCCTTGGCGCTGAGAGACGGGGTGGCTGTCACCGGCTCCAAGAATACAGTATCAAAAATAGTCTGCAACTTGGCGATGACGTCAGCTTGATTCATAAATGCGGCGGGTGATCTTGATTTTGGTCGGCTTTGTTTGAAAGGAGTTCGAGTTCAATTCAAATTCACGGACTTTTTCATTTTCGGTCATCAAAGTAAAACCCATTCGCAAATAGAAGTCGCGTACCATCTCATTTTTACTCGTAGGCAAATAAGTGCCCTCGATTTTTTTGCAGTTCCGGTTTTGTGCGACGCGTATGAGTTCGTTCAGGACTTCGTCTTCAACCTGTCTTTTTAGGACGCGGCAACTCATCAGCCAGGTATCGATGATGAGCGTGTTGGCGGATTGTTTGGCGATCAAGATGGAAATCAGCCCGTGATCGCCAAATCGATCTTTCAGCCGGAAGGATAAGCAGGAATAGTCCGGATCCTGCATCAGCGCATGCAATTCGGCCTCGGTTCTTCGACGAGTGGTGAGGTTGAATTGATTGCTTTTGTTGATGAGCTGGGCCAATCGGGGAATATCCAACGGCGTGAAGTCGCTAAATTCGCCTTCCATGGCCAGCGACTCCAAGTAGGAGCCCATGTCTGTTATCGTCGCCGAGAGCGCCTGGCGTTGAGCCTCGGATTGGTATTGCTCTGTGCGCTCGAAATCCTCGGTTGTGATGCTACGTGGCTCGAAGAAACGGCAGTCTTGCAATTGGGAGACATATTCCGAGGGATCCGGCCCCAGCAGAAGGGTGGTGACCTCAGGGGCGAATTGGCGGACGATTTCGATCTCGGCCGGGTTGTCATCGACAAAGACGAAACTGTCCAGCCCGAGATTCAACTCGGAGGCGATCCGGCGAATATTGTCGGATTTAGGCTCCCAATTCGCTTTGAAGGCGACGAAGTCATCCATGCCCAGGAGCATTTCAGAATGTTTTTGGAATACTTCAGATGCCTTGTCGTGATCGTTTTTGCTGGCCACGGCGAGCAAAATTCCGCGGGCCTTAAGGGAAACAATGTATTTTTGAAAAGCCTTGAAGGCTTCGCCGCGTGGAGACGTGTCGCCAATCTCAATACCCTCGAGTCCATCGTCTGCCACCACGCCTCCCCATAGCGTATTGTCCAAGTCGAGCACGAGCACCTTTTTCTGGGGCTGGCGTAGACTCAGGATCAAGTGTGAGGCTTCCCGGGCGAATTCGGCCAGGAAATCGGGTGCCCCTGGCTGCTTGCTTTCAAACCACGCCCGTTCGTCCCGTGCGCTCATGCCCCCGTGCCGATACGACAGAAATTCGATATCGCAGATTTGCACAAAGGGAGGTGCATTGAGTCCAAGTTCAAGATTCACCCATTTGCGAAAACTCCAGTCCGATCCCAAAGTGCGGGCACGGTAAGCCCCCAAATCATGCCGGGCGGGGAGCATGAAATTAGTGATGATGATTTCCGCGTTCGACTTTTGATGCGCCCGGTGCGCGAGATCGAGAAGTGAAGTGACGAAATGCTTCGCCTCGGACTGCTGGACTTCCCGCGAATCGGTCAACTTACCGGGGTATCGACAGCGATGTTCCGGCGGGATTAAGAGGATCACCTTGGGCGCGAATTTATATAATTCGCCATCCTCCTCCATGATCTCAGAGACGTAGTTATCGTAACTGCCCAGCCAAAGATCACAGGGAAATCCTTCCATCTCACAGATATGACCGAGCAGGTCGTGAAACGGATAAAAATTATAACCACCCACCATCGCCAGTCGGAGCTTCTCCTGGAACAGCCCCGGCCGAGATATTTGCCGCTGATGCGCTTTTTTACGGAGTGAGGAAAGCCGAAAGAGTTCGTCAAATCCACGCGCCAGCCTGGTACGGCTCAGCAACCCATCCCATACCTCCGGATTATTGCTTAAAATCAGCGCCTTGAGATCGGAATCGTTCATCCAGAGGAAAGATACTATTCAATCCAGAGCCGAGCGATCCTTTTTGGGTTGCTCTCCAGACGCTCGAGGTTGCTGGAACTTTTAACGGGATGAAATCATCCTGCGGCGACTGGCACCGAGCAGCAAGGCAACACCGCCGAGAAGCAAGGCATAGGTGGAGGGCTCGGGGACTGCTGAGGTAATGGTTCCATTCAGGACGAGGTTCTGAACCCCATTGTCCTGATAGGCGGGAATATCCAGTGCGATGTAGAAGGTGATCGGTCCATTGGCACTTGTTAGATTTTGGAAGGACGTGCCTGCTGTAGAATTTGCCGAAGTTAAATCGACGTCGTAAGGGGAAAGTGCATGGCTGTACAGACTGAAACTACTCCAGCCATAGCCGTTGGCACCGCTTCCCAATGCTGTCGTCGTACCCGTCAGGGAGCTCGATAGATAGGAGTTTCCACTTTCGCTTCCGGGAGTGTATTCCCCCGTTGCGATGGACATGTCCGACAGGGACAGGATGTAACCGGGATCCACGGTAATGGTGAACGCTTCATAGGCTCCCCCTGCGATATCACCGGCGAGACCACTGGAAGTCGTTGTGGGAATAATAACCTCACTGCCTTGCTGGTGATCGGGAGTAAAAACCCCTGCACCGCCTAGGATTAAAGTTGAAACGGTAACTCCCGTCGGAGCGACAAAAGGGGTGACCGATTGATCCACTGCCGTAGTCTCCATGGGCTGTGCTGTGTAATAGGAAGTATTCGCAGGATTGCCGCCGCCCGGATCTGTCGCGAAATTCCATTGGGCGATAGGGATAATCTGCGCATGGAGTGTTTGTTGAGTCATGCTTATCAACAGGATTCCTAGGAGTAGTGATCCGAGGTTCTTTTTCATGATCTTTTTGCCTTAGCGGAAGGGGAATAAAAACGGTAACCAGCAACCTTCCTTAAGATGAAACTATTGTAATGTTAATTGCCATAAGGGCAACGGCTCCCGGGATAGCGATTTTGTAAAACGCTTTACGCTTTACGGCTTTTTGCTTGGACGGGTGCTTCGAAGCTTACGAGTTGCCCTCTGCAATGTGGTACCCTCCCTCCATTTGCTTTCGATTACGAGATGCCTGGGTACCGCAGGAATACCTCGTTCATGGTGACGGATCATAAAGTCCATATGGTTTGCAGCGGCGCATCCGATTTCAAAATACTGCTGATCCATCCCGGAAATATGACGGCTATAAAGATCATCGTGGTAATGCAGCGTGGCCACTCCAAGTTCGGAAACCCGAATACCCTGCTCAACTAATCTGTGATACTGGCCGACGGAGAAAACGATGACCGCATCCAATCGTTTTTCCACGACCCATTTTCCCAAATGATCATCCTTTTCCGGCTTGGACAACAGGATTTCGTGAAGTTCGATCCCGTCACCCGGATTTACTAAACCGCATTGAATGGCCGCTAAACGGGCGTAATCATCAATCATCGGTGGTTCGTGACGAAAAAGAGCAGCGCCAATCCGCTTATAGCCGTATCCAGCTGCCCTCAGCATCACTGAGCGGGTACTTTCAAAAATCTCCGGACGTACCGTATTAAACGGCGTATGCGTATTGTAACGGCCGCAGGCCATCACACAAAACCGCGACCAATCCAAGGTCAGGGCCTCCTGCATATCACCGACCGGGGCGATAAATACACCTTGAATGCCACGATTGTAGAGGAGTCGTAAACACTTGGACAGTTCACGAAGAGAGGAAAGATCGCACCGCTCAACGCGATAACCCAGCTCTACTGCGCGCGGCTCGATCCCTCCCATAACCTCTTCACTGGGATAGAGCGCGCCGTCTTTTGAAGGCCATCGCACAATGGCCAGCGGCATTTCACGGGCATCTTTTGTTTGCCAACCAGTGCTTAGCGCTGCGGCATAAGGATTCGGCCGGTACCCCATGGCAGCCGCGGCCTTTTGTACGCGCTGGCAGGTTTCTTTTGAAATATTGCCGGCGTTGCGTAGAGCAAGAGAGACAGTTGGTACACTTAGCCCGAGAGAAGCCGCGAGTTCCTTCAATCGAAGAGGCGTCGCCACCCGCCTAGAATGCTAGAGTTTGCTTCCCCGCGCAAACATTGAAAACTCCTACGGAATTACTGCGGGGTCGGTGACGGGGACTGGCTGCTGTATTCGTAGCCGGTTCCTTCGTAGCGATTGGTCATGTTGTTTTTGTCGAAGACGGTGAATGACTGGACATGGCCATCGACGAAGACAAAGTTGTAGGATCCTTGGTGGAAGGATTTTTTCTGAAATGGCAGGTTGGCGGGCCCAGCATCGTCTGCATCGGCGTCGGGTGAGGGATTTCCGAAGGTATTGTCACCAGCCAGGATCATGGCCGAGGGATTTTGGATCCGCAGAACGCTGACCGGTGGCGTGGGGTATTGCATGCCATCCTGATAATAGGCAGCCCACGCCGACATGAAATAGGTAAAAGGATTTTTATATGTG
>Ga0207703_10002990_pt1 | contig 14334 bp, 11 predicted proteins | sample KBSSwiS12_FD_184304 | JGI IMG/M metagenome (GOLD analysis project Ga0207703, IMG submission 184304) | Switchgrass rhizosphere microbial communities from Kellogg Biological Station, Michigan, USA - KBS Switchgrass S1-2 (SPAdes) (version 2) | ecosystem: Host-associated > Plants > Roots >... | reverse complement strand
TGAAGGTTCGGAGGATTTATGCTGGCGGTAAAGTTTCATATCCCATGCGGGGTACTCGGATTATTTTCTGCGTTGTCCTGCTGGGGCGCGGGCTTCGGGACAGTAGTGCCGATTACAGGCACTGTTTCCGATATCGCGCTGGATGAACGCCGCAACGTGGTTTGGGCCGCCAACTTCAGCGCCTACCGCGTGGAACAAGTTCATATTCCCAGCCAAACGTTGCTCACTCCCTTGAGTGTTCCGATGCCCCCGAGCGCAGTGGCGATGTCGCCCGACCACCGTTTCCTGGTAGTGGGTGAATATCAGAAGCCCGATCCTGTTTTGCTTTCGACCGACCCTTTCGCGCCCGAGACCGGCGGATATACGCTCTTCGATCTAGACGCTGGCCTGCGCTACGATGTGAACCTGAATTCTCCGGTGCTGGCCGTGGCTTTTGGATCGGATGGCAATGCAGTCATTTTGACACGCACTCCGGTGAACAACCCGCAAGATCCAGGCCCGCTGACTAACCTGTTCGTGTTGCAGCCGTTTCCGTTCCAGACTTTGACGGCAATCACTTCCATTCCAGTTATTCAAAGCGTGGACCTTCCGGTCCCTTTGGTCCAGTTCCCTACGCAAGTCGGTCAAGCCACCGCAGGAATTTCGGGTGACAAAAATACCATAGTGTTTCTTGCAGCCGCGGATAAGGATCCCGGAGCGTCTTCCCAACTTTCAGTGTTGATCCGCTACAATGTGCCAACCCAAAGCGCGACCGCCGAAGAATTCACAAGCAGCCCTCCCGCAGGGCCGAGAACCGTGAGCGTCGATCAAACTGGAGCCAACGTATTGGCGGATTGGATACTGCTGCACTACTTGCCGGACGGTGGCTTGTATTCTCCGGCGCAGTTTCCTCAGGCAAATGGGGCTTTTCAAACGGGCAGCCATGCCTGGGATCTCACACGAGGCCTGATCTACGCTCAGATTCCGACGCCGGATGATACCACCCCGGTGCTCCACGTAATGGCCACTGATAACCTGACGGTTTCGAAGCGGCTTCAGCTATCCGAAAATCTCTCGGGCAAATCTCAGATGTCGAGCGACGGGCAGGCGATGTACTCAGCGTCAGCTAGTGGTGTGACGATTCTTCCGATCGGACAATTGCCGAATCTGCCGCAGGTGGGCTACTCCCAGGAGGACATGTTGTTTGCCGCCGACGCCTGCAACCAGTTGGTGTTACAGCAGGGCATCAACATTATCAGCCTAAGTTCCGTGAATACAGATTTCTCGCTTTCCCTGCCCGACGGAATCAACGGCGTCAAATTGTCGGCTACCTCCGGCACTACCCCGGCGCAGGTGACGATCACGATTGACCCCAGCGCCTTTCAGGGGTCGAAGGGTACCACTAGCATTCCACTGACGCTTACTTCCAACGGGGGGGTGAATCTGCCTGCCCCTATGCGGTTGCTGATTAACACGCGGGACTTCAACCAGCGCGGCCAGATCGTGAACATACCCGGCAAACTGGTCGACATCCTTACAGATCAGACGCGCTCGCGCCTGTACGTTCTGCGCCAGGATCAAAACGTTGTGCTGGTTTATGACGCAGCGACTCTACAACGCACTGCGTTTCTGCGGACCGGCACGACGCCAACTCAGATGGCTATCTCCGCGGACCGGAAATATCTCCTGATAGGAAATGAGAATTCGCAGATCGCGAATGTATTCGATCTGGACACATTGCAGGATGCCGGCCCCATCATCTTCCCCGGCGGCCACTACCCGCGTAGCATAGGCGTTGCCAAGAGCGGGATCTTCGCTATATCGCGCCTTGCGACAGAGCCGCCGGAGTGCACTCCAACTATAAGCGGCACGGCGACCCTCGATACTGTCGATCTCGCGAACCGCGTGGCGGTCACGCCGTGCACACTTTCCGCCGGAGCGAAACGGTCGATTTACCAGAACGGTTTTTCGTCTATCGACGGCATCTTGACTCCCACGGCGGCGAATGATTATCTGTTGCTGGCGCTGGCTGACGGTACCGTCATCGAATACGACGACTCCGTTCAATCCTGGGTGGCGTCGCGCAAAGATCTTGGCGGTGTGGGCGGTGCCTACGCCGCATTTAGCAGAAATCTATTTCTAGTAGGCCCAAACCTGTTCGACGCCGCGCTGGTGCCGCTGGGCCAACCCTTCCCCGCCACTGATGGAACGTCTTCGGGCGTCGGCGTTTTGAGTGGAGCCGGCCTGCGCACCACTGCGACAGCCCCGAACGCGCCGGGCATAATCCAGCGCATCAACTTGACCAATCGCACCGAATATAACGCTACCTTGATGGCGGAAGCTCCCATGACTGCGAGCAGTCTATTGACGCCTACTGTGGGGCAAATTGGCGAGTCCATCTTGCCGTTCACGCGCACGCTGGCAATCTCGCCGGATCAAACCAAAATCTTCGCCTTAACCACTTCCGGCTTGACCGTGCTGCCTTCCACCTTCGACGCGATTCTCGCCAAGCCGGTAGTTACGAGCGTGGTCAACGCCGCGGATCAGAGCAGTCGAGTAGCGACGGGCGGCGCGGTGAACATCAATGGCACCGCCCTTGCCACCGGCTCGTTCACTGCCGGCGCTCCTCCGCTGCCCGAATCTCTGGGCGATGTGTGCGCTCTCGTAAACAATATTCCGCTGCCACTGTTCAGCGTCTCGCCCGGACAACTAGTGGCGCAGTTACCCTATATTTCCGGCGCCGGCAGTCTTGTCGTGCATAACTCCGGCGGCGTCAGCGCTCCTTTCGGCTTTACCATTCAGGGGCAGGCCCCCGCCATTTACCAAACGTCCGGCGTTATTCAGGTGATTCGCGACGACAACGCTGAGCCCGTCGGTTTCACCAATCCGATCCACCCCAATACGGCTTTGACGATCTACGTCACGGGATTAGGGTTGACGACTCCCCTGCCTCCTTTAGGAACAGCGGCGCCCGATACTCCGCCGGCTCTCGTGAATACTCCACCGACGGTGACGCTCGGCGGCGTCTCATTGGCGGTGAGTTCGTCATCTTTGGTGCCCGGCAAGATTGGAGTCTATACGATCCACGTTACGGCGCCGGCGAAAGTCCAGGTCGCCGAGAGCGCGCCGCTGACCGTAACGGCGGGCGGAAATAGCGCAACTTACAATGTCCGGGTGGTGAGCCCGTGACCGGCAACGAACATCAGTGCACCAACCTCAGGAGGAAATGCATGCTGAAAAGTTTGACTTGCGCAGCGGTGATGTTTGCCGCGGCCGCGGGCTTGGCTTCTGCCCAGGAGTCCGAGTGGGAGGTGGGCGCCATTGGCGGCGTCGGCTTTTCGCCCGACCTGACTGTGAAAAACGCCACCACCCGCGCGTCGGCCAGCGTCAGGCCTGGCATCGCTGTGGGAGTTTATGGCGGACAGGACATGTACCGCTTTTGGAGCGGTGAAGCCACCTATCTTTACCGCGCGGGCAATTTGAAGTTGTCCGGGAACGGCCAATCGGCGAGCTTCGGAGCGCACACGCACCTGATTACCGGTGATTTTCTGGCGCATTTCAAGCCGCGTGGGGCGCACATTCGGCCCTTCATATCTTTTGGCGGCGGCATCGAAGTGATGGAAGGCACCGGCCGGGAGTCCTTCAATCAGCCCTTGGGAAACTTGGCGGCGCTCACGGCCACCCGGGAGGTATTGCCGGTCGGAGAGATCGGCGCAGGCGTGAAGGTTCGGCTGGCGAATCATCTGCTGTTGCGGGTTCAAGCGCGCGATTATATCAGTCAGGCTCCTCACGAAGTCATCGCACCGGCGCCGGGCGCCCGTTTGAACGGGATTCGCCAGGACATCATCGGCACGGCCGCCATTGCTTTAACCTGGTAAGTCGCGAGGAAGGGGCGAAAAGGCTGGTGCCGGTTTAAGCACATTTCACCGCCTGCAGCCCTCGCTCCTCAGCCATTCTCCGGTGTCACGTTATTTGTAGAGGCGCAGGAGGTGCGCGACGTTTTGGTCCACTGCTCTGGGATCAAAGCCGCTCTTACACGTGCCCAGCACAGCGCAATATGTCGGGGCGTATTGGTTCTGGGGCACATACATCGTCAAGAAGGCGGAGCTGGAAAAAGTGATCATCATACTGGAGGCGAGCCAATCCAGTCCCATCACGGTATAGACCGCCACGTAAACCGCCACCAGTTTGGCGGGTACACGATGATGACGCGCGACGACGTGCGCGATGGCTAGAGTGCAATAAGAAATCAAAAGTGGAATCATCGGCAACCAAAGCCGTGGATTAGACATTGGCCACGCAAATAGTATTGCTAAGTAACCAACCGCGAAAGCGTCGGTTGGGCCGAAGGTTTTTCGCTTGAGGAAAAGACCGGCGATTACGGTTGTCAGAAACAAAGCCCCCACCCAAGGTAAAACATGCTGGGCGAATTCCGGCAGCGTATGCAAAGGAACATTAGCCGCTATCTGCCCCAATTCGGTAAGTCGGTATCCGATAATGGACCAGGCCGTGTAAGCCAGCGTTCGTCCGTGGACAGTCGATCTGAAATCCCGCAGCGACACGTTTAAATTGGCGGCGGTCCAGCCGATCACGACAACAACGAGGAACGCGAGAGATCCGATTGCGAAGACTGCGCGGCGAAGAGACCAACCTTTCCGGTACGTCTTGACTGCCGGAAGCGAGATGACCATCCACAAGAACGCCGGAATAAGTGCCAATCCGACTCTCCGCACAGCAAGCGAGCCTAAGAGCAAGATCCCAGCCACCAGTAGCCATCGCCAAAAGCGCCCGCCAACTCTCAATCTCACGGTATGCTCCATGGCAGCCAGGCAACACATCGCAACACAGAAAAAGGGGACGTCGGTCAAAGGAAGGGTGAAGAATATGATGAATACGAATGAGAGAAGCGATGCCGCGTATATCGTCAAGATGTAGCGCTGATCCCGGAAAAAAGCCAGAGTCAGGACATAACGGAGAGCAAACAGGCCCAGGAATAAAAATCCTGCATTAAGCGTGAGAATTACCCATGAGTGGGCTACACCCATTCTTAAGAGTGACGCCACCAAGGCGGGATATCCAGGCGGATACAAGGTACTTTGGCCTTGAACTAAAAAGCCGTTGTTGTGGGCCACCGATTCCGCTTCCGACAGCAGAGTCACAGCGTCGTCATTGAGACGCAGCGGCGTAAAAATCTGAGCCAGGTAGCACGCGGCCAGGAAAGCGAGAATCGCGGCATAAAAGCGGCCTTCTCGTGGTATTTGCTTGTGCGTCTCTTGCATTGTATTCGCGTGCTGCCATACATTGTAAGCTGTCGTATGAAGACGCGTTTACGTATTTAGTGCTTCGCGCGAACGGAAACAACAGTCCGGCGATGAATAGTCCTGGTGCAGGACCGGAGCCGCGCGAGGTTTCGTTCGCGAGCACAGTCTGGTTCTGCATGATCGTGGCGTATGCCGCGCTCCAGTTGGCTTCTCCTTTTGCGCCGGACACCGCCCAGGCCGGCTTCCGCACGCGGTACTTTGGCTCCGACTTCGCCGAATTCTACATCGCAGGCAAGATTCTCAACCAGCACGGACCGGATGCGCTTTACGATCTGGACTTGCAGACCCGGCTGTTCCGCGAATTGGACCCTCGCAATCGCGACGCCGTGCTGTGGTATGTTTGCGCGCCGTATCTGGCCCAGGTATTCCGCCCCTTCGCGTTGCTTTCCTATCGCGCCGCGTACGCCGCCTGGATGATCGTAGCCATCTTGACTTATGGCATCGGCGTTGCCGGACTCAGTCCGTTTCTCGCGAGCCTGCCCAAGCCATACCGGCGCGCGGCGCTGCTCCTCGGTTTGAGTTTCGTGCCCGTCGCGCTCTGGTCTCTGGTGGGCGGTCAGATTGGAGTAGTCGCTTTCGCGATCGTCGCCTGGTGCGTGCATTTCGATTTATCGGGCAAACAGCTTGCAGCCGGAGCGACGCTGGCCCTGTGCTGCTATAAGCCGACTCTTCTTCTGCTCTTTGGTCCATTTCTGCTGCTGCGCATGAACTTCCGCTTTCTGCTCGGATTCGCAGCCGGTCTGGGCGGCCTGCTAGCCGTTTCTTTACTCGCCAGCGCCAAGGCGGTTTTCGATTGGTTCGGGTTAATCGCCACTTATGGGCGACTCGCATCGCAGGGTAGCACGCCCTGGCCTGATGTGTGGCCTCTACTCATCGACGTGAATCATTTCGTGCGGCGAATTTACGCGTCCGATGCGCGGCTGTCCGTGGTCCTCGCCGCGGCGGCATTTATCAGCGCGGTTGCGTTGCTAGGCCGCTACTGGCGCCGTTTCGATGCTGGCACGATGGAGCAGCGTCAACTTACGTGGGCAGTGACGATTACTCTGTCCCTGCTCGCTAACCTATACGTGACGGCTTACGATTCCGCCTCGATCGTGGTCGGAGCTTTGCCTACCGCTTCAGTGGTTTGGCAGCATCGCACAGAAGTCCTGTGGCCTCGCCGCTTCCACGTCGTTATCGCCGTAGTCTACTTGACTGCACTGATCCCTGCGCCCGCGATCGCCTGCCTGCGTGTTCACCTGTACACGTTGGCGATCGCGGCGCTCGCCCTATTTCAGTATCGATTGTTGGGCCGTCTCTGGCACGAAACGCCGGAGTAAACTGAAGCAGACATCGCCCGCCATCAGCGCAGCAAGCCACAATACCGGATACGCATATCGCGGATCGAACTGGATCACATAGTAGGGGATCGGGAATATTAGCAGCCCGGACAAAGCGGCTTTCCCGGCCGCCGTCCGCCGATTGATCCAGAGCCCGGCGAAAGCCAGCAGGCTGATGCCGGCCACCAGCCAACTGGAAAACCACCACATCCAGATTCGCGCCATGGTGAGTTGCAGGAAGCGGCTTGGGTGGCTGCCTATCCAACCTACAGCTTCCGATTGCATGCGGCCAAAATATTCCGGCTCGCCCACGCGCGCGAGCTCTGCCGCAACGGCCGCGTTGCTCCCGGGATGCCATCGCTGGTAGCGTTCCGGCCCGGCATCTTCCGCACGCGTCCCCGCCAAATCGTTATTCGATAAGAACAACTCCAGCCCAAAGTTGTCGCGCAGGAAAATCGGCGCTCGCATCACCAGCCAGTTGCGCGCGGCCCACGGCACAATAACGATGGTCGCGATCGCCGCCGATGCGATCAGATATTTGCGTCCGCGAAGCAGCCACACCATCGCGACCGACGCGGGACCCAACGCGGGCGACACCAGCCAGCCCAAGCCCATCACCGCGCCGGTCCAGCCCCAGCGCACACCCAGTAGCGCGCACAAGAACACCGCCTCGAACGCCAGCCATGCCGTGGAAGATTCCCACTGCGGCAAAGGCCAGGTGGAAAGCAGCAATCCGCCGGCGGCGATCGCGCCTGGGATCCAGGAAGCGAACGCGGCCGCCGCGATGTAGAGAAGCAGCACTACGCAAAGCGTTTGAATCGCCACTTCGGTTAGCACCAAAGCCAACGCCGCCGGAGGCCGGTCTCCCCGCAGGTAGAGAATGGCGGCAAGCATCAGCGGATGCACCGGCGCATACGCGGCGGTCGGACCCGTGGTGTACCCAAACGGATTCCCGAATCCCTGTCCGTGCACCAGGGACCTCGCGATCGCCATTTGTTCGTAATTACCTCCGAAGGCTGCCTGCGACCCCGGCCCAATGCTGCGATAAACCAGCATCGGAACGGTTAGCACAATCACCAGTGCAAGCACTTCGCGTGGAACTGCCAAACGCTTGCGCGCCGGTTCTTTCTGCTCCACCTACCGGCCCTCTTGCAGTTTGGGTTTCCAAAAGACTACGTAGTCCTTGGTTTCCGTGGATTGCTGATACCGCCCGCCGCCACGGATGGCCTGGATCCGGGCATCGTTATTCGCTTTTGCAATCACCACCGCCGCAAATCCGCCCTCGCGAAGTTGATCTTCATTTGTTTCGCCCCCCGGCAGCCGCAGCGCGGTTCCAAACCTGTTCTCCAGTCCGCGCGGTGGAAGGCGTCGCGCGGCGACATAGATCGACTCATCATCGGAGTAGACCGGCTCATTCGGCCCCGCCTGGGCATCGACGATTCGCGCGGCTTCTTCGGGCGGCGCCCATCTGCCAGGCCGGCGCGAAATCACGCCCGCGACCAGCGGTATGGCCAGCCCCAGCGAGTAAAAGATTATCGAGCCCACCAGAATTCTCGAAGACCACTGCGACCACCTCGCTCGCGCGCAGAACTGGCCCAGTCCCTCCGCAGCCAGCAAGCTGACGTAGGGAATCAGCAGAACGAAATACATGTGCCAGGTAAGCGGCACCAGCGCCAAGTACAGCGCCCAAAGGGCCGCGATCACCGCCGCGTAACCAACCGAACGCCGAGTGGCACCGGGAGCCTTGCTGTCGAAAAGAAACAGCGCGCCGGCCACGCTCCATGAGACCAGGACTGCGCCCTGAATCGATCGCACCCAATCCAGGATTTGATGCAGGTTGTGCGCCGCGATATTTTTCGGCAGGCCTGGCGCTGCCGTTCGATAGAACAACTGAAATTCCACGATATCGAACCACGTCTGCGCCGGCGCCAGCATGGCCAGGTACGCCAGAGGAATCGACGCCACCGCTGCCCCGCCGGCGAGCCATAGCAATCGGCGGAACCGATCGGGGGGCGCGGCCTGCGCCACGCACCAGCCCAGCAGAATCAGGAAAAAGGGCGCAGCGAGCAGCGATGTGTTCGCAGCGGCGCCCGCCGCCAGGCCCGCCAAAAATGTTCGCGCGGTTGTGGGTCTTTCATCCAGCGCCGCGAGCCACGCAGCCAAACTAAAGAACATGCACAACGCGTAAGGTTGCGCATCGTCGCCCGATTGCGCCACCAGCAGATTCAGTCCGAACAGCAGCACCGCGATGATGACGCCCTTCGATCCCCACTCCGACGCGCCATAAATCCGGTTGGCAATCCGCGCGACAAGCGCGGCGCTGCCGCAGATGAGCAATCCCGAAAATAAATTCGCCGCCTGCCAGCTGGTTCCGAAAATGCGCAGCCACGCTCCGCAGATCAGCGGATACAGCGGCACCTGCTGCACGAAGAAATCCAGATACGGCGTACGGCCCGCCGCCACCATCTGCGCCGCCAGCAAATGATAAGTGTCCCCAAACGCCAGCGGCCATTGCGAGAGCAAGATCGCCAGTGCAAAGACGAAGCCCAGACTCGTGACAACGCCGCCGTGCCCCCGCCGGGCCTGGCTGGATGCTGCTGAATGCGGCCCACCACCGCTCTCAGGGGAGCGAATCTCGGCTTCCATGCGTAATTTACAATCCGGTCGCCGGGATCGAAAGCAGGAACTCCACCGCGATAGCGACTCCATCGCGAGTTGCAGCGCGGAATTCCCAGCCCGCTAACGCCGACAGCAACGCCTCATCCGTTTCCGGCCTGATGGGCCGCACCAGGCGCAGGCCTTCGAACTTTCCGTCCTTGTTCACCAGGCCATGCACCAGAACATATTTCTCATACGATGGAAGTTTGATCGCCGGCTTTAGCGTCTTCATGGGATAAGGCGCCTTGACCGGCGCTCCCATCGGCCCCAGCACCACCACCGGACCGTTGCCGGATTGCGGTTTTTCACCGGGCACGCAGAAGAACAATGTCCAATCCCGCGCCGTGCCCATCGAAACATAAACCGAATAGATCGGACGTCCGCTCAGCAGTCCGCGGCTTTCCGGATACTGATCCACCGGCGAGGATTGCACCACCACTGCGTCGAAAGTTCCAGCGGGTGGGCGGTTGATAGTCGGCGATCCCGGAGCCGTGCGCCCCGCGCCCGCCCCGTTGCCCACGCCTGTTCCCGTGCCCGTGCCCGTGCCCGCGCCGGAGCCGGCCCCCGTGCCAGTTCCCGCCGCGCCCGTTCCGTTGCTTTCGCTGGCTCCCGGACCGGAACCGTTCAGGCCCAAACCATTCGCGCCCGTGCCCGCGCCTTTACTGCCGGGACTCGCGCCATACCCGCCCACCACAGCCACCAGGTTTCCGTCGGGCGAGCCGCCCACCAACGCCGCACCCTTGCCGTCGCCGACCCCCGCCCGGCCATTGCCTGGCGGACCACCGCCATTCAACGCAGCACTGCCGGCGCCCACATTCGCCGCGGCACTTCCATTTCCAGCCGAGCCTGCCGGTCCGCCGCCATTCGCGCCGGCGCTAGCGGATGACGCGCTGCTGGCCGCGGGCGCGGTCCCACTGCCTGCCGCACTGGTCCCGGCCGCCGTGCCGGATGCCGCCACCGGACCGCTCGATTCCCGCTGCGGCTGCGCAATGTTGCCCGGAGGCACCACCACTTTGTCGTTGAACGGAATCGGATGATCGCTCATCGATAAAACCGTGAGTGGATCTCCCACCGGCGCGGGCGGCCGCTGCACCAGCTCGATCGCCGGCGTGGCGATATCCGGCACTTGCGCCGGCGTCGGCGGAGTCCTGCGCCCCGGCGTCTGAAAGGGTTTGGGAATCTTGCGCATCTCTTTCAGATCCGTGAACACGCGGAAGTTCGGCAACGGAGTCGCGGCCGGCACCAGATTCGGTGGGGATAGCGGTTGAATCAGCGTCTGCGTCGCCAGCGGCGTGGGATGCACTTCGGGAGGAATAAACGCGCGCGGCTCCTGCCTCACCGCGCGAATTTTTTCGGGTGTGGGCGCGGGCGCCGCATTGGCCGCCACCGCCGGAGTTGCCGCCGGCGTGGGCACACTGGCTTTAGCCGGAGCCGGCGCCGGGCTGGGTTCTGGAGCTGGCGCCGCGATGCGCGCCGGTCTCGGTGAACGTCCGGCGGATGCCGCCCGCGGAGCCGCAATGCCTCCGCTGCGTCCTTCGGCTGGAGATTTATTTTTTTGCGCCTGGCGGTTCGGCAGCGGAGAGCCGCTCGATCCGCTCTGCGAGCCATCCAACTGCGCCACGTAATACAGCTTGCCGCTAATGCGAATCTCGGTCGGCCGCCCGTTTTCCAGGTGTGCATCCGGCTCCGCCGCCGGATTCGACACCTTGAACAACGCCGCGATCGCCGCGCCGTGCAGCACCACCGATAAGATCAGGTTTCGCGGCGACGGTCCGGAATACACTTACACCATCCTAAACCGTCGGTACAGTAAGCATGTAGAATTCCCGCAGTCTGCGCGACAACCCGCGCCTCTTCCGAACTCTTCGTTACGCCTCGAGGCGCCGGACGCCGCGGCGGGCCACCAAGGAGCGAATCGCTGCCCCGCCACTGGCATTCTCGCGCCGGCCGCCCAGATTCTTCAACCCGAACAGCGCCAGCTCAAACCGGTCGCGCGCGCCCACCTTTTCATACAGCGTGGTCAGGTAGGCCTTCACGGTGCCTTCGGAAATGCCCAGCGAAGTCGCAATTTCTTTATTCTTCAGCCCCTGCGTCAGCAGCCCGACCAGTTCGCTTTGCCGCTTGCTCAAGCTCACCGGACGATTGTTTAACAAGTTCATGGTCAGCGAGCTTTCCATCCACAGCTCGCCGCGTGCCGCAATCTGCAGGCACTCGCGGAAATGCTCCGGCGATGCGGTAGTGCTCAGAAAACCGCGTACGCCCACTTCCACGGCCTGATGCGCCAGCTCCGTCGACAGCTCGCGCGCCCACAGCACAATGTGCGCCCCGCGAGCCATCATCTGCAGCTCACGAATGCCGTTCAACTCCAGATCGCGGCTCAATCCGCACACGATGACATCCGGTTGCGAGCGGCCTGCGGCCTGTAACAATTCAGGGTGGGAACGACAGACTTCTAGCAGGTTGATCAGCGAGTCAGACCCCAATAGGGCCTTGACTCCAATTTCAACCATAGGCTCATCTGTTGAGACTAAAACCGATAACATGTTCACAGCATCGGCCCTCCGAGTTGCCGACGTTAGCTTCGGACTAAGGTACCCGGACAACTTGGCATACCCCTGTATTAAGCTAACTTTCTCGATTGTACTGGTATTCGCCAAATAATACAAGGGTTTACAGCAGAATAACCAACCCAATGAGCATGTAGTACTACTGGGACTATGCTATCGAAGGTCAGTAGAACGCTAGCCCCTAACGGGAGTCTTGTGGTAACCCGTTGAATTGCCGTATTTTAGATGAATACCACGCGGTAAGAAAGTCGGAGATGCAGATCCACGAGGAACGTTTTTCGGCAGAAGTCGAATTGCCTTGCAAGCTCTTTTGTGGCCCGGATTCCCTGTTAGAAATCGCAGGTACAGCGTTAACTATTGGTCCCGCCAGCGTGCGTTTGCAGCTAGATACGCTAGATGGTGCGTGGCATCCGTTGGTGGGAGAATCGATCCGGCTGGAATTGTTATTGCCGGTGAAGAGCGCTCGCGCCAAGGCCAAGTATTTGAGTGTGCGCGCGCGAGTAGCGGATGTTACTGACATGCCGGACGGCAGGCGCCGTCTGGAATTGCGTTTCCGCAAGCCGGCCTTCAAAGAGCGGCTGAAGGAAGCGGGCGAGAGCGACAACGGCTCGGCGAAAATCTCGCGGGCCGCGCATAGTAAGTGGCGGATGTAGGTGGTGCGATGATGACAACTTCCATAAAACGCAAGCGGCGTGAGGGCGGCAACTCGATCGTTGAAGTAGCGCTCTTGGCGCCGTGGATTTTCTTTCTGTTTGTGGGCATCTTCGATTTAGGGTTCTACACATACGCCGTGATTTGCACGGAAAATGCAGCGCGCGCGGCAGCGTTACAGACAGCGTCGGGCGTGGGGTCTCAATCAGTTGCCGATGCATGTTCCGCTGCGTGGGATGAATTGAGGGGTTTGCCTAACGTGGCGGGAACAAGTCAGGACTGCACTGCGCTGCCTGTCATCGTTACGCAACAAACACTCTGTACCCAAGGGACTGTTAAACCCACAACCATCGTTTGCACCGACCCAGGGCCCTGTGCGGATTGCGGTAACACCACTGACCCATTAGGGCAAGCCTCGTCATCCCGAGTCGCAGTGCAGTATCAGAGCATACCGTTGGTCCCAATCCCTGGGATCTTGATGGGACGGATGACCATAACGCGCATCGCGGAAATGAGGATCATCGCCGAATGAACCCGAAACGTTTATTCCGATCCCGATGCGGCGGCCAGTCGCTGATCGAATTCACCTTCGTTGGAATCCCTCTTATCTTTGTCCTGATATCTGTCTTTGAAATATCGCGCGGAATGTGGATGTATCACACGTTGGCCTATTCCGTAAAGGCCGGTGTACGATATGCGAGCGTACATGGTGTCAACTGCACCAATAACGGGAACAACTGCACAGTGAATATGGGCCCGATAGCCAACACGTGCATCGGCAACCCATCTATCGCCGATGTGATCAGATGTGCTGCGTTAGGCCTCGACCCGACCAAGACGCAGATCAAGTTCTACACATTCACACTAAACAATGCGAAAACGCTTACTGGTTCGTGCTATCTGGATACGTGTTCCGGTTTGGCTACACCATTTCCCCCTGCCGGAGCAAATCAACCGGGCGTCAATCGGATCGAAATCGATATCACGACGCCGTTTAATTCGGCGCTTGCTATGCTTTGGCCCGGAGCAAAGCCGGTTAGCTTTACCAGCGGCATTTTAGGGGCAACTTCAGCTGACGGTGTCCAATTCTGAGGAATTTATGAGCAGACGCAAAAAAACATCTGGTGGACAGGCGATCGTGATGGTTTCGTTGGCCTTGTTTTCGATGGCCGGAATGATGGGCTTGGCGGTGGATCTGGGTTGGTCGTACTTTACGCAGAAGGTGGCACAGGCTTCGGCGGATGGCGCAGCCCTAGCGGCGGTCCATGAAGCTTGGACGCGGAGAGGCGGCCTCAGCAGCGGATGGGCTTGCGGGACGGGAGCTTCTGCGACCTACTGCCAGAAAGTCTCCCCCGCCGACTGTGCCACTATTCAGGTCGATGCTGCGAGCAATCTCTATCACGGTTGCCTTTACGCCAAGAACATCGGATTTAACTACTCCGCGGCTACTGCACACCAGAACGTCAGGATCCAGGCCGATGTCGGTCCCGCCCTCGGCGGATCTTTCCCGCCGACAGTTACTGGGATCTTGCCAGCCAACATGGTGTATTGGGTGACGGTACGCAGCGTCCAGACCATTCCGCAGCTGTTTTCATCGCTGCTTGGCAATACGAATGGAACGGTGGCCGCCATCGCTACTGCTGCGGCGGTTAACACAATTCTGCCGGGCTCCTTCTATGGACTCAATCACGCAGGCGATTGCCTGACCGATGGAGCTGGGGGTAGTAAGTACGACTGTGGAACGGATATCGACGTGAAGAGTGCCGGAAACACCACGTGTCTGGACGCCTCAGGCGCTAACACTAATATCACAGCTAAGGTGTGTGCCGCTGGCGGAAT